>CENL01054024.1_pt1 | contig 353120 bp, 279 predicted proteins | sample 530221 | NCBI WGS metagenome assembly CENL01 (sample SAMEA2619791, study PRJEB7988) | marine metagenome | isolation source: saline water (ENVO:00002010), including
GGAAGCGTATCTGGTATTACAGGATGTTGGCGATGAGGCGACCGTGGATTCACCGGGACTGCAGACTAATGTTGTCGCAGGGGTGACCAATGCAGCAATCCAACGTGGAGAAGGGGAGGTGCCGATGTGGCTGTCCCGTGGTCTGGGCATGCTGCTGGCGGCGAATGGTTCTTCCAGTCAGCAATATTTCGAGTCATTAAGGCAGCAGGCGCTCAATGCAGCTCCTAAAGTGACACGACCCGAACAACTGGTTGCCGAAGGGACTTTTTCACCTTCCGAAACGACGGCTGTCGGATTCACACTGGTCGAGTTTCTGATTAATAACGGTGGTCCACAAAAGATGGCACTGCTGTTGAAGGAATTCAAATCAGGAACTGCTGCTCCTGCCGCATTGCAGAAAGTTTATGGCACCAATCTGCGGGCACTGGCAACCGCTTATGCCAGGACTCTCCGACCCGGTAAGTTGAATTAAGATTCCTGTGAATCGGAATCAGGCAGAAAAGCAGGGGGGCTTGTTTCCTGATTTTGGAAATGATCAGCAGCCCCTGTGATTCTACGGTCAGTCCGCTATAATCAACGGCCTTGAATGTCTCGTTTTGAAGCGTGTGGCCAGGGCTCGTTAAACCCATGATGGATGTAAATATTATTGGCGGTGGAGTGATCGGACTTTCGATCGCTTATGAACTGGCGAACCAGGGTTTGAAGGTTGCCGTCTTTGATCGTCAGCAGTTTGGACAGGAGGCATCCTGGGCTGGTGCCGGTATGCTGCCTCCCGCGAAACTCGAATGCGCGACGACTCCCGGAGGACAACTCCGCGCCGCCAGCCAGCCGTTATGGCCCGAGTGGTCACGTCGTCTGCTGGAGGAAACGGGAATTGATAACGGCTATCTGAATTGTGGCGGGTTGCATGTCTCTCTGGCTGAAGATGTCGCAGACTGGCAGAGTTATGTCGCCGACTGGTACAAAACCGGGGCCGTCGTCGAAGAACTGGATTCGGTTTCATTGCGGGAGCGGGCACCGTTTTTGAATGAGGAAATTCAATCCGGTTTTTACCTGCCTGAAATGGGACAGGTGCGTAACCCGCGACATATGAAGGCGCTGCTGTCTGCGTGTGCCAGCCGGGGAGTCACGCTTCATCCAGGGGCTCCCGTTTTTGGATTCGAAACCGCAGGTGCGAAGATCACCGGAGTTCAAACACCTTCCGGAGTCCACCAGGCGGAGCAAACGGTGATGGCCGGAGGTGCCTGGTCGTCTGAAGTGCTCAGTCGTCTGGGAATTCAGTGTGAGCTGGTCCCCGTTCAGGGACAGATCGTATTACTGTCAATGAATCGTCTTCCATTTCATCAGGTGATTGAATCCGGTCGCCGCTATCTTGTGCCACGCAGTGACGGAAAAATTCTGATTGGTTCCACAGAAAAACAGGTCGGCTTCAGCAAAGAAACTACGGCAGAAGGAATCGCAGGGTTGATCGCCTTTGCGCAGTCTGTCGTGCCGGGCTTAGGTGAAGCGACGTTCGAACGTGCCTGGGCAGGCTTACGACCAAAGTCGATCGATGGTCTGCCGTACCTGGGGCGTGTTGAAAGATACCAGAACCTGATCATGGCCGCCGGACATTACCGGGACGGCTTACAGCTTTCACCCATTACCGCAAAGTTGATTCGGCAATTAATCTGTGAGGAAGAATTGTCGATCTCGCTGGCCCCGTTTTCCTGCCAGCGCGGCATTAATTTTGATTGAATGAACTTCCACGAGGAGAGATTGCTTTGAGAGCTGTGGTGCAACGAGTATCCCGCGCGAGCGTGACAGTGAATGGTGAGATCACAGGAGAAATCGAGCAGGGGTTTCTGGTGTTGCTGGGGGTCGAGCAGGATGATACGCAGGATGACGTGATTTATCTCGCACAGAAGTCCGCGGGTCTGCGTGTATTTGAAGACGCAGATGGGAAAATGAATCTGTCGCTGTCCGATGTAAACGGTAAAATGCTGGTGGTGAGTCAGTTCACTCTGCTGGGAGACTGCCGTAAGGGACGCCGTCCCAGTTTTGTGAATGCAGCGCGGCCCGAACAGGCGAATGAGTTGTATCAGAGTTTTGTGGCGGAAGTCCGTGGTCAAGGCATTCCGGTGGAAACAGGCCGCTTCCAGGAGCATATGGATGTGGAACTGGTCAACGATGGACCCATTACGTTGCTGCTGGACAGTAAGAAGCAGTTTTAACGTTTTAGCAATCTCCGGTTTTCTTGTGATATGGTTGAATGTTTCAACCCTGCTGCTGAGTCCTTCTGACTGTCAGTGAGTGGTGATCCGGCTCTGGATCCCGCTGCGATGAAGTAAAATGGAAGTCGCGCGAGTCACTTTCTGACAGATGACCCCTGCTTTTCTATTTTGAAAATTCATCCTCGTTTACCTTTGACTCCGAGAATTTCGATCCAAAATCTGGGCTTTCCGTTGAGTTCAATTTTGCCCTATAATCCCCTTCCCTTGAATTGATGAAAAATCGGGGGAGTGCGAGCAGGGGAGTGGGCCAACTCCGAAATTTCTCATGGACGGACCGAAATAGACAGGATGTCGCGATGTGGTTTGATTTGCTGATAGTGGGGATTCTTATTTATGCTGTCTGGAAAGGTGCCTCCAAAGGCGTCGTCTGGCAGCTGGCCGCGATTGCAGCGCTGGTGCTTTGCTTTGCGTTTGCCGAATCTCTGTCGCTGCAACTGGCTCCGCTCATTAATGTGAAACCGCCACTCAATCGCTGGATTGCCATGCTGGTCATCTACATTGCATTCTCGTTTATTTCATTTACGCTGGCGCGAAGCTTGAAGACCGCCATTGATTCACTGAAATTCAATGAGTTCGATCGCCATCTGGGCGCTGTGTTGGGACTGCTGAAAGGCGTTTTGTTTTCTTTATTCCTGACATTTTTTCTGATCACGATATCGGAATCTGCCCGGGCGACCGTACTGGAATCGCGCAGTGGATATGCGGCGGCTGTGATTCTGAATGAGATGGCACCCGTGATGCCGGAGGAATTACATAATATCCTGGATTCATGCCTGGCAAAACTGGATCATCCGGAGATCGATCTGCACGATCATGATGACGATGATCTGTTTGGTAGTGACCACGATCATGGTCAGCACGGGGATCACAATCCATTTCCTCCCGGTTCAAATGATCTTCCCAATCCCTTTTTTGAAAAATCGGGGAGTGGCGGTTCTGACGTCAGAACCACGAAACAGGATTCATTACTGAAAGAGATCCTGAAGAGTATTCCCAGCTATCTGAAAAGTGAGCTGGAGGACAAGGTGATCGAAGCTTACAACGCAACCGCTCCCGAGGATCGAGCCCGGTTTGCCAGGGAACTGCAGTCGCGGATTCCCGGAGTATTGAGAAATGTGACAAACGACTGGCAGGATGGCCAGCCTCAAACATCACTTCCCGCGGACGACAGTCCGCTGTTTGGTGCCAACGGGGGGCAGTCGGATCCCCAGGCAGAAGGTATCACCCGGGAGCGAACAAAACTTCTTCGGGATATTGCCGCCATCTATTCTGATTACCCGGAAGCACAGAACTCTCTGATTGAAGAATTCGAAATCACACTGACGGGGCTGCCAGACCAGGTGGTCCTGGCTGCTTTGCAGGACTGGCGGGCAGACCTGTTATTAAACGGGGGAGACCCCGATCCGAAAACGGATGTTACCACACCATTGGATACACGCGTTCTGCGTCAGCTGGAACTGCAGCAGGTTCCCATCAATGCACTGGGATCAGCGCTGCAGGATCGGATGCGTGAAGCACAACGCAGGTGAAATGTTGAAGTGGAATTCGCTCTGCTTTCAGGATCATCGTGATGCTGAAGCAGAGAGGCTTTGAGAGTAAAGTCGGGTACCAGCTCAAAGAGTATGTAGAGTGCGAGAGCGGAATCAGGGAGAATCGCAAACCCTGTAAAAACAGGCTAAAATTCACGCCGAACTTAACATAACGGACATTATCGGACGTTCGTGGTGGGGTGCTTTACTGGTGTTTGCGGCGTGGCCTGTGTTCTTATGCCTGGAATGGCGTCATACAAAAGCGGTGTTCAACGGGGGCTGCTGCTCTCTCGCGGAGGCCCGTCTGATGACTGGTTTAATCTCATTCTGCAGCCGCTCTTCAACGCGATCCAGACGAGCCGATCGTGGCATTGATTTATGCTGCTGTTGCTCGCTCTGAGTATGCTGAAACGTGCGTCGAAATCGCGTCTTAAAACAGGCCCGTTTACATGCCCCGATGCGAGTTCTCTGGCCGGGTCTGAACTGCGATTTTCGTGTCTCCAATTTCCCAGGTATCTGATGCGAATGGTCGGCGATTGCGATCGTGAATTCGTTGCCGGTGACATCGACTTCAGGGAGAGCGGGTTCCCGGAACTCCTCGCGCAGAAATGCGTCGCTGAGGGCCTCGATTCGGATTTGTGACACTTGCATCGCGTTTTCCTTTTCAGCTCACTGACGGGCCTCTGAGAGGCTCGCTTCTTTCAGCGCGCAAAAACGTATTTTCAACAGCGTTGAATGAAAACAGAGGCGCAATCCTCAATCACTTTCGCGATCGGGAAACGTCTACTCGAAGCATAGCATCCAAACCGGGCTCTGAAGAGTTGAGAGTGGAAGAAATTGATTTGCCAATGGGTGAATGTATGAAAACTCTGAGACTCTTAGCCAACGAATATTCTGGTTTGAGCAAGCAAAGTAACTAGCAGTTTATAGTTCAGGAACAATACATGATAAGCAATGACCTTCTTGATCCAATACATTTTCAGAACAGTATTCTGATTTGCATTCTTCTCGAATAACTTCATATGTTTTATCACAGACAGGGCAATATAAAGTTTTTGAGTTTTGCCCCTTGGGAGTTAGTACTGCTAGCTTGGTTTTTTCGCCATGATTAGGAGTTTCAGAATAACAATCTGGACACTGATAGCTTTTCTGTTTTTTATCGATCTTAAAATACTTTTTGACTTCAGATGGTATTAATAAATCGATGACCACGCCTACTTCTTTACAAATCCTGCTGCGAACATAATCTATTGAACCCAAAAAAATATGTGGTTCATTTTCCAAATGATTCAAGCGAACCTGTGTCCAAGCTTCTTGGGGAAATAACTCTTTGTGCATAAATAAAATAGAACGGATTACGTCTATAACATTCACAACTAATTTTTTATCAACTGAGTGTATTATCTTGTTTCTTTTCTCGCGCATTGAATGAAACTGATTTATAAATTCAGCTGAAAACTGATTCTTTGAAAAGGTGTCGTTAACTTTTACCAAATCTTGTGCATCGATTGTTCTAAAATCAGTGAAGCTTAAATCAGATTTATATGGAGAAGGCCATTTATTAGGTGGGTCAACAATTAGTAGATATGGAGAAATCTCTACGATTTTCCCTTTCAGAATAAATTCAATACCTTGTTGTGTCGTGGAAAGGGCTGTAGATAATCGTCGTTTGGCCGCAGCCCAGTATTCTGTTGATTCTTCTAATTCCTCATTGTAGTACATTTCATAATCATGAATTGAAACCATGAGTTCTGCAACTACATCCCAGGAGAAATTTAATAGCTCCTTTCCAGTAGAATAGAAATCTTCTGCTGTTGGTATGTCTTTCATTTTAGTGCTATCTAACGATTTGTTTTTAAGTTCCGATTTCAATTCGTTTCATTTGAATAATAGACTCTGTTACATCGTGAATGGTTCGCATTAGTTTCTTTAGGTGAATCTCTTCTATACTTCGAGCAGTCACAAAAAGAAGTGTTTCAAAATTACTTTGATGACTTCACATGTTAATCAAAAACCAACTGCGGATTGAATATATCAAAAAAAATACGCCCGTTGAAAGTTCCTTGCGGGAATGACAACGGGCGTATTTCTGATGTCTATTGTTGCGTTAATGAGACCGGAGTCGTTTTACGCGGTTTCCACTTCGAGTGTTTCGTGGAACTTGCCGATCTTGCGGAACTTCTCGTAACGCTGGTCGACAAGTTGATCCAATGGAATGTTTGTCAGCTGCTTCAGGTTGGAAGATAAGGAAGCCTTCAGTGCAGTCGCCATCTGGCGATGATCACGATGGGCGCCCCCCAGTGGTTCCGGGATGACTTCGTCGATGATTCCCAGTTCCAGCAGATTCTTGCTGGTGAATTTGAGGGCGTTGGCTGCCTCGTTGGCGAATTTAACATCCTTCCATAAGATGCCGGCACAGCCTTCGGGTGTGATGACGGAATAGTAGGCATACTGCAGGACGGAGATGTGGTCTCCAACACCGATGCCGATGGCTCCTCCGGAACCCCCCTCACCAATCACGACGCAGACGATGGGAGTTTTCAGCAGTGACATTTCCCTGAGGTTGATGGCAATGTTGTAGGAGATTCCCTGTTCTTCTGCCTTGATGCCCGGGTAAGCGCCAGGTGTGTCAATCAGGCAGATGATGGGAATCCCGAATTTTTCCGCCATCTTCATTTTGGACAGCGCCTTGCGGTAACCTTCGGGATGGGCACAGCCGTAATAGCATTCCGTGCGCTCTTTTAAAGTGCGTCCTTTCTGTTGCCCGACAAACATGACTTTCTGTCCGTCCAGTTTCGCGAGGCCCGTCAGAATGGCGCGGTCATCACCGATGGCTTTGTCGCCATGCAGTTCGACGAATTCATCAAATACGAGTTCCAGGTAATCGAGTGTCTGGGGGCGTTCCGCGTGGCGGGCGACCTTAACCGTGTCCCAGGCATCCAGGTTTTCAAAGATCTCACGTTTCATGCGTGTGATTTCCAGTCGCATATTGCGAATGGCGTCTTTGGTATTGGGTGTGGGATTGGGTTCCTGCTCGATTTTCTTGAGCTGCTCTTCCAGTTCGTAGATGGGACGTTCGAATGGAAGCTGATTCATAACAGACATAGTATTTGAGACCGCGTATTAAAAATGAATGAGTAGGTGATTAAAGATGTCGGGCAGTTTACCAGATACATGCCGTTCCTGGAAGATTTTATGTTTTCAGATCACATCCGGCAATTCATCCATGAAGGGAAGATCGTCATCATTTTTGGATTTTTGCTTTTTCTCTTCGTTTTGAGGCGGTTCCGGCTGATTTTGAGGTGGTTTCGGAGCCTGTTGTGCCGTCTGGGGCTGAGGTGGCGCATTCGCAGCCGGAGGTTGCTGGGCTGGCTGCTGATGTGCCGGTGGTTGTTGCTGTTGTGGTGGCTGCTGTCCCGGCTGTTGTGGTTGTGGCGGGTAGGGTTGCTGCGGGTACTGCTGAGGCGGATAAGGTTGCTGGGGGTATCCCTGTGGCGGTGGTGGATAGCTGCCGGGAGGCATGGGTTGCCCCTGGTACTGCGGCGGATACATCGGCTGCTGGTATTGCGGCGGATACATGGGCTGCTGGTACTGAGGCGGATACATGGGCTGAGGCGGCTGTTGCGGTTGCTGCTGTGGTTTTTTCTGTGGAGCCGGCTCCGGTTTGGGCTTAGGCTTGGCGTTGGCTTTACGATCCGCGATCAACTGCTTGGCCAGTTCCGGGTTTTCTTTCACCAGTTCGGAGAGTCGCGCGTCCGCACGGCTGTCGAGGCGTTTCTCCTTCATGGATTCTTTTTCCGCTTCTTCCGCATCCGCTTTTTCCCGAGCGATGATTTCGGAAATTTCGGCTTTGAACATCTTCAGGTTTCGGATGGTTGAGGCTACCTCTTCCATGGAAGCATGCCGGTTCTCTGGCTTCTTGGCCAGCATCTTCAAGATAAACTCATCCATTTCCGGTGTGACGTTCGGATTAAAGTTTGATGGCGGCAGCGGCTTTTCCGAGATATGTTTTAACAGGACTTCCTTGGGGTTCTCTCCATGGAACGGTGTTTTGCCCGTCAGAATTTCGAAGATGGTAATTCCCAGGCTGTAGATGTCAGCTGCTGGTCCCAGCGGCTCCTTTTTGATTGTTTCGGGAGCGATATACGAGCGGGTCCCCTGTACTGTTTTAGGTTTACCGAACAGCTTGCCCAGCCCTTTGGCAACGGGGACTGCCAGGCCGAAGTCAATGATTTTCACTTCCGAGCTTTTACTGATCAGAATATTTTCCGGCTTGATATCTTTATGAACCCAGCCCTTTTCGTGCATGTGGCCGAGTGCCATTGCCGTTGATTCAATCAGCTTGCGTAAGCGGGCCTGAACGCCCTGGCGATCTGATGAAATCTGTGATCGCAGATTCGGGGAGCGGAAATAATCCATCAACAGGTAGATGTTTTTTTTGTTTTTGACAAACTTATGCAGATGGATGAGATTAGGGTGATCAAGCGCCGCAGCCACTTTGGCTTCCAGTTTCATGGTCGCGACAATTTCCGGTTTGGTCATCGGTTCGGGGAGCAGCCGTTTCATCACAAAACTGTTGGCGCCCCCCTGTTCTTTCACTTCCCAGATTTGAGTCGTAGACCCATCCACGATGAGGTTCACCAGCTCATATTCATCAACAATATTATCTGCTTCTTTAGTTTCTGTTTCAGCCACTGCGCAACCTCTTGCTGTTAAGTGATTCGACGAAGATCCGTCAGACGTCATTGTAGCCAACGACAATGATCTGGCATAACCCGAGTTCTGTCAGAAGTCTGAAATCGAGCTGTGAATCGATGGAACCGGACAGGACTTTGCATCGTATATTATAGTGTAACGAGCTGTATTACCCAACGAAACAATGGATTCTAAAAGCTGACCTTTTTTTCAGGTGGTTTTGCAGGCTGGCTGCCAGGGGTTGTTCCTGGTGAGGTCTCTGATTTTCCCACAGTCAGCCGAGGTTGTACCTGTGTTCCGTCTGCCAGCGGTTGCGACGTGCTGACGATGATTTCATCGTCCTTGTTAAAGGGAGCAGATACGAACAGGCGTCCCGGGCCGATCTGCCCGAGGATCTGTGGTGTGAGGTCTCTGATCACATTTTCACGCACGATTTGAACTTTTCGTGTCCCTTCGGGGGTGTTGGTGACAGAAACGGTGGGTACTTCTGCAATCGGATAGCGTGGGATCAAGTCCACACTGACAGACTGCCCCGGTTTGAATTGTGCATTTTTGTTATCCAGAATGACGATTGCAGAAGTAATGGACTTTGCCAGATCGCGGAGTTTCTCAAACTGTGACGCTAGAGGCAGAACGTGATCCACGGTCGCCTGGGTTGCCTGTTCTTCGACATTCAGACTGATGCTGGCCCCTTTCTGAGCCTGTTCGCGCGAAAGGGGAACTTCCACCTGCAGTTTTGAGGTGTCCCCCAGTTCAACCAGAGGCTCCCCTGCTCTGACGAATTCGCCTGGCGCAGCAAGGATCCGAAAGATTTCTCCTGCGAAGGGGGCGCGAATGATGGTCTGTTCCATCCGAATGCCGGCAAGCTTCAGATCTGCTTCTGCCAGCGCCACGTTTGCTTTTGCGACCGCAGCGGCTTTCCCGGTCGCATTTTTCAGTTCTTCCCGGGCCACTTCCAGGGCGGCCTCCGCACGATCCAGTTCTGCCTGCGGGATGGATGAATCCAGTCGGACCACGACTGCTTTGGTCGTCGGCTTGTCTCCGGGTTTGACTTCGACGGTATGGATGATGCCGTCAATGGGCGCGGCAATGGTCAGCAAGCGCAGTGGTTTCAGATTGAGTGGAACGTAGTAATCCCGGGGATGTCTGAGTGTGATTGCTTCGCGCTGAATGGAAACGGTTTGAGGCTCTGCGGTCTTTTCCTGTGAGAAGACCGCAGTTGGTATTCCGAATGTGAGTAACAGTAATCCAAGTATAGATCGGTTCAAAATCAACTGGTGAATATTCGTTTGCTGGTTCTGAAAGGTCTTGATCATGCTGGCGCTTTCAATTACGAAACAGGTCACACTGAAGAAGAGTTCTTTCTCAGATTCTCGCTGACCGGTTGCGCAGATTCAAGCAGTGTTTGCCGATCTTTCCCGGATTTCACAGAATGATGTGTGTAAAATCTTTCGGGCGTCTGGCGGCAGTTTACTGGCAGAGCACCCAGCCACGCAGCTTGACGCAGCAGGCGGAGGTGCAGTTCCTGGTATCCACCCAGAGTTGATGGCACCAGTTACGAGGTTTTTCTGCCACGAGTGGAGGTCGTTCCAGTGCAAAAGTGATCGATGGTGAATAGCGATCTGCCTGAACGATTCCGGTGACCAGGGATGCGGGAGAAACTTTCGCAGGTGCCTGGGCCTTCATCAGGTGACAGGCTGAGAGTGCATCGATGGCGTATTCAGCGCAGTGTATCCCCCGGGCACGCACACCAGTGAGGTGATGCCGGATCGAATAAGGAGTTCCCAGCTTCTGATCCAGGTAGTGTTCGTACTGCTCTGTCATCGTGGGATTGAAGGCCGTTTTGGGTTGAAAGACATGTATGGTTGCCGGGCGTTGTGTATTCAGATAGTTTTTCAACGTCAGGCAGCGGGCACCGATCCCGTTCATACTGTCGTAGACCAGTGGCTCACCATTTCGCATCACAATCATGGCAACGTGAGTGTACGAGCTTTGTGTATAAATTCGAACGGCGAGGCAATCGCCTTTACTGAACAGCAGGGTTCCCGTTTGCACACGAGACGAGAGAGAATCAGCCAGCTGATCGAAAGAAGAAAAATTAGAAGTCATCTGTGGTATTGCAGCCTCGACTGGCTGTTCATTCCTTTGGGTATCCTGTGGTGTCGCTGCGAGGACCGCAATTGACAGGAATAATGACATAACAGCCTCCTTCTGAAAAGAGCAATCTGGTCCAAAGCCCGGGGCAGTCTGTTTTCCAGTCCCTCCAGAGCCATCAAATGATATTTTCACATCAGTTCTTCGCTGTCAACGAGGATTTCTTGAGAAAAGATCAGAAAAAAATGGATTCTGAATCAGAAAGACGGAGTCATGTATCTGTCTACAGGTGAATCTGCAGTCGGAGGAACTGCAGCACATGAACCCGGTTGCATATCGGCGCGAGTACCTGATGAATCGTACAACGGTCTGTACAGTCAGTGACGCGTTCTTATTCCGGTTTTCTGGCGCTGAGCATGAAATGATGGACGGCCCCGTCAATGGCGACGTCTGTGAACAGATCAAGCAGGCGGTGGGCATACCATTGATACTGCTTGGTGGAGAACTGCAGCAGACCCCCCGGCTTCAATGCCCGCAGGCACATTTGCAGAAAGGCCTCGCCCTGCTCTTCGCTGTTGAAATAAGATTTATTGGTCAACAGGTAATCATAGCTCTCGGGCATGATTCCTTCGTCAGTCGCAGCTAATTTGACTGATACGTTTGCGAGTTGATTCTTCCCGATCCCCTGCTCTGTGCATTTGACCGCCCGGGCATTGCTGTCGAGGGCATGAATCTGTGAGCCGGGACAGCGTGTCGCTGCGACAAACGAGACAATCCCGGAACCACATTCCAGGTTGAGGATGGTGGATTCGTCGGAGAGTTCCATCAGGTTGATCAGCGCCCGGGCACTCTGGTTGGGACGACGGTGACTGAAGACCCCCGGCTGCGTATAGGCGAAAAGCAGTTTTTCCCCTTCACGCATCGCGGACTCATCCTGCAGGCATTTTTTTTCAGGCAGTGGTTGCTGTCGCTTACCCTGGTAGACAATGCCGACATCAGAGGCGATACGTGTGACTTTGCTGAACAGTGTCTGCAGAAATTTATGGTATTCATAATCTTTGGTGCGTGAAGAAGCGATCGTCAGCGAACCCCCCGTCTGCAGAGAATACGCTGCGGAGAGTGTCAGTTCGCGCACCAGTTCATCGGAAAACTGTTCTGAGAGCGGCAGCAGGACCGACTCGTAGTCGCCTTGGGGAAATTCGCTGTCACAGAAGGTATTCCAGACGGGTGTCTGTTCCTGTTCTTCCTGCAGGAGACTGCATTTATGCTGGATTCGCTGTGCAATCGTTTTATCAAAGCTGAAACAGTCAACCCGATCTGTTTCCGAGACACGCTTCATCAATGCGGTCGTAAGGGGATACAGATTGGACTGGAAGCAGAGCGTCTGCGCAGAACTCCAGTCCGCGGGCAGGAAATCCAGCAGCAGTTGTTCTGGAGGAGGTGCCTGTTTTTTCAGACGTTGTTTTTTTTTCGACTTACGCGACATGATATTTCATTTTTCGAAACAGTAGCTGGCAGGTAGTGCATCAACCGGGGATACCGGTTCTACAGGACGCGGCAGATAAAACATTTCAGATATTGATTTTCGGGGCAACTGGGTGAGACCGGATGGTCGGCCGGTTGACTGCGCTGCTCCAGGATCTGCATGTGCCGCCCGGTATGTTGTGAAACCGATGCGAGCATCTGCTGAAATTCCACCTGGCTGATCAAACCGGAGCAACTGCAGGTAACCAGGATGCCACCCGGCTTCAAAACATCAAATGCGAGGCGATTGAGGCTGAAATAACCTTTCAAAGCCTGCTTGACCCCACTGCGGTGCCGGGCCATTTTGGGGGGATCGAGAATGATGGAATCGAACTGCTCCCCTTCTGCTTTAAACTGCTCCAGAACCGCATAAGCTTTACCCGTCTGAAAGCGGATACGGTTTCCAATGCCGTTGAGTTCTGCATTCGCGGTTGCCTGATCGATGGCCGACTGTGAAGAGTCGTATGACACGACTGATTGAGCCTGTCCGTGGATGATGGCATTCAACGCGAACGCACCGGTGTAACAATGCAGTTCCAGTGTACGATGATTTTTTAGATAGCGGGCCGCGGCAAGACGGTTTTCGCGCTGATCCAGGTAAAAGCCGGTCTTCTGACCAGTGACCATGCTCATGCCGTAACGGATCCCGTTTTCCTCCAGGAAGAAATGGGCCGGCGGTTCTTCGCCATCCAGGAGCTGATCAGAAATTTCCAGTCCTTCCGCCTCCCGCATCCCTTTTTCGGTTCTGAGCCAGATTCCCTTGGCCGGAAAACGCGCCTTGAGGAACTGAATAATCAGGTCCTGTTTCTGCGAGAGCGCCAGGCTGGAAAACTGGACCAGGAACCAGGCGCCGTAGCGATCGATGGTCAGTCCTGAAAGCTGATCAGATTCACTGAAGACCAGTCGGCAACCGGAAGTCTCGAAGTCTTCGAGCAGTCCGACCTGTTCCCGCAGTGTTACGGCCTGTTCAAGCCGGTTGGTCCAGAACGAATTGTCCAGAACTTCCGACTCATCCCATGAAAACAGGCGGACACGAATATTGCTGTTGGGGTTATACAGTCCACGGGCGATAAATTCATTCTTGTCGGAGAGCAGAATCACTTCCTCACCGGCAGTCGGATTGCCGTCGATCCGGGAGATTGCACCGGCAAAGACCCAGGGATGTCGTCCAAAGAATGGCAACGCGCGTCGTGGTTTCAGGATGACGCGCGGGGTTGGTCTGGTTTCGGTAGCGACTTGATCGTCGGAAACCGAGGGTTGTGAGTCACTCATGAGAGTTTTCTAATCAATGGGTCGCAGGATCGTCAGTGTCCGGCAAACAAGAACAGCGAGACTCAGAGGCAGACGTCGCCGGGACTGAGCAGGATTTATGAAGTTAGTGCAGACCGAAAATCTTTCCTTGCGGAAAGTGGCTTGCCACTCTATTTATGATTCGCTGGAAGTAGAGCGGGTCGTGCCTTCCACTTCAGCGAGATAAGCCAGCAGACGATCGCGCTCATGCGTCAGGTGTCTGACACGTAACAGAGAGCGGACGCGGGTCGTTAATTCGATTCGATTGACGGGCTTTGTCAGAAAGTCATCGCAGCCGGCCTGAACCGACTTCTCGATATCGCCCATTTCGTTCAGTGCGGTGATCACAAGGATCGGAATATCTTTTGTTTCATCACTCTGTTTGAGCTGGGCACAGACTTCGTATCCACTCAGTTTCGGCATCATGATGTCCAGCAGGATCAGGTCGGGGTCGATTTCAGCGACCTTTTCCAGCGTCTCTTTCCCATCGTAGGCCATAAAGGTTTCATAGCCCTCGTCCAGCAGATACGCGTCGAGCAGTTCGCAGTTCTGATGATTGTCATCTGCGATGAGTATTTTTGAATTCTTCAAAGAGATTTCAGACGACATGGTCTTATGCCTAAAGCTTACGTGAAATTAAAATTCTGACACGGGAAGTTGAATTCGCGTCGGGAATCGTGCCTGCTGGGTGTAATTTATCTCATTTATGGTTGAATCACAACAACCGATAAACCGTTTTTTACAGGCAATGCACCGTTTTTCCCATAGGATCCGCTCAAAATGCGGTCAGGCGCATTTGCACTGACCACCACAGTCCGTCGATTCGCTGTTGGAATCGACGCTGGATTTCTGACGTTTACAGCCGCAACTCTGCTTGTTACAGCCACACCCGGATGAGGCGGCAGGGGCTACGGTTACGGGCGAAGCCACAATTAACCGTCTCAGCAGTACTTCATTGATCCGGCCGCGAAAGCGGATTTTTCCATCAATTGACACGACTGGCACGCAGGTTCCGAACTTGGCGATCAGACCCGGATCACTATAGATGTCTATAAATTCGATCTCAGGCAGATAGACGCCGTAGTCTTCCAGAATTTCTGCCGCTTCTTCACAAAGCGGGCAGTTTTCTTTCGTATAAACGATGAGTGTATTGAAACGCTGGCCTGGTTCTTCGGGCATCCAGTCTTCTTTTTGAGGAAGCTGGCGATTTCGTTCACTGTTTTTCATTTCTGTACTGGAAACCTGTTTCAGGACAGCGATGCCGCCACAGGTCATGCAGAAAGCCAGTAAATTCCAGATCGAAGGGCTCTGGTACCAGGAACGCGGCATATTGAATGGCAGCCATTCGGTACCTGTCAGAGAGAGAGCCATTATTCCTAAGCCTAGAAATAACATTGAGTTACCTAAGAAAGGTAGTCCCTGTGGAAGCTCTTCTTTGTGTGTCATTGTGCTCATATCAAGATCCTGCTCGCCTCTGTTACTTGTTTCACAAGTAAGTACCCGGTCCCTGGTCACTATTTTATTAATCGAATATTGACCGCGAATATTATAGTCAATTGCCGGGCTTTTTGAATCTCTTACCGGTTTTATCAAAAGATCCACACAACAGAGAGCCTTTGGCGCCCGAATCTGAGATAGTGTTCAAAAAATTGCAGGACAGGAAGAGAGTCAGTGAACCGTGGGGAGAGGAACGACCTTTCGGGGGATTCGGTAGAATCCTTAAACCAATACTGGTCAGTCGTTAAAACGGATGCTAGAGTGTTACTATTACCTTACGGAATATAGAGATTCATCGCAGGACAAGTTGAGCGAATTGGTAAAAAATGGCAGGCAAACTAACGGCCGAGGCTTTTTTAAACCTGGTAAAACAAAGTGGTTTGGTTTCGGTCGATCAGCTGAAGAAGCTGCTCTCCGAATATCAGGAAAAAGGGGTGAAGCTGGGAGAACCTGCTGAGGTCGCCGAGGAACTGATCGGGCGGTCTCTGCTGACACGCTGGCAGGCCAACAAACTGCTGCAAGGCAAACACAAAGGTTTTTTCCTGGGTAAATACCGGTTGCTGGATCTGGTCGGCAAAGGTGGCATGAGTTCCGTTTACCTGGCGGAACATGTGCTGATGCGACGTCGCTGTGCCATCAAGGTACTCCCCTCGAAACGGGTGAATGACGCCTCCTATCTCGCCCGCTTCCATCGAGAAGCACAGGCAGTTGCTTCTCTGGATCACATTAACATTGTCCGCGCTTATGATGTCGACCATGAAAAAGAGAATGATGCGGAAATTCATTTTCTGGTCATGGAGTATGTAGACGGTCAGGATTTACAGGAAATCGTTACCAAAACCGGTCCACTGGATATTCGCGATGCCGTCAACTATATCCGCCAGGCAGCGAAAGGCCTGGCTCATGCCCATGAAGCGGATATGGTGCACCGGGACGTCAAACCGGGCAACCTGCTGGTGGATTCCAAAGGCGTTGTCAAAATTCTTGACCTGGGACTGGCGCGGTTCTTTCACGAAGGCGAAGACAAGTCGCTGACGATCGCACACGATGAGAAAGTTCTGGGGACGGCTGATTATCTGGCACCCGAACAGGCCATCGACAGCCACCAGGTTGATTCCCGCGCAGATATCTACAGCCTGGGTTGTACCATGTACTTCCTGTTAACGGGGCATCCCCCCTTCACCGAAGGCTCACTTGCACAGCGGTTGATGGCGCATCAGAACAAAAATCCGCCTCCCGTTACGGACGACCGTCCCGATACTCCACCGGAAGTCGTTCAAATTCTGGAAAAGATGATGGCGAAAGACCGGGAAAACCGGTACCAGACAATGGATGAGACGGCTGAAGCTTTATATGAATGGCTGCAGAACAACACCGATGAGGAGTGGCGCAGCCACAATGTCAGTAGTGGGCTGGGCTCAGGCGTCGAGTTGGCACAAAGTGGCTCAGGTGTGCAGCAGCAGAAACAGAATCCTGAACTGGCGGCGTTTCTCTCGAATCTGAAAGAGGAATCCGGGATCCAGAAAAGTACCAGCTCTCCTGAAGTGAATGAAAAGAAAAGCAGTCCCCGCCTGGATCCCGTTGCGAAACCCTCTTCCGATGTACATGATTCTTCTGTTGTAAAGCAGGATAAAATCAGTACCGCTTCCACGCGGATCGGCAGTACTTCCGATACGCTCAAGAAAGCAGAATCAGAGGCGCCTGCACCTGCAGCCAAACCGGTCGCCAAACCAGTTACTAAACCTGGGGCCAAACCTGTGGCGAAGCCAGTTGCCAAACCCGTTGCGAAGCCTGTGGCCAAACCTGTTTCAGGACGTCCTGTGAAAAAGCCGGTACCCGTAGCGGAAGCGCTCCCCGGCGATTCGGCAGTGATGGAGGCGGAGCCGGATGAAATCGAAGCAGAAGTTGTCGAAGATGCATCTCCAGCCGGGAGTTCGATTACCAGTCAGAAATGGTTTCTTCCAGCCATCGCCGGTGGTGGGATCGGTTTATTACTGATTCTGCTTGTCGTGATGTTTGTTTTGCCGGGAGAAGAACCTGAAAAGCCGGCGCCTGTCAAACCGGCGCCCGTGGTTGAGAAACCGGTTGAAGTAGAATCACTGCCTGAAGAAATCAAAGTTGGTCCGAAGGAAACTTATAAAACAATTGCGGCAGCACTCAAGGATATCAAGATTGTTTATGGCAAAACATTTGGTGATGAAGGGAAGCATTACACGATAAAGGTCGCCGCTGACCAGGAGTTGAAAGAACGGATCGTCATTGATAATTCCAGTCTGAATTACCCCAAAGGAATTTCGATTGTCGCAGAAAGTGGTAAGCCGGTGATCCTGGCTCCTGATGGTCCCGAACCGGTCGTGCAGCTAACAGGCATCGAAGGGATTACGATTGATGGTTTTCTGGTCAGAGCCCAGGGGAAAAAAGTAGCGATTCAACTGTCCGGCTATCTGGTGGGGACACAGTTGAAGAACCTGAAGATTAATGATTTTCAAAAAACGGGTATCTTTGCCACGAGTGTGTCCGGTCTCTCAAGCGAACCATTTCTGCTGGAAAATCTCAGCCTCAAAGCGGGGAATCCCCAGGCGGTCGGTCTGGATTTTACCGGGGATACGAACAGTGACATCAGAATGACGAACATCCGTTGTCTGACTGCCATGCAGGTGGGCCTGCAGTTTTCATCAGCGGTCAGGGAAACACAGGTCAAGGAATCGATCTTCTCGGAAACTGCCACCGGGATTCGATTTGATTGCCAGGGATATGAGATCAGTCATTTGAAACTGACGAACAATACTTTTTTCATCGTCAACTCAGGAATTGTTTTTACTACGAAGCCGACTCCCAACAGTGAAGCGATTCAGATTTCGCGGAATCTGTTTGCGACCATCGAAGGTCCACCGGCAAAGGTAGAGCAGGATAATGATGCGACATTCTGGGTGAAAGCGTTGACTGCGCTGGAAAACGATTCTTCCCGTACCGCTCCCAGTCCGCTGCCCGCTGATGAACTCGATTTGTTCAAGAACAAAGGCAAACAGGGAGATGCGAATCTGAATAACTTTGCGTCTACCACTCCGGGAGATGAAAAGTTCCTCGCGCCGGCTTCCGATAATCCTGCCAGTAAAGCAGCTGGTGCACCTGGTGGCATGAAGCCATATATTGGTGCGGTGGCTCCCTGATTAATGTGATCAGGGCAGACAGCGATTACACCAGCTGCAGGTCTTCGTAGATCGCTTCGTTGATTGCTCTGGCGCGGCGTTGATGTCGGGGTTCGCCGGGTCTGCCATTGGCAACGACGGCGACGACCAGTTCCCGTTCCGGGTCGGCAAAGGCGATTGAAGACTGTGAACCGCCGTGCCCGAATGATGTTTCGGAGGCGTACTTGCCAAATCCGTAAGGGACCGAATCTGCGCCATACCGATTGGAATTCACAATGAACCCCAGGCCGTAATCAACCTTGTGTTGCAGTGTGAGATCGAACTCCCCTTCCCGATGACGATCGATCATGGTGTCGACGGTCTGTGGTTCAAACAGCGGTGTGCCCTGGTTGAGCAGGCATTCGTAAAACAGGCCGAGTTCACGAATTGGCCCCCGTGCATTTCCGCCCGGTGAAGGTGTGAGGCAGTGGGCTGCATCATGCAGATCAGTCAGCTGCATTTCCCCTTTGTCGCGTTGATAGACATATGCGATCTGCTCCTGGTTCTGCTCATAAACGTCGACGGGCATACCCAGCCAGCTGTTCGACATGCTCAGCGGTTCCAGAATCAGTTCGCGCATCAGATGAGGATACAACTGACCTGTCATGCGCTGCAGGATTTCACCGAGGATGAACCAGCTGGAACTGACATGGTAACCGGCGGTTTTTCCGATCTGCCAGTTTTCTTCCAGCGGTGCCTCGCAGATGCGGCGTATTGATTCAGCCCAGTTGACATCAGGCCAGCCTGTATCGACCGGACGAAAGCCGGCGGTATGGTTGAGCAGGTGCAGGATCGTAATCGGTTCTTTTCCGTGGGTTCCAAACTCGGGAACGAACCGGGAAACGCGATCATCTATCTTCAGATCCCCCTGCTCCCATAAGCGGGCAATCGCCATGGCAGTCAGTGGTTTACCGGCGGAGAGCCAGAGGTTGAGCGTGTCGGCCGTCATGGGAACTCCGGGGCGGGCTTCCCCGATGCCGCCATCAGCAATAATTTCACCTCGCTGAGAAATGTAGAGCTGCACTCCTGTATGGAGTTCATTTTCAATGCCTTCCAGAATTAACTGGCAGGTGGCAGGCAGACGTTCGGTGAGAGCGGACACAACAGACTCGCTGATTTCAGTTAAATGGAAAAGAGGCTTTGATCGTACCTTGCTTTTAGCGGAATGAAGCCGGTAATTCAACTGAGCTTCTCAATCAATTCTTCCCACGAGTGTGTGGGCCCGAATGTACATTCGGGCCGAGCGGAGCGAGCAGGAGGTTGCTGTGGAAACTTTCGAATGAAGTTCGCATTTTCGATGATTTATCGCAGATCGAGTGAGTCACGTTTTCTCACCATACAATGTGTGAGCTGCGACCTCCTGTTGCCTGCGGCAATACCGGATTACATCCGGTACAGAGTATTTTCAGTTCTCCGCGCGACTGTTGATTCCTGATTATAACCGGTTCTGGTATCATGGAGTTGACTATACATAACCAGCGCCGGTTGATGTTTGAGTTCCGGATCATTCTGAAGTGAAGCAAGAGGCACACCATGAAAATTACAGCAATTAAAACTTACCGGGTTCGGATCCCGCTCAAACCCGAACGGCGGATGATTTCAGCGTTGGGGAAACACGATGTCTCCCACTATCTGGTCTTACGAATTGAAACCGATACCGGTATCGAAGGCGCGGGTGAAGCAACCGTCCTCTGTCGCTGGAGTGGAGAAACCGCCTGGGGCGCACAGGCGATTGTCGATCGTGTCTTTACGCCATTACTGATTGGTCAGGATCCCTGTGACATTGCAAATATCAACCAGATCCTTGATCGTACTTCGCAGGGGAACTGGTTTGCCAAGTCAGCCATCGAGATGGCCTGCTGGGATATCAAAGGTAAAGAAGCAGCATTGCCCGTGTATGAGCTGCTGGGAGGCGCGGTCCGCAGTCGTTCGATTAAATGCCGTTTTTCGATGGGCGCGTATTCTCTGGAGCGAGCCGAACGTCGCACGCAGGAACTGGTGGCAGCAGGCTTCACAACGATTAAGGTCAAGGTGGGGACCAATCCGGATGAAGATGTAGCCCGCGTGAAAATGGTGCGCGAGACAATGGGCCCGGATCTGGAACTGACGATTGACGCCAATGCGGGCTGGGATGCCGCGACCGCAATCGCTGCCATGAAACGGATGAATGATTGCAACGTAGCGTTGTTTGAACAGCCTACCCCCCGCGGTGATTTTGCCGCACTCGCAGAAGTCAGACAGGCGATTGCCCCGGAAATTATGGCTGATGATATCTGTTTTGACCTGGCCGACGCTAAAGAATGCATTCGCAATAATACTTGCGATGTGATCAACGTCTATCCGGGAAAAAACGGGGGCATCAGCAAGACGGCAGCGATTGTCAGCTATGCTGCCGAGCATGGCATACCCTGCAGTATCGGTTCGAACCTGGAACTGGATATCGCATCGGCAGCGATGTGCCACTCGGTTGTGGGATGTCCGAATATGAACATCGAGCAATATCCGGGAGATATTCTGGGGCCTGAGTATCATGAGGTTTCCATCGTTAAAAATCCGTTGAAGATTGAAGGACCCGTGATTACGATTCCCGATGCACCCGGCCTGGGAATCGAAGTCGACTGGGGTCTTGTGGAAGCATATGCTGCCGACTGATTTTGATGGAAACTCATTCCGTTACCGTTCCTAACCACTCAAATTTTTAAATGGAAAACTTTTCAGATGAACGAAAACAATGTCGCTCTGGTCACAGGATCAGCAACGGGAGTCGGTCGCGCCTGTGCGCTGCGTCTGGCAGAGGAAGGTTTTGATATTGTCGTGAATTATTCACGCAGCCAGGCCGAAGCAGAGGAAACGAAAGCCCTGCTCGAGGAAGAAGGTGCCAGCGTGCTGCTTATCCAGTGTGATGTGAGTGATGACGCTGCTGTGAAAAGCATGATTGCAGAAATTGAATCAGAATGGGGGCGGCTGGATGTGCTGGTGAATAATGCGGGGACGACCGAATTCATTGAACACAAAGATCTGGATGCGCTCAGTGAAGCAACCTGGGATCGTATCATCAGTGTGAATCTGAAAGGACCGTTCTTTTGTATTCGTGCCGCGGCGCACCTGCTGCGGGAGAGTGAGTTTGGCGCCGTGGTGAATGTCAGTTCGACGGCGGGTATTACCGGACAGGGTTCCAGTGTTGCTTACTGCGCGAGCAAAGGGGGACTGAATACGATGACCAAATCATTAGCGCGGGCGCTGGCGCCGGAAATTCGCGTGAATGCGGTCTGCCCCGGTCCCATTGACAGTCGCTGGCTCAAACAGGTGATGACTGACGAAGAGCTGTCAGAGCGAACGGCCGACTTCCCGATCCCCCGCCCTGCCCAGCCTGATGATATCGCTGATACCGTATTATACCTGGCTTTAGGGACCACACTGTCAACCGGTCAGTTACTGGTCGTCGATGGTGGGCGAACGATGTAAGGCAGATTTACTCTGGTTGGTTCCAGTAAATTTTTAAGTTGTGTGAATCGCGACCGGCGGCGACAATGTCGATCCACCCGTCGCCGTTCAGATCGCCCAGTCGCAGGTCTTCGCAGGCCATGCCGTTCTCATCGATCCAGGCGGACTTCCAGGCTTTGCCCGCGTCGTCGGTCGTCCAGTAGACTTTGACACCCACCTGATTATCTTTGTTGGGAGTCCGCCAGCCCGCGACAATTTCCTCCCGTGCGTCGCCGAACAGATCCGCAGTCGCGATGGCGTGACCGGCTTTGATATTATCGTCCAGAATCTGACGTTTGCTGATTCCCTTGTTCGAGTCAGCTGACTGGTACAAAACCAGTTTATCGCCGTGCAGCGGTTCGATGGTGGTGATGAACTGGCTGGTGGGGTTGAGTCGACCCATGCGAATTTCTCCACTCCCTTCAATCAGCGGGAACTTTGTTTTCTGCCACTGGCCGTCAGCATAAGAAAGCAGCATGGCTCCTTCGCGGCCTGCGTAGAGAATTTCTTCCGCGGGTGTCTCTGGATTCCACTGTGCCGGATCGAGATTATGAGTGACATGCAGCGTGTCTTCGATGACGGTCTGCTTCCACTGGTCTTGTGGGTTTGCTGGTTTTTCGTAGGCGATCAGTTTGACGCCGGCGCCCACTCCCTGTCTGTTTCCTTTTCCATGCAGAGGGGAAACGATGAGTGCAAAATTATTGTCAGCCAGTTTGACCCACCGCATGCGATGAATGACGGGCTGGTGAGGGAGCGGGATCGCTTTCCAGAGCTGTGTCCGATCAGCGGGGGGAACGAGATAGAAGACGGCTCCGGAGTTCAGGGTGTCTCCGGGATTCCATTGGGCGCCGACGGCGACTTCGACTTTTCCGTCGCCATCAATATCACGGGCAGCGATACAGACATTATCGCGTTCCGTCAGGTTTTCTGCGATCACATGTCGCTTCCAGGTCGGGTTCTGGTACCAGGCAATTTCTTTCTTGTCGGCGAGCAGAATATCCGGTTTTCCATCCCCGTCGACATCGCCAATCGCGGTGCCGTAACCGATTTCCACCGTACTGTCGATGGTTTGCGATTTGAAATTCGGTGTCGCGTCATCGGCAAAGCAGACAGAAGTCGAACAGAGACAGACGGCAATCATAAGGCGCATCATGGGAAAACCTTCTCGGCAGAAACGAGTACAGTATGGATTGGAAGCACTATTATGATTGAAGCCGATCGACAGCCGGAATGCAAGGAGATTACCGGTTTGTCGTCTGGTTCTGGAGCGAACTGTTACTCTGTCAGTTACCTGCAGACATCAAGATATAAAAAGTAAAAAAAGCTGGGACCGAATAAAATTCAGTCCGAGCGCGGCGAGCAGGAAACTGTCAGCGGAAGAAAACGAATGAGGTGAGAGTGCTCACATCATCAAAAGATCCACATTGTGTGCTGACTGGTCGTATTGTCATCACCCTGTTCTGAAGTGACTCAACCAAACAGCTGCCTGAGCGGTTCTCCGCCGTCAACGATGGGAATCGGTCGATCGAGTGCGTCGGGAAGCATCAGTCCGGGGTCGATACCCAGGGCCCAGTAAATGGTCGCAGCCAGATCTTCGGGGCTGACGGGATGTTCGGCTGGTCGAGAAGCAAGACGGTCAGAACTGCCGTAGGTCGTCCCTCCCTGAATGCCGGCACCCGCGACGAGTGCCGGAAAGAGCTGGCTCCAGTGTCCGCGACCCCAGCTGCTGTTGGGTTTGGGAGTGCGGCCCATTTCTCCCATGGCGATGACCAGTGTATCATCAAGCATGCCCCGCTGATCGAGGTCGGCCAGCAGCGCTGCACAACCCTGATCGAACGTCGGCAGCAGATTGTTTTTGACATCGTCGCTGTTGCGGTGTGAATCCCAACTGTAGCCATCGACGCAGTCGTAGTGCACGGTAACAAAGCGTACGCCGGCTTCCACCAGGCGGCGGGCCATCAGGCAGGACTGGCCAAACAGATGGCGACCGTATTTGTCGCGGAGCGGATTGGGTTCGTCTTTGATGTTCAGCGCATTGCGGGTATTGTTGGAGGTCAACAGCGCCAGTGCCCTCTGTCGGAAACGATCAAAAACCTGTGAATCAGCTTTGTCGAAATTGCGTTTCATGCCGTCAAAGTGTTCCAGCAGTGCGACGCGACGACGGATGGTCTTCAAGGGAACTTCAGGAGCCAGTCCTTCGATTTCAAAGCTGAGTTCCTCATCGGTGCAGTCGCGCCAGTACGGGTTGTCGGTGGAATCGCGGTTGTCGACGGTTGTGGAGAGTGGGTTGTAAGCGCGTCCCAGCCAGCCGGCATATTCACCGGGCCGGATGTAACGCCCCCCTGCCTGCAGACGACCCAGTCGATTCGGAACGACCGAGTAATTAGGCAGATCGCGATCGAGTCCGCCGGGAGAATGCTGTGTTAAATATTCCACGACCGACCCCATGGAAGGCCAGTCTTTGGGGGTGGCATCGAAACCGGCTCCGATCGGAATATGCCAGCGTTTGCCGGTTTGTACATAGTGGCCGCCGCCACTGTGGTCGTTGAATGTGTGTGTCATGCTGCGGATGACAGAATACTTGTCCGAAATCTCAGCCAGGTGAGGCAGATGTTCGCTGATCTGCAGACCGGGAGTGCGGCTGGCGATCGGCTGAAAGGGACCACGAATTTCACTGGGGGCTTCGGGTTTGAGGTCGAAGGTTTCCAGTTGGCTGGGGCCGCCAAACAGAAAAAGGAAGATGACCGACTTGGCTTTCCCACCCTGAAACGGATTGACAATCTGCTGCTGTTCGGCCTGAAGCATCTGGGGAAGCGAAAGTCCCAGCAGCCCTGCCCCGCCGGTTGTCAGCAGTTCGCGGCGTGACATGTTTCCGGTAAATCGCTGGGGATGATTCAGAATCGAGAACATGGAACTTTCCTTTCACTCGTTTCAGGCAGGCGGGACCAGATCATTCTGGAATTACTACTGTGCACATCGGGTGGGATTGTCGGGGTGTTCAAGTGTGCGATTCTAACAATTGATCGGCGGCCTGTCTCTATTATATACAGGTTTTTTTATATGTTTTTAAAGCTTGTTAAAAATCCGCCAGATGAGGTGGTATTGCGAAAAAGATTAAGTAGAGTGGAATCTTGCCCGTTCCTGGAACAGGGTATTTTCTTCAGCGCGGAATAACTGGCTTCTCGAAATTTCAGGAGATTAAACTGATGCTTTGGACGCGAAAACGGACTGTTTTACTTGCTGTTGTGACTGGTCTCTTCAGTCTCCTGGGGCGTGGTGATCTGGTGCAGGCAGAAGACTGGCCTCAGTTCCGGGGGCCTAACTGCTCGGGAGTGTCGACCGGCAAAAAGCCATTGCCGGCGGAGTTTGACGATCAGAAAAATGTGATCTGGTCACAAAATCTGGGGGATGGGATTGGTTGCCCGGTGGTGGCTGCGGGACGCGTCTTTACTTCGGGAATGGTCGGCAAGGATAAAATCGGACTGTATGCCTTTGACGCAGAGACCGGAAAGAAGCTCTGGGAACGTGTCTGGAAAACCGGCGACCTGCTCGAAATTCATAAAACCAACAGCTTCGCTGCGACGACGCCTGCTGCAGATGCGGAGCGGGTTTACTTCTATTTCAGCACGCTGGGCATGCTGGCCGTCGATGCTGAAACCGGCGCGGATGTCTGGAAACAGGAACTGCCGATCCCCTACTTTGTATTTAAATGGGGAGCGGGAATGTCTCCCACTCTGTATCAAGACCTGGTTTTATTCTGTCAGGATGATGACCTGGCGCCTGCCTTTTATGCTTTCAATAAAGAGACGGGAGAGATCGTCTGGAAGGATGATCGCAGCGACCAGGCGGTGAACTATTCTCATCCGGTCATCTGCGAGACTGACAACGGGGATGAAATTGTGGTTGCGGGAACCGGGAAGCTGATCGGCTATGATCCCCAGACTGGCAAACGATTGTGGACGGCCCAGACACTGCTGCGAAATATCAAGACGACTCCGGTCAGTCGAGATGGAATCATTTATGTATCGCTGCAGAGTGGCGGGATTGCCAATCAGTGGCTGGCATCCATCGACCGCTGGGAGACCGGCAACAGCGACGGAAAAGTCACCAAAGAGGAAATCCAGGCGTTTGTCGGCAAGACCAAAGTGCCCGAAGCCTTCTACAAAAAGACATTTGATCGCGGCGACTTGAATAAAGATGGTGCCCTCGAAGGCAAAGAGCTGGATATTGCCTTCCTGCCCCCGGGCAATGAAGCGGGGGCCAAGTTTGGCGAAGAACCAGCACAGGAATTTATTCTCGCTGTCAAAGGGGGCGGTCGCGGCGATGTGACCAAGTCGCATCTGCTCTGGAAACATCCCACTAAACACACCGATCATATTGTATCCCCCCTGGTGACTGAAGATCGGATGTTCCTCGTCAAAGGGGGCGGAATCTCGACCTGCTTTGATGTGGAAAAAGGGAAAAAAGTCTGGGGCCCGAAACGGATTCAGAACGAATGCGAATACTTCGCCTCCCCCATTTATGGTGATGGAAAAATTTATGTCGCCGGCGAGAACGGTAAAATCGTCGTACTGGAAGATGGCCCCGAGCAGAAGATTATCGCCAAGAACGATATGGGCGATTCGATTCTGGGAACTCCCGCGATTGCCGATGGCCGAATCTTTGTTCGTACACGTGGCAAGCTGATTTGCGTGGGTGAGAAATAACGTTGATGCACTTGGCTTGACTGCTTTTGAATTCGCAGAGCGGGACTGAATTTGATTTGGTCCCGCTCTTTTTTTATAGATCGACGGCGATGCGTTCGGCTCTCTTTTCGTCTTCTGGCTTGATCTTCACTCGGGATCTGATAATATGCACAATCGATTGTGCAAAGGGGTTCTGGATCACATCGCAATTAATTATGGTGTCTTTCAATGTATTATACCCGGTCCAAATGGCCCGGGAGGCGATACGGTAAAACGGGACACAGTCTATGAGTAAGTCGACCAGCAAATCGATTACGTTGAAAGAAGTCGCCGAGGCTGCCGGGGTGAGCGTGTCGACGGCGTCGCGGGCGTTGTCGGGGAAAGCGGAAGCCTATCGGATCAGCAGTACAACCGAGCAGTCCGTGCGCGATGCCGCGAAAAAACTGCAGTTCTCCCCTTCCCTGCTGGCCCGTTCGTTGAGGTCACAACAGACAAAGCTGCTGGGGGTCGTGCTACCCAATGTGGCGAACCCGTTTTTTGCAGCGATTGCGCGGGAAATTACACTGGCCGCTGAAGCAGACGGGTATTCGGTCCTGTTGACGGACAGCCAGGAAAACAGCGAGACGGAAGCCCGGCTGGTCGAACAGTTGCAGGCCCGGCAGATTGAGGGTCTGGTGGTCTGTCCGGTGGGAATGGAAGAAGCCCATCTCTGCCAGCTTGCCAGGCAGAAACTGCCGCTGGTGCTGATCGACCGGGGATTCAACAACAGGGAACTGGTGACAGTGACGTCAGACCATCAGTCAGGTGCCCGGGCTGCGATGAATGAACTCCTGGAAGCCGGTCATCGGACGATTGGCATTTTACAGGGAATGCCCGAGACACTGCCCAACCGGGAGCGTCTGTCCGGGGTCAAGGAGTCGCTGGAGACTTGCGGCCTGGACTTTGATTCTTCGCTGATTGCCGGGCATCATTTTGACGAAGCATCGGGATATCAAGCGGCTTTGCATCTGCTGTCGACACGACCGGAAATCACGGCGCTGTTTGCTTTCAGTAACCAGAATGCATTGGGCGCATTAAGAGCGGCGTCGGAACTCGGACGCTCTATTCCCGACGATCTGTCATTAATCGCCTTTGATGATTTTCCTTTCGCCGCTTACCTGGCTGCGCCGTTGACGTCGGTCAGTCAGGATGTCAGTCAGTTGGGCCAGGTGGCCGCCCGGTTACTTCTGGAACAGATTCGCAGCAGTGTGCCACCACAACAGAAACAGTATCGTATTCCTGTCCAGCTCATTCGGCGTTCTTCAATCACAAAGATCGGATGAAGCAGGACCATTTTCAGCCAGGAAAAGGATTCAATCCAATGAAACGAACAACTCAGACGCTCACATTTTTCGTCTTAATACTCTGCGCGTCGATCGCATGGAGGGGAGGATCACCTCTGCAGGCGGAAGAACCCCGGAGACCGGTACCTATCATCTTTGATACGGATATCGGGAACGATGTCGATGATGTGCTGGCATTAGGAATGATCCATGCGCTGGAAGCCCGCGGTGATTGCAAACTGCTGGCGGTGACGATTACCAAAGACAATCCGCTGGCCGCTTCGTTCACGGATGCCGTGAATACGTTTTATGGTAAAGGTGATATTCCGATCGGGATCTGCAAGAGTGGCGTCACACCGCAACCGGGCAAGTTTAATGTACTGGCGGAAAAGAAGGACAACGGCCAACTGCGCTATCCACATGATCTCAAAGATCCACAGCAGATACCCGATGCCGTGACGGTGCTGCGAACCGCATTGGCAGGTGCGGAAGATCATTCGGTGGTCATCGCACAGGTGGGCTTTTCGACCAACCTGGCGAACCTGCTGAAATCGCCGGCGGACAAAATCAGTCCCCTGGCTGGTGAGGAACTGGTCAAACAGAAAGTGAAACTTCTGTCAATAATGGCGGGCGCGTTTGAAAAAATTCCCCGCAAGGGAAAACTGGTTGATCACCGTGAGTATAACATCATCAAAGACATCCCGGCGGCACAGAAGCTGGCGCGGGAATGGCCGACGCCTGTTGTCTGGAGTGGATTTGAAATCGGGCTCAATGTCGCTTATCCGCATGAGAGCATCGAAGAGGATTATAACTATGTGGATCATCATCCGCTGGCGGAAGCTTACATTCTGTACAATCCCCCGCCACACGATCGGCCGACGTGGGATCTGACCAGTGTCCTGTATGCAGTCTTCCCACATCGGGGATATTTTGATTTGTCAGAAACCGGAACCGTGACTGTTCAAGAGGATGGACTGACGACGTTCAAACCGGGAGACGGTCAGCAGCGTTATCTGAAACTGACGAATGCGCAGCGGATCCGCGTGATCGAAGCGCTGGTGCAACTTTCCAGTCAGCCTCCTCAGAAGTAGAACGGGAGTCTCTGATGAGTGACAAAAGACGTGCGAAGATCGCCGTCCTGGGGTCGATCAACATGGATCTGATGATCCGTTCGGCGAAGCTGCCTCTGCCGGGTGAGACAGTGATTGCAGAGACGAAAGTTGAAAACCCGGGAGGCAAAGGCGCCAATCAGGCGGTGGCCGCGGCCCGGATGGGGGCGGAAGTGACGATGATCGGCTGCGTCGGGGATGACAGCTTTGCCGAGGAACTGTTACAGAATCTGAAAGCAGAAGGCATCAATACCAGGTACGTCACACACAAAACAGATACCACCAGTGGTGTCGCAGTGGTGATGGTGGAAATGAGTGGCGAGAACGCAATTCTGGTTGTCCCCGGAGCGAACGGTCTCGTCGGTCTGGCAGAACTGGAACAGGCCCGGCAGGTGATTTGTGAGAGCGACGTTTTGCTGATGCAACTGGAAGTCCCCGTCGAAACCGTCATTGCTGCGGCTAAGATCGCTCGGGAAGCGGGAGTGCCAGTGATTCTGGACCCGGCCCCTGCACCGGCGGGTTTTCCTGCCGAACTGCTGAAGGTGGATCTGATCTGCCCGAATCAGAGTGAGACAGCAGCACTCACTGGTAAACCACTGACTTCACTTGAAGATGTCGTGGCAGCGATTCCCGCTCTGGTTGAACAGGGCCCGCGTCAGATTCTAGTCACGTTGGCCGACCAGGGGGCGGTCCTGTTTGACGGAGAGGCGGTCGAGATCATTCCCCCATTTCAAATCCAGGCAATCGATTCCACGGCCGCCGGCGATGCCTTTGCTGCGGGGCTGGCTGTGAAACTGGCCGAACGGGCGACATTGCGGGAAGCCGCCCTCTTTGCTTCTGCAGCAGGCGCGATTGCCGCATCGGGAGCAGGAGCCCAGACGGCGATGCCAGACCGCGAACAGATTGAAACATTGATTACAAAACAAGTACAGGAGCGCTTCCATGAATGAACTACGAAAATATCTGATACCTGGTCTGTTGCTGTGCGGGCTGTTCGCGGGTTGTACGTCGCAGACAGACCCGTCAGAGCAGTCGGGCGAAAAGAATTCAGATGATAAAAAGCCGAAGATTGCGTTGATCATGAAATCGCTGGCGAATGATTTCTTCTCCTCGATGGCGAAGGGAGCCGAATCGCATCAGCAGGCTCACAGCGACGATTATGATCTGGTTGTGAACGGGATCAAGGATGAACGCGATTTGAGTCGTCAGGTGGCGCTGGTCGAAGAGATGGTCTCGAGTGGCGTGGATGCGATTGTGATTGCCCCCGCAGATTCGAAAGCTTTGGTGCCGGCTTTGCGACGGGCGCGCGAAGCGGGTGTGGTGGTTATCAATATCGATAATAAACTGGATGCAGAGATATTGCAGACGGAACAGATTTCGATTCCTTTTGTCGGTCCCGATAATCAAGCGGGAGCAAAAAAAGTCGGTGATTATCTGGCAACGAAGCTGAAAGCAGGAGATGAAGTGATAGTGCTCGAAGGGATTCGAACCTCATTCAACGGTACCCAGCGGCGGCTCGGTTTTGAAGCAGCGATGAAAGCAGCCGACATCAAAATTGCCGACAGCCAGTCGGCGCAGTGGGAGATGAGTATGGCGAACACGCTGGCGTCTTCGATGCTCAGCGAACATCCGAATGTCAAAGCGATCCTGGCTGCGAATGACAGTATGGCGCTGGGCGCACTGGCGGCAGTCAGAAACAGCGGCAAAGCGGGTGAGGTGGCGATTGTCGGCTTCGATAACATCCCGGCGGTACAGCAGGCGATTAAGGAAGGCCAGATACTGGCGACCGCAGATCAGCATGGTGGCGAACTGGCGGTGTTCGGGATTGAGCATGCGTTGCGTCTGATTGCCGATCCAGAGGCCAAAGTGGAAGATCGCGAAACCCCCGTGGATCTGATCACGGCCGAGGTTCTGAAATGACGGACGGCACAGAGTCGCTGTTGTTTGAAGCACGCGGCGTCTGCAAGGACTATGTCGTGCGGGTGCTCGATGAAGCGCGGCTGGAACTGCGCCCGGGTGAGATCCATGCGCTGCTGGGCGCCAACGGAGCCGGGAAAAGTACGCTGTGTAAAATTATCGCAGGTCTGACGCCGGCGACAGAGGGCAGTATGTTGTTGAATGGGGTCCCCTACTCTCCCGTCGATAAACGTTTTGCGGAATCGCTGGGTGTGCAGATTGTGCAGCAGGAACTGAATCTGATCCCGACGCTCTCTGTCGCCGAGAATCTGCTGCTGGGACGATACCCGCAGCTCTGGGGCGTGATCAATCGCAGGCGATTGCATGAGCAGGCACGCGCGGCGCTGGATCGTTTTGGTCTGCAGGAGATCGATACAGATCAGAGTGCCGGCAGCCTGGGAGTGGGGCAGCAGCAGATGCTGGAGATTGCAGCAGCGCTGGATCGGAAGTGTAAGCTGTTGATTCTGGACGAACCGACGGCGGCGTTAAGCGCAGGGGAGACAGAGCGTCTGTTTGCGCGGCTGGATGAATTGCGTGCGCGAGGTGTGGGCATTATTTATATCAGCCATCGCCTGGATGAAATCGCGCGGATTGCGGATCGACTGACTGTATTGCGAGATGGGAAATATGTGAGCACGCACGCGGTCAGTGAGTTTGAGCCGATCGAGCGGGTGGTGGATCTGATGACCGGTGAAACGCAGGCGGTGCAACATGCGCTGCAGGAACATACGAATCATTCCACTGAAAAAACGATGTTACGAGTGGAAGGTATGACAGGCGGGGCTGTTCGGGATGTCCGCTTTTCCGTTCAGGCCGGCGAGCGTTATGGAATCGCGGGACTGGTGGGAGCGGGACGGACCGAATTATTGCGGCTGATTTTTGGAGCCGACCGCGGGGAACAGGGCGAACTCTTTTTACGGGAAGAAACGAAGTCGTGGCTGTTTACTCATCCGCAGGAAGCGGTGCAGGCGGGACTGGCGATGGTGACCGAAGACCGCAAGCAGAACGGGTTGCTGCTGTCGCAGTCAATTCGCGTCAATACGACGCTGGCGAGCCTGGATCTGCTGACGGGGACAGCGGGGTTGATAGACCATCGGCGCGAAGTCGCGCTGGTGGAAGCCGAACGCCGGCGACTGCAGATTCACGCGCGGGACATTGAACAGAGTGTGGGCACTTTGAGTGGCGGCAATCAGCAGAAGGTGGCGGTCGCGAAGTGGTTGCTGCAGGATGCGGATGTGTTTCTGTTTGACGAGCCGACACGCGGTATTGATGTGGCGGCACGCAGGAATATTCATCAGCTGTTTGATCAACTGGCGGCAAATGGTAAGGCGCTGGTGATTGTCAGCAGTGATCTGGAAGAACTGTTCGAGACCTGCGACCGGATCGGCGTGATGTCCGCCGGCCGACTGGTGTCAGAATATACGCGGGAAAACTGGTCGTATGACGCGATCATGCAGGACTGCTTTTCCGGATACTCACAACAAGCGAAAGAGACTGTTTCAGGATTAAATCAATGAGCGACTCCCCTGCCCCTGTATCCGATAATGATTCTCTCCCTTCACGTTCGCTGGTGAGTGGCGTGACGTACTCCGTGTTTCAATATGCGGGCCTGCTGGGTGTGCTGGCGTTACTGGTGCTGATCTTCAGCCTGATGAGCGATCATTTTCTGTCGCAGCAGACGCTGGTTACAGTGGCGAATAACATCCCCGATCTACTGGTGATTTCGGTGGGGATGACACTGGTATTGATTATCGGCGGAATTGATCTGTCGGTTGGTTCGCTGCTGGCGCTGTCATCAGCCATGCTGGGCGTGTGCATGGTCGACTGGGGCGCGCCGCTCTGGTCGGCGGTACCGGTCTGTCTGGGCGTGGGAGCCGTGTGTGGCATGTTGAATGGGTTGATCAGTGTGAAGGCAGGCATTCCGTCGTTCATCGTGACCCTGGGAATGCTCGAGATGGCGCGGGGAAGCGCGTACCTGATCACGGATTCACAGACAAAATACATAGGCTCATCGATCGAATGGATCGGCGTGCCTTTGAAAGGCTTTGTCTTCTCCCCTGCGTTTCTGCTGGCGCTGGTGATTGTGGCGGCGGGACACTACCTGCTGACGCGGACAGTCTTCGGGCGCTATTGTGTGGCGATCGGGACAAATGCGGAAGCAGTGCGGATGTCGGGTATTCGGACGGCTCCCTACTCTGTGGCGGTGTTTACGATCAGCGGCCTGCTTTGTGGGCTGGCGGGGGTGATGCAGACCTCGCGACTCTCCAGTGCCGACCCGAACGCGGCAGTGGGACTGGAACTCTCGGCCATCGCGGCCTGTGTGATTGGTGGAACAAGCCTGATGGGAGGCCGGGGTTCGGTGATCAATACCTTCTTCGGCGTACTGATCATCGCGGTGCTGCAGACGGGGCTGGCACAGATCGGGGCAACCGATCCGATCAAACGCGTGATCACCGGCGCGGTGATTATCGTCGCAGTCCTGCTGGACGCGTCACGGCAGCGGTGGAAGCAGCGTGGGTGAGATTTGTTTTTTGCTACCACGAAAAACACGAAATAATTTGGTGTGGGACGCTGTATCACATCACTGTTGGGCAAGCCAACAGTGCCACCCAGTCGAGTTTTCTCCGAATCAACTCTGCGGATAAGATGGAGACTTAAAAGAATGGCCATCTAAACTTTCAGGTTTTCCATAATGATGGGATATGACATCAAAAGCACAATCATGTAGTCTTAATTTAATCACATGTTCCAAACTATTATCAGGATTAGAAAGACTAAGAATTGCTTGAATACATTTATTAATACCATGTTCATCTCTGAGCCATTCGAACATAGCCACATTTTTTTCCCAATATTGATAAAGGATTCTTCTTCTTTTATTTGACTCATTTTCTGTGATATCTAAGCGGGTCCACTCAAATTTACTCTACCCTCTAAGTCAAGTTGTATATAGTCTTCTAAAGTAAGTCTTTGCCAAGGCAAATCGAAACTCCATTCTTCATTCTTGTAATCTAAGTAGTCAAAAAAATCAGAAGCTTTAAGTAAAAGGCTGTTAGGGCCACTCCCAACAAGGCTGTAGGATATTTCAATTTGATATTTTCTATCAATTCCCATGGCGTATTTCCTGTCCGGTTCGGTTGAAATGCTTTTTAAGAGTGTCCCACTGAGATTTTGATAGTTGTTTCTTAATGTTTTCAAGACTCATTTTCAAAAGTAACCTCAAGTTGAAGTTCCCCAGATTGCAAAAAAATATTTTGCTTTGTTTACGATCCTGATTCATCTATTATAAATCCTCGAGGCATTGAGAAGGATCTTTATAAGAAAGAAATTGATTTTGAGGTTAAAGTTCTGATAGTCCCCAAATGACATTAGATTTGCATCGTGAAGAAAGTATTGGGTGGCACTGTTGGCTTGCCAACAGTGATGGAGTTGAGGTGGATGCTGGTCACCAAAAAAACACTGGAGAAGTGATTTTCAGAGGCAGTTTGTAAAATCAGGTGACATCGATTTATGTCCAGAAACCGAAAACGGGTCAGGCACTTGCATGAATTGGGTGATTGTCATGAGTTGACGTTTTCGTGCTATCAGAACAGATCTCTCTTCGTTTGCGATCTCTGGAAGCAGATGTTGTGTCAGTCAATTGAGCGTGCCTTGAGGCGTTATCAATTTGGCTTGATCGCTTTTGTGATTATGCCCAATCATTTACATATGCTGGTTTATCCGAAACAGAGGGAATGTCGAGTTGATCGTTTCCTGTGGGCAATAAAACGTCCGTTTTCATATCGCATCAAGCAGCTCCTGCAGGAAACACAAAATCCATTGCTGGATCACCTGATAATCAGGGATCGGCCTGGAAGTACTGTCTTTCGATTCTGGCAGGAAGGAGCCGGATATGATCGGAATCTTTCGTCATTGAAAGCAGTTGAAGCATCAATAGACTATATTCATATGAATCCAGTCAGGAAGAAACTGGTCGATCAGAGTCGGGACTGGAAATGGTCGAGTGCTCGTTGGTATGAAAGCGAAGGAGAGTTGGTTGATTCAGATTTGCCTGAGCTGAGCGGACTTCCCTGGGATTTTTTTAAGTCTAATCAGGAGTGAGTTTCTACTGGTTGGGCAGCTGTATCTCAGCACTGTTGGGCCAGCCAACAGTGCCACCCAGTCGTTAGATTAGTACGCTGTGTAAAGTGCCACCCGATGATGGTTATTTTTTGTGAAATCATAGAAAGTTGTGTGATCAACTATGGATCAGAAACTCAATCTGCTGGTGTTGCGTTGTCGTGATATTGATGTGAGCCGGGTATTTTATGAGCACTTTGGAATTGAGTTTGAGAGGGAGCAGCATGGTTCCGGTCCTGTGCATTACGCGGCTGTGTTTGCGGGGCTGGTGTTCGAACTCTATCCGCTGAAAGAGGGAGAGCCGGCGGACCGGTCACGGCTGGGATTTGCGGTTAACCTGGAGACGGATCTGCGTGAGAGCCTGGATGCTGCCGGGATTGCGATCCTCTCCCAGTATGAAGTCGATCAGGATCCGGTGATTGTGGTGGAGGATCCGGACGGGCGGAAGGTTGAGGTGCGGCAGAGGTGATCTGCTGAACTGACAGGACTACCACCAAAGGCGCAAATTTTTAACTACCACGAAATGCACGAAAGACACGAAAAGGATTTGGTTGGCTCGGGATCTTATAGATTCAGCTTCAGCCGATAGTGGGCTGTTCGTTTGCAAAGGTTATGGTGGGGGATTCTGAAATGTATGAATTTGATATCGAACGATTGTCTCCGGAACAGCGGGCGATGGTTGAGTTGTGGGAGGCGCATCTGGCGGCGGAGTTTGAGACTAAGGATGCGGATGCCTCGTGCGGAACGATGACTGAGGTGCCTTATGTGAATCATGTGCCGACGATTACGGGGGGCGTGGGGCATCAGCAGCTGAATCACTTTTATGACCGGTATTTCATCCCGAATATGCCGGACGATCTGGAGATGGAGATGATCACGCGGACGGTGGGGCTGGATCGCATCGTCGATGAGTTCGTGATTCGCTGCACGCATACAGTTGAGATGTTCTGGCTGCTGCCCGGAGTCGCTCCGACCGGACGGCGTCTGGAATTTGTCGTGGTGGTGATTGTCTGTTTCGAAGAGGGCAAGATGAGTGAAGAGCACATTCACTGGGACCAGGCCTCGGTGCTGGTACAGGCCGGGTTGCTCAATCCCGCACATCTACCGGTGGTGGGAGCGGAAGGTGCACACAAGATGCTGGATCGTGATTCTGTGCCTTCGAATTTGTTGATTAAACGTGGTGTGGAGGATGAGTTACTGTAGGTGACCACGGACGATATAAGATTTATTTCTATCTCGAAATGCACTTGTGTTGGACGCTGGTTCTTAGCACTGTTGGGCTAGCCAACAGTGCCACCCGGTTCATTACTATTTATTCAAACTTGAACGAATACAGATCGGCGTCTTTGAGTTTGATCTTTAGTCTTACCGGTTTACCGGCGAGGCTGCTGACGTCGGTTCCCTGCTTCCAACTGACCGTGCGGGAGATGGTGTCGCCGAAGAGTTCGTTGCAGTCGGCTTCTGTGAAGCCTGCGATCGGTTTGCCCTCGGGAGTCTGGAGTTCGACTAAGATGCCGCCGGCGGCGGAGCTGGAGAAGTTGAGCTTGAGTTCTTTGCCTGTGAAGGTGATCGGTTTCGTTGTGATCTCTCCCCCTTTGAGTGGGGCGTTGATGGAGACGAAGCCGTCGATGCGCATGGTGTAGCGCCTGAGCTGATTGCTGTTGCCGGTCCAGTAGCCTTCGGTGGCGTAGAGGGAAATTTCGTTGGGAGCGCCTTCCACATCGGATTTGGTTTCGACCATCTGCCAGCCAATGTATTGATGTCCGTAGGCCCAGGTTCCCTGGCGTTCGATGCCGGGACGCAGGAAGGCTTCGGGCCAGCGTTTGAAATTGACGCCGTCTCGGCTGGTCATGAACAGTCCCTCGGTGATCGCCATGCCGTAACGGTTTGAAATGGATGATCGCATTTTACGGTGCTTGTACTCGGGCAGTTCTTCCATCGATTTCGACCAGCCCCGCTCGATGTAGCGGGTGGGGAAGCCGACGAGGATGTGCGGGGCACGGTAGTAGGGTTTGATCTGGTTGGTATAAAGCTGCTCGGGAGGCGCGTCGCCGTATTTCAGGTCCTGGGGTTTGCTCCAGTGCAGCAGGTCTGGGGAAGTCGCGGTGCGGATATCACGCAGGCCGGAGGGTTTCCAGTCTTTTTCATTGGTCGTGCCTTTGGTGAAGTAACGCCAGTAGGCGCGGTATTGTCCGGTGGCGGGGTCCCAGAAGGCGAGGTTTTCTGAATCGAAGGCGCCGTCGGTGATGACCGGTTTTTCCGAGAGGAGTGACCAGTGAATGCCATCGGGGGATTTAAGCACCAGTAATCCGTGCGGGCCGCGCGAGCGGAGGATGGCTTTATATTTCGCATCTGCGGGACAGTTCGGGTTTTCATCTTTGAAGACAGCAGGGTGCACGGGATCGGGTTTGGCGGATTTCATCCAGTCGCGATAGGCTTTGCCGATGACGATGTTGTTGTTTTTATCCCCTGATTTTGGTGGAAAGGAAAAGAGTCCCAGGTCGGGGCGTTTCCAGTGGATTCCGTCGTCGCTCTCGGCATAGCAGGTGAAGTTGCTGTTGTTGGGGCCGAGTTTCTTTTCCTGCACATCGAGATGCCAGGCTTTGTAGTACATGCGGTATTTATCGCCGTCTTTGAAGATACTCTGGTAGCCGCAGCCACTCCCCTCCCAGGGCTTGTCGTAGGTAAAGACGATTTCGCGGGGAGTGGGATGATGCAGTTCGAAACGGGCTTCTTCACTGCGGGATTCGATCAGGGTGTCGTCGACCATGAGTTCCAGTCGGGAACCGATGTTGACGGGTTCTGTGGCGAAGGAAATGTCTGTTGTGAGAAACAGAAGCGTGAACAGAGCGAAGAGACACGGGGCTGTCAGTCGTGGCATGATGTTATTCCTGATGCTGGAGTGTGTAGTGAGGAATTTTATTCTAACCAGATTTCGAAGCGGAATGAAAGTCTTGAGGGTGGTTTCGTTCGGTTAACGGGTTTTTACTACCACGAAAAACACGGAATTACACGAAAGTGAAAAAGCGGGCGAACCCTGATTTATTATTGCTTGTCGTACAATATACACTAAGGTAGAATGTGGTAAAAGAAATAAGAATGAAAACAAGAATGAGAAAGGATTGTGACTATGAGTAGTCGAACAGGACGTGCATATCTGGCGAAGACCACGCTGGAGGTCATGGAAGTGGGACATTATGTGAATCCACGGGGCGAGACAGTGGCGATTGAAGCGGACATGGCGGCCTGCAATGCGGGTTCGGCCTGTTTTGAGCCAGATACACTGGGGCAGATGCGGGATGCCGTACTGCGAACACCGGTTCCGTTTACGCAAACGGAATTCCGGCTGGAGAATGAAACCACACTGGAAGGGGCACGCGAATTAGCCGCGGATGTGACGACAGGTCGGATCGGTGTGTTAAATTTCGCGTCTGCAAAAAATCCGGGAGGTGGTTTCCTGGGTGGAAGCCAGGCGCAGGAAGAGAGTCTCGCACGCAGTTCGGCGCTGTATGCTTCGCTGAACCTGTTTCACAGCCAGTATTACGAGACACATCGCAAGTTACGGAGCGCCTTTTATTCGGATCGCATGATTTACTCCCCTGCCTGTCCGGTATTTCGGGATGATGCGGGTTCTTTCCTGGAGTCGAGTTACCAGGTCGACTTCCTGACGAGTGCGGCTCCTAATGCGGGGGCGATTCAGAAGAATGAGTCCGTGCATGTGAGCGAGATTCCGCAGGTCTTCATGGCGCGCATGGAAAAGACGCTTGCTTTATTCGCTGCGCAAGGTTGTCAGACACTGGTGCTGGGGGCCTGGGGTTGTGGTGTTTTTCGAAATTCTCCTGATCTGGTAGCGCGTTTGTTCTCTGAATTCCTGCAATCGGGTGGGCCTTATTTCGGACGATTCAAACAGATTCGCTTTTCTGTACTTGACCGCAGTGAGGAAAAACCGATATTGAAAGCATTCACAAATTATTTTGAGCGCTCAAAGTAATGATCAGAGATATGAGGTATGAATGGGCTTCTTTGACAGGTTTAAATCGAAACCAGCTGCCACCACAGTCAGTAGTGCCGACAGTGTGGCACGGATTATGGTGGTGCTGGAATGCGATGGCGACCAGGTATTATTTATTTTGCTGGCCGATGATGGCACGATCAATCGGATGGGGACGGGTGCGGAAGACAATCGGGAACAGGGGCTGTTTATCGGGGTGATTGATCCTGCTGCATTTGTGACAGTGCGCAGTGTCTGCAGTCCGGTCCTTGATGACTGGATCGGCGGGTATGGTGATCCGGATGCAGCGGGTAAGCCATGCAAACTGCTGGTTGGTTTTCAGACGTCTGCCGGCGCAGAACTGTTGAGCCAGTGGGAGTACGGCACGGAATCCAAGGGACCGCCGGCTGAAGTAATTGCGGTGGTGAAGCGGGCCGTCCAGGCGACGGAAGACTGGTATGCGGAGCAGAAGGCGCTGTCAGCCGATGGTTGAGGATTGCTACCATGAAAAACACAAAATGCACGAAAATGTGCTAGTGATGTGAGAAGGGCAGTAACTTCACTTTTTCAGTGAGACTTTGCAGACTTGCTGCTGTTACTTAAGATGGCAGTATCGATCTGTCTGGAAGTGAGGACGACCTCACCGCTCCTGTTTCAGCGGGGACGGCCCCATCAGTGTGAAGGACTATACGATGTCGTGGCTGATTCTTATCCTGGCGGGTCTATTTGAAGTGGCCTGGGCCGTGGGCTTGAAATATACAGAAGGTTTTACGCGTCTGCTCCCTTCCCTCTGGACCATCGGTTCGATGATTGTCAGCCTGGGATTACTGGGGCTCGCGATGAAAACTCTGCCGCTGGGGACCGCTTATGCAGTCTGGGTCGGAGTAGGCGCCCTGGGAACAGTCATCCTGGGTGTCGTACTGTTTCAGGAGCCGATCAATACGATTCGGGTTATCAGTGTGCTGTTGATCCTGGCAGGGTTAATTGGTCTCAAACTGGGGGCGACAGGCTAAGTGGTCTGCGTATTCCACTTCTACAATGTTTAAAAAAACTGGATTAAAAACTGAAAGTCGTTTTTTACTACCACGAAAAATACGAACTGATACGAACATCAGATTCTGATTTTATACTGGTGAAGTGAAACGGGAATGAATTGTTTGAAGGAGTTGTTATGAGTCGTGCTTTGCTGGTGATTGATGTGCAGAACGAATATTTCACGGGGGCACTGCCGATTACTTATCCGGCGGGTCATCTGGAGCAGATCCTGGTGGCGATGGATGCGGCTGCCGCGAAACAGGTGCCTGTGATTGTGGTGCAGCATCATATGACTGATCCGGACAAGCCGTTCTTTCAGAAAGGGACGCCGGGCTGGGAATTACATGATGAGGTGGCGAAGCGGCCGCGCGAACTGCTGCTTGAAAAAACGCTACCGGGCAGTTTTACAGGAACAGAACTGGAAGACTGGTTGCGGGAGCAGAGCATCGATACGGTGACGATTGCCGGGTATATGACACATATTTGTTGTGATACGACGGCCCGACAGGCAGTGCATCGGGGGTTTACAGTTGAGTTTCTAAGTGATGCCACGGGGACGCTGGCGCTGTCGAATTCAGCCGGTGAAGTGACGGCGGAAGAACTGCAGCGGTCAATTCTGTGTGCCCAGCAGATGATGCTGAGCGAAGTGCTGGACGTGGCTACCTGGGTCGGTCGATTGTAAGGAACTCAGGTTGGTGTCTTGAGGGGGCTCTGTAAAGAATTCATCGTAAATAAATGAAAATCGTTTTGAACTGTTCGTGTGTTCTGGTTAAGATGAGTTCCTATCCGTGATTCATTTCATCCTTGAGGAATAATCTCTCATGAGCACAGTCGACAGCCAGGCCGTTGATACGAAACTGACACAGCTGAATCTGAAGCTTTCCCCCAATATTAATTACCGGCTGGAGACGATGTTCCCGAAGATTGAGGGGATGTTTGCGAAAAGCGGGATCAAGAAAAAATTTCAGCTGGTGAAACGCCTGGAACCATTGCTGGAAGAGATGTTGCTGGAAAAAGAAGAAGTGCTGTTCATCTCTAAAGGGAATCAGTCATCTTTGTCTGAGCAGTTTTTCATGGGAGCCCTCTGGGCCCAGACGATTAATCATACGGCGGTTGTGCTGACGAACTTTCGGCTGCTGTGTATCCGTACGAATGGCAAAGGCAAACCCAAGCGTACGTTCTGGTCGATTTATTACAGTCAGATCAAGGATCTGAAAAGTACGATCTTCGGGAATGCCAAGATCTGTCTCAAAGATGGCAAGAACCTGAATTATTCAGGGTTTCCTAAAATCGACCGCAAGACGATGCGGTCGGTATTTCTCGATGCTTATAAAACGTTTGACGAGAAAGGCTTCGATCCGGAAGTGACTCAGTCGCGTGAAAACCTGTGTGGCAACTGTTTTGCTGTCGTTCCCAAACACGATTACCACTGTGAAGCCTGTGGCGCGACGTTCTGGAAGCCGTCGGAAGTGGGAATCCGCAGTTTCTTCTTCCCGTCGTGGGGCGACTTTGTGATGAAGCATTATCCGGTTGCTTTTGCTGAGTTCTGTGGTTTTATGATTTTACTGGTCGTACTGGCTGCCGCGATTTCGAATGGTAATTACGGGTTTGCCGTGATTCTGTTTGTGCTGGCGAATGGTGGCGACGCCGCTATTACGGCGCAGATCGCGGCGAAAGGGCTGCATCTGAAATCGGTTCCTGAATCCCAGTCAGCCTGATCGTGCGACCTGTGCGGTTTAACAGTTGTGGTTTCTTGGATCTGAGGATTATTTGTGCGATGACTCCACAGCCGGCAGCGTTGATGCTCGATAAATAAAGCGGATGGTTGCAGCGGGAGCCATCCAGAATACAGTTGATCGAACATTGGAGAATAGCTTATGCGTATTATGCGGCCGCGGGTCTGTATGCTGATTTTGGGGATGAGTCTGATACTGCCAACTGGTGTGATGCAGGGGCAGACGATTAATCACAAACTGGAACCTTATCTGAAATCGGGCAATCTGCCGGCGGTCGCCGCCGCAGTGGTCGATCGGGGCGTGCTGACCGAATATGGTGTGGTCGGAACGCGGAAGATGGGGGCGGATATTCCGGTCACCATTCATGACAAGTTTCATCTGGGGTCCGATGGTAAAGCGATGACCGCGACCATCGCGGGCATGATGATTGAAGAAGGCAAGTTGAAATGGGATTCGACACTGGGCGACGTTTTTCCAGAGTTGAAAAAAACGATGGCGCCCGGCGTGGAGAAAGTGACGCTGGAGCAACTGCTCTCACATACGAGCGGCATGCGGGCCGACGATGAAAACCTGATGAAGCTGCTGAAAGATTCGTTTGACGTCGATGGAGATTTGAACGACCAGCGGTACTGGCTGTTAAAGGAATCGGTCAAGCTACCTCTTGTGGCGGAACCGTCAAAGGCGTGGGCTTATAACAATCGCGGGTATACCATTGCGGGTGCGATGATTGAACGCGTCAGCGGTAAAGCGTGGGACGAACTGATTGTGGAACGCATTTTTGAACCGTTCGAATTGACGACCGCCGGTCTGGGAACGCAGTCCACACTCGGAAAAATCGATGCACCGCTGGGGCATGTGGTACAGAAAGATGGTAAGGTCAAGTCATATATGGCCGGGCCGAACGCGGATAACTCGTTGATCCTCGGACCAGCGGGAACCTTGCACCTCTCGATTCTGGATTTAGCAACCTGGGCCGGGTGGAACGCCGGGAACGGGACGCGGGCGCCTTGCAATATCGTCAAGCCGGAAATGGTGGAGAAAATTCATACGCCTGTGTTTACGATCAAAGGGGAAAACCGTCCGGGAACGCCACCCGAAGGGAAATATGCACATGGCTGGGGTTGGGTGACTGTCGACTGGGCGCCGTATCCCCTGCTCTACCATGGCGGCTCGAATGGGAAAAATCTGGCGCAGATCTGGATCGATAAGAAAAAAGATATTGCGATTGTGATCATGACGAATATCGGCGGACAGCAGGCCGACGATGCTTTGCGCGGTATTGCGAAAGAACTGTACCAGGATGCAACTGCGGGGTATTAACGCAGAAACAACGAATCAGATTGGGATCTGAAAACGACTCCGTTCTCTCATTTATTGTTGAGGGAGCGGAGTCGTGGTATAACGGTTGCGGGACTTTTTGTTTTTCACATCTGTCCGGAACTGACACACCATGTTAAATCCCATGTATTCCCGACACGCTGCCGAATATGCGACGGCGATCAGAGACAACAGCTATAATGCTTACTATGAACGCCCTTCTCTCTGCGCCCTGCTGCCAGAACTGCAGGGAAAACAGGTAATTGATCTGGGGTGCGGGCCGGGCGAATACGCCGCTTACCTGGCATCCAGGGGCGCGACGGTGACCGCTGTTGACAGTTCTGCTGAGATGATCTCGCTGGTACAGCAGAAGCCAGGAAAAACTATCAACGCGTATGTGCAGGATCTTGCACAGGGCGTGCCTGATGAAGCGGACCAGTCTTTTGATCTGGCCGTTTCTCCTTTGATGATTCATTACCTGGAAGATCCGACGTCTCTGTTCCGTGATGTGAAACGTATATTGAAGCCAGCGGGGCTGTTTGTGTTTTCAACGCATCATCCGTTTGTGGACTATCAGTTCTCGCCGAGCGGAAATTATTTTCTGACGGAAAAAATCGTCGATGAGTGGGATACCATCGGTTCACCCGTACGAGTGGAATATTATCGTCGGCCCCTTTCGGCGTTGATGCAGGCATTGACGGATGCGGGCTTGTGTGTCGTAGAGATGAGTGAAGGCAAACCGGACGAACAGATGCAGCAGAGCGATCCAGAAAGCTATCACAAGTTGTCAACCGCGCCGGGATTTCTGTTTTTGAAGTGCCGCGTGATGTGAGTGCGTTGTATGAACAGTAACCGAATGATTGAGCCGGTTTATGGAATTGTGTTTTGAACAGACTGTTCCCTCTGATCGCGAGACGCTGTTTCGGTTTCATGAAGATCCGACTCATCTCGGGTTGCTGCTGGCGGAGTGGCCTGGCTTTCGATTGTTGCGGCATGCGGGGCATATTCAACCCGGGGCCGAGACCTGGGTTGAGCAGATGATTGCAGGTTGTCTGCCTGTCGTGATGGGTTTTCGGCATGATCTCTATGAGCCTGTTCATCGTTTTGGCGAGACCATGTTTCATGGCCCGTTTTCCCGTTTCTCACACATTCACGAGTTTGAAGAGACCTCGGCCGGGACCATTGTGCGGGATCTGCTGAATGTGGAGCTGGCGTGGCAGTTTGGCGGTTCGCTGATGACACGGACCTTGCTGGTCAGAGAATTAAACGCGGCGTTTGCGTTTCGGCATCAGTCATTACAACGGCTGGTGGAAAGTGACGTTGTGAGCCGGTTTGTGAATGAATCTGAATGAAAGTGAACGTTCATGGAAGCGGCGACTTACATCTTATTCGGACTGGGCTGTCTAGGCGCGACGGACATTGCGCTGTACCACAGTTTTTCGCATGGGATCCGGAGTCACCCGGATGCGCGGGGTGAACTGGTGGTGCACAGTCTGCGCGGGCCGACGTATGCGGCGCTGTTTCTGGTGATACCGAACCTGGTGCTGCAGGGATTCTATTTCTGGTGTCTGCTGGCGCTGTTTGTATTTGATGTGCTGATCTCCATAGTCGATTTTGCGCTGGAGCGGGAGAGCCGTCGCTTACTGGGAGGTCTGCCCAGTGGTGAGTATGTGCTGCATATCATCATTGCGATGCTGTTTGGCGGGCTGCTAACCGCGGTCTGCCTGGAAGCGGGAGCGTGGCGGAATGAGCCGACACAGATTATTTATGCGCCGGCGGCTGTTCCAGATATGTTGCGAATGGTGATGGCTGTGATGGCGCTGCTGGTCCTGATTTCCGGAATTCAGGATGCGATGGCGGCGTGGAGACTGTATGCTGTACCGTTGCGGGGAGATCAGGGTAAGAAGTAATGGTTTTCTGAGTGATGCAGGGAGATTGAGATGATGGACGAGCCCGGTTTTTTGACCTACCGGAATTCAACCTGCTTCCTGTGACGGTTATTGTGCCATTGGCACTGATGATTTTGATGCTGACCTAAAGGGAATCAAAAATGGCTCCTGAAGCAATTGGTTTGATAGGTGCTGTCGGCGGCACTCTGCTGGGTTTGCTGGGAGGCGTGTACGGTACCTGGAACAGCATTCAACAGACGAACGGACCGCGCGAACGGGCGTATGTGAAGAAGATGGCTTTGATGTTCTTCATCGTGGTTCCCCTATTTGTGGTGTTGGTATTTGTATTACCCGATCCCTGGAACTATTACATCTGGCTGCCTTACGGGCTATGGCTGACCACTACGATTCGTCGTAGCGCTCTCAAACAGCAGGCGATTCGAGAAGCGGAGGCTCGGGATGAATCGTTGCCACTGACTGAGGTGAAATGAAACGAACTCAAATCACCTCAATGTTGTGATTCCGTTCAACGTGGCTTATCCAAACACGGGTTTCATACCAAGCGATGCGCGAATGGTAGTAATTTGACCGCCGTGAATGAAGTCATGCTGCGACAATGTATGCACTGCAGTAATCGCGTTTTCGGCAATCGATGCGATTGCTTCAGGAGAGGCTTGCCAGAGGGCGTCCCCTTCCAGAGTCTGGGCCCATTTGATGAATCGATTTCGTGCGGTTGTCATGCGTTCCAACAGTTCTTCCCGGTCAGGGTAGTCAGCAGGGTTATCACTGGGGGTGGTACCGTTCGTGAAACGTTCTCTGTGTTCTGCCGGCAGACAGCTGGGTTTATCGAGAAATGCAGAACTGAATGCATCATCGGCGAATGCCAGATGCCCCATGATCCACAAGGCATGGTTTCCACCGCCGACACGCACATGCAACTGATCGTCGGATAAAGTCTCTAAAAGTGCCAATACAAATTTGCGAGAGCGATGCAGTTGCTCGATGGCGAGTTCGGTCAGGGAGAGTGTTTGTTGTTGCGTCGACATGAGTCGTCTCCTGGTTTGGTTTGTAAGAGGTTGTTAACAGTGCGTTTAAACTGAATGTTCGGCTCGTTGTTTGATTTGTTCCAATATATACTCCCAGCCGGGGACAACGTTTTCCGCATGTGAGGGATCGATATGACCCGTGGCCCGATGCAGAAACTGCAGCGTGGTGGCGTCTCCCTTTTCAATAAGGCGATATTGCACGTGCGACATGACCGGATAAGACATAAAGAGTGGCCCGATGATTTCGATCAGCGCGGGGGGCTTGATCACCTGCACATGACCCCAAAGATGTCCGGCATTCTCTCCCAGATCGCGAAACCAGCGTCCGCCGGGCCAGGCTTCCAGTTTCATGGGAAGCGGTGTTCCGTCCGGCAGTGTAGAACCAGGGCCGATTTGTTCGAGCAGTGCTTCAAATGTCGTTTGAATGGGGGCCGCGATTTCCAGTTTGCGTTCAATGTGGAGTGATGAGAGTGAATTGTCTGTCGCTGAAACCATGATTGTTTATCCTTCTTTCTGTCTGCTGGATTTCTTTTGTTCCGCCGCTTTGACTTCCGCGACGGCTTTGATATTTAATAACTGGTGATCCCAGAAACGCTCGAATGTCTGGACCCAGTCAAAAACGGGTTTGAGCTGTTTCGCATTCAGACTGTACCAGCGGTGTTTGCCCTCTTGCCTGACAGTCACCAGATTCACCTCTCGCAAGACGCGAAGATGTTTGGAAATTTGCGGTTGCGGAACGCCGAGCGACTCAGCCAGATCGTTGACGGAACACGCTTTTCCCGCCAGTTGCTGGATGATGTCGCGTCGCCGCTGTTCGGCAATCGCGTTAAATGCGTCAGTGGTTGTGGGTGATCTAGGCATGCCGATCATTGTATTCCCATATGGGAATGTGTAAAGAGAGGTTTTGCGAAAAAAATGATTTTCAATGAGGATTTTATATTTTCACTGACCTGCGTTGGATTATGGTAGTGATTGATACTTCGTGGCATCCACGTGCAAAGGTCGTTTGTCTGTTCTGTGTTGAGATGCCAGAATAGCATCGGTGGCTGCCCTGTTTGTATTCCTTGTGATTGCTGGAAAGAGATGTGGTGCTGTTGAGATGGATCCGATAAGTCAGGAAAGTGACTATAAGATTCCGTAGCTGTTTTCAAAATTGGTTGAGAAGAATTCGATATCGATTGCGAATAACTTTAATAGCTGATGTGTCCGATTCGATTGAGTGATCGAAAACAGCAGGCGTTTCGTAAGGCGGAGGTGGCTTCGAAGGAGATGCTGTGAATATTAAACGAATCCATTTCCAGGATGATGAGATCAATGAAAGCTGTTGAATACTTGTACCAGGCAAGTCCCTGGCTGTTGCTCTGCCTGGAAAGTATCGCACTGATTGTGGTACTGACCTGGCCTGCGGTCAAAGGAAAATGGTGGCTGGTCACTTCGCTGCTGGTGTTCGTGCTGGTTGGATTGTGTACTCAAATGCTGAGTTCCAGCTCCACTCTTTCCGAACCTGTTCTGCTGGGAGCGGATGAGTATCAGCAACTCTGGAATGACTGGTTTCAGTTAAGCTGTCTGGCTCTGGTGGGAAAAGTACTGTTTGTGATCGCCGTGTTTCAGTTAGGCGTAGGACTCAAACGATGACTGTCACCTGTTTCCAGTGACTATCATGCGAGGGAAATCTGATGGAACCCATGGAATTCTGTGTGCTGGCTGGATTGATTCTGGTGGTGATCGCCACTCCCTGGATGATGGTGGTGTTTATTAAGGATCTGTTTAGCCACAAAAACAGAACCCGATCAGGATCCGGCGGCGGTGGAATCATTGGTGCGATGATGGAGATGGACCGGATCGTGAATCCCGCGGGTCAGCATGTGCAGGAGGCGAAAGAAGTCGAACAGGAAGAAGAAGGCATCGGCGGCGAATAAGCTGCGGAAAAATGCTGATTTCATCTGCTGAATTCATTATAATACAGGGACGGTAACGAGACTGCGATCTGTTTTATCGGGAGGCGCGTGTGATTTCTGCTGTTTGTCCCCGTTGCAAAGAACCGATTCTCGACGAAGCGGTGCTGTTGTGGAATGACAGGCACTACTGCCGGAGTTGTGTGGAAGCGATTTCGCCTGACCTCTACACATTCGCGACAGAGGGGGGACAACTGGTCGATCTGCTTGAGCCAGACGATATCAGTGTGAGCCAATACTGGCGTCGTTTTCAATTCAAAGTCGGAATCGCCGGAGGTTTGCTCTTTCTATTACCTCTGACTGTCATGCTGATTCGAAACAATGCGCCCCTGGAAGTGGTCATCGGGTTCCAAGGTATCTGTCTGAGCTTTGTCATGTTCTATTGCTGGTGGATCTCCTGCGGAAAAGTGAAACATTTCCGTACCCATCTGCCGCGCAAGGTGGTTCTGGAGAGACTTCATATAAAAGTGGTGACTCCGGATGGAGAACAAACTTCACTTCTCACCGATTGCCAATGGAAGCCTGGTACTTCGTCTGCAGACGAAGTACTGTTTGCTACCAGTCTGAAACAGGGCATGACGATTTATACGCCTGACGCCGTCATTAATTGCGGACATTCGTCTGAATTGTTGAAACACTGGTGCGCCTTCTTTCGGTTAGTAGAACTGCCCGTATATACTCCGAGCCGGTTTCAGAATTTTCTCTCCCTGGTTGGTGGTGGCGTGGCAGGTTATCTGGTCGGCCTGTTGTCGGGGAAGCTTTACGCCATCGAGTTGAACAATCCCGCCTGGGAGTTCCTGTTGCCTATTCTGGGTATACTGGATGGGGTCTGCCTGGTGGGACTTTCTATTATCAGTCGAAAACCCAGCTCAAAACTGGCTGATCAACTCCTCCACCCTGCTCTCTGGGGAGCGGAATTTTTCAAGATGGGGGGGAGTCTGGGATTTCTTGCCGGTTTTCGTTGGGGAATTCCTTCCGCCATCATATCGTGTCTGATCTGTGGCAGCATCAATGCGATCATTGGTGGCTTCGCAGCCTGGCATTTCCGGTCTCAATTGCAGTTACGAAAAAAGAATCTGGTATTGAGAGCACCGGAAAAGCGGGAATCGAAAGCGGGGTACCGCTATGAAGTCTAAAGACTTGATCGTTTACATTCTGTTCGCAATTTCTGCGATTGTCGTTTTGCCTTTTGCGGCATGGGCATTACTGGCTCCTTATGGAAGTGGATTCATCCTCTGTGTGACCATGCTCTATTACTTTGCCTTTCTGGCGATACTGGTCATGCTACCGATCATGCTGGTGCGGCTCTGCTGGAAACAGACCCGTGCGCGTGCCCTGCTCTGGCTGCTGGTGATCGCCGTGTATGTTCCCTGTTTTCTGTTGGGGAACACTTGGGAGCGGCGTGTCTGGACCTCCCGCTGGGAAGCGTTTTCGCATCGCAGTCAACCGCTCATTGCCGCAATCAATGATTATGAACGTCAGCATGGCGTGCCGCCTGAGTCGTTAACTGCCCTGGTTCCCGATTATCTGCCTGCTGTGCCAGACACGGGGATGCGGGCCTGTTCTGAATTTCAATATTTCACAGGGAAGGATGCCGGTCAACAGTATGCAGGCAATCCCTGGGCACTGCAGGTGCTGCCGCCTGTCATCGGTGTGGGATTTGATGTGGTGTTGTATTTTCCTAAACAGAACTATCCCCAACGTGGTTACGGTGGCTGGCTGGAACCAGTGGGTGACTGGGCCTACGTGCATGAATGACCGGGCTGATTGTTAGAAGCAGATAACACATCATGGCTGTCTGCAGGTAAAATACATCGTTGCGATTTTTCGAACTGCTTTCAGCGTGTCAGGAAGTGCTCAAATGAAACAAGCTGCCTGTCCTTATTGCGGGGAGTCGATTTCCGATGAAGCGGTGACGCTCTGGGATGACAGGCAGTATTGTCGGCAGTGTGTGGAAGAGGTATCGCCTGAACTCTATCAGTTTGCTGCGGACGGCGGGCAGCTGGTGGATGTCGTGGAGAAATCGGATGTCAGTTTGAAAAAATATGTTCGGGGTGCGGGGTATAAAACACTGGTTGCGGCGTTTCTCATTTTCATGTTGCCTGTTGTGGTGCTGGCGGTGCTGGATCCAGTCAATGCCCGATTTGATCTCGTGTTCGGGTTCTGTTTTTTCTGGTGTGTTTTTTTAGCGGGATATCTCATTCTCAAAGGACTGTTATTTCTGCAGCGCAGTTATCTGCCCCGTCGTGTGGCTGTGGAACATAACCGGCTGGTAATCACTGTATCAGGTAAAGATACGAGTTACCCTCTGGATGAGTGTCACTGGGGATTGAAAGAGAGTTACCGGGACGGTCTGACGGCTTACACCGGTTTGAGGAAAGGAATTCTGTTTAGCATACCGGAACGTTATATCTGTGTGGGACATGATCCCGCGCTGTTACCCCATCTGGGAGCGTTTTTACTGCTGGCGGGAGTTCGTCGCAAATCATACTGGTCCGGTTTGAGAATATTCATTTTGACAGTGCTGGGGATGCTGATCGGCTTCCTGCTGGGGTACTGTCTGGGACAGATTGTGGCGTTGCTGAAGAAGGACCAGTTCTGGTTGATTGCACTGGGATTTCTGGGAACGTTCGATGGGGGTGCCATCGCCTTTAACTATGCGTATTACAGCAGCTTTGGTCGGACTGCCACGCATCAGAGAATGAGCCCGCTGATCTGGGGCGGCATGTTTTTCGTATTGGGAGTCAAAGTATTTCTGGTACGTGGCGGATGGATGGTACTGCTGGGGAGCGGGGTTAACGCTGCTTTGGGGATTTTTGCTGCCTGGTCAATTCGCTGTTATATCAATCGTGCGGATGATCGACAGAGCATCAGGGAACACAGACGCCGCGAATTTCAGGAGGCCTTCAGCCATGAAACGTAAAGAGCGGATCTATCTGTCACTGTTTGCGGTTACTGCTGTCGGGTATTTTCCGTTCGCACATTGGATTTCGACGACCCCTGTTGGAACCACGCTGTTTCTCTGGCTGGCGATTTTTTATGGCCTTGCACTTCTGCTGGCCGTGCTGGCGATTCCAGCGTCTCTGATGTGCCTTTTATTCAAGCGATATCGCAGGGATGCATTGCTGATGCTGATTCTGTCTTTGATCTATCTTCCCGGCTGTATTTACAGTATCCAACTGGGACAACAGGTTCGCATGGCCCGGATGGCGGGCTTTGCTGAACGGAGCCAGTTTCTGGTAAAGGCGATAGAAGCCTACACGCGAGACCATGCGAGTCCACCTGCAACACTGGAACAACTGGTGCCTGACTATCTGACTGCAGTCCCCGGTACGGGAATGATGGCCTACCCTGAATATGAATATTATGTCTCTGCTGATTATCAGTGGTGGCCCGAACAGAATCGCTGGATACTTGTTGTGCGAACCCCGAGCGGTGGACCCAACTGGGACATGATGTTGTACTTTCCCAAACAGGACTATCCGGAAAAAGGTTATGGCGGCTGGCTGGAACGGGTGGGCAACTGGGCCTACGTGCATGAATGACCGTCGAAAGATTGAATTGCAGCAGATTATATGAGCCGGCCACCGTCACCTTGGAGTTCAGGAAATCTTCCGCTGCAGTCAGCTGCAACAGTATCAAACGCTTTCAGTCACCTGAAATAATCGATCCAGCAAATACGGAATTACAGCGAAACCTGTTGATTTCTTCCTGATGTGGTTTACAAGTAAAAAATACGACTTCCGATTTGTGTATTCATTTCCTGGCAGTTGCTGTTTTGTTTTCTTAATGAAGTCGTGTTAAACTCTCTGAGTGATATTTACTGATTCATTTCCTGAAAAATGACTTCACTCAGGAGCAATTCAATGTTATTCAGCTCAGATAAACTGCTGGCGATACTGGGGATTGCGGTCGCTTTATCTGCTTATCTGTCGGGAATTCGATTGTTTTTAATTCAGAAGATTCGTGAGATTCCCAAAGAAGACCCGGAGAAAGCAGAGAAAAAATTCGAGATTCAGAAACAGCTGGGGTGGCTGACACTGGCGGATGCTCCCATCGTTTTGTCTGCCTTCCTGCTGGGAGTGAAACTGCTGTGGTACCCCCTCACTGGTATCCCTGCTCCCGACTGGATCCTGTCACTGGGACTGTGGTTGTTTCTGCTGGCGGGCACCATGATGGTGATTCAGCATTTCCTGGCCTGGCATAAAACGCTGACCGAACTGTTGCCGATTGGGCTACTCGTCGTCATCGGCATTCTCATCATGTTTGCATTGATGATCTGGAAAACATTTTTAATGTAAACACAGATCTCTTGAAATCAGTCGAAATCATATCAGGGGAATGATGGTGGAGATCAGACGTCTGTTAGAGAATCAGCAGAAGTGGACTGTCGAGGAATTACAGTCACTCTATGATTGTATCAGTGGAGAACCGGAGTTCTGCAACGCATTGGTGAAGCTGTTAGCTGATCCCGAGAGACAGCAGGCCGCCAGTTGGCTGTTGAAACAGGCGCTGGAAACAGGACAGGATGTCACTCGGATGGATTGGTCGCCTTATTACCGAAGTTTATCGGAACTACAAAACTGGGAAACGCAATTGCATCTACTGCAGTGCCTGCCTTACCTGACGATTGACACACGGGAAGTGAAGCAACTCGAACCATTTTTACGCCGCTGTCTGCAGAGTGAAAATAAATTTGTCAGAGCATGGGGCTATAACGGTTTCAATGAACTGGCACTGCAGCATGCTGACTTCAAACCGGAAGTGGATTCTTTACTGGCAGCGGCTCTGGAAGAAGAAGCCCCTTCCGTGAAAGCGCGCATCCGGAATATTTTGAAACAACGTCTTTCGCATGGCTTTTGAAGGGAAAATCGTATGGATCTGCAGACTCTGACCGCGTTTTTCATGTGGTGCACGATTGTGAATGGGTCAATCCTGATTGTGTGGACCCTGATTTTTCTGCTGGCGCCGGAACTGGTGTATCGATCACAGAATGCCTGGATTCCGCTGCCTCGAGATTCGTTTAATGTGGTAATGTATTGCTTTATCGGCCTGTTCAAACTGCTGTTTCTGGTGTTTAATGCAGTACCTTATCTGGCTTTGCTGCTGATTACCTGAATCTGAATCAAAAGTGAAAATCTTATATTCTTATGACAGAGAAACCACCCTGGGAGAAATCAGGCCCGCTGCCCGGCGAACGGGACTTTGATCCTGATGCAGGAGACCTCGACGCGCAGGTCGCGTGGAAACACTTTGGTGGCCTGACGCTGTCGGAAGCCTATCAAAGGTTCCAGGAAGATCCGGAAAAGCATACAGAAGATTTCATGTATATGGGGGGCAAAGCGTTCGCCTATTATTTTCCGGTGCTGGAGCGTTACCTGCTGGTCACACCAGTCTGGCGCGAGGAAAACGGAGTGGAGTGGTGCCAGATTCTGGGGCTGGGAGCGGCGATTCAATTTCAGTTTACGAAAGAGACTCTACCGGAAGTACGGGAACTGGTATCCCACGTGTTACAGCTGATTTCGTACGTGAAAGAATCGATCAAGGTACATGTCGCCAGCGGCCATCCCTATATTTCCAACCCGGAAATCCAGCAGCATGTCATCGCAGAATGGGACGCGCTCGAACAGCACCTGCAGCAGTTTAAAGAACAGTGATCAGGTATGGCACTGGATGTGGGACTCGAACTGCTGGAAACTGCTGGCATTCGAGAGTCTGTCTCTGTTAAAATTAAAGCAGCCTTACTTTGTTCTGGTTGTTTCCAACGGGTAACGATCTGACATGAGCCGAAAAAATCAATTCATCATGGCGGGAGTGATTCTGCTGGGAGTGGTCGCGACGATCTGGGGCGCGTTTTCTAAACCACCCCGCAAGGATATCGTTGTGTTCGCAGCAAAAGAGGGAGATCCCGGTCAGGAGCGTTTCGGTATCTATTATTCGTCGGACAAATCAAAACCAGATGCCCCTGCACTGAAAGGGATTCGGCAGAAGATTGTCTTAAAAAACGTCAAAGTTTGCACGAATCTCAAAACTCCCCGGATTGAATTCTTTCCTCCTCAACCTCAGACCGTTTCGAAGCAGATTAAAATGTTTGCGACTCCTGAAGGCTTAACGCTTGAAGCTTATGGTCATAAAATTTCTGCTACCGCGCAGAGCGTGCAGGTAGACGGGAAAGAGTACCCCTGGGATGAGACGCAGTCGATCATCATTCCCGCGTCATTTGAGAACTGACAGAAATCTGGTCTGTCAGACTGGCGATGCTGAGAAAGAGTGACTCGACCCCCCTCTCTCTCTCTCTGATGCTGAATGGTCTGTGCGCGGACGGGAAACAGTATGACTGGAAAGATCAGACGCCGATCGCTCTGGTCCAGTGAGCCGATCTCATGTGTAAAAGAAGGCATGGGACCGATTTTTTTGCCAAACACTGGATTCTCCTCTCAAAATCTGCAGTGTCGACACTATAAATCTTGATATGATATCAAGTTCTATTTCCTGTTAAGCGAAAGTGCAATCATAGATGTTTGAGAATGAACAAGCGGCGAATTCTACAGCCGACCTGGTTCTGCTGACTGGTGCGACCGGTTATGTCGGCGGACGATTGCTGCAGGCACTAGAACAGCGGGGACAGCGACTGCGGTGTCTGGCGCGGCGGCCTGAAAATCTGCGTGCGCGGGTGGGGGAAAATATTGAAGTTGTAGCCGGCGATGTGCTGGATGCGGAGACCCTGCCGCCGGCGCTGGAGGGCGTGAAGGTGGCGTATTACCTGATTCACTCGATGGGTGAGAAAGGTTCGTTTGAAGAGAATGACCGCCGTGCGGCTGAGAATTTTGCCAATGCGGCCCGGGACGCGGGTGTCGAGCGGATCATCTATCTGGGCGGACTGGGGAATGAAGCGGAAACACTCTCGCCACATCTGCGGAGTCGCCAGGAAGTGGGACAGATCCTGCGAGAGTCGGGCGTGCGGGTGCTGGAGTTTCGGGCGTCGATTGTGATTGGTTCGGGCAGCCTGTCGTTTGAAATGATCCGCTCTCTGGTGGAACGTCTACCCGTTATGATTACACCCAAATGGGTCATGCGGTCGGCACAGCCGATTGCGATTGAGGACCTGATCGCTTATCTGACTGCAGCGCTGGATGTGTCGTTACCGGAAAGCCGAGTGTATGAGATTGGCGGAGCCGACGAAGTTTCATACGCGGAAATTATGCGCGTGTATGCCCGCTGTCGCGAGATTCGCTTGCGTATGATTCCGGTGCCGGTACTGACGCCTTACCTGTCGAGTCTGTGGCTAGGGCTGGTGACGCCGCTCTATGCCCGCATTGGTCGCAAACTGATTGAAAGTATCGTGCATTCAACCGTTGTGCAGGATCAGAGTGCGTTGCAGGCGTTCGCTATCAAACCGATGGGCATTGAAGCCGCGATTCAGCGTGCACTCATCAATGAAGAGCAGGAGTTTGCTGAGACGCGCTGGTCGGATTCGCTGTCTTCGTCGGGTTCCCTGCCCACCTGGACCGGGGTCCGTTTCGGAACGCGGTTTATTGATTCCCGTTCCGTTGATGTCGCGCGACCTGCAGAGATCACGTTTACGCCGATTCGCAGGATTGGCGGCGATACGGGCTGGTATGCCTGCAACTGGTTGTGGCATCTGCGGGGCTGGCTGGACCTGTTGGTCGGCGGGATTGGTGTGAGACGGGGACGGGCGAACGCTGAGACGCTGCGTGTCGGCGATACGGTCGATTTCTGGAGAGTGGAAGCGTATGAGCCGAACCGCCGGTTACGACTGCTGGCGGAAATGAAACTACCCGGTCGTGCCTGGCTGGAATTTGAAGTCAGCGACAAAGGTGAGACATCGACGATCACGCAGACAGCGATCTTTGATCCCGTGGGGCTATGGGGGCGATTGTACTGGTATGCGGTCTGCCCGCTGCATCACTTTGTGTTTTCCGGGATGATTCACAACATCGCGGCTGCTGCAGAAGCGATTCCGGAACGTGATGCAGGTTCTGCAGAAATCGGGTAGCTCCCCTGCTCTCATTTGCGTTAAAGTATTCGGCAAGCTGCCTGTTGTATGACACAGTAAACTGCAGACATCGCAATTTTTCACCCTGATGTGAGGCAACTCATGAAAAAAGTTTTACTCACCGGTTTTGAAGCCTATGGTTATACGCCCATCAATCCCGCTGAATCGGTGGCGCGGTCGCTGGAGGGGACAACAGTTGGAGACGTGGAGATTGTCTCGCGGATTGTGCCGAATACGTTTTTCAAATGTATCGATTTCGTCACCGCAGCGATCGAAGAAGTCCAGCCGGAACTGGTGGTGATGATGGGCGAATACGGGGGCCGGTCGATGGTTACCGTAGAGCGACTGGCACAGAACCTGAATGACGGGACGCGATATGGTTTGACCGACAATGCCGGCCAGTCATTGCAGGGAGATTTGACGGCTGCGGAGGGGCCCGTTGCGTATTATGCAACGCTCCCCCTGCGCGCCATGGTCAAAGCGATGCGGGACGCAGGCGTTCCCGCCGACATCTCGGATGCCGGGGGAACCTTCTGCTGCAATCACCTGATGTATGGCGTTTTGCATTATCTCGCACAGAAGCAGTCAGCCATCCGGGCCGGCTGGATCCATCTCCCATTTCTACCCGCGGTGGCGGCCCTGAAAGAAAATCTGGGGGCGCCCAGCATGTCTGTTGAAACTGCTGTCGCGGGAGTGAAAATGGGGATTCAGGCAGCCCTGGACTATCCTGAGGATCTCAATGAAGCCAGCCCTTCCCGCCTGTTGATATGACGTAAAGACCTATATATTATTTGTTTATATCAATCGGTAAATGTCCGAAATGGATTTCGGCATTTTTCTCTGCTTTCTTATGAAGCGACTTGACGCTTTCCTTTCTGGCTCGCTATAGTGTTGATATTGAGACTCAGTGTCAGTTGTGCGTCTGGGCTCAATAAGAATCAAAGTTTCGTTTCCGGATTAGCCCGCAAAAGGTATCAGGACCCATGCGAAGGCAGTGTTGAGAGTATCTGATTGCTCCCCTGTTCTTCTGAAATTGAGGTCTCCTCAGTAGCCAGCCAATCGCTCCGGCGAGTTTCACATCCATGTGGGATGTGAATGACCCCCTTACTGGTTTCCCTCTGAAGGAGATACTTATCATGTTGTCTCGTACAACACATCGTTCCCGTTTCCGCGCTCCGCAGCGCGCTGGTTTTACTCTGATTGAACTGCTGGTCGTGATCGCGATCATTGCGATTCTGATTGCGTTGCTGTTACCCGCCGTCCAGCAGGCACGTGAAGCGGCCCGCCGTTCGCAGTGTAAGAATAATCTGAAACAGATCGCGCTGGCGACTCATAATTTCCACGATACGTTTTTGCGGTTCCCCTATGCCGTTTCAGATATTTTAGAGTCAGTTGATCCCTCCAGTTCTCCTACTTCAACCTGGATCACGGGGCACATTGAAATTATGCCTTTCCTGGAGCAGGATGCCGTTGCACAGCGCTGGGATAAAGAAGAACGTCGTAACAGTACTAATGATGCGGATGGTGACGGGTTCACGAATGCGATGCTGGTACAGATGATTGTGCCCACTTTCCTGTGCCCTTCCATGCCTTTGCCTGGTCCGCTGACGGAAAACCGTGCTCCCTGCAGCTATATCTTTTCTTCCGGGACGCCTCCCACATCAGATCTGCATTATGCAGGTTACTACGGTTTACCTGAGCCAGTTTATGATGGTGCGATTATTCCCCGGATGCTGGCAGACGATTATTCCGACAAGCCTAGTTATCAGAAAAAGACAAAGATGCGTGACATTACAGATGGCACGACAAATACATTCATGATGGGAGAAATTGATCATTCACCCACAGGAAGCGTTTCTACCCTAACAGATGTCGTAGGCAGTGTCTGGGCGTACGGCTATGCCGGTTTTACATTTGGTTCTACAGGGACTCGATTCAACCTGCATAACGGAACGACGACTTATGGAGTCTTTCGCAGCCTGCATACTGGTGGTGCCCACTTCGCGATGGCCGATGGGTCCGTGCATTTCCTCTCTGAAAATATCAATAACGAATTGTACCAGGCACTCTCGACTCGTGCCGGTGGTGAGATCGTCGAGTTTCCTTAAGCGTAGTTTCAATATCAGGACGCGACCCGCACTCTGCTATCGGGGTCGTGTGCCTGTTTTCAGGAGAAAATCATGTTTCGCGTTGTGTGTGTGCTGTTGTTGTTCTGCCCGGTGGTGCTGACCGGATGCGGCGGTTCTGAATCCAGTGTACAGGTCGGTGTTCCTTCTGATATTCCCACGCCGTCTCCCATCACTCTGGATGAATGGAACGCGATGACGGACATCAATGAAAAATATGGAATTGCGACCCTGGAGCGATTAAGGGCCAGTGATCCCAAACTGAAAAGTGAAAGGGCGTGGAACCAGTTTATGAAAGAGGTGGTCGGGCCAAACATGAAAGTGGAAAAACCACGTCCACCGCAACATTAACCTGTTCTTCAGGTTTAGCGATTCGTCTTCCGAATCCTCAACTGGCTTGAGCAACCAGGTCGGAACGACGTACTGTGAGCTGGGATCTTCCTGCTATTAATTAGCTGTTCGATTTCAAATCACCGCTGTTTCCGCAGTCGATGATCCGCTGTGAGAAGTCTGGATGTCAGAGCTTCTCACAGCGGGGATTGACGCTGCTCTGCTCCCCACAGCCATTCTGTCGCAGTTCTCTGTTGTAACAGAATCTGCTCTGCGCGTTTACCACCCAGGTTGTCTGACACGCGACCGCCACTCCAGGCAAATCTCCGCTCCAACTTCTGTATTTACAGGATCTTCTTTGAATGCTGCTCACTGGCATACGATTTGCGTTCTGATTTTCTCAGCTTCGAAACAGCAACCAATATTGCGCGTACGCGTTGAACAACTTTGAAGTCAGGACAGATAGATACACATATCTGTGATTGTCCTTTATTCGAAAGACTGTTTCCTGTTTTACTGTAGCGTTTCCCGGGCCATTCAGGCCGAGTGTATTTGTTTGAGAGACGCTACGGTGAAATGCGATGCGGTCAAAAATCATATACCGATTTTATGGAGGAAGAAAATGAGTCTCAAACAATCCTGTATCGACGCCTGTCTGAAATGCGCGACAGACTGTGAATTCTGTCTGGACGCCATGATTGGAAAAGAGAGCGATAACGACTGCCCTCACTGCTGTCGCGAGTGTGTTGATATCTGTCTTTATACAGCGCAGGCACTGGCCCGTAACAGCAAATATTCATCACAGATCAGCCAGTTATGCGCTGACATCTGTACCTGGTGCGCAGAGCAGTGTGAGGCCCACGAACATTATCACTGTCAGGCATGCGCCGCTTCCTGTCGGAAGTGTGCCGCGGAATGCAAAGAAATCGTCACTGTCTGACAGTCGTTGTATTCCAGGGGAGCAACATGATTCAATTGTCTTCCGCACCCATGGCGGCTGTAGAGGAAATTGTGAACTTACTCCCCTGGTCCCGTAGAAGCAGATCATTTTTCAAAGAAACAATCGAGGTTTAATCTTATGTCGAAATTTAATTTAGAGGGAAAGCGAATTGCATTTCTGGTAACTGATGGATTTGAGCAGATCGAACTGACTGAACCCTGGGAGGCAGCTCTGCAGGCAGGTGCGGATGTGCAACTGATCTCATTGAAAGCAGGCAAGGTTCAGGGAGTGCATCACGATGAAAAAGGCGATCAGTTTGCGGTCGATCAAACCGTCGATGACGTGAGCGCGGAGGATTTTCAGGGACTGGTGCTTCCCGGCGGCGTATTCAGCCCTGATGCGCTGCGGGTGAATGAAACCGCAATGGACTTTGTGCGCGACTTCTTCAAGCAGGGAAAACCGGTAGCCGCGATTTGCCACGGCCCCTGGTCACTGGTGGAAGCAGATGTGGTCTCTGGTCGTCGTATGACCTCATGGCCGAGTCTGAAGACCGACCTCAAAAATGCCGGCGCGACCTGGGTGGATGAGGAATGCGTCTGCGATGAAGGCCTGGTGACCAGCCGTAATCCGGATGATCTGCCTGCGTTCTGTAGTAAAATGCTGGAAGAGTTTGCCGAAGGGAAACACTCAAAACAGACCGCTTGAATAATTTGATTCCGCCCGGTTCATTTTCTCGAAAGCTGGACCGAGAGTCACATGCCAGGACGACCCCTGCAGTGGAAGTATTTTCTTGATACTTCTGTTGCAGGGCGTTCTGCATTAATAGGGGGATAGAAATTCTCTGCTGGTGTGTGATCAGTTCGTTTTCGAGTGAATGTGAAGTCTTGAATTAACTGTTCAACGTGTGGTTGACATCGAAAAATACCCCGTCATAATATCTGTTCTTCTGGTCAGTGTGTGCTGTCGGAGACGCTCTGGATTTGGGAAATGTGTTGTTGAAAATTGACTGAAGTGAGCAGTAATCATGTCAGAAGCAGAGTATCAAAGGCCGCGTCGTAAGCGGAAGCTAAAACCGGTTTCTGAAGAAAAGTTAACGAAGAAGAAAAAGTCAACGGGCGTGAAAGCGGATGCCACGCCGAAGCGTAAGAAAAAGAAATCGAAGTCGCAGGATGACGAGCCTTCCACGCATAAACTGATCGCGCTGGTGATGCTGGGGATTGCGCTGTTTGGCTGGGCGTGTGCCGCTGCCGCTTATGCACATGCGAAGGAAGGCTGGCGCAGTAACGAAACCGAACGCTTTGCCGCGGAGAATGGCGGCGAACTGGAGTCGGATCTCCATCTGACGCGACGACGCGCTGCCCGGAGTGCCATGATCAAGACCGCCTTTGTTGCGCTGATGGACTTTATCGGGAATACATTCCGACAGATTCCGAATTTCTTCGCTGTAGTCGCGTTTACTTTCTCGGAACGACTGTGGCTGGTGATATTGTTCGCAGTTCTCGAAGGAGGCGCCGTGGGACTGGGGTACATCATGGAAAAAGTAGGCGAAGGTTTTGTTGATACGCCTGAGTACCCTTGAGCCTCCCCTGCCGGGCGAGCCGACAGGGGCACAGGAGAGAGAGCCGATTCAGAAGAATCTCATTTATTTTTCTTCCGGTTTCGGCAGGTCATCAAGTTTGAACCGGACGGCGACGACGGAGTTTTTGTCTTTGTTGTCGCGGTATTTGACATAGGTGGTGGCGACGATGGTGCCATCGGGGAGCAGTTCCACACCGGGATAGCCACAATCACCGGTGCGTCCATGATGATGCAGCAGCTTGACGCGGTACTTGCCGTCACGGCCGTTGACGATGTCGTCGTATGTGCCGACCCAGGCAACGAAGTGTCCGCGGCTGGAACTGCCGGGCGCCTGGTCACGGAAGCAGATGACAAGTTGTCCGTCCTGAGTGAAAACCTGTTTGTGACGGTCGCCGGTTAAGCCCCAGGGAGTGTCGACCGGTTTGGTCCAGGTGGCGCCTTCGTCGTTGCTGAACATCATCAGGCTGCGGCCTTTATGAGTATTTTCACGCATCAGGCAGCAGAGCTGATTGCCGTCCGGGCTGCGGAAAACGCAGGGTTCACAAGGGTTTTTGCCTGCGACTTCGGCGACGACTTTGGGTTCCGACCAGTGGAAGCCGCCATCATCGGAAATGGTCTGCAGTACGACCAGCGGGGCGCGGTCTTTTCCATCAGGACCTTTATGATAGAGACCCAGGTAACGCCCGTCTTTCAGGCGGACCATACTGCTGAAGGTCATCACGCAGGGGAACCCGAGGGGGGGCATTTCTTTCCAGGTGGCGCCGTTGTCTTCGCTCATGATGCTGGGCATCCCGGGGCCACCGCGTTTGCCGAGGGCCGCGGAAAAGACCCAGAGGCGGGCTTTCCCTTTCGGGTCAATCATGCGGTAGATACTGGGGCAGTTCTGATGTGTCGAGTAACCGGCGGGTAGGCGTTCATCGATGCGGGACCAGGTTTTGCCGCCATCTTCACTTTGAGCCATCGGGCCGGCTGAACCTCCGTGGTTAATGCACCAGACGGCCAGAAGCGTTTTCTGATCGGGCAGCAGTAATGTCGTGGGGTGTCCCTGGTAGACCTGAGGCGTGCCAGCGGCGATAACCGAATGTTGCTCTGTCTGTCCGGAGACATCGATCAAAGGGAGTTTGTCGTCTGCTGAAACCGGGAGTGTATTTGTCGTCAGAAATAAAAACGTGAGGAGGGAAAACAGGAGTTTCATGAAATTTCTTTCTCGCTATTCACAGGTAGAGAAATCAGTGTAAGGTTCAAAAGTGTCTTCGTTTGCATGCGTTACATTATGAACATGTCAGGACTTCAGATCAAAGTCTTTCCTGACCGGATCGGAACTGGACTGGATATCGGTTGTCAGTTCTGTTTTCTCATTAAAACGTGCGGGTAAATATTGGGTGGTGGGAATTTCTTCGGGACCGCCGTCCGAAACGATTTTGATTTCCTCCTGCGGACGTTCAGCAGTAATTTTTACCTGGCAGGCACCGATGGGTACGCCTCCCTTATTTTCGACCCGGTATTGTCCCTCTTTGATAATTGCACCGGCCTGGGGCGCTTCTCTGCCGGCTGTCGGGATGAACCAGATTTCGCCTTGTGAGACCGGTTTTCCATCAAAGGTCACGCTTCCTGTGACGATGACACGTTCGGGGCCGGTCGCCTCAGAGCCACAGCCTGAAAAGTTCAGCCCGAGAAATACGCTGGTGATGAATAAGAGTGATTTCATAAGTCGTCACTTTCGTGTGAATATGAGTTTGTTTTGCAGACTGGTGCACCGTGTTCGGAATGCCTGCAGGTGATTTTTGTGCCGGCAACCTGTAGCGACAATGCCGCTCTCGATTACAGAAATCGAGAGCGACACCGTCAGCAGGCACAAGAGTAAGAGGAACACACCTGTTAAGGGAAGCTGACCGCTTCGCGGCCTGCACGTGTGGTTAACGATCGCAGGACACCGGCGTCGATGTTTTCCGAAATAAAATGGACACTGCCGTCACCCATCAGAAAGTGGCAGCCGCCCGTATGCCAGCTTGACGCTTCCTGTGAAGCGAGGGTCCAGGTTCCGTTTCCGGGAGAGGTGTGCGGCCCGTTGATGCCACCGGCGGTGTCAATATGGTTGACGACGCTCCAGTGATTGCAATCGAACGAACCCGGCAATCCGCCGGCAACTTCCGCGACAAACAGCGTATTGCTGGAACCGTCAATGACGTCGCGCATTCTGGTATTCGAATTGTTATACAGCATGCCGTCTCCGTCGGAACGTCCCCAGTTGGTGGCGCATTCCCAGGTTCTGGAGTCAGCGACTCCTGCCATATTGGAACGTCCCAGGTCGTCTTTATTTCCAGGGCCGCCATTGTTGATCCCGCCGGTACGGTTGCAGCGTGGTTCAGACTGGGGATCGGAAGGGCATAAGAAGACATTGATGGTGGCACCAACTGCCTGAATATGATTGGAAGGGGCAACATTATAATTGGTGCTGAAATCGATATTCTTGTAGATCGCGTTTGCTTCCAGAAAAGGAAGAATCATGGCACCCCAGCTATAGCGATAGACGGCATTCTGTGACCAGACCGCGCCGGAGCAGCCCCGCCCTGAATCACGGTGATCCGAAAGCGGGAAAATGGAGTGGGTTTCATGATAATTATGCAGCGCCAGGCCGACCTGCTTGAAATTATTTTTGCAACTGGAACGCCGCGCCGCTTCACGGGCCTGCTGGACGGCGGGGAGCAGGATGGCGATCAGAATGGCGATGATGGCAATTACGACCAGAAGTTCAATCAGTGTAAATCCGCGCTTGATTTTCATGATTTTCTCCAGAGAAGTCAGGGAAATGAAGTAGATGGAAATATCGTATGTCTCTCCCGAAGCTCAGAACTGGTGTGAATCTTTGTGGATTCTGATAAAAAAAGAGACCAGTCTGAAAAACGTTTGACATAATGTGATAACGTGTTATAACATGATGTTACATATTCTCAGCGAAGGAGAATGGTTTGTCAACCGGAAAATGAAAAATGTATGAAGTCACACAGAATCTGGCCGATCGGGCCTATCGTTATATCAAGCAGGAAATGCAGCAGGGGTCACTGGTACCCGGCTCGCAACTGGTGAATCGCAAGCTGGCAGCGGAGATTGGGGTGAGCGTCATCCCGGTTCGGGAAGCGATTCACCGCCTGGTTTCAGAAGGTCTGGTCGAACATGTTCCCGGCGCAGGCGCCTTTGTGCGGAACCCGAATCGCGAGGACCTGGAAGAACTGTATATGCTGCGGGATGCGCTTGAGAGTTGCGCCGCTGCAGAAGCATCGCGGTATATTACGCCGCATCAGCTGGACGATCTTGATGCGATGCTGGACGAGTTCGCTGAAATTCGGGATCTGATCCGCGAGCGGAGTGATGGCCATGCCACTCCGGCCCAGTTTAATCGCTGGCTCGATCTGGAAGAAGCCTTTCATGAGACGGTGATTGACGCCTCGCGGAATCGTCTGATTGCCAAAGTGATCCGCGAACATCGTGCGGTTTCGACGGTATTTGAATCACAGCGAAACAGTTCGAAAATTCTGACGGTTGACCTGGCAGAGAAAACCTGTGACAGCAAAAAAGAGCTGCTGCAGGCGCTGCGTGATGGAAACGGTCCCCTGGCCCGCGAAGTGATGAGTGCCCAGATACAGCGTGGCTGTCGCGATGTGCTGGCATTCCTGAGACAGGAACGGCGTTCCTGAAAAGGTGTCTGCTCTCACACTGCGGGAGGACACACAGGTCCACCCCGCAGTGAAGTGAGAACGGAACAGATGGTCTGCGATTATTTTTTCTTCAAGTCGAAGTTGAAAGTGTTTTCGCCGGGTTGAACTTCGGCTTCCAGTGTTGTCTTGCTGTTGTATTTCGCTGGAATTTCATTCTCCTCAGTCGTGGTGGGCATGACGGCGTCGTCCCCTTCCATTTCCATCTCATCCTCTTCACCGGAATTGCTGATCATCACGGTATTATGCCCCAGCTTGCAGCCAGGTGTATTGCGGATGTAAATTAATTCATAGTTGCCAGCCACGTCGGTTTTTCCTGTAGCAGGACGACCACTGTCCGGAGAAAATGTTACGGAAACACCGGCCAGGGGGCTGCCATCCATGGTGACGGTCCCTTTGACCTGCCCCAGTTCCGGCTGGTCATCTACTCCCCCTCCGCAACCGGCCAGGCTGAAGCTCAGTGCCAGCAGTGTGATTGTCCATAGAGATTCTGTTTTTAATTTCATTATTCTACTCACTCTCTGTTTGAAGTATCAGATCAGGGCTGCTCTCGATTCAGGTGATATTCTGCAATCCGGGGACCGCAATCAGGACAAACAGTTTACTCAACCAGTTCATTACTCAAGTCGCCTGTTTCAAATTGAGAGCGCCTTTTCGAATCAATACGGTGATCCGAATGGAAAAGAACTGCGTCGCTGTGTATGGCGACGCAGTTCGAATCGCGGTGTGTCTTAGTAGTCAGCGCCTAATGTTTCCCGTTTGGCTCTGGTGCTAAGGGCCCGGTACAGGGTCATATCGATGTTCTCGGAGAGAAATTTCACTCTGCCGTCACCAAACACGAAGTGGGCACCACCGGTGTGATAGCTGCCGGCTGCTTCTTCGCCGTAGGAGTTGATCGGGTCGTTGCTTTCCGCAGCGATCAGGTATTCCGTCATTTCAGTAGGAGGGTTGCTGTCGGCTCCGTTTGAGAAGCAGTGCTTGCGATCGCTGCCACCACCACCCAGCATGTCGGCATCTCCGCCCGAGTCAATCACTTCGCTGACGAAGATAGTATTGGAGAGGCCATCGGTGACATCGCGGAAGGCGACGCTACTGCTGATATAGAAGACGCCGTCGCCGCCCATGCAGCCACCTGTTGCAGCCATGCCGGCGGCAGTGGTAATACCACCACTATAGCAATCGTCTCCCGAGCTGCCGATCAGCGTGCCCATGTTGCCGTTGTAATTAGAGGGAGAATATCCATTCTTCTGTGCTCCTTTAGTGACATCGGGTTGTGAAGGACACCAGAAGACGGACAGGACTGTCTGCCCGGCCAGTTGTTGTTTGGGATCATTGACCCCGCCGGATTCGGCCCCCATTCCGCTGGAGTCCGGTCCCTGAATGGCATCGTACAGGTTGGCCTGATCGAGATAAGGCAGCAAACTGGCATGCCAGGTCCAGCCATGACCATTATAAGTATCACCGGCAGCGTTGAGCAGCACAATACTCCCTGGTGGCAGCGAGCTGAAGGCTTCATGATAATTGTGGATCGCCAGACCGATCTGCTTAATGTTGTTTTTGCATGTGTTGCGACGTGCAGCTTCTCGTGCCTGCTGGACCGCAGGCAACAGCAGGGCAATCAGAATCGCAATAATTGCGATGACCACCAGTAACTCAATCAAAGTGAACCCTCTTCGATTTTTCATAAAAACCTCTTCTTAAAAAATTGTTTAGCAGGAACGTGTACTGGAAAAAATAAAGATATTACGTGCTGATGGAATTCTTCTGTTAAAACAGAAATGGGTATTAACTGACGGGAAGAAATGCCTTTGAGAATGCTCCCCGTGATTGACTAAAAAGAATTCTCATTCGACATGTCTGGCGGGATTCTAATCCTGCCATGTGAAAACAATGTGAAGAATTTGTGATCTTAGAAAGAGTTAAACTGATACTTATGTGATGTTTTTCAGTTAAGAAACAATGAATAATTTCGTGATGTGACTTCAAAGTCTGGCTGAGAGATTATTTTTCGCGAACTATTCGCCGAGCTGACGTGTCCGAGTTACGAAAAGAACTGAAATTCAGGGATCTGCAGAAATCAGGCGGGATTCATTGATTCTTAATGCGAAATACAAGGAAAGATCATGAAAGTCTATCTGGACGACGAACGAATGGCGCCGCCCGGCTGGCAACAGGTACGCTGGCCGGAAGAAGCGATTGAATTTTTAAAGACTGGCGTTGTAGAAGAGATCAGTCTCGATCACGATCTGGGCGATGACGCGCGTGGTACGGGCTACGATGTGTTGCTCTGGATTGAAGAGGCGGTCGTCACGTGTGACTTTGATCCTCCCCTCATTCAGGTGCACACTGCCAATCCGCCGGCGCGCAATCGCATGATCGCTGCCGTCCGAACAATTCAACGTCTGACGGAGTGTTGCTGCGGCGCAGACTGAAATGATTTTCAAAACGCAGAGGGCTCCCTGTGGCTGCCGGTAAAATCAGCTGCTTTGATTAGATCCCGGGATGCCCCTGCCGTTTTTGTTGTCAGGGTTGATTGAGCATTTTGTTGAATGGAATCAGCACTCCTGATCACCTTCCTCAAACATGGCGTTGAAGCGGCGCTGCATTTCTGCTGGTGTGACCTTTTCGATTTCCGAACCAAGCAGCCATTCATGACCGAACGGATCGCGAATTTTCGCCGCGCGTTCTCCGTAGAACTGGTCCGCGGGTTCCATGATCAGCGTGGCGCCTGCCTGGACAGCCTGCTGCGTCATGGCGTCGACATCCTGCACGTGGAGATGAATCGCAGAACCGGTCAGCGCGGATTCGGCGGGCGCATGGATGCCGTATTCCGGGTACTCATCCGAAACCATGATGGTGGCTGCACCGAATTTGAGTTCCGCATGGCCGATCCGTCCGCCGGGCTCTGTCAGACGAAAGTCCTCGACCGCTCCGAAGGCCTGCTGGTAGAAATCGATGGCGGCACCGGCGTCCCGGGTACGCAGGTAAGGAAAGACTTCATGGATCTGGTTTGCGTCAGGATTGCTGTTGGTCATCGTTTCAATTCCTGTATCGGGTCGGGTGAAGTTTTAAGACGTCAACCAGTCTACTCTGAAGGAAGTGGCTTGTATTGGAAAAAATGATTACCCAGAGCCTGGCAGCATATGGTTTTTCCGATCCGGGGCGACCGGTCTGGATTCCGGCGGTGTGACACCCGTAAAATCTCGGAATTCATGAATCAGATGGGACTGGTCGTAATAACCGTTCTCGAGAGCCACTTTGCCCCAGGGGATCTGTTCGCCGCTGACAATCTGATCCAGGACGGACTGAAAACGCTGAATGCGGAAATACGGTTTGGGGGTGAGTCCGACCGAATTCTGGAACTGCCGAATGAAGCGCTGGTTAGCGACAGACTGATTCGCTGCATTGTATTCTACTGCGAAGCGGGAGTTCGTTCCACCGGCTGTCTCCTAAGTTCCGCAGGGGGCGAACCGAAGTCAGCCCGTCTCTACCAAAAAAATTTCCCCCCATTCCTGCGTTCAAAGAACAGCAAAAACGGGGGGCTGAAAGTCTGCCTTGGAGTCAGACAGCAAGATTATTTCTTCTTGCTGGTTTTTCCTTTGGCAGTTTTGGTTGTTGGCTCAACAGTTTTGCCAGTTTGCTTTTTGGCACCTTGCCCAATCTTAGAAGTAGATTTGGCCATCACTCGTTCTCCAGTAATAAGGAGGTTAAGAAACAGATATGAACTAAGATATTCATATCGACGCGTAAATTACCAATCTTTGCAGAATTTGAAATATCAGAGTACACATTTTTTAAATATTTGCGAAGAATATTTTCAGATAGTCTTTTCGCGGCGTTCTCTCGAGGCATCACAGCAACGACGAACTGTCGCTGTCGGTGGTTGTGAGAGTCACGCTCCCCTGCTCTGTTCCCGCTTTCACTGATGGAAAAATCGCCGACTGATCCTGGCATGGGAGCATCGAAAATCTGCCAGAGTGTTCGAGTGATGAGAGGCAGCAATCCCGTTCTGCGAAAGCAAAAACGGGCGGACTTGAGTGTCCGCCCGCGTGGCTGATTGACCGGAGTGAGGATGGTTTCCGTTTGCTCCGGCGTCCTGTTTTTATGCTATTTCAGCTTAAAAATCAGGTCCCAGCGTTTCCCGCTTGGCCCTGGTGCTGATGGCCCTGTAGAGGGTCATGTCCATGTTTTCGGAGAGAAAGCGAACGCGGCCATCGCCGAACACGAACTGCGCACCGCCGGTGTGATAGCTGCCGGCTGCTTCTTCTGCATAGCCGTTGATCGGGTCGTTACTTTCAGCGGCGATCAGGTATTCGCTCATCTCTGTCGGCGGGTTGCTGTCGGCGCCGCCTGAGAAACAGTGCTTGCGGTCACTGCCGCCACCACCCAGTCGATCGGCGTCTCCCCCCGAGTCAATCACTTCACTGACGAAGATGGTGTTGGAGAGACCGTCAGTGACATCACGGAACGCGACGCTACTGCTGATGAAGAAGATACCGTCAGCGCCCATACATCCACCCTTGGCAGCCATCTGGGCGGGCGTGGTAATCGAGCCGCCGTAGCAGTTATCTCCTGAATTACCGATGAGCGTACCCATGTTGCCATTATAGTTGGAGGGAGAGTATCCCCCTTTTTGTACGCCGGTGGTCACATCGGGTTGTGAAGGGCACCAGAAGACGGAGAGCACGGTCTGACCTGCCAACTGCTGTTTGGCGCTGGTGGTACTTCCTGATTCGGCGCCCATGCCACTGGAGTCAGGACCCTGGATCTGGTCATACATATTCGCCTGGTCGAGATAAGGCAGGATGCTGGCGTGCCAGGTCCAGCCATGACCGTAGTATTTGGTACCGTTGTAGTAAACAATGCTGCCCGAGGGCAGAGATTTGAAACTGGAGTGGTAGTTGTGTAATGCCAGCCCGATCTGTTTCAGGTTGTTTTTACAGCTGTTGCGGCGAGCGGCTTCCCGGGCCTGCTGGACCGCCGGTAAGAGCAGTGCAATCAGGATCGCAATAATGGCGATCACTACCAATAGTTCAATTAATGTGAATCCTTTTCGATTCTTCATTCGTCTCCCCCTTGAAAGAATTAAGTATGCAGGAACATGCAGTGAAAGAAAAAAGCTGGTTGAGATGGAATCGGTCTGTCTTATAAACAGACTGGTATATTGCTATCTGGAAGAGTCATCATTGATGAGCGTTTCCAGCAGTTAAAGATTGATGAGACGAGTTCTCGTTTGACGGGTGTGCCGGGAGTCTACAGCAGGATTGTGAAGTTTTTGTGAGGGGAGTGTGATGTTATTAAGGGGTAAGCGAGCACTGATGTAACTCTTTATGGTTAAGAGTTTATGAATAATGGAGGGCTGGTTTTTAAACTGTGATTTCCGGAGGCGATTTCAGGTGATCAAATCCTCTGGCAGACGTGATTTCCTGTTAGGAGAGCCTGAAAAAACAGGGGTTTGTGGAATCACGATACGGTTCATTGAATCTTAATGAGAAGCACAGGAAAAATTCATTTAAGATGGTTTTGAGAGCGCAGAACGGCCTGGTGGGAAGTGGGCCGGATCGGATAATTTATGAATTTTTTGTGGATCGAAAAGAAAAAACGAATCCAGTTCAGTCTCCGGGGGTTCTTCCCGGCTCTCCAGGTGGTCAAATGAGATTCCGCTCCCCTGCTCTGCTCAGGTTCTGGCTTGGATCTGACTGACGATGGTCGGGTCTTTGATTTTAGTATCGTCTGCCAGCAGAAAGGCTTTGCTGAGAATGATCGACAGCATCTTATCCCCTTCAAATGGTAGGAACAGGTTGTTCGTGCTTTTATCGGCCATCGACTGATTGGGGACAATGCAGAGATAAGCGTCGTGAGGCGACATCAGAATGTTCCCGCTCCCCAGGTGGATTTTGTAGGTGTGCAGTGTTCCCTGGACGAGCAGAAATTTCTCTTTGAAGGAACACTGGCTGGCGATTTTGAGTCGCGGGACGAGTCGCTGCAGGATCTCTTTCCGGGTCTGGGCGGTCTCGCTCAGATCGCCGAACGAGAAGCTCTGCCAGTAATCGACGTAACGTCCTTCCGGTCCGCCGTCGGACCAGGTGGGATCATTGGCGACGGAAGCGACGCCGACAAACAGGTCAACATCGCGCATCAGTTCGCTGAAAACCAGTGGCGGGATCTCTTCCAGGTTGATCGGATTGTCGTTCCCCTGCTCTCCCCAGGTGCCATAACCGCCTCCACCGGCGTGGGACACCCGCGCGGCTGCTTCCAGTGGATAAAAGCGGACCTGGTCCGTCGCGAGATAGAGGTACGTCCCCGCATCATTGGTGTCGACTCCGTAATTGTCGCCGATCCCTTCTACCCAGAATTCGGTCCGCAGGTTCCATTTGGGGAGCAGTTTTCTGGCCGGGAGATAGAAGTCATCGACCATCAGCCGCAACTGGTTTTTCCAGCCTCGTGCGCCGCAGAGGGCATTGAACTGGTGCTGTTTGATGATGTGGGCTGCATAGCGGTTGGAATAGACGCCTGTATTCCGTTCGGCATCCGTCAGCAGATAGACTTCCCGGTGTGCCTGTTTGAAGGGCTGCTGAATTTTGTGTTCTTCCAGCCAGTCGCGCCAGCCCATCACCTCTTCCACCGGCTTTTCAATCGGATGCCAGAGTTCTACGGTTGTGCTGGCATTCAGGTTCTCGATCGGTTCACTGTTCCGGTCAACGAGTCGACTGTCGAGCCAGATGCCATCGACGACGTCATCACCTGATTTGAAACTCCAGATGATCCGCCGGGCCAGCGTGCCGACCAGGGGATGATCGAGATACCGTTCTTTCCAGATCTCGAATGGCCAGACTTTCTGTTCCAGGAACAGGTTGTCGATGCGCTCGCGCTGCGCCGGGAGCATCTTCTGAATATCTTTGGCGCTGGCCTTGAGTTCTTTCAGCTCCTCGGGGAAGTCTTTCTTGACGGCTGCGGGAACCGATTTCTGCGGCTTACCGTCCGGTTTGAGCCATGCCAGCTGCGTCGTCGTAGTGCCGGTGATGGTGAGCTGGGCGGTGAAGTCGCCTAATGGCTCTTCGAGCTGGCCGACCTCTGTCAGACCGTAAGCGGGCACGCCCATTTCTTCGATCTCTTCGCGGGGGACCTGCATGCGTTCGGCGGTTTCGTTGAGTGCTTTTTCGATTCCCTTCTGGGCCGTGCCGAACTTGATTTTGACTTTCAGAAACGCCAGTTGCCCGAGCGCCGTCTCATTGGTGATCTGTCCCAACGCCCAGACGCAGGCGTTGCCCACTTTGATCGCACGGGGACCGACGCCGGGAACTTTCTTATAGGTGGAAATCGCCAGAGCAGCCAGTGCGCGAGCCAGTCTGGCATCATCGAGCAGGCTGCAGCACCAGGCCAGACCTTTGAGGGTATCGGTGTGAATGTCGATGAGCATCATATTCGGGTCGGGACCCCAGCGGCGGGGATTCAAAGGCTGGGTGCGGGGCTTGTCGACCAGGGGGAACCACTCCAGCAGAGTTTTGGTGAATTGTTCTTCGCCGATCTCGCCAACCAGGGGTGTGGCTGTCTTCACCCATTTAGCGGAGGGCTTGCCGGCCGAAGCGGTCTGGCAGTGCGAGAGTAAGGCCCCCCACGCATTTTGCAAAGGGCCGGGCATCTCTGCACTGTCGGCCAGGGCTCTGTCCGACCAGGCTTCCCCCGCTTTGAGCGGAAATCGGGTATGATTGTCACTGAGAGCCTGCAGTGTTCTGATGAGCGGGAAGACTTCCTCGTCCTTTAATTTGAGCAGAGCTTCTGCCAGTCCGGACAGTGATTGTTTGAGCTGGTGGTCTGGCTGTTCTTCAGACTTCTCCAGATAACCTTTGATGCGCTTGACGAACGCTTTTATGTGAGGATGACTCCACTCGTCGTGGGCCCTGGTGCAGGCACAGCAATCTGCCAGCCAGGCATATTCCTGCATCGTGAAGTGGAGTTTACGACTGATCAGCCGGGCTGCGACGTGGACGGGCACCTTGGAAAACTCAGGTCTCTGTTCTGGCAGTGAATCATAAAGTTTCTGGAAGTTCTCGGGCCAGATGTTGTTGTAGCGGTCGTCGTAGCCCAGATACCGCAGACCGAACGCCAGAAAGATAAAATCACGCTGGACGTCTTTTTGTTCTGCCATAATGTCTTCCACGCAGGAGAGACTGGCAATTTCTGAGAAGTCGCAGACCTCTTTGTTTTCTGTGGCGATCAGTAACTTTCGATAGAGTTCATCAGCGCGGGAAGAGTATTGCATGGGCGTACTGTCAGTTCCGGAGTGAGGGTCAGCGGGTGAACGGTCGGTCGAGCGAGTGTAGTGATCAGCCACCCACGAGCAGCGTCAGCTTCAGGAACGACACTTCAGATTGCGGAGTGATCGTGATCTCTTCGTCCAATGATTCCGCCTGTCGCTCGTTCACCAGAATCAGGATCTGGTTCCGTTCGAAGGCTTCGACGGCTTTAGCGAACTGCTCGTGCCAGTCGATCTCGCGACTTTTTTTCAGCTTGAAGCCATTGAGGGTTTCTTCGGTATCCGTGGGCTGGATCAGTCCCCGGAAATGCTCAGTCTGCTTTGCGTTAAAATCTTTGACTTCCTGGTAGACGCGGCTGCGGATCAGTTCGCGTACGGTGATGTTTTCCGTCAGGAATTCGAGCGTGATTTCGCCGGTAATTTTCCCGGCCATGGTTTCATCACGAATGGTCAAAGTGGTCGCAGACATGAAGGTTCCCTTCTATAAAGCTCAAGAAGAACAGAATAGTCTTACTGTGCGATTGTACTCTGGTCGGATTTCAGATGCCAGTCTTGCTTCTGCCGGAAAGTCTGATTCATTTGATCTTCATCTTTCTACCACGAAAAGTACGAAATGACACGAACGTTTCTGACCGGTGAGATCACAAACCCGGGGTGGTCGCGGATGTCATCCGGGACGAGCGAAGCGAGCAGGATGTCTCAGCTGCCGGTGACGAATGTTTCGGGAAAAGAGCAATCGGTCTGCGGAAGCAAGTCAGGTCAGTTGTTTCTCAGTTGATTGATTTCTCTGTTACCTCCTGTTGCCTGCGGCAACCTCGAATTCCATTCGAGGCCACCCAGGGAGAATCGACAGGTTCTCTTTTTTTCTACCTCGAAAGTCACGAAAAACACGAAAACTGACAGTAGCGAAATGGACGTGCTGATGATGGATTTTCATTTGTCTGCAAGACTGATTGGAAACAATCGTGTGCATCGTCTAAACGGGAGATCGCCTCGCCAGTTGCTCAGCTTGAAGCTGCTTTCATTCAGGGAGTTCATAGTGGAAGTCCGTCGTAAACGGGAACTCTATGCCATCGGCAGTATGATTCTGCTGTTGATTGTCTGGCTGCTGGTGTGGTCGATTCAGTTTGAATTGATCTATCCGCAACTCCCCTTCTGGTCGCGCTGGGTTACCGGCGATCCCCTGGATGTTCTCTGGTACTGCGTGGGAGCTGCGATCAGTTCACTCTGGTGGTGGTTTTATTATCAGAGACGGCTGGCAACACAGGCTGCGGGCTGATGCAGAACGACTGTTTTTTCAGCGAGTAGATGCTGTTTGACTATACAGGTGTTGCATGCGGGGGCATGCTGGCGTTAATATAGTGAATCAGCGCTGACACATTCCTAGAAGACCTGATACAGACAGTTACGAGGACCAATCCCATGACCGGCATGATTTCCAAAGCGAGACAAACAGTAATCCTATGGGGAATTCTGCTCGTCTGTGGAACGGCAACCGTGCAGGCGGCGGAACCGATCTGTGTCTGGGAAGTGGTCACCACGTATCGCACTTACCTGGATGACGGGCGGATGACGCTGATGTCAGACGGAAAGTCTGACAAGGGACTCTCCTGGACGATTATTCGTGATTCCGTTGACTTCGGTAGAGAAGGCAAGGCCGTGCGGCGTGCAGACGGAACATTTTTCAAAGGGAACTGGATTGGCGGCTGGCACCTGAATGCCCGCGTCATCATGAATAACGCCACCATCAAGTCGGAATATGTTGCTCCCGAAACCATGCCTAAGGAGGCGGGCGAAAGTCTGATCGGCACAAAACCGGCGCCGGGTCTGCAGGATTCGATTGTCGACCTGTGGGAGTTTGTTGCGATACTGCCGGGGACAAACAGATTTATCAGGCTGACCTGTGACTTCACGCCGAACAAACTGGTATTGGACGGCGATCGGAAGATCGGGACGTATGAATTTCAGAAATCAGCGGTGGTGGTCAACTTCATCGACCCGCAATTTGGTCGCATCGTGTTTGCAGAGAAACCCGACAACGTCCTTTCGGGCAAAGGGAAAGCGGTGAACCGCAAACGCTGGGAACTGCAGTTTACCCGCGTGCAGCGACAGGCCGTCTATAAGACTGCCGACAATAAGGACTTTATTCTCTACACCAACCATCGTGTGAATTCGCCGCGTTATACGCCGGACTACTATACGACGTTTAACTGGTATTTCTACACAGAGGGAGGGACACGACGACTCGCGTGTCAAAGCGGCGACGCCACGCTTTCCGCCGGCGGACGGGAGCTCACCTGGTCGGGCCAGAAGATGATCCTGATTGCAGGCGTCCCGCCTCGATAAGAAACTGAAGACGCGCCTCTCCGGATTGAAATCCCAGACTCAAAACCTGTATCAGACTACAAAGAGAACCGAACCAATGACCGGCATGATTTCCAGAGCAAGACAGACGTGCATCCTATTGGGAATTCTGCTCGTCTGGGGAACGGCAACCGTGCAGGCAGCGGAACCGGTCTGTGTGTGGGAAGTGGTTACCACGTATCGCAAGCACCTGACTGACGGGCGTCTCACGCTGATGTCGGATGGCAAGACGGATAAGGGACTCCCCTGGACTCTGATCCGCGATACCGTCGATTTCGGCCAGGAGGGCAAAGCCGATCCGCGTGCGGGCGGCGCGTTTTATAAAGGGAACTGGGTAGGCGGCTGGAACATTGATGCACGCGTCATCATGAATAACGCCACGCTCAAGACGGAAATCGTCGCGCCGGAAACGATGCCCAAGGAAGCCGGGGAAAGTATGATTGGTACCAAACCCGCGCCTGGCCTGCAGGATTCGATTGTCGATGTCTGGGAGTTCGTTGCGATCCTGCCGGGAACGAACAGTTTCATCAGGCTGACCTGCGACTTCACACCCAACAAACTGGTGATGGACGGCGACCGTAAAATCGGTACGTACGAATTTCAGAAGTCGGCGGTGGTGGTGAACTTCGTCGACCCGCAGTTTGGCAGCGTTGTGTTTGCAGAGAAGCCGGACAACGTGCTTTCGGGAAAAGGGAAAGCGGTGAACCGCAAACGCTGGGACCTGCAGTTTACCCGCGTGCAGCGACTGGCCATCTATCGCTCCCAGGATAATAAGGATCTGGTGCTGTATACGAATAATCGTGCGCATGCCCCGCGTTACACACCTCATTACCAGACGACCTTTAACTGGTATTTCACACAAGTCGGCAGGCAGAAGAAACTGATGATCCGCGGCCTGGAAGCAAAGCAGTCCGCCGGCGGTCGCAAGATCACCTGGTACAAAGAAGACCTGGTCCTCATCGCAGGCGTCCCCTTGCGGTAATAACTCAATGGTTTTACACGCCGGGAGGAGGCATTAATCTGTTCTCTTTTTTCTACCACGAAAAGTACGAAATGACACGAAAGTATCTGACCGGTGAAATTACAAACCCGGGGTGGTCGCGGATGTAATCCGGGACGAGCGGAGCGAGCAGGAAGTCTCATCTGCCGGTGACGACCGTTGTGGGATGAGAGGAATCTTCCTGCCGGAGAGACTCAGGTAAGCTGTTTCTCAATTTGACGATTCCTCTGCCACATCCTGTTGCCTGCGGCAATACCGGATTATATCCGCTACCACCCCCTGAGAATGAATCGGGTGCCCTGACCAGCTCGTCCGAGCGTAATGTTGGGAGTGGTGAACAAAACGGTCCCGTGTTATTGACATCAATGTAAGTGGTGTCATAATGTTTGTTTGTGCGGGTTTGATGGGTTCAAATATTCACTTTGTGAGGTGTTTGTTCCCATTCTGCACAGCACATCCTGCCTGTGCGTTCCCCTTCACTCGAATCGCGCACAGACAGACATCAAAAGCAGGCCGGTATGTCACGACAACTCTGATTTGAAAGCAGGTGAAATGATGGATCTGATTGACCGGATGAAAGACATCGCCTCCCGGATTCCCAAACAACGGGAGTACACGCAGACGGAAGAGGCCACCAAGAACGCGTTTATCATGCCCTTCATCAGTGCGCTGGGCTACGACGTGTTTAACCCCCTGGAAGTCATCCCCGAATTCACGTCGGACGTCGGCATCAAGAAGGGGGAAAAAGTCGATTACGCGATCACCAAAGATGAGAAGATCATCATTCTGGTTGAATGCAAATGGTCGGGAGCCGACCTGGATAAGGTGCACGCGTCGCAACTCTACCGTTATTTCTCGGTCACATCAGCCCGGTTTGCGATCCTGACCAATGGCGTCGAGTATCAGTTTTATTCGGACATCGATGAGCCGAACAAAATGGATTCGAAGCCCTTCTTCGTGTTCAATATGCTGCACATTGAAGACCACCAGATCAACGAACTCAAAAAGTTCACCAAGTCGGCGTTTTCACTGGAAGATATTCTGACGACCGCCAGCACACTCAAATACGCGGGCATCTGTATCGAGTAGAAATAGGAAAGCTACAGTGAAATACAATAACCACAAATTACGTTCGTGGTTTTAAGCAAAAACGCGTGAATACCTTGAATAAAAGCTCTAGGATATAAGGATTGCTTAGGTTTTGGGGTGTTGATATATTGCACCGCAGTGTATTCATAATGACAGGTATTACTGACAGCGCATTACAACAGGAGTGTTTTGAAATATGTCTGATTTAGATAAGTGCCCAGTTGCTATTGATCTTTTTTCTGGTGCGGGTGGCTTGTCTGAAGGCTTATTAGCTGCAGGGATCAATGTTGCAGTCGCCGTTGAAAATCATCCTCACCCTGCTTTGACTCATGCATTTAATCACCCCGGCACTACGGTACTCTGTGGTGATATTTGTCAGCTTCCTCTTGATTATCTTTCATACCATATAAAAGAGCGTACTGGAAAAGAAAAAGTTGACCTAATTGCTGGTGGCCCACCTTGCCAAGGGTTTAGTCCTGCTGGGAAGCAAGATCCTAAGGATCCTCGTAATAATTTATTTTTAGAATTTATACGAGTCGTAAATTATTTTCGTCCAAAAATGTTTTTGTTCGAAAATGTTCCTGCATTTGCTCAAATCCATGAGCGAAAAGTGATTCATGCCATTTTAGATACCCTTTGGGACCTTGGTTATAAAATGCATGGAATCGATAATGATTCCGATTACTATCCAGATAATTATCCAGTTCTAAATTCAGTTTGGTATGGAGTTCCTCAGCGCCGACGCAGACTCATTCTTGTCGGTTGGTTAGAAGACTCACTTGAAAAACCATTTGCTTGGCCAACTATCACTCATAGTTCTGATGAGCTGATAGATATTGAAATCCCCCAACTTCCATTGAGCAAAAGATTGCCCAATGTCACTGTTGAAGATGCGATTGGAGATTTATCGTTCTTGTCGAGTGGATTGGAATGTCATTTAGTTAAAGATAGTACTAGTTCGTATCAAAAACAGCGATGTAAAAACACAAATTATGTATTTAACCACCTTGCCACAAAGCATCGAAAAGAAACTGTGAATATGTTTCGACGGCTGGCTTCTGGAAAAACTATTCGCTCTATTCCAGAAGTCTACAGGTCTGGAAAGCAGAGAATGCGAAGGTTATCAAGTAATGATAGCTCATCCGCCATATTAGGGCTCCCTGATGATTTTGTGCACTATCAACGTCATCGAATTCCAACCGTTAGAGAAATGGCGAGGTTACAATCATTTGATGATGACTATGTTTTTTTTGGTAAGAGAACCACATCTGATCTCAATAGACGTGTGGATGTTCCCCAATACACTCAAGTCGGAAATGCAGTCCCACCTTTGCTGGCAAATGCATTAGCAAAATCAATTGTTAAATCATTTGGTGGTCCACGAAAAGATCTCAGGCAATTAAAGATTCGCAGAAAACGCCATGATTGGATTCAAGGTAGCTCTGGATTTCATGGTTATAGCTTGGATCCACAATCAAAAAAGAAAATTTTGCTTTATGATTTCCTGGGCAGTCCACTTCCATTACCGATCTCAGATGATGAGTTACATATCAGTTTACAGAAGAGTAGTGTTGATTGGACAAAACGCCGTTTACAACGAAGAGCTCAATTAGTTTGAACAACTGAAGAATAAGAATGCCTCAGCCAAGATTGTGAAAACAGCCAAATGACAAATGTCAATTTTCGAATTAGCTCTGGACTTAAAACAATTATCGGTCGAGAACTGATTACCGATGACTTTATTGCAGTATTCGAATTAGTGAAGAATTCTTTTGATGCCCATGCATCACGTGTGGATATAACTTTTGAAAATCTAAATACTGACAATCCTAGTATCATAATACGTGATAACGGAAAAGGTATGCAAAGAAAAGATATTAGGGACAAATGGCTATTTGTTGCCTATTCGGCAAAAAGAGAAGGGACCGAAGATTACCGCCAGAAAATTAGCTCCCGTAAGTTTTATGCAGGAGCAAAAGGCATTGGTCGATTCTCCTGCGATAAATTAGGCAGCAAGCTTGAGTTGATCACCAAAAGTACTTCTAGTGGCACGGCTCAGTCATTAAACATCGATTGGAACTTGTTCGAAAAGAATGCAAAAGATGAATTCAAAGATATTCCTCTGAAGCTAGTATCTAAGCGGAATTCAAATCAAATATCTAAGACAGGAACCATTTTAAAAATTACGCATCTAAGAGAAAAATGGGACCGAGACAAGCTGCTGAAGTTAAAGCGATCTCTAGAAAAACTCATAAATCCAAACCAAGGTAATGAAACAAAAACATTCTCATTATATTTACATGCTAATTCAGAGTTAGCGACTGATAAAGAAGTCAAAGCAACTGAACCTTGGAACAAGATAAATGGGAAAATCGAAAATTTTCTATTTGAAAAACTCAAAGAAAAATCGACTCATATTCAAGTCTCGATTTCTGAAGATGGCGAGTTGATTACAACGAAATTAGAGGATCGAGGAAATTATATCTACAAGATTTCCGAGAAAAATGATACTCAACTTCATGGTATTGAAGTAGATCTATATGCCTTGAATACCTCTGCCAAAAATACATTCACCAGACAAATGGGGATTCCATCAGTACAGTTTGGTTCTGTTTTTCTTTTCAAAAATGGATTTCGCATTTATCCATTTGGAGAAGAAGGAGAAGACTCTTGGAATATAGACAGAAGAAAACAACAGGGGCAAGCTCGTTTTTTTGGTACACGGGATTTAATAGGAAGAGTCGAGATCAAAGGTAAGAATGATGAATTTCAAGAAGCAAGCAGCAGAGATGGGGGATTGATACAGAATGAAGCTGTTAAACAACTTCGCGAGTTTTTTACGCACAAGGTTTTAAGGAGACTTGAGAGATTCGCTATTGATGTAATCAAATTTGGCAATAAGAAGTTGCCAGAAGGGGAATTTGAGGCGAAAGTAATGGAGTTAATTCTCCAATTAACAAAGTCTAAGTCACTCGTTGACGTCGACTATAACTCTAAGATATTAGACATTCTTCAAGAAGCATCTGAAAAGAGCTTGAAATCGTTAGTAACTCAATTCAGACAACTTGCAATTAAGTCTGATAATCCACAACTGGAGCGTGATGCCAGGAAAGCAGAACAAAGAATTCGACAACTAGAAAAAGCGCGAGAAGAGGCCGAAGCAGAAGCAGCAGAAGCAGATCTGGATAGACAAAAAGCTGTAGAGGAAGCAGAAGAACAGAAACAAAAGGCTAAATCGGCTGAAAGTACTGCTCGAAATGCAAAACGAGAGACTTCAGAATATAAATCTCAAAACCTCTTTCTTCAATCACTCGTTTCTTCAGATACCGAAAATCTAGTTGGGCTACATCACTACATCGGAATCGCTGCAGGCACAATTCAAAACTATGTGCATTCGATGGCAAGTAGGATCCGATCTGGTAAACCTGTTACAACTGAGATGTTTCTCTCAATACTTGAGAAAATATCGCTTCAAGCTAGTCAAATAGCATCTTCTGCTAGATTTGGTTCGAAAGCAAATTTCTCTTTAGATGCAGCCTTGATCAATAACGATATCGTAGGATTCGTCAGAGAGTATGTGCTTAATGTGTGTCAAGGAATCATTTTTGCAAAAGATAACAAGGAAATGAAATTCAAATGGAATTCAGATCCTGGATTTAAATTTGACTGTGACTTTCGCCCCTTCGAAGTAGTAGTGATGCTAGATAATTTAATCAGTAACTCGAAGAAGGCTGGAGCTAATGTTATTGATTTCGATATCGAAGAAAAACCGGATTCGATCACTATCGTTATACGAGATAATGGTAAAGGAATACCTGAGAAAATCGGGGCTCGGGTTTTCGAGCTTGGTTATACTACAACAAATGGTTCTGGATTTGGGCTCTATCATGCAGCATCTATAGCTAAGAATATAGGGGGTGAATTGAAACTAATAAATAACAATAGTGGTGCAGAGTTTGCTTGGGAGATAAATAAATGAGATTGAATTATCGAATTATATGGATCGATGATACGCCAACTTGGGTTGATTCAATAGAGATCAAAATATCTGAACACTTAGAATCATTTGACTATTTTCCAAAGATTGAGATCCATGATAATGGTGATACTTTAATAGAGAATTGTAGTGATCCAGACCTCGATCTGATAATTATCGACTATAATTTATCGCATGGGAAAAAAGGTGATGCACTCATCAAGAAAATTCGAGATACTGGTAGCTTTACACCCATTGTTTTCTATTCACAGGAATGGCCTTCATCCAAACCAAATGAAATGATGGATGGAGTGTTTCGTTGTCAAAGAGAAGATGCAGTAGAAAAAATTTTAAATGTTATTGATATAACACTTCATAGATTAAACGATTTGAGTGTTATAAGGGGCTTGGTAATAGCCGAGGCAATTTATTTAGAAATTAAGATTGAGGAACTTTTAGTATTAGTTTTCGAAGAGAAAGGAACTTTATTTAGAAATAAGATAATATTTAAAGGTTGGCTTGATTTTGCAAAGAAATTTATGATTTTAAAAAGCATTTTAAAAGATCAAATTCAAGCTTGTAAAAAAAGTGATAAAAAAAATGAGTTAGAAAGAGTGAATGAGATCTTAAATTTGTTTGATGAGGAGATAGTTACCCCAAGAAATATTCTAGCCCATTCTCATCCGATAAAGAAAGATAATCGGATAGTTCTAGAGAGCATTAATAAACAATCAAAGAAAATTGAATTTGATTCTAAATCAATCAGTCAAGTTCGTGCAAATCTAAGAAAACATAAAGAAAATCTTAACTCACTTCATAAAATACTAGAAAATCGGGAGTGAAAAGTTGGGTGTTGTTGTCGAGCGAATCTTTTAGCTTGTTCGATTACATTGTTAGCTAGAGAATTAGTTTCTTATTAGATTATTTCGGCCGGATTTTATTAGGGCTTAGCTTCGCTCTTTTACTTCTCGGATGCGTAGTGTTTTTGAGTGTTGTTGGGCAAGCCAACAGTTGCTACCGTAGTCCTGTGCCGACCATAGAAGAGATCGAAAACCAGTCTGTCACCCGGGGCATTCAAATTCATCGGTTTCACTTCTCAACATTCACCTCCCCTTCCCCGTGCCGATTCTTATCATTCTCTTCTGTTTCTCTGCCGGTCTGCTTTGTGGGCTGGTGGAGTTGGTTATCTGTAGAGGCCCAGGAGTTTGTCCAGGCGTTCGCGGGCGTGGAGTTGTTCGCGGGTGCCTGTATTGGGGTTGGCGATGATGCTCTGGTAGAAGTTCACTGATTCGGCAAAGAGTTGGTCGGCCTTTTTTGCTTCCAGCAAAATCAACAGTTCGAGGCAAGCGGCGGTTTGTTGCTGGCTGTCGCGGCTTTCGATTTCCTGGCGGGCCTTCCGGATGTAACGTTCGATGGATCGGGGCTTGAGGCCGGTTTCGGCGGCGCACTCGGTTTTGATGTGGCAGACGCGCGTGTTCAACTCCAACTTGAGCATGATCATATTGATCAGATGAGTCTGTTGTTCGACGCTCAGACGCTGGCGGGTTTTGAGAAGGGAGTCGGTCATGAGTTTCATTCCTGTCTGTGAGTTCCGGTCTGGTGATCGTGTGCCGTGCCTGCCCGTGTGTGTCAAGGATCTTCGCGAAGGGCGCGCCCGGGTCAAGGGGCATCTGAAAAAAACGAGTGGTCGATACCGGTTGATACCGGGGCGATCTACCGCGACAGCCGGGTGGTTCCGGGGCGACGACTTGCGAAGTGCGGCGACCCGCAGGCATACAGCGCGAACTACTGACTTTTGTGCCGGTAAAATTCGTCGAGGTTCACTATCGATTCCAGTGAAGACCGGGAACTGGTGTCGCGTGTTTCAGTGCTCTGTAAACTGGGCACGCGCGCGACCCGAAACAACGCTTATCTCGATTGGCGCGGCGCAGTCAAGTTCAGTTTATGCAGCGGGAGTGCAGAAATGTGTCGCGACTGCTGCCGGACGTTCAGTCTTCCAGACGGATCGTCACACTGGCGGCGTGAGCGGTGAGGCCTTCTTTGCCCGCGAGCAGTGTGATGCCGGGGGCGTCTCCCCTCAAGCCTTCCTGGTTATAGTAGATCACCGAGGAACGTTTGAGGAAGTCGATCGAACACAGACCGTTGGCGAAGCGGGCCGTCCCGCCGGTGGGAAGCACGTGAGACGGGCCGGCGTAGTAGTCACCCGTGGCGACCGGGGTGTAGTGGCCCATGAAGATCGCGCCGGCGTTCTGGATTTTCGCGAGCTGCTGATCGGGGTCGGCGGTCGAAATGTGCAGGTGCTCGGGGGCCAGCAGGTCGGTGTAACGGGCGGCTTCGTCTTCGTCGCGGGCGAGGATCAACGCGCCGTAGTCGAGCAGACTCTGGCGGGCGAGGTCGCCGCGCGGGAGTTCGTTGAGCTGACTGATGAGAGCATCGCGGACGGCTTCGATCAGTGGCGCGTGCCAGGTGATGAGGACGCCGGAACCGGGGCTGTGCTCGGCCTGCGAGATGAGATCGCTGGCGATGAACTCGGGGTTGGCGGTTTCGTCGGCGAGCACGATGACTTCACTGGGGCCGGCGATGCTGTCGATATCGACTTCGCCGAAGACATGACGCTTGGCGAGGGCCACGAACAGGTTGCCGGGACCGACGATTTTGTCGACGCGTTCCATGCCTTCCACGCCGTATGCGAGGGCGGCAACTGCCTGGGCGCCGCCGACACGATAGATTTCGGTGATGCCCAGTTCCTGACAGGCGGCGAGGATGTCGGTGTTATACCCGCCGAAATCGGTGGGGGGAACGACGACGACGATCTCTTTCACGCCTGCGGTCTGTGCGGGAATCGCGGTCATCAGCAGGGTCGAGGGATAGGCGGCGGCACCTCCGGGAATGCAGACCCCCACCCGTTTGAGGGGGAGGTAGCGCTGGCGGAGTTCGACACGGGACTCCCCTGCTTCGCGGAGGACTTTGACATCGTCCGGCAGCAGAGCCGACTGGAACTCGATGATGTTCTCGCGAATGCGACGCAGCGTGGCGAGGTACTCGGGGTCGGCCTGGGCGTGAGCTGCCTGGAGTTCCTCAGCCGATACGCGCATGGTCTCGGGGGTGAGCTGCTTGCGGTCGAGCTTTTCCGAATAATCGAGGAGTGCAGCGAGGCCTTTGTCGCGGACATCGTTGCAGATCTTTTCGACGACTTCCTGTGGCGACAGGGGTGCGCCGAACAGTTCGATGGTGCGTTGACGGCCGGCTTCCGAGACGACGTTGCCGCGGGGGCTGAGCTTCTCGCGGAGTTCGCTGAAGAGCGCGGTGGCATCGTCGCGGGTGCAGTCGATGGTCGTGATATCAAGATCGCTGTGCTGTGTCATGAGTCGGAGTTCTGTCTGTTACGCGATGCCAGGCACGGGGAAGCTCTGTGCGAATTCCTCGATTTCCCCTTTGACGGTGGCGATGTTGGCTTCGTCTTCGGGAGCACCGAGGACTTTGAGGATCCAGGCACCGACCTTTTTCATTTCGTCTTCTTTCATGCCCCGGGTGGTGAGGGCGGCGGTGCCGATGCGGATGCCGCTGGGATCGAGGGGTTTGCGCTGATCGTAGGGGATCATGTTTTTGTTGACGGTGATGCCGGCCTTGTCGAGTGCTTCTTCGGCGATTTTGCCGGAGAGGTCAATCGCGGTGACGTCGCAGAGCATGAGGTGGTTGTCGGTTCCACCAGAAGCGAGCTTGATGCCGCCTGCCATCAGGGTCTCGGCGAGGGTTCTCGCATTAGCGACGATCTGTCGGGCATAGGCTTTGAAATCGTCGGTATTGGCTTCCTGGAAGCAGATCGCTTTGCCGGCGATGACGTGCTCGAGGGGGCCGCCTTGAATGCCGGGGAAGACTTCGCGGTTGAGGTCTTTGGCGTATTTCTTTTTCATGAGAACGAAGCCGGACCGGGGACCACGCAGGGTTTTGTGAGTGGTGGAGGTGACGAAGTCGGCGACTTCGACGGGGTTGTTGTGCACGCCGCCGGCGACGAGGCCGGAATAGTGGGCCATATCGACCATGAGGACCGCACCGACTTCGGCGGCGATTTCCGCGAACTTGGGGTGATCGATTTCACGCGGGTAGGCGGAGGCACCGGCGATGATCATTTTGGGTTTGTGTTCGCGGGCGAGTTTGGCGACCTGGTCGTAGTCGATCTGGTGGTTATCTTCACGCACGCCGTAAGGAACGGGATTGTAGAGGGTTCCCGAGAAGTTCAATTTCATGCCGTGCGTGAGGTGACCGCCGTGTGCGAGGTCCATGGCGAGGAAGGTGTCGCCTGGTTTCAGCACGGTGAAGTAGACGGACATGTTGGCCTGGGAACCGGAGTGCGGCTGGACGTTAGCGTATTCGGCTCCGAAGAGGCTGCAGGCGCGATCGCGGGCGAGGTTTTCGACGACGTCGACGTATTCGCATCCGCCGTAGTAACGACGTCCAGGGAGTCCTTCGGCGTATTTGTTCGTGAGGATCGAGCCGGCCGCTTCCATAATGGCGGCGCTGGTGTAATTTTCAGAGGCGATCAGCTCCAGGCCATTCTTCTGGCGCTGGGCTTCAGACTGAATACACTTCCAGATTTCGGGATCACACGACTCGAGCACGGACATTCCAATCAACTCCCATGGATATATGGTCAAATTTGGGGGTACAAACGGTACCTTCAGCAGGAAAAAACATATTTTGCTCCCTTATAATGAAGGATTGCCCTGAAAGCTACCCAACGGATTCCCGTATCATTATCCTCGGAGAAAGTTTACTGCTGTTTTACCTCTCTGGGGGGTATGATATTTTTGCATCTGGCATTTGGTAACCCCCTTTTTACTCGATATTTCTGAATTAATGCATTATTACTTGATCTATGTCTGAGACTGAAGAAGAACAACCTGATCAACTGCTTCAAGGCTCCCCTGCTCTGCAGGGAGAACGCGTGGTATTTACGGGCACGCTTGCTTCGATGACACATCAGAAGGCGGGCGAGTTCGTCGAGGAGCATGGTGGGCAGGCCGCTCAACATGTGAGTCGACAGACAACGCTGCTGGTAGTGGGCGAAGAGGGGTGGCCGCTGGAAGCGGACGGATCGCCTTCGGTGAATCTGACGCATGCCCAGGAGCTGATTGCCGAGGGTGTTGCGATTCAGATCATCAAGGAATCGGACTGGCTGGCGCTGATTGAGCTCCGCGAGCCGGGCGTGAATGTGGATCAGCTTTATACGCCGGCGATGCTGACTCAGATGCTGGATATACCCGTGGGGACGATTCGCCGCTGGGAACGTCAGGGACTGATCAAGCCGGCGCGGAAGATTTATCGTCTGCCTTACTTTTCCTTTCAGGAAGTGGCGAGCGTACGACGGTTGTCGCAGCTGCTGGAATCGGGAGTCAATCCGCGGGAGCTGGAAAGCAGCCTGCAGCACCTGGGAAAATTCTTCAACGAGATCGACGCACCGCTCTCTCAATTAACTTTACTGGCGCAGGATGCACAACTGCTGCTGAAAGATGAGCGGGGTCTGATTGATCCGCGGCACGGTCAGCGGGTGTTCGACTTTGGAACCGCAGAGACCGAAGTACCTGAACTGGCGGACGAAGAAGCGTTCGAAGGGACAATTGAGTTCACGGAACATCTGAAGTCGGCAGAACCAGTGGACCGGAGTGCGGACGAATGGTTCGACGAAGGCTGCCAGCTGCTGGATGCCGGCGAAGCGAAGTCGGCGATCGAAGCATTTCGCCTGGCGCTATTGGGGCAACCCGATATGCCCGAAGCACATCTGCATCTGGCGGAGGCGCTGTACCTGGACGGGAAGGCCGAAGGGGCGCTGGAACGCTATTACGCGGCTGTGGAATGGGATCACGATTACATTGAGGCGTGGACGCAGCTGGGGTGCCTGCATAATGAGCTGGGCGATCCGGAAGCGGCGCTGCAGGCATTTGAGATCGCACTACGGGTTCACCCCGATTACCCGGATGCGCATCTGCATAAAGCAGAAGTGCTGCATCAGCTGAACCGGGTCGAAGAAGCGGTTCCCCACTGGAAGATCTACCTGGACTTCGATGAGATGGGCCCGTGGGCTGACCTCGCGCGACAGCGTCTGCAGGAATACGACGACGGCGAAGATCTGCAGTTCCCGTAACGGTTGAACTGTTGGATTTGGGGGCAGTGAACCTCTTGCACTATTTCGTTCACGGCTTAGGTCTGTACGTCTGATATTCATCTATTGCCCGCTGCGCCCCTCCTTATAATTGTTACTCAGTTCTTTGGCATAATTGCTTGCTTCCCAAATGCTTTCGGGTTATGTTGTTATTTTGACGCCAAAATAAAACCCTGGAAGACTGGAACCAATTCCCGATGAAAATAGAACGCATCGAAACTCTGGTGTGTTATGCCCGGATGCGAAACTGGGTGTTTGTCAAAGTAATCACCGATCAGCCCGGCCTGTATGGTTGGGGAGAAGCGACGCTGGAGTGGCATACGCGTGGCGTCGCGGGGACGATTGAAGATCTGTCCCAGTTGTTGATTGGCGAAGATCCGCGGCGGGTGGAATATCTGTGGCAGATGATGTGGCGTCAGCATTTCTGGCATGGGAGTGGCGTGACGCGATCGACGGCGATTGCGGGAATAGACCTGGCGTTGTGGGACATTCTGGGGAAAGTTCATGGAGTGCCCTGCCATCAGTTGTGGGGCGGACCGGTTCGCGATTACATCCGGCTGTATTGTCACCTGGGTGGCGGGAACATGGAATCGTTCTACCAGACTTCGACCGATAATGCGGCGCAGTTTGCAGATCTGGCGCAGGAAGCGGTCGCCGATGGGTTTTCGGCGTTCAAATCGATGGCGGTTCCGCCGACGATGCCGATCGAGGGATTGAAACCAATCAAAGCAGCAGAGGACTGTGTTGCAGCGATGCGGGATGCGGTCGGCGATGACGTGGATATCATGGTGGACTGTCATGCCCGCCCTTCACCGGCGATGGGACTGCAGTTCGCGAAGGCGCTGGATCCTTACGGTCTGTATTTCTTCGAAGAGCCCTGCTGGCCGGAATCGATGGACAGCCTGGCGACGATCAATGCCGCGGTGACGACGCCGATTGCAACGGGCGAACGGTTGACGCATCTGGCGGCGTTTCGCGATCTGTTTGAGAAACGGGGTTGTGAAATCTGTCAGCTGGACCTGACACATTGTGGCGGTTTCACGGAAGCACGCCGGATCGCTGCGCTGGCGGACGCGTACCGGATTTCGCTGGCGCCGCATAATCCACAGGGCCCCGTGAGTACGGCGGCTTCGCTGGAATTCGGGTTCTCGCAGCCAAGCTATATCATTTGTGAATCGGTGCACGACGATGTACCCTGGAGACAGGATGTGGTGGAAGAAGGTTTTGTGATCGATCCCAAAACGCGGACAGTCAAGCCGAACCAGAAACCGGGGCTGGGGATTTCGATCAACGAAGCGGAAGTGAAGAAGCATCCGTTTCAGCAGGAAACCGTACAACGCGTCTTCTACCAGGATGGCGCGGTCGGGGACTGGTAAGGCGCGGCTCACGCCTGGCTCTCTCAATTCTTCAACTCTCATTCGATGAACGGAACGACTCATGAGTGAATCAACTCTACAGGCGAAAACACAGTCTGCCTTTCGAGGACGGATTGGAGTGGCGACCGTTGATATCACGCCACCGACTGGAATTTACGCCCGCAACTGGGGAGCCGCCAAGCATGATGTGGCAGACTGGATTCACCGCCGCCTGACGCTGAATGCTCTGGTTCTGAGTGAATCCAATTCGAAACAACCACTGGTATTTCTGGATGCGGATCTGGGCTGGTGGCGTTCGCTGCCGACGTTTCGCCGGTTTCAATCAAGACTGCTGGAAGAGCTGGAACTGGATGAAGCGTCGCTGATTTTTGGAGTGAGTCACACGCATGCTTCGCCGCCACTGACCGATCCCGACCCGGATCTGCCCGCGAGTGCATCGCTGGCGGAGTACCTGGAGACAGTGTACCTGGCTGCTGTTAAAGTCACACGAGCGGCGATGAAGAATTCGACGGAAGCGGTACTGGAGTGGAAGACCGGATGCTGCGGACTGGCATCGATGCGGGACCTGCCGGACCCTGATCCGGAGGCGGAGCGAATCATCTGTGGCTGGAATCCGGATGAACCGGCTGACGATACCCTGGTTGTGGGGCGGATCACGGATCTGGAGGGAGCGTTACAGGCTGTGATCGTAAATTACGCGTGTCATCCGACGACGCTGGCCTGGGAGAATACGGCAATCTCGCCCGACTATCCCGGCGCGATGCGGGATACGATCAAGGAGACGTTGGACGTTCCTGCGCTGTTCATGCAGGGGGCTTCGGGAGAGCTTTCGCCGCGCTATCAATATGTGGGTGATGTTGCGGTCGCAGATCGACATGGTCGGCAACTGGCGTATGCAGTGATGGCGACGCTGGAAGATATGGAACCGCCGGGAACGTGTCTGAAATATTCGGGGGTAATGGAATCCGGAGCGCCGCTGGCGGTATGGAAGCATGTGGTGGACAAGCCGGGGCTAAAGCTGAAGACATTACAGACACAGGTGGAAATTCCATTGAAGGACTGGCCGACTGCGGATGAACTGGAAACGCAGCGACAGGCGTGTACGGACCGGGCATTGGAAGAGCGCTTGAGACGACGGCGGAATATTCGTCGAGGAATCGGAGACGGCAAGACGCTGGAATTACCGATCTGGGTGTGGCAGATGGGAGAGACAATTCTGATTGGCAGTCCGACGGAAGCATATTCAATTCTGCAGCGGGAACTGCGGCGACGGTATCCCGAGCGGACGATTGCCTGTCTGAATCTGATCAACGGAACGACCGGATATCTGGCGCCGGCGGAGCTGTATGATCTGGACTTGTACCAGGTATGGCAGACGCCATTTGAGCGCGGCGGACTGGAGCAGGTCATCGAAGCGATGGCGGATGCGATCGGGCAGATCATCGAAACGGAAACAGTTTGAGTTCGCGAAAAATATTTGAATTTCCAGACGGGAAGAAGAGACAGATGGCGACATTGATTCAGGGTGTGTTACCGGTTCTGCATACGCCTCTTCGTGAGGACGAGACGATTGACGGGGACGCGTTCGCGCGGGAAATTGACTGGTGTTTCGAACTGGGCGCGGATGGCGTGTGCGGTGCGATGGTTTCAGAAGTGCTGCGACTGACCTATGAGGAACGACTGAATCTCACGCAGCTCATGGTGGAACTGACTGCGGGTCGAGGAACGGTGATTGCCAGTGTCGGTGCAGAGAGTACGCGGCAGGCAGTTGCCTTCGCGCGTCAGGCTGAGGATGCTGGGTGTGCAGCAGTGATGGCGATTCCCCCGGTGACGACTGCCCTGCCCGACGGGGCGCTGTGGGATTATTTTGCGACGCTGGCAAAACAATGCAGTCTGCCGCTGGTGGTACAGGATGCTTCGTCTTACGTCGGTCGCGCGATTTCGATTGAGTTTTATAAACGACTGCTGGGCGAGTTCGGTCCCGAAAAGATTCTGTTCAAACCGGAAGCTTCGCCAATTGGCCCCAATCTGTCTGCGCTGCGGGATGCGACGGCGGGACAGGCCCGGATCTTTGATGGATCGGGGGGCATACTGCTGGTGGATGCTTATCGGCGTGGGATCAGTGGTACGATGCCGGGCGTTGATCTGCTGGATGGCATCATGGCTTTGTGGAAGGCGCTGCAGGCGGGTGATGATGCGGCCGTCTATCGGATCTATTTTCCGATCTGTGCGATCGTGGCGCTGCAGTTGCAGGCGGGGCTGGACGGTTTTCTGGCGATTGAAAAGTATCTGCTGGTCAAGCGGGGGATTTTCAGTTCAGATCGGCGTTGTGAGCCTAACGCGTGGAGTCTGGATGAAGAGACCCGGGCGGAAGTGGACCGCTTGTATGAACTGTTGATGGAATCAATAACTGAAGAATAAGTCTACCAGCCGAGAGGGACGATCTTTGTGACTGAGCAGGACGAGCCGCTATTCGCTTCCGAGGAAGCCCCCACACGGGCACGTTTTCTGGTACTGACGCTGTTGTGCCTGGTGGCAGCAGTGGCTTATATCAGTCGCAATGCGATTTCTGTGCCTGCGAAACTGATCCAGGAAGAACTGAACATCAGCCAGACACAGATGGGCTGGGTGATGAGTGCCTTCTTCTGGAGCTATGCCCTGTCACAGATACCGAGTGGCTGGATCGCGCATGTCTGGGGGACGCGACGTTCGCTGACCGCGTTTGCTGTTCTGTGGTCAATTGCGACAGCATTGACGGGAATGGTGACCGGATTCGGGATGCTGATTGGCGTGCGGCTGATTTTTGGGATTTCGCAGGCGGGAATCTTTCCCTGTTGTGCGAGTACGATTTCCAGGTGGCTGCCACATGCACGGCGGGGGCTCGCCAGTGGTCTGCTGGGAAGCTTCATGTCGATCGGCAGTGCCTTCGGAGCGTTCAGCATCGGTTTGCTGTTGCAGGGATTTCAGATTGGTGACAACCAGATTCCGGGTCTGAACTGGCGAACGATTATGTATCTCTGCGCGGTGCCGGGAGTTGTGTGGGCGATAGTATTCTATTACTGGTTCCGCGACCGACCTGAAAAGCATCGTGGTGTGAATGCGGCAGAACTGGAGGTCATTCGTGGTGACGAAGTCCCAACGCCAGCGGAACAGACAAAGGCCCATGAAAAGGAAGAACATGCCGATCCGACGCCCTGGGAACAGATTCTGACCAGTTTCTCAATGTGGATGATTTGCGGCCAGCAGTTCTTCCGGGCTGCGGGGAATATTTTTTACATGACCTGGTTTCCGGTTTATTTACAGGAAGCGCGGGGTATCAGTGTGGCATCTTCGGGGATCTGGACGAGTCTGCCGCTGTTGACGTTTGTCGTCGGGAATTTTCTGGGAGGCGTCGTGGTGGACTGGGTGCTGCAGCGCACTGGAAGTCGCCGCTGGAGCCGTCAGGGAGTCGCGATTGTGGCGATGCTGGGCTGTGGACTCTGTACGCTGTGTGCCTACTTCGTGCAGGAGATGACGCTGGCGATGACACTGATTTCAGTCAGTATGTTTTTTGCCGGACTGGGTGGTGCCTGCGGTTACACGGTGACAATTGACAAAGGAGGTCAGCATGTGGCACCGATATTCGGGATGATGAATATGACGGGAAACCTGGGAGCCGCTTTGCTGCCGGTGATTGTCGGTGTGATGTTCGATGCAGGCTGGTATGAAACGGTGCTGATTCTGATGGCGGGGATTTATGTGAGTGCGGCGGTCTGCTGGATGCTGCTCAATCCGAATGGGACCGTGTTTGAAGAAAAACGCTCCCGGTAGCGGGCGAAAAAAAACTCTGACAGGCCGAAACTGGTCAGAGTTAAAATCTCATTTGTGATTCCAGGCAGAGCGGAATTAATTCTTCAGGCTCCAGAAAATGACATAGGTGCCGACAATCACGGTGTAGCTGAAGGTACAGACCATTAACACGGTGAGAAACTTTCCCGCGCTGGCATCTTCAGTTGCCATTGTCTCAATTTCTGTCTCGGTGTAAGGGAGTTCCTGACTGGTTTGCGGATCGTTCATGTTGTCGGCTCAATTTCTGACTGTCTGGAGTGCGGGGTTTACTTTTCAAGCAGTTGCAGTAACAGGTTACTGGAAGGATACGGGTGTCCGCAATGTTGGACGAAGGCTTCTCCGTAGGCGGCGCCAATTTTTTCCCCGCGGGCTGCTGACCAGCGTTCGGTTCCGTCGAGATATTCATCCAGGCCGTGCTGTTTGCGAAGCCAGGCCCGCTGGCTTTCATGGCAGGCCAGCATGTTGATTTTCAGATCGAACGTTTCTGAGATATCGATGATGAACTGTGGTTCGATCGGGTTCCCGAAGTAATCACAGCCTTCTATGGGATCAACATAATACAGGTGCGGAATTTTCTCCGTGGGAGGAGCTGGCTGAAACTGATGGGTGGTGTAGTTGGGAGCAGAAGCGCCAAAACAGGCATCCCGGACGAGGCGGCTGGTCATTTCGTGATCACTCATATAGTCAACCGGAGGTGCAGTGATGACAATATCCGGGCGGGCTTTACGAACGGCTTCGGTAACCCGTTGACGGGAATCCTGATCGATTACGATAGACAGATCGCGGAATTCGAGGCACATGTAATCGGCTCCCAGCATATCTGCCGCTTTTTTGGCTTCGGCGCGGCGGACATTGGCGATTTCCACCGGTCCCATTTCCGCACTGCCACAGTCGCCAGCGGTCATCGTGGCAATCGTAATGTGGCATCCCAGATTTTTCAGCCGGGCTAATGTACCCGCGCACTGGATTTCAATATCGTCAGGATGGGCGTGAATCGCGAGAATTCGTAGAGATTCTGCCTGATTTGCCATGGAATGTTCTCTCTCTGTACATTTAGGTCAGTTTATTGGTAGTAAGGTTATCATCAGATTAGACTGTATTCCGTTTTTACTAAAGCGTCTTTAGAGTAATTGGAACCGAGCATATTAGTTCGCAAGACGCTATGGTAAAATGTGTTGAACTCCAGTTATAATAAACATTCATAAAAAAAACACGCACACCGGGGTTACTGTTCGCGTGGTTACTTTAAATTCGTGGTCCAGTCCGGTGAAATCGTTAAAACTAGAGATGTGATTCTGCTGGAGAATGGTTCCGCTTCTTTCTTGCTTTACAGGTAAAACTCGACTGATGGCAATCGATATTTCACGTTCCGTTCATGTTACTCCCAAGTCTAAATTTGTACGACATACGAAAGTACCTACGGTCATTTTCGAAACGTCGTCTGAACTGGCCAAATATGTGGCCGGGGTGGTAGCTGATCTGATTCGAAAGAAAAACAAGGCCGGCAGCGCAGCCATTCTGGGGCTCCCCACCGGTTCGACTCCCCTGGGCGTGTACCGCGAACTGATTCGCCTGCACAACGAGGAACAGCTGGACTTTTCTAACGTGATCACGTTCAACCTGGATGAATACTGGCCGATGGATCCGGAATCGATTCACAGCTATCACAAATTCATGCAGGAGAACTTTTTCGATCATGTGAATGTGAAACCGGAAAATATTCATATTCCCCGCGGTGATATTCCGGCGGAAGAAGTAGACCTGTTCTGTGAAGAGTATGAACGAACCATCGAACAGTTTGGCGGCCTGGATCTGCAACTACTGGGGATTGGACGTTCGGGGCATATTGGTTTCAACGAACCGGGAAGTGCCCGCAACAGTCTGACGCGCCTGGTGAATCTGGACCCCGTGACCCGGCGGGATGCTGCGAGTGGCTTTTTTGGCGAAGACAACGTACCCCATCACGCAATCACGATGGGTGTGGGGAGTATTCTGTCCGCCAGGAAAATCATCATTATGGCTCTGGGAGAACATAAAGCTTCCGTTGTCAAAAAAGCGGCTGAACTCGAAGTGACCGATGACGTTTCCGCGAGTTTTCTGCAGACCCATACCAATTCCGTGTTCGTCGTTGACAGTGCGGCCGCTGCAGAACTGACGGCGGTGAAAACTCCCTGGATCGTCGGGAATATTGAATGGACTCCTGTCCTGGAAAAAAAAGCGGTGATCTGGCTCTCTCGAGAAGTGGGAAAGCCACTACTGAAGCTGGAAGAAGAAGACTTTCTGCATAATCACCTGCATCAGATGCTGCATAAATATGGTTCCGTGGCACAGATTCGGGAGAGCGTTTTTGATTCCCTGCTGGAAGGGATCTGTACCAAACCAGCGGGCATTGAGCCTCAGCGCGTGATCGTGTTCAGTCCGCATCCTGATGACGATGTGATTTCGATGGGGGGGACACTGATTACCCTGGCCGACCAGGGACACGAAGTGTATATCGCTTACATGACCAGTGGAAATATAGCCGTGTTTGACCATGATGCGTTGCGGCATATCGATTTCGTCTGTGAATTTCACAAGCTGTTTCATGCAGATGATCGGGCGGTGCTGGAGAATCTGCAGAACCTGAAGGCAAGTATTGAAAACAAAAAAGCCGGAGACCTGGACACCGAAGAGATGCTGGGAATCAAAGGTTTGATCCGAAAAACAGAGGCGACTGCCGGTGCGGATGTCGCGGGGGTACCGGAGGAACGCCTGCGGTTTCTGGATTTGCCTTTCTACCGTACAGGTCAGGTCTCCAAGAAGCCGATCGGCGAAGAAGATATTGCCATCGTGGCAGACCTGCTGCGGGAAGTGAATCCGCATCAGATTTATGTGGCTGGCGATCTTTCCGATCCGCATGGGACTCACCGGGTTTGTGCCGAAGCCGTGATAAATGCGGTGAATGTAGTGGCTGATGAAGGTATTGTTCCGGAGTTCTGGATGTATCGCGGGGCCTGGGAAGAGTACGAACCGCATGAGATTGAACGGGCGGTTCCCTTGAGTCCGGAAGTGGTGCTTCGCAAACGGGAGGCGATTTTCAAGCATGAGTCACAGAAGGACAGTGCCTTCTATCCCGGGAGTGATAAACGGGAATTCTGGGTACGAGCGGAGGATCGAACTCGAAATACAGCCAGAGTTTACAATGAACTGGGATTGCCCGAATATTTTGCCATCGAAGCCTTCAAACACTATCATGGCGAGCTTTGAGTCGATTTTGCTTTTGAATCTAAGCGAGTCCCCCCCTGCTCTGGGCAGTGAGAGCGGAAAACTATCTGAAATCAGTCTTCGAATTGTAATTTTTTCCAGCTTCGTCTTGCCTTAAAAGTAGTTTTTCGCGTAAAACTCGCGGCATAAAGTGTTATCCACAGGAATTTTGCTGAGGGAGTAGTAGAATTCGCTTCAGGGCGTCTTCCGCAGAACTGTAACGGTCATTCATCAAATTGACGCGGGCCAAACGTTACAGAAATCCCAATTCGGGAACAGCTTTCGCGACCTCGGTTCTTCAAATAGTGACAGACTCTCAAAGGAAGGAGAGCAATAAACGATGAGGCATCGACATCAAATCCTTTCGATCGCAGCAGGTTTGCTGTTAATCACTCAGTTCGGTTGTGGCGACGGAGATTCGGCTGCACCTCAGGCTGCTGGAAATCTCACAGATGGTAAGCTGGATGGCGCCCCTGCGGATCCTCAGTTACAGGCTGTGCCCAAGGCTTCGATCACCCAGGTTTCCCAGACAGGATCTGGTCCTGCATTAACACCTAATATGGTGCAGACTGCCAGCCTGGAACGCGAGCAGCGCGACCTGGATGATGTGGATGGGGATGAGCCTTCCCTGGCGGATGAAGAAGTGAAAATTCAGGAATTAAAAGAAGGGACTGCCGAATGGAATGTGCGGGAGATTACCCGGCTGAAAGTTCAGGCCATTCCCAAAACCGAGAATGTAGAAGAGCTGAGAACTGCCCGCTCAGAACGAAATAAAAAGATCATTCAACTGGCAATGGAAGCGGTCAAACAGACACACGCTGACAAGGAAAAGCAGCGTCTGTTCGCTGTCTGTATTAATCATCTGCTGGAAGCCCACCTGCAACAGGCATTACAGGGTGATCAGGAAAGTATCGACGCATTGTACGATCATTCTGAGTCCCTGTTTAAACGTGATCCTAAATCGCAGTCTGCTGCCGACGCAGGTTTTACAGTCGCCAAGTTTGCCAATACGAGTGCACAACGTTTTGCGAAACAGGACCCCCGCTGGATTGAAGAGTTCGTCAAGCAGTCACGCCTGTTTGCCTCACGGTTTCCCCAGGAAACGGTTCGTGCTCCCCAGCTTTTGCAGGCAGCGGCAGAAACCAGCCAGCTTTATGGCTTGAATAAACAGGCACTGGATTGCTGTCTCGACCTGGAGTCGCGGTTTCCCAGAAGTAATGAGACCGCTCAGGTTCTCGGATTGTCACGCCGGCTGAAGTTGAAAGGGCATCCGCTGCAGTTAGCTGGAGAAACGATCGAGGGTGGTTTCGTTTCGATTGATGATTATAAAGGGAGTGTGGTACTGGTCGTGTTCTGGGCAACGACTGCACGACCCTTTATTGAACAGCTACCTGAAATTCAGGCATTATCACAAAAGTACCGAAAATACGGTTTTGAAATTGTCGGCGTGAACCTGGATCTGGAAGAACCTGCCATTGATGCCTTTCAGGAAAAGACACCTCTGGACTGGCGGCAGATCTTTTATTCTTCCCGCGACAAGCGTGGCTGGAACAATCCGGCAGCTGTATTTTACGGTGTGCGGACTGTGCCTATGCTGATGCTGGTGGATCATACAGGAGTAACGGAACTGGTAACGTCAGACGCAAAAGATCTGGAAGAACCGTTGCGATCACTCTTGCGAAAGAAAACGGCAGCCAACGCGAAGTAGACGAGATCCAGTTTTACTGTCGCGTTTCCAAGGCTGTTTGACCAGGTAAATCAGATGGAGAGACGCTGCGTTTCAATGTGATGCGCCCTGGTTGAAAAGAAACAGGCTGAATGATGAAAGCTTCGAAGGTTTCTGAAATCTTCGAAGCTTTTTTTCTCAGCGGGAACAGTTTCATGGAAGTGGAGTGGCAGGTTTGAATTCCTGCAGTCGTTCGCCAACCACTTTATTATCAGGCATCAGCGTTCCCATTACGGATGCCAGCGCCGTATTCAGGCGGGGCTCGGTGGCGGCCTGGTAGGCTTCGCGGATCGATGCGACTTCTTTGGAATCAACGAGCAGCCCGAATTTCTGAATATGAAATGCCAGTTGCAGGGCGGCGATTTCTTTGATGTCATTATCCATCGTTTTATTGGTAACAATCGTCACCAGATCGGCCTGAGCCGTTCGGGTGGGAATTCCGCCTAGTGTGATCAGGGCATTTGAAGCCAGAGACCGGTCGGAGACCAGTTGCAGTAGAGGCTGTTCCGCCGGCATCAGATCGTAAATTTTTCCTCGCTGGCTGGATGCGATATGCGAGAGCCAGTAGAGAGCAGCAGCCCGATATTCTGAACGGAGTTCGCCGGTCAATTCGGGGGTTTTCAGGCTGTTAAGAAATGGTTTGACCTGTGTGGCGATATCTTCAGTGTTCTCTGATTCCACGACATATTGCACCAGGGGATAATGTCGTGTTACGTATTCGATTTTATTTTTCAGACGCAGTGGACCATAAATGATAATGGGGATGTTAGCCGTACGGGAATCAGCCCTGAGATTGGCAATCGTCTGTGAAAGGCCCCAACGCATAATATTATGTTCGAGAGCAATGAATTCGACATCCATGCGCTGGGTGGCATCTTTAAAGCCTGCCATCCCGGTCTGAGTATACTCTGTTTCATACCCGAGTTCATTAAACAGCCCTGCCATGGTCTGTCCTCGAGGAATGCTGCTGTCAACAACAATGGCCGACTGTTTTCCTGCTCCTCCCAGGGCACGGGTCAGAATGGCGATGACGCGCGTTGCCCCTGGAAACGTGTTTGCAGGATCGAGTTGCATAATCGTGGTTGCTGCAGCGAACTGTACGCGGCGGTCAGGATAATTCAAAGCGGCAATCACGGAGGAGTGCTGATCGAGTTTCTCATACAGCAGGTTGCGGGATCCAATCTGCCCCAATGCTTTCAAGGCTGCCAGTGCACTGGGGGTATGCCCCTGCTTCATTGCCAGAGCCAGAACCTGGCTGACTGCTTTGGGACCGGAGAGTAATGCCAGGTTAAAAGCCGTGCCGGGACCTTCAGGCAGTGGATGATTCCAGCCGACCTGATAGGCTTCCAAGGCGAGTACCATTGACAGATAAAGCGTCTGCACGTCCTGTTTGTCCGGTGACATCTCCAGAGCTTCTTTAGCCAGGCGCAGGCCTTCAATCAGGCCGACTTCCTGTGAAGCCAGTTCTTTCTGTACGACCGTCTGTTGTGTGCTGTCCCAAACCCAGATTTTCTGCTTTTCTGCTGCATCAACGTGATTTTTGTAAAACTGCAAAGCCGCATTTTTTAAAACCTGCTGTGCTTCGTGACGGTTGAGTTCATATACATTTCGGGGATCTTTTCCGAGAATTTTTGAGAGAGCCTGGCGGGCAGCAATTTGTACACTCTGTTCCTGGCTCTCTGAAAAAGCCGGATTCCAGAGATAGAGGGCAGCAGAAGGATCGGCAATGTCTCCCAGAACTTCAGCAGCGATCTTGCGGATTCGATTCTCCGGGGCGCGTAAAGCAGCGATCAGCGGTTCTACTACCGGTTTTCCAAGTTGTGACAAAGCGAAGGCCAGTTCGTCATTTCTGGTTGGATCCTCACTCTGACTCAACTGTTTCAATATGGGAGGTGCCACGATTGATCCGGCAGATTTGAGCTGGATGATCGCAATGTTACGATCTGTGGGAGTTCCAGACAGATCATTGATTAACCCGTTAATTCGCGCAGGGTCAGTGGCGAAAGCTCGGAAGGCTGCTTCCATCTGATTCAGCAAAGTGACAGATTCCGGCTGCAATACTTTGTTGTTTGCGAGTGAAAGAAAGGCTGCGGGACCATGTTCATCTCGGAGTTTCAACAGGGTTTCCTGGTCGGGGTTGGCTTTCAGCAGTTGATCCAGATAGGGTTTGGCTGAAGCCGCGTGTCCGAGCCCGGTCAACTGAATGACAGCCTGCAGCAGCTGTGCGGGTGTTTCGGGTTTCGACAGCAGTAATTCGTCGGGAGACAGATTAGAAATCGTTGCCGGCTTCTGAAATTGCGGAGGAATTTCATCCTGTGACCAGACGTGGGGGGACGTACTCAGGGTACAGGAAATGACCAGAGCAAATGCTGCCAGGATCCGATTATTAAAAGACATTCAGTCGACTCCGTGTCGTCATGGTTGTCGGCTATTCATGGGGCTGCCGGCGAACAGACCCGTTTCCGGTGCTGTCTGGCTGGCAGATTGAATATCTCTGATGAGAATACACAGTTACAGAAATTATATACTATTCTTATCACCTTACCCAAAACAACAGAATTCAATTGTTTCGGTTCAAGTCTTCACAGAAATCAGGTGCTATGTATTCAAATAGACATATTCAGTGTAGAAGCTTCTGTATCTATTATCATCGTTTCTGACGGCGATAACGGTGTAATCGAAGAAAGCGGATGCACGTATCTTTGCTGTACCGAATGTATTACAGAGCGCACGAACTTATTAACTGTTATAACCGTACCCCGGCAAACTGATCTTCTGAACATACACGAGAGACTGATCTGCATGTCAGTATTGATATCAGGTCTGTTCCAGTGCTATCAGTTCTTCATAGGTTTCCCGCCGACGAATGACATGATACTCGCTGCCGTCGACCAGAATTTCTGCACTGCGGGGACGCGCGTTGTAATTGCTGCTCATGACTGAGCCATATGCGCCTGCGCTGAACATGCAGAGATAGTCTCCCCGCTGCATGGGAGGCAGAAAGCGGTCTTTGGCAAAGTAATCACAGGATTCGCAGACCGGGCCAACAACATCAGCCGGTTCACAGCCTTCAATTTCAACTTCACAGTCGAAAGGCATGGGAACCTTTGGTTTAACCGGCCAGACACGATGGTATGAATCGTACATGGCAGGACGGACGAGATCGGTCATACCACCATCCTGAATGTAGAACAGCTTGCCCCCTTCCCGCTTGGTGAAGACGATCTGGCTGATCAACACGCCTGAATTCCCGGCAATGAAGCGGCCCGGTTCCAACGCCAGTCGACAGCCAATTTCTTTGATGGTAGGGACAATGACATCTGCATAAGTTTGAGCTGAAGGACCTTCATCAGTTTTGTAGCTGATCCCGAAACCGCCACCCAGGTTGAGCCAGTTGGTATTATGGCCTTTCTCCCGCAGTTGGGAGATGACTTCAGCCCCTTTTTTGACTGCTTTCGCATAGGGATCGGTCGACAGAATGGGAGAACCGAGGTGCATATGAATGCCCGTCAGTTCCAGGTGTTCGTCTTTGAGCACTTTGTCGGCTAGTTCGGTGGCCCGTTCGATATCCATGCCGAACTTGTTGCCTTTTTTACCGGTTGTGGTTTTGTGATGTGTTTTGGCGTCGATATCCGGATTCAGACGCAAAGCGACGCGTCCTACACAGTTTAATTCACCGGCGATGCGCGCGATGGCGTCGAGTTCGGCTTCACTTTCGACGTCGAACATCAGAATATCTGCTTTGAGTGCCTGGCGGATTTCTTCATCGGTTTTACCGACACCCGCAAAGACGACGCGTGAGGTATCGGCGCCGGCCTGCTGTACCCGGAACAGTTCTCCCCCGGAAACGACATCGAAACTGCTGCCAGCGTCGTTCATAGTCTTGAGAATACTCAAGTTCCCGTTGGCTTTGACGGAATAACAGATGACCGGATCGACTTCCGCAAAGGCGTCCTGAATCTCTTTCAAACGACCCAGAAAGTCTGATTTGGAATAAACCCACAGAGGGGTGCCAAACTCTTCTGCCAGTTGAGCGACGGGGACATTTTCACAAAACAGTTCATCATTCTGGTAATGAAATGCAGACATTGCGTAGCCTTTACGAGGTAATCTTTGAAAAAAGGCACTGGCGGGTGGAACTCTTCAAGCAGTAATCCGCCCGCAGTGACGATAGTGAAGACGTGAACACAGCTTAGGTACAGGCTTTGTGTTTAGCGAGCAACTCTGCAATTTGAACAGCGTTGGTGGCAGCACCTTTACGGAGGTTATCACTGACGCACCAGAAACTAAGTCCATTCGGAGAAGAAATATCACGGCGGATTCGGCCGATATAGACTTCATCACTGCCATCACAGGTGGAAGGCAGCGGATAGGACAGGTTCTGCAGGTCATCGACGACAGTGATTCCCGGGAAATCAGAGAATAACTGACGGGCTTCTTCCGGGGAAATGGGGCGTTCGGTCTCGACTGTGATGGTTTCGCTGTGGCAGTTGGCAACAGGAATCCGCACACAGGTGGGATTGATCTGGATCGATTCATCGCCCAGAATTTTGCGGGTTTCGTACACCATTTTCATTTCTTCGCTGGTGTAGCCTTCTTCTTTTTCACTGCCGATCTGTGGGATGGCGTTGAACGCGATCGGATGAGCAAAGACCTGGTAATCATGCTCTTTGCCTTCCAGATAGGCACGAGAACCTTCCAGCAGGTCGCTGGTTCCTGCTACACCGGCGCCACTGGTTGCCTGGTAGGTACTGACAATTACGCGGCGAACAGGGGAAGCATCGTGCAGTGGTTTCAGGGCCATCACCATCTGTGTGGTGGAGCAGTTGGGGCTGGCAATGATGCCTTTCGCTTCAAGTGCGGCTTCCGGATTGATTTCCGGAATCACCAGCGCGACTTCAGGCTTCATCCGCCAGTAACCTGATTCATCGATAACAATCGCTCCGGCTTCCACGGCTGCTGGAAGAAATTCAGCTGCGACATCATCGGGAGTAGAAGCAATGACCAGTTCTACGCCGGCGAAGGAATCTTTGGTCAATTCTTCCAGTGTGTATGTTTTGCCTTGGAATTCCAGTGTTTTGCCTGCGGAACGCGCTGAGGCCAGAAATCGAAATTGTTTCGCCTGGAAGTTCCGGTCTTCCAGCAGTTTCCGCATGATGTGCCCGACGGCACCGGTGGCACCAATAATGGCGACAGTATCAAACACTTTGAATTCTCCAGTAAACAAAAAGGTTAAAAGTCTTTTAACAGAATAACTTTAGGTCAATTACTATTACTCAGGAATACGATAACAGTAATTTCGTCTCTCTCCTCTCTCTATTGAGGTCTCTGTCTATTGTGACAGATACTTGGAAAAGAGGTTCAGAGCATCACCGGGGATCGCAGAGCAATAAAAAACAGATTGAACGGGACATTATATGATCTGAAGGTGAATTCGTCCAATGCTGGACGCGTACTGCCGGAAGAGTGGTGATTTCTGAAGAAACTTTATTCCCGACCGGCCCTGTTTTATTCTGAAATAGAAGTAATATACGAGCTTTTTAGCAGCAAAGTCCAAATTTCGGGAAGCGATGCTACTAGGGGCAAAACAGTGCTGATATACTCCACGGGAGTAGAATCAAGTCAGTGAGAGAGATTGTCTCGCCTGAAATTTTAAGAAGAAGATAACGAGCAGGTACCGTACACGATGAAAGTTTTAGTGATTGGTCAGGGAGGCCGCGAACACGCGCTGGTCTGGAAACTGGCCCAGTCGGAGAGTGTCAGTCAGGTCTTTTGTGCACCTGGAAACGCAGGAACCCAGCTGGATGGGACGAATGTTGCCATCAGTGTCAGCGATATTCCGAAGATGGTGGCTTTCGCCAAAGAAGAAGCGATCCAACTGGCGGTGGTCGGCCCGGAAGTGCCTCTGGTCGCCGGGATGTCAGATGCACTGCGTGCCGCCGGGATCTCAGTATTTGGACCTTCCAAGGCAGCCGCTGAACTGGAAGGCAGCAAATCATTTGCCAAGCAGATGATGTGGAAGGCGAATGTTCCCACAGCCAAATCAGAGACATTTAACAATTTTGAAGCTGCGGAAGCTTACCTGGAAGAACGCGAAGAACAGCCTCTGGTGATCAAGGCAGATGGCCTGGCTGCTGGTAAAGGGGTTCTGATCTGCGATACCAAGCAGGAAGCTCTGGATGCCATCAAATCGCTGATGAAAATTCGCGAGTTCGGTGATGCAGGGAAAACCGTCATTATTGAAGAAAAGCTGATCGGTCAGGAAGTCAGTATTCTGGCAATCGTCAGTGGATCGACGATTGTTCCTCTGGAAACATCTCAGGATCACAAAGCAGCCTACGATGATGACAAAGGACCTAATACCGGTGGGATGGGGGCCTACAGCCCTGCTCCCCTGGTAACACCAGAACTGATGGACGAGATTATCGAGAAAATTCTCGTGCCCATGGTCAATGTGATGAAAATTGAAGATCGTCCTTTTAACGGTGTTCTTTATGCCGGCCTGATGATTACCAATCAGGGACCCAAGGTACTGGAATTCAATGTCCGTTTCGGCGATCCTGAAGCCCAGCCGGTCCTGATGCGGCTCAAGACGGACCTCGCACAACTGCTGCTGGCAGCGGCAGAAGAGCGTCTGGACGAGATTGACGACCTGGAGTGGGATGAACGGCCGACAGTTTGCGTGGTGATGGCGTCTGAAGGATATCCTGATGAATATGAAAAAGGGAGAGTCATTCGCGGCTTGAGTGAAGCGGCTGAACTGCCTGATACCAAAGTGTTTCATGCCGGAACAACCATGAAAGACGATCAGGTCGTGACCGACGGCGGTCGAGTACTGGGTGTAACGGCGATTGGTGACAGCATCAGCCAGGCAAAACTGAAAGCGTATCAGGCGGTCAAATGCGTCCGCTGGGATGGCGCCTGGTGCCGCAAGGATATTTCAGATAAGGCTCGCTGAGCCCCCGAGTTCCCTTAAGCATTGAAAGAATGTGCTCGATCAGCCATGCCTGATGAAATTCGAACCTGCTTACTGCCTGTGTTGTCACAACCGGAAGACTTTTCGGGGAGCACTGCCGTGATCCTCGATATTCTTCGCGCTTCCTCTACGATTACGACAGCGCTCCATGCCGGGGCCGCTGCCGTGATTCCCTGTCAGGAAATTGAAGAAGCACAGGAGATCGCCGGTAATCTGAGTGAAACTTCTGATTCAGGGGTATTACTCGGGGGAGAACGCATGGGAATCATGATTGATGGTTTCGATCTGGATAACTCCCCTGCCCGTTACTCTGCAGATGTGGTTGCTGGCAAACAGATCGTATTTACGACCAGTAATGGAACACGGGCGTTGAAGCGTGCGATTCAGGCAGATCGCATTCTGATTGGTTCGTTTTTGAATCTGGCTGCGGTGGTGAAAGAATTGAGTCAAAGTTCGGGTGTTGTTTACCTGGTCTGTGCGGGGACAGATGGAGCTGTTACAGGCGAAGACTGTCTGTGTGCTGGCGCAATTGCTGCGGGACTGCAGGAAATTACCAGTGAGAAACTGACACTGGATGATGCAAGCAGAATGGTCGTCGACTATTATCGAACGCAGATCAGCGGTCCGGGTGGATTGCTGACAGCGATGCGTGCCAGTCAGGGGGGACGAAATCTGATTCAACGTGGCTTTGAAGAGGATATTCGACTATGTTCCGAATGTGATCGTTACTCGGTACTCCCTGAGTTCTGTCACGAATCGGGAATAATTATGTTATCTTCAGCAGGCTGAATCGCTGCTGGCTTAAATAAGTAATCATAAAATCGTTTTACGAGAGTGTCTTACTGAAGACAAAAGGGAAGACCAGAACAATGAAAAAAGAGATGGAGAAAATCGTAGCGTTGTGTAAACGGCGCGGGTTTATTTTTCAGTCGTCTGAAATTTACGGCGGTCTGCAGGGGTTCTGGGATTATGGTCCGCTGGGAGTCGAGCTCAAGCGAAATGTGAGAGAAGCCTGGTGGTCTGACATGATTACCACCCACAACGAACTGGTGGCTCCGGAAGGGGCTCCCAAACCGTTCTCCATGACGGGGGTCGAAACGACCATTATCATGCACCCCAGTGTCTGGAAAAGCTCCGGGCACTTTGACCTGTTTCATGACTTCATGGTCGATTCCAAAGAATCCAAAGCCCGGTTTCGTGTCGACCATGTATCAGTGGCGGTTGTCTATGCTGCAGATAAAACGCCGGTTGCCTGTGAAACCTACATGGCAGATATCGGCGAGGAAGGACTCTCCAAAACCAAACGCAAACGTCTGGAAAAAGCGCTTGCGGAATACGAAAAAGAGAACAGTCTGGAAGCCAGTGAAACTCCCCAGATTTCTGTCTGTAATCTGATGGAGTACCGGAAAATGCTGGCGGAAGCGAATATCCCCGCGACCGGTAAACTGGAAGCACGCTGTCCGGAAACGGGTGGCGAACTGACTGAGCCTCGTGAATTCAACCTGATGTTCAAAACGATCATCGGTGCGCTCTCAGGTGAAGAAGGAACCGCGTTCCTGCGGCCGGAAACCGCACAGGGGATGTTTGTGAACTTTAAAAATGTGGTCGACAGCGGGCGTGTCAAAGTGCCTTTCGGGATCGCTCAGATCGGAAAAAGTTTCCGAAATGAAATTACACCCCGGAATTATATTTTCCGTTCGCGTGAATTTGAGCAGATGGAAATGGAGTTCTTCTGTCATCCTGATGAGTCATTTGAATGGTACCAGTACTGGCGGGACCGCCGCTATGCCTGGTACATCAAACACGGGATTGCAGAAGACAACCTGATTTTGCGCGATCATACCCAGGAAGAACTGGCGCATTATTCCGTGGGAACGGCAGACGTTGAGTACGCCTTCCCCTTCATGGAAGAGAATGAATATGGCGAACTGGAAGGGATTGCCCATCGTGGTGATTTCGACCTGCGTTCGCATATGGAAGGCAAGCTGGTACGTGAAGGAGATCAACTGGTCGTAGAGAAGAACGAACATGGTCAACCCAAATATAAAGGGAGCGGCAAAGATCTGACCTACTTTGACGATCAGACCCGCGAGCGATTCATACCGCATGTGATTGAGCCCGCCGCCGGTGCAGACCGCGCGACGCTGGCATTCCTGTGCGAAGCCTATTATGAAGATGAACAACCCGATGAAAAAGGTGAAATGCAGACGCGAACAGTCATGCGATTCCATCCGCGATTGGCTCCCGTGAAAGCTGCCGTTTTTCCGTTGATCAAAAAAGCGGGAATGCCGGAAATCGCTTCGTCCATTTACCAGCGCTTGAAATCAGCAGGAATTCAAGCCGTTTACGATCAGCAGGGCGCCATCGGTCGCCGATATCGTCGTCAGGACGAGATTGGAACACCTTTCTGCTTGACAGTGGATGGGGAGACCGAACAGGATAACTGTGTGACACTGCGTGATCGTGATACACTGGAACAGGTCAGAATTCCGATTGACGATGTCGTAACAGAGATTCATAAACGAATTTATGGCTGAATGAATCAGTCCGTATCAAAAACTATTCCTGCAAAATGAATCGAGAGGAGTCTGGTATGACCAACGAAAATATAGACCGTCGCGTATTCGGTAAGTATCTCGCTGGCAGTACGGCTGCTTTTTTAGCCGGTGCCAATGCGGCTTCTGCAAAAGAACCGGTGGTGGATGGCGTGACGCGTCCGTCAAATACGCTGTTACTTGACGGAGGCGGTCAGTCAGTCTGGAATTCGACCGCGCAGCATGTACGGACCAGTGGCTGGGTTTCACCTGATGGGAAAATCTTTCATGAGGCGGCCCGGAATATTCCGATTGTCGAGGAAGATGAAGTCATCGTCTGTGGCGGTGGTCCTGCCGGGGTTGCTGCGGCTCTGGCGTCTGCCCGCAGTGGTGCGAAAACCCGGTTACTCGAAGTCAATGGTTGTATCGGTGGTGTCTGGACAGCCGGCGCATTAACGCTGATCATTGATGCCCAGAATAAGCCCGGCATTATGCGGGAGCTGTTACAGAAGCTGGAAGAACGCGGCGCCAGTAATACCCTGCCCAACGGTTCGGTCGCTTATGATACCGAAAAAACCAAGCTGTTACTGGAAGATCTGTTGCTGGAAGCGGGCGTCAAAATTCAATTGCACACACGCGTCGTGGGTGCGGTGACCGACATTAATAATCGTCTGTCGGTGGTTGTGACCGAATCCAAATCGGGGCGGCAGGCCTGGAGAGCCAAGGCATTTATTGACTGCTCTGGCGATGGTGATCTGGCAGCGCAAGCAGGGTGTGCCTACGAGTTCGGCCAGCCTGGTACCGGGTTGACTCAGCCGATGAGCCTGATGGTTCTGCTCACAGGGGTGACACTGGATGGGATTGCTCAGTTTGTAAGAGGAGATGCAGAACCCCGCAAACTGGGGAACCCGAAGAAGAATCTACTGGCAGAATTTCAGCGGGCGGGGATTGACCCTTCTTATGGCGGCCCGACTATTTTTCGGGTTCGGGATGGCCTGTTTGCGATGATGGCCAACCATGAATACGGGACGCTGGCCATCGATGCTGCCCATGTCACCGACGCGACTTTACAGGCCCGGCGTGAAGTGCATAAACTGGTCAACAGTCTGAAAAAACTCGGTGATCCCTGGACCAATCTCGAGATCATTGCGACTGCAGAACAGATCGGCACCCGTGAAGGACGCCGAATTATGGGACGTTATCATGTTTCCAGTGAAGATTTGAAAAACGGAGCACGCTTCGAAGATGGTATCTGCCATGTTCGATTTGGAATTGACGTGCATTCGACCAATCCTGGTAAAACGAAAGCCATTGAAAAGAAACCGTTCAAATCCAAGCCTTACGATATTCCCCTGCGGGCACTGATTGCCCGGGATGTGACCGGCCTGATGATGGCAGGCAGATGCATCAGTGGAGATTTCATCGCTCACAGCAGTTATCGGGTGACCGGGAATGCCGTGGCCATGGGTGAGGCGGCGGGGGTTGCTTCTGCTCTGGCAGCGACCACGCAGAAACTGCCTCACGAGGTCCCCTTCCCTGAGGTCGCCAAACAACTGGAGCTGATTCGCTCCGGTGAAAACCAGCAGGTAAAAAGTTAATTGAAATACTGATCATGCTGTCTTCGGAATTGCTTGACCCGAACCAGTGTGATGTTTAATCTGTCTCTTCCGAGTTCAGCGGCTGTCGTATAATGGTATTACCCCAGCTTCCCAAGCTGGTGACGAGGGTTCGATTCCCTTCAGCCGCTCTTTTCAGACTCCCTGCTTCCCCGAAACTGAGATTGAGTTCAAGCCTGAATCTTCTTTCTGCGATCAGAGTGGCTTCTCAAAGATACTATCCAGGGACTTCGCTTTATCACTGAAGTCGATTTCGATGGCACTATGCAATCCCTGTAGAATGATTTTATGAAAGCGGGGATCAATCTGCAGCTGCAGGATCGTATCTTTCAGGATATTGTCTTTAAAACCGATCGTGTCTCCGGTACTGGCATCCAGGATTTCCAGCAGGAACGAATAGCTGCGGGTTCGAGATTCCGTCCGGATTTTACTCATAAAGATCAAAAACGGAAGCTGGTACTGCGAGGTATCAACCCAGGAACGTTTGGGGAGATTGCGGCTCCAGAGAATCTGTCCCGTTTTCCCATCGATGCTGATTAAATCATTGTCGACATGCACCACATTCAGAAACGAATCGCTGACGTAAAAATCGTTTTGCGGGGATCGCCTGCGTGGTGAAGTGTAGGAAAAATTGAAGTAGTAGCGTTCCTGATCTTTGAAGCCGATAAACTTATTGAGGCTTTTCAGGTATTCGTCAGGGATTACCGATTCAATGATGGTCTCTCCCGTTTCCACATTGAGTACCCGCAGCCGATTGGGAGGCAGCAGGACGGCAAGCTCTGTTTCAGAAATCTGAGCGGAAAGGCTTGTGTTGGAAACTGGTTCGTCGAGCAGGTGCTGATCAGTCAGCGGGTCCCAGAGTCGGACCCGTTTTTCAGTGGTCGATGTCGTTTCGTAGAACAGCTTGCGGCCGAAGACGTGGCGGGACCGACTGTTCAAATCCAGCTCTCCTTTTCGAATCAGTTCGCCGGTAATGGTACTGTAGACATCGTAGTTCGTACGATTAATATTAAACGCAACCAGCGCCTGCTGGTCACCAATCAACCCCTTGCTGGAATCGCTGAGGAAACCTGATTTGGAAGGGATATTCCTGCGTTCCCACAAGACTTTCCCTGTAGCTGGATTTAATCCGAACAGACGATTGTCCCATTGGAAAACACAGACACGCGGCCCGGAAGGACCAACGTAAAACAGTGATTGCGAGTTGTTTAAGTCATCGAATTCCTTCGTCCAGAGCGGCGACGAAATATCTTCATTCAGTTGCAGCAGCGAGACTCCATGAATCTTACGGCTGCTGCCGAGTGGAATGAAATGACCGACGCGGGTATTTTGTGAATGATAGGGATAGGAAATGCGGTCTGACACTTCGATCTTTCCAATCGTCAGCCCCGCGTGTTTGTTGATGACATGCAGCTGTCCCCCGGCTTTTAACAGCAGTTGAGAGATTTCCGGTGGAGGGAGAAACTTACGCTCATAATTTTTATACGTATTTCTGATTTCCGGGGATGGTGTTCCCAGGTCACTCTGGCGAATGATCAGGTGTGAGACCTCGTGTTTCAGTGGCTGCATGGCCTGAAAGATGTTCCATGTCTGAGAACTGCGATCAAAGCGATTGACATACTGCTTTCCCGTGATATCGGTGTCGAGTATGACTTGCGCATATTTGTTGTCCAGTTCACTGAGTAACGCAGCTGCCTCATGAGGCAGCCCTGCCGCCTGCCAGAGTTCCAGAAGTTCACAGGTGGCATTGGCTGCAATCTGCCCGTCGGGATGACTGCGGTTGAGCATCAGCAGGAATTCTGCCTGTTGGATCTGTCCCTGTTCGGTCAGTCGGGCTGCCAGTCTGCTGCGGACTGCGACTGCCTGTGACCAGCTGCCATAGGTATCGAGAAATGCCTGCAATGCGGGAATGGAACCATCTTTCAAAGCAGCCTGTTGATCATCGGTGATTTTTGCATCCAGTGCTTCGCGTTCTACTCGATCTGCTTTCGCGGTCACTTTTTCCATCAGTCCCGCGATCAGGCTTTTGGTGGTGACCAGGTGATCGGTGTCTCCCGCCATCGCCAGGGGCTGAATGACATCAATGTTCTTAAATTCTTCGGCAACATCCATCAATGCCTGGTAGTTTTCCTGCTCCAGCAGATATCGGGATTTGCGTGAAAGGTAACGACCTCGTTCCTGCGGGGTGGTGGCAAGCCGTTCGAGTTTCGCGAGGATCTGAAATTCATCCTGGGTTGATTGATTCAGTTCGGCATAGAGCAATTCCCGTAAGAGCGACTCAGAACGTGATTTAACATTGGCAGCAGTGGGAATGGAGAGCAGAGTCTCCAGCCTGTGTTGCGCACTGTTTAAATTACCCAGCGCCAGTTCCAGCTCTGCTTTTAGCAGCTGGTTGCCCTGGTTTTGGGGCGAATTCAGACTCTGGTGATCAATCTGAGGTAAGCTGGTCAGCATGGCTTCTGCCTGAGGAAAAGCATCAATCTGCCAGAGCCCCAGTGAGATCACCTTGTCTTGATGGGCAATAATATTTCCGGGATACCAACTGTGCCTGGACTGGTCATGATTTGATTTCTGCGCAGAGCCCTGATAGGCGTATGCCGCACCCTGACGCAGTTTCTGTTTAAAATCTCTGTTCAGGATCTCTGTGATTTGTGTGGTATTACTCAGGGTAAAGCCAGATTCTTTTCCCGTGGGAATATCGATACTGAGTACGCTCCCCGTTTTGATGGGCAGCAGGTAGTTTTTGTGTGACAGAAATCCTTTACCGGTGACAGGACCGACGTGCAGATGCCAGAGTTCTCTCCCATCTTCGATGTGCCGGCCTCGGCAATAGTCAGAGCCGACAATCAGTACTGTCTCGTCGACCACCGCGGCGACATATTCTGCATCTTCGCGGTGAACTTCTTCCCAGAGCGGGAGACCGGTATTTAAATCGACACAATGAATATAGGGGGAGCCTGTCGGAAGATAAAACACGCGATGCTGATCAATTAAGGGGGCACTCGACAGACCGGGATGACCAAAAGCGAGAGGGCGGTAATACCGTTTCTGTGAAATCCGGCGGTACTGTTCTCCGTCGCCATAATAGTAGTTCCAGAGGAGATCACCATTTGTCGCATCGATGGCGACCAGAGTATCCATCTGGGTTGTGCAGACCAGAACCCCCTGACTGCTGGTTAGCGGACAGTGCATATAGGCGCGGGTACGATCTGTGAAAATCGGTTGATTCACGAATGCAATTCCCTGCTTCCAGTGAATCGCTCCGTTTTGCGGGTTGATACACAGAATAGAGAGTTGACTGTGATGTTCAGCAATGGCGTAAATATAATTTCCGACAGGCAATGGCGCCCCGAGGAAATAGTAACCTTCAATAGTCCATGTCGGTTTTGTCTGCAACTCAGCGGTTTCGCTGCCTCCTGCAGGTGATGCTGGCACGCCTGTCTTCTGGCGGTCTGCAGCAGGTTTCCTGTTTAAAGGAAGTGCCACCAACCGGTTCCCCTTCTGGGACACGAGGGAAAAATGAGACGTCGCTTTCCGCAGTCCCATGTTGACCTGAGCAGGAGGCAGTGTATCTGGCAAATAGTCGATCGCAAATACAGATTGGCCATTGCTGCTGAGGGAGCCATAGATGGAGTTATAATTATAAAACTTTTCCAGTGGCAGATTCTGGGAATAGGTTGAATGAGAGGGCGTATGTTCTTCCAGTTGATCAATCAGCTGGCTGAGGCTGCCTGCACTCTGAAACAGCCAGGCTGTTTTCCCGGAATCCAGATTAACCGCACGAATCCCTTTAAAATCCCGATAAATCACCAGATCATCCACGGCGATGGGCTGGTTCGTCACCGCAGTCGAGAGGTTTTCCCGAAACTGTTTGGTCTCCCAGTTGCGTAAGGTTTCGAGTGGACGGTCTTTGTCGGTCAATCCAATCGGATGGCTCCAGACCGGGTTCAGATAGGGAAGACTGGCGTCGACGGACTGGTTGCGTTTTGCATTACCCTGTGAGACGGGCCAGTCAATTCTCTGCTGCGAGGAGGCTCCGGTGAGCGAAGTATCCAGAATCTGGAGTGCCTGTTCCAGCGGGAGTGTTTTACCGGACACGATGACTTCTGCTGTCCCGTATACTTCCAGAATCTGTGTGGTTTTTTCATGCTGATGTGACTGCTGATAGGTTAAAGCTGCTTTCAGTAAATGGACCGGTTCCAGCCGTGACTGTTGCAGACGGCTTTCAAGTAGCAGGTCCCAGTAGCGTGCAGCGAAATCGAAGTTACCCTGTTCCATGTAATGGGTGGCTAAATAATTGAGGGCTTCAAAGCCTGCTCGCAGGGGAAAAAATCGTAATGCCAGCAGTTCATAGAGTCGCAGATCATTTGTCTGCCTTGCCTGCTGCAATAACTGGTTTGCCTGAGGCCCCGAGATACGTTCGTAGTCTGCCAGTGAGCGAGGCGAAAACTGGGAATACAATTGACGGGTGCGTTCGCGGAAATTCACCGGGCGTGGCTGATCATCGGACCAGAAGAAGTAATCTTCCTGGTGATCGAGAAGCTTTTCGAGCTGTAAAGCTCCTTCAGTGAATTCGCGATTCTGGAATTTCTGCTCTGCCCGATCAAACTGAGTCTGCAGGTTCCGGTTTCTGTATATTCGGTGGATTAACGCTTCGCGTTCCTCTGAGACCGACTGATCCGGTTCACTCTGATCCGGGACTTCCTTCTGTTCTGGCGGGTCGAGGAATGCCAGCAGCGGTTGCTTGTTCTGTTTTTCACCTGAGAGTAGATAGAAACAGGGATAAAACAGAACCACACCAAGACAGAGCAAGATTCTGGTTGAGACATTCTTCGGGAACTGAAATCCCGAGAATGGAGGAAATAATCGATTCATCCTGCGGATTCTCCTCAGATCAGAAACAGGTGCCTGCCATTAAGCGCATCACCGAACACAGGCGGTAACATTATAACACAATCCGGGGAAATGCAGACAGGCTAGTTTAAAAAGGAGGCCATCCTCTTCAATATAATAAATGCCCGCATGACAAGTACAGGAAATAAGTTAGGGTTGTTTATTGTTGAATTGACATAAGTCATGTGAATCATCGACAATAGGAAAATAAGATCCTGGACAGATTACGGAATGTATTAATTCCTTCACTGAAGACTGTACAGTCGGGAGAGACAGATTCGCATGCCTTGCTTCAATCACTGCAGATTCAGATTCTTTGCTAAAGTTGTTTGCGGGATGCTTTTGTGGGCTGGTCTGCCATGGAACACGGTGAGTGTCGCTGAATCGAACAAAATCCCGCTGAAAGAATCGGCAAAAACACCCGTTGATTTCACGCAGGAGGTTCAACCCCTACTGGCGAAACATTGCTACTCCTGCCATGGACCTGATGTGCAGGAAGGTGGATTACGTCTGGATCAGAGCGAGCTGGCATTCAGGAAGCTGGAATCAGAGGCGACAGCCGTTGTACCGAATCACCCGGACCAGAGTGAGCTGATTGCGCGTATCACATCCAAAGACGACAGTTTGCAGATGCCTCCTGAGGGAGAGCGACTCAAGCCCGAACAGATTCAGGTTCTTAGAAACTGGATCCAGCAGGGTGCGGAATGGAAAAAACACTGGGCGTTTCAACCACCAGAGCGGAAAAGTCCCCCCGAAACCAATCAGAGTCAGTGGGTGAAAAATCCGATTGATGCTTTTATCCTGGCCGGGCTGGAAGTAAAAGGGCTGACGCCTGCTCCTCCCGCAGATCGCGTGGCTTTGATCCGCCGCGTCTATTTTGATCTGACAGGACTGCCCCCTGCTCCGGAGGAAGTCGATCAGTTTGTAAATGATTCCTCTCCTGATGCGTACGAGAAACTGGTCGATCGCCTGCTGGCTTCCCCCCGGTATGGGGAACGCTGGGCGCGTCACTGGCTGGATCTGGTACGTTATGCTGACACGAACAGTTTCGAACGGGATGGTGACAAGCCGAATGCCTGGCGATTTCGCGATTACGTCATCCGATCTTTTAACGAAGATAAACCTTACAGTCAGTTTATTAAAGAACAGCTGGCCGGGGATGAACTGGATCAGGTAACGAATGACACGATTATTGCGACCGGTTATTACCGTCTCGGCCTGTGGGATGACGAACCCGCGGATCCCCTTTTGAGTTATTACAACGAACTGGATGATATCGTTTCCACGACCAGCCAGGTCTTTCTGGGGCTGACTTTAAACTGCGCCCGCTGCCACGAACATAAAATCGATCCTGTTCCTCACGAAGATTATTATCGGTTCATGGCGTTTTTTCATGGTTTGAATTCCTATGGGACACGTGGAGATCAGCTGTCGTTTAACCAGACGGATATTACCACTCCGGAACTGGCGGCGAAGTATGCTGAATACGATCAGCAGAAAAGTGAGCTGAAGAAAAAAATGCATGCGATCGAAGAGGCTGCAATCAAAAAGATGCCCGGTGTCGATCAGCGACGATCAGAAACTCGTGAACGGGGCAAACTGCTTAAAGAAAAACTGGCAGAATATCTGGAACCGGAACAGAGTCAGGCCTATCAGGGATTAAAGGAAGAGTTAAAACAGCTGGAAGCAGAACGCAAAAAACTACCTCCCCGGAAAGCAGCACTCAGCGTCAGGCGGAGTCGGAAGGAGCCCCGCGAAACCTTTGTCCTGTTGCGGGGAAATCCGCACGTACGCGGTGATAAGGTAGAACCGGGCTTTCCGGAACTGTTTGGTAATACCCAGGCAAAAATTCCAGCGCCCGGGAAAAATCAACAAACTTCAGGCAGACGTCGTGTACTGGCGGAGTGGATTGCCGATGGTGACAATATGCTGACATCGCGGGTGATTGTCAATCGGATCTGGCAACATCATTTTGGCCGGGGGATTGTGCAATCGCCGAATAACTTCGGACAACTGGGGGTACCTCCCACGCACCCGGAACTGCTGGACTGGCTGGCTCTGGAATTTGTCAAAGGAGGACAGCGATTCAAGGCATTTCATAAGCTGATCCTCATGTCGAATACGTATCAGATGTCATCCCGGTACTCAGAACAGGCGGCTGCCATTGATCCCGCCAATGATCTGTTCTGGCGGTTCAACATGCGACGCTTGAGTGCCGAAGAAGTACGCGATTCCATGCTCGCGGTGAATGGACGACTGAATCTGAAAATGTATGGCCCTGGGTTTTATCCGTTGATTTCTCAGGAAGTATTGCAGGGGCAATCTCAGCCGGGCAAAGGCTGGGGCAATTCATCAGAAGAGGAGAGGGCCCGCCGGAGTGTTTATATTTTTGTAAAACGCTCACTGGTGACTCCCCTGCTCTTCAACTTTGACTTTGCCGATACGGACAGCAGTTGTGCGGTTCGCTTTGTCACTACGCAGCCGGCCCAGGCTTTGGGAATGATCAACGGCCAGTTTGCCAACCGACAGGCGGAATTGTTTGCAGAGCGACTGATTGAGGAAGCGGGAACAGAGTATCCCCGGTTTGTCACACGGGCAATTCGCCTGGCATATGGACGTACGCCGCATACCAGTGAAGTGGAGAATGGCGTTCAACTGATTAAGCGACTGATGGAAAAGCATTCCCTGAAAGAAAAACAGGCGCTGGATTATTTCTGTCTGACGATTTTGAATCGGAATGAATTCGTCTATCTGGATTAAAAGCGATTCAGGTTGCTGAAACTTGATTTATGAGACACCATGCTTGAAGAGGACCTACGATGACCTTATCGCAACAGGTAAATCAGCAGAGCGGACATGCACAGTTTTGTCGTCGCACAAGGCGGGGATTTCTGTGGGAAGCCGGCGGTGGTTTTGCGTCAGTCGCGTTAACCGGGATGATGTCAGCAGATGGCTTTTTGAACTCACAGGCGCTGGCTGCCGACGGGGTGAGTCAGTTTCAGAATCCGCTGGCTCCCAAAGATCCTCACTTCAAGCCCAAAGCAAAGAGTGTAATTTTCCTGTTTATGTACGGTGGTCCCAGCCACGTTGATACGTTCGACCATAAACCCAAACTGTATGGTCTGGACGGCAAGACGGTCGCTGTGAAAACCAAGGGGCGTGGCGGCGAAAAAAATGAAGGCCGCGTGGTCGGGCCCAAGTGGAAGTTCAAGCAGTATGGTGAATCGGGCCAGTGGGTGTCAGAACTGTTTCCGCATCTGGCGACCTGTGTGGACGACATTGCGTTTCTGAAATCAATGACTGCTGATTCACCCATCCATGGATCAGCAATGTTAATGATGAATTCCGGACGTATTCTGAGCGGTTTTCCCAGTCTGGGTTCGTGGCTCAATTATGGCCTGGGAACTGAGAACGAGAATTTGCCCGGCTATGTGGTCATGCTGGATCCGACAGGAGGTCCAATCAGTGGAGCCAAAAACTGGTCCAGCGGGTTTATGCCGGCGACTTATCAGGGGACCACAATGCGATCCAAAGGCGCGCCTCTGATTGATCTGCGTCGACCGGAAGGCATGTCACGAGCAGTGCAGCGGGAATTGCTGGACGCCTTGAAAGCAGAAAATGAACAGCATGAGGCGACCCGGACCGGTAACTCAGAACTGGCGGCACGTATAGCCAGCTATGAACTTGCATTCAAAATGCAGCAACATGCACCCGAAGCGGCTGACCTGGCTGCGGAGACTCAACAGACCCAGGAAATGTATGGCCTGAACAATCCCCGCACGGCTGATTTCGGCAGTCGTTGTCTACTGGCACGCAGGCTGGTGGAACGGGGAGTTCGTTTCATTCAACTTTATTCAGGGGGCAACCATAATGATGCGAACTGGGATGCACACGGCGACCTTGAAAAGAATCATAGTTTTCATGCGGGGAATACGGATCAGCCCATTGCAGCATTAATCAAGGATTTAAAAGCCCGTGGGCTGTTTGATGATACGATCATCGTCTGGGGAGGCGAATTTGGCAGGCAGCCGACCGCGGAATACGCAAAAGGAACCGGGCGCGATCATAACTCGGCCGGGTTCACAATGTGGACAGCCGGAGGCGGAATCAAAGGGGGGATCTCTGTCGGCGCGACCGATGAACTGGGGTCCGCAGCAGTTGAGAAGCCATTTCATGTCAAACGCCTGCATGCCACGATTCTGAATCAGATGGGCCTTGATCCCAACCGGCTCTCCTACTTTTATGGCGGTCTGGATCAGAAGCTGGTCGGAGTCGAGCATACAGAGCCGATTCACGAGATTATCTGAAAGTCTGGATCATCTCGTAAGTCTATCCCACTATTCTAGAAAGTCAGCCGCTGTTATTCTTGCTTTCAGCAAACCGCAAGAAGTATGGCTATACTGATTGCGGGTGATCAAGCATGATGTAATGCCGGGAATTCGACGATGACTTTAATGACACCATCCCGTCGATCCCGAAACAGTTCAAATGCCTGCTGGATATCAACCAGCGGGAATCGATGAGTGATAATCGGTGTGACATCGATACGACCTTCCGCGAGCCATTGCATTGCCAGCGGGAAATCGCGGCTGAAATCGGGGTTGATACTGGAATGAATGGTGATATTTTTGAAGACCAGATCGCGGAGACGCACCTGATCGATTGTTTCCGGAGGGACTCCAAACACGAGTATACTGCCCGCCTGCCGACAGAGTTCGATGCAGAGGTTCAACTGCTGGTCGGCATGACCGACAGCCTCGATGACGATGTCGGGTAGTTCCCCTTTCAGGATTTCTCTGGCCGCTTCGACGGGGTTGGTGTGTAGATTGCAGATCGTGGCGGTCGCGCCCATGGAGGGGCTGATCTGTAGTCGTGATTCGAGCAGATCTATGCCGATGATCTCGCGGGCTCCCATATTGCTGAGGGCTGCATTCATCAATTGTCCCATTGGGCCCTGCCCGACAACGGCGACCGTCTTATCCAGCAGGTTAGGAAGTTTTTTCAGAGCGAAGAGAGCCGTTCCCAAAGGTTGCGCCATTAACGCATGTTCTTCAGGGATATTGGTGGCGATGGGAATGGCTCTGGTTTCATCCAGAATGAACCGTTCCATTAATCCCAACTGCATTACGGGAACAGCCAGAACCCGGTCCCCTGCTTTCCAGCGTTGACCATTGGTGGCTGTGACCGTACCAATCATTTCATGTAGCGAGTGGCCGATTTCGATTTCCCATTCATCGCTGCCAATAAAGTAAGGCAAATCAGATCCACAGAGGCAGGTTGTTTCCGGCTGGAAGATGATTTCTCCCTGTCCAGTCGCGCCTCTGGAGGCAGGTGATAGAACAGGTTCGGGAGCTTCGATGAGTTCGATTTTTCCGGGAGCGACAAGGTGGCTTACTAACAATGAACTGATCCTGAAAAATGAGATGCCATGAATGTCCCTGAAAAAGAAGTCAATTCTGGAAGCAGTCATGCAGAATGGGTATAGTAATATAAAATATACGATACAGCTTAAATTGCAATGTTGAGCCACTGTGCTGCATCAGCAAAACATCACAGGCTACAGGGAGCCAAAACATGGAGAAGCAGATCACCGTTGCCGTGCTGACGAATGAGACGGGAGCACATTTAAGCGCTTACTTTGCTGCTTTGAAGGAGATCAAAGCCGTCAAAGAGGTGATCCTGTCGGATCCCGGACAGACTCAGGTCGAAGCGGCGCGAAGTCAACTCGGGTCAAAGCTGACTGCCATATATGATCAACCTGAAATATTATTTCAGCAGGAAAAACCAGATCTGGTTCTGGTGACGATGCAAGCCAGGCAGGCCCCGCAGGCCATTCATCTGGCGTTAGACAATGGCTGTCATGTCTTTTCCGAGAAGCCGGCCTGTCTGAGTGTGCAGCAGTTTGAACCGCTGGTTCAGAAAGCGGAAAGTAAGCATCTGCATTTATCACTGGCACTGGCAAATCGAACGAATCCGGAGATACAGTTTGCCCGGTCATTAATTCAGGGAGGTTCCCTGGGGAAGATCTACGGCGTGGAAATGACCCTGCTGGCGGATCAGACACGTCTCAAAAGTCCTGCCTATCAAAAGAGCTGGTATGCCCATAAGGATCAGGCGGGAGGGGGTTTTTTATCGTGGCTGGGGATTCACTGGCTTGATCTTTCAATGTATCTGACCGAGTCTTCCATTACGGATGTCGCAGGGTTTACTGCGTTGGTGGGCGGACAACCAATTGATGTTGAAGATTCTGCCGCACTCTCATTTCGTTATGCTGCCGGTTTTCTGGGAACATTGACAGCGGGTTATTATATGAAACAGGGTTACCAGTCGATGATTAAAATCTGGGGCAGTAATGGCTGGCTGGAGATGCTTCCTTTTGAAGAGCGGCCTCTGGAATGGACGTTGAACCACAATGGTAAAACATTGAAGTTTGACAAATCGACAGAGCCACGCGGATATACTCCCGCTGTTGAGAAAGCGGTTTTGGCAGTCGCCCATGATCAACCTCCCCTGCTGACCAGCCGCGAAAGTTTGCGAATTATCCGAACGATTTATGCCTTTTATGAAGCCGCCCGATCCGGAATGACACAGACCATTCCGCAAATCTGAAAGTCGTTACTACTTACATATATTCGTCGTCGTCTTTCAGATCTTTTTCGGTGATAATGCGATGGCCCTGCTCTGATAAGGTTTTGATTCCCAGGTCGATATCATCAACGCATAATGCGATCGCACCTCTACCATGTCTGCGATAGAGCAACGGGTAGGTGTAATCAATGTTGACTTCCGCCTGCAGCAGCGAAAGGCAGATGCGCATGTAAGGCTGTGTGTCATCAGGAAGTTCGACGCCGATCAGGTCTTTTTCAAAGAAAGTGTAATTTGAGAGTTCGAAAATCTCCCTGGCACGCTCATAATTGTCGAGCACTATGCGACTCATGGCTACATCGACCGAATCAACCGTACTCAAGGCGATGATTCTGAGATCAAATTTTTCCAGCAGTTTTAAGAGTTGATGGAGATACCCGACCCGGTTTTCCATAAACACACAGAATTGTCGCAGGCAGGGCCACTCTTTACCGGGTTCCCCGGTAGGGTAGGAAGATTGATCTTCGAATTCCATCTATTATTCTCTCCACGATGTGAACAAATCAGGATTGAAAGACGGCACAGAACATCATTCGAACCTGAACTTGCAGTATGACAGAACCAGAACAATCGGCTCTCATCAAGTTCTTATCTACCGGCAATTTAAGAAAATTAGTCGATAGCGTCAATAAGAGGTCTATTCTCCTGTTCCCTGACTTGGGAAATAAGTCCCTGCGAACTAAATTCCTCTGGTACGAAGCAGTGAGATGTTTATGATTCGCAGCAGAAAAGGGTCATGTTCCAGTTCGATCATTAAAAACCGCCTCAAGCCTGGAGTTTCTGCTTTGATACGTACTTTTCTGTTTGATATGGGGAATGTACTCGCTTTTTTTTCGCATGATAAGATGTGTGAACAAATGGGGGGCCTCTGTGGCAGATCCCGGACGGAAATTCAGAATCTGTTAATTGAATCCGGGATGCAGTGGGAATACGAGCGGGGTAAGCTTACTCCTGCTGAATTTCACAACTGGTTCGAAGAGGTCGTGGAAACAAAAGTCGATTATAATGCGCTGCAAACCGCAGGTTCGGATATCTTTGAGCTCAACAGCACCATCATTCCCGTCCTGGATGCATTAAAATCTCAAGGTTATCGACTGGTCCTGCTGTCGAATACCTGCGTGTCTCATTTTGACTTCATCTGGAAGGAGTTTGAGGTACTGCAGAGATTTGATGACTATGTGACGTCTTACACCGTTGGTGCCATCAAGCCGGAACCTGCCATCTTCGAATGTGCCCTGGAAAAAATCCAGTGTGCGCCGGAGGAAGCCTTCTATACAGATGATATTGCTGAATATATCAGTCACGCGCGCCAACTGGGGATTCAGGCTGAAGTCTTTATCGATACTGAGACTCTGATTGAACAACTGGCACAACGCGAAATCCGGATCTGAGTGAAACCGATCCGAAATCACAACAGGTTTCCGTGATAAAAGCTCTTACTTCGTCGTTGACAGAATGTTCAGATTTCTTATCTTCTTCTCCTCTTCAATCTCAGGCTCTGTGCAGTCGCCTCCATTCTTTGGAACGTTGTTTGCGGTATGATTCCGCGATCTTTCGAGGTGCGCCCCGCGTTTCCTCGGTTCACAACGTAAATTTAGAACTTATCGTTCGTTTCAAAAGTGGAAAGCGTTATGTCGGTCGATTCTTATCCAGAGACTCTGGAGTCACAACCTTCTGGCAGTGAACAGCGGTCTTACCGTGAAAAGTTCTCGATGGGATGGCCTCAATTGGTGACCTGTCTCTGGTTTGCACTGCTGTTTTTCTACTTTGGTAACGTACATATTTTTTATTCGGATATCTGGGGACATGTTTCCTACGGCGAATGGATTGTCGCTCATCAGAGTCTGCCTGTCTACGACCCTTTCCTTTCTCTGGCAGAAGGGGTCAAGAGCATTGATGCTGCCTGGCTTTCACAGGTTTTCTTTGCCAAGGTGTATGAATCATTTGGTGTACGGGGTTTATCGCATATCTTCGCCTTAACAGTATTCACAACCCATGTCCTGTTCTGGCTGGCTTTTTACCTCAAATCCGGTCGAGTCGGTATCAGTACCCTGGCGTCGTTCCTGCTGGTGCTCATTTCTTCCAGCCGCATTGCCATCATTCGACCGGAAATTTTCGGAACGCTGTGTGTTGCGCTGACACTGGTTATCATGGCCTGGTCAGAGAAATATGATATCTGGGACCGAAGAGCCAGATCTGATGAGGGCTCTCAAAACTCCGTAAAAAAAGCACCTTTGGCATTATTGCTGTCCCTTTATCTGGGAATTCCACTCATTTTTCTGGCTTGGGCCAACCTGCATGGATCATTCGTAGTGGGCCTGGCTATTCTGGGACTGCAATTTCTGGGTAGAGTTCTGGAAGTGGGCTGGCGAACCAGAAGCCTGGTTCAGGTCTGTTCTGATCCCTGGGTCAGACGCTGGCTGGTTGTTACGGAATTATCTGTCTGCGGGGCACTTCTCAATCCTTATCATATAGATCTGTTTCTCAATTCTCTCACATTCCCAAGGAATCCCAACCTGAAAGATGTTCTGGAGTGGGAGCCACTTGAATTCAGGGACGCCGAAGGGATCTGGTTCTGTGGTTCCTGGGTACTCATGCTGGGACTCTACCGGCACAGTCGGGCAACCATCCGGACAGCAGATGTCCTGCGGGTGGGACTGCTTTCGCTGGCTGTGATTGTGGGGGTGAGAATGATCGGCTGGTTTTCCGTTGTTTTCGTCTATGCCATGGTTCCTCATCTGGCAAATGTGATCCCGCGTCGAGAGTTACTGGTTCCTGATCTGGGTGAGGATTCGAAAGAGCCACTGCCCTTCTGGTCCCGTAAAACTCCTGTTATTACAGCGGTTTGCGTATTAATCATCTGGTTCGGGTTTGCATTCTCTAATATCGCGACACCGTTATTTGGTGGAAAATTAAGGCCACTGGATAAGGTTTACAGTCAGGGTACACCCCGGAAATTAACCGAGTTTTTAAAAGAGCATCCTCCCCAGGGACAGGTCTGGAATCCTCAGTGGTGGGGGGACTGGCTGGTCTGGGACGGTCCTGTGGGAATGAATGTATTCATGACTACAAATGCGGTACATCTCACACCGCCTCGGGTCTGGAAGGATTATCTGGGAATCGCCCGAGCCAATCGAGGCTGGCAGACGGTTGCGGAGAAATATGCAGTGACCACGTTTATCGTACATAAGGAGAAACAGGTTCAACTGGACAAACAGGTTCGTCGACTGGAAGGGTTCAAAGTTGTTTATGAAGATGACCTGAGTCTTGTGGTATCACGAGAACCACAATTGATAGCGGCAGCCAGTCAGAATGAGATAGAGGATTCAGAACAGCCGGTTAACGAAAATCAGGAGGTGCAGCCATGAGTACTCAGGTCATGTCTCTCAAATCCAAATTGAAACTGGCGGGTTTTCTGTGTTTTCATCTGCTCCTGGCTGGTGTCGTAATTACGTGGGGAGCCATTCGTTTCCAGAACTGGGAGCAACAGAAGCAGTTGCCGGAATTGCGTTTGAATCCTCTCTCTATAACACCTCAGTATAACCGGCCGGAAATCGTATCCGACGATGATCTGGTGAAGGTACTGAATCGACTGCGGCCACAATTCAGAGGTAAATCGCCCCGAATTAATCATGTGGATCACGCACTCCGTTTCTGGGGAATTGAAGCGGAATTTGATGATTCTCGGTCACTTTCAGGTATCGAAATGCGGGATATTCTTCTGGACCATCGACGTTTTGGAGATGTCTGGGGAAAAAAAACGGATCCCTTGTTAGTCCATAATCAATATGGAGTCAGACCTCGTGTACAGGAAGGGTTGGCTACATCAAGCCATGAAGATCATACTCTGGCTACCCTGGCAGAGGTTGGAACGCCCGCTGATTATCCGGTTGTCACATCAGAGGGAGAGACAAAGCTGTCGGCGATGATCGAGGAAACGATGCGGTCTTTCACGCTGAACCAGGTAGAATATGAATGGTCATCCGTTGTATTTGCTCTGTATTTTAATACCGCGCGGGACTGGATGACGACCGAGGGGCAATACATCAATTTCGATCTGATCTCCGAGCGGATCATGCGACAACCACCTGTCAAAGGGGTCTGTTATGGAAATCATCGATTACATGCACTGGTGATACTGCTCAGAGTGGATGAGCAGACTTCGATCCTGACAAAAGCCGGTCGTGAAAAAATCGTGAAATATCTGCAGGGGATTACCAGCCTGCTGGTAAAGAATCAGTCTGAGGAAGGCTTCTGGGATAAAAACTGGGATGGCCGACCTCTGGATCTGGCTTCCGAGAAGAAATTCACTCCTGTCGCGCGCCGTGTTCTGGCAACCGGGCATGCTATGGAATGGTGGTCTCTGGCACCTCCAGAGGTTTTACCTCCGGATGAAACGCTTCAGAAAGCCGGCCACTGGCTTGTGGAGACTATCCAGCAGATGCCTGAATCTGAGATACAAGGCAGCTATACATTCCTGTCGCATGCAGGTCGTGCACTGGCACTGTGGCGCGGAAAATTTCCCTTTCAGGTTGACTTATCAAGTCAGGACACTGAATCGCTTTAAGAGCAATCATTCATGGTTCCCTGCTCCTCATTATCTGAATGACTCTGTCAAGAATCCGTATGTTACAACCTGTGCATTGCGGGTAACACTTTGTTTCAGAGTGTTAACAGTTGGAAACATGATTGCGCCGTAGCACTCACTGGCTACCAGTCAATTCAAAATTTGCCGGAATTGGTGCATAAATCGAAAGTTGAGGATTTTACCGATGATGATGTTATTTTCAGATATTGTGAGAAGGCGCAAGATGCATTGTGGAGCGGAAATGCGAAAAATATGTATTGTGGGTCAAAATGGCACATCGTCTGCTGTATTTTTGAAACGTCTGCGCAGGGCGTGTGCAGACGAGTTAATTTACTCGAATGTTAAAAGCTGCATTTGCTTGCAGTGCATCGAGTTGGCATTAACCATTTGATCTATGTGAGGAGTAAGAATGAAGATGTTTCAGCAGTTTTGGAATGATGAAAATGGTTTCGTCGTTTCAACAGAATTAGTGCTGATCGCTACTGTGTTGGTTCTCGGCATGATTGTCGGACTGACTACATTGCGCGATCAGGTCATCGCGGAACTTGCAGACGTTGCCGCTGCATTTTCTAACAGTAACCAGAGCTATTCCTTCTCAGGGATTACTGGTCACTCTTCCAGCACATCGGGGTCGATCTTCAACGACAACCTGGACTTCTGTGATCAAGACACAATTACAGCTGGACAAGACAATCATTGTATCAACATTATCGCTGCTGAAGCAGAAGGTTAATCGATACGATTATCTTTTGCCGGGGTGAAAGTTCACTCCAGAGTCAGCGGATTAACTCATGTTGTTATTTGATTTGCTCTACAACTACTAATGTTTCAATTTTTTTCACTATGTTCAAACGAACTGAATAAAACAGTTCACAAAATAATGAGGAGTTAGAATGAACATGCTTACTAAGTTCTGGAATGATGAGGCCGGTTTTGTAGTCTCGTCTGAACTCGTACTGATCGGCACAATCCTGGTTCTGGGTGTTGTCGTTGGTTTGGCCACCGTTCGTGATCAGGTTGTTCAGGAATTGGGTGACCTTGCATTAGCTATTTCAAACATTAATCAAAGTTACAGTTTTTCAGGTGTTACCGGACACACATCCAGCACAGCTGGTTCAGTGTTCGCTGACCTGACAGACTTCTGCGACACGACCGCTGATGCATCTGGTTCAGAACCAGAGTGTATCAACGTGCAGATTCCAGCTGTAGCTGGTGGCTAAGTTTTGCCTGCTTGAAAATTTATTATCTGTTTCCGGAGACGCCCCTCCGGAAACAGATGATTTCTAAAGTCCTTCGACTTTGGCACATAAGATGCCTGAGTAGGTAATATTTGTTAAACATCAGTCTAGAATTTATTCAGACGGGATTTGAGTGGGAATGAGAATTGCTTGTCAATTATGGAATGAAGAAGGTGGAAGTGTTTCCCCTTTTGCGACGGTATTGTTGATGACAATTCTGCTTTTGGGTCTTTTGCCAGGAGTTGTCACTCTGCGAGATCAGATCGTTCAGGAGTTTGGAGATGTGGCCGTTGCGATTGAGACCTTTGATCAGTCTTACAGTTATTCGTTCAACGGTGTCACCAGCCAATATATTGACTCCACTAGTGTGAGTGATGCAGCTGGTGAAGCGCCTGCCGGGCTCGATCTTACAATTTCAGCGTCAAGCGAATAATCAAAAGAGCTATTTAAATTCCGACAGTAATCAAACAAGAGTGTATTTCATCTGAAGTCTGCTTAAGGCTGACACCAGTTGAAGTCAAACTATAATTCAATATCCGAAGATTTCAGGGAAGTTAGCGTGGCAAAAATTAGTCCAGGAACGATGACGGCAGCGATTTTCGCAATCCTATTAGGTCTGGGTGCAGCATATACTGTAAGGCAGTTTCTCCATGAGAAGCCAAAGCCTTTCGTTCTGGCTGAAGATCCACCGGCAGGACCTAAGAAAATAGTGCTTCCAATTGCTTCGCGTGATCTGGTACCGGGGCAGAAACTTTCGCTCGACGATATCTCACTACTGCAAATCTCTCCCGAGCTGCTTTCCAAACGCTATGATGCTGATTCTGAAGGCAAACAGCGGATTATGATGACTCAGTATATCGCAGGTCGAACTCTTAAAACAGCGATTAAAGCAGGTCAGCCTTTTCATACAATTGATCTGTTTGCCAATGGAATGGGACCCGGGATTTCAGAAATCCTGGAACCTGGAAACCGTGCTGTTACTGTCGCAATCCACAAGATTGGGAATGTCGCTGGCTTCTCCCGGCCGGGGACGATTGTCGATGTTCTGTTCCGTTCCAAAGAAACGGATGGTATACCTGAAACCACAATTACGCTGCTGGAAAAAGTACGCGTTCTTGCTGTAGGAGACCAGGCTGTTCCCGGCCACAAGGTGGGAGAGGGAGGTGGCATGGATCACCCTGTTACCCTTGAGGTTTCTCCAGAACAGGGCAAAGTCCTTAAAGTGGTAGAGGATCATGGCATATTAAGTCTGGCATTACGCCATCCTGATGAAAATACAGAGGTTGTGTCTGCGGGACGTGCCAGTGATCGATTGACACTATCCAATATTCTAGGCTTTATGCCCAATCAGCGCGTTTCCAGTATGGATATCTATCGTGGGGGCAGCCTGAATACAGTGCACTTCAAAGGTAATCGTGCCTACAAAAGTCAGAACTGGATTGACGCAATTGAGACACCAATTGCTTCAGAAGTAATCCCTCCCGGAAAAACAACGACTACGATGAAACCGTCCAATAACAAAACTTCGGAGATTTCGACACCTGTCAGTGGGTTGTAACTGCTGTCAGATCGTGTGTGATTCTCGACTCGATATCGGATGATCGTAAGTAGCGGCGTTGATAGTTAACAATGAGCATAGCTCCATCTGGCGGTCAGGGTGCGCTTCGACTTCAACGGCTGTAGGATTAATTGACGGGGTATTATATCCAGGCAATTGGTTCTTTTAAGCCAGGATAACAAATCTTCATAAATATTAGGTTTAGCATGGAATCACTTGGTACGAAAAAACTTTTTGTGGAACCGATCAGTTACATTCCTGAGAACAGGGAAGCTGAACTTCGATTTCAGAAACAAAAAGTAATCATTCATCAGGAACTGGTGGATTCCCTTGATCTGTCCATGCTGGCCCAGATTTCAGAAAAGGAACTCTCTGGCGAAGTGCGTGCAGTCGCTATGGAGATCTGTGATGATCACGCATCAGTGCTTGAGGGGATTGACCGGGAAAGACTTCTGGGTGAATTATTAAGTGAGGTTTTCGGGCTGGGGCCACTCGATCAACTCATGCAGGATCCTGAAGTGAGTGATATCCTGGTTAATCATGCCTATGAAATACATATTGAAAAGGCGGGACAATTGCAGGAGTCTGATGTCATTTTCGCTGACAATCAGCACCTGATGCGAATTATCCAGCGGATTGTATCACGCGTTGGCCGCAGGATCGACGAAGTCAATCCCATGGTCGATGCCAGGCTCCCTGATGGCTCCCGTATCAACGCCATTATTCCTCCACTGGCGTTAAACGGCCCCTCGTTATCGATTCGAAGGTTTGGGACGAAGCCTCTGCAGATTGATGATCTGATAGAAAAAAAATCTGTCACACCAGAGATCGTTGACTTCCTGGCTGCGGTGGTTGATTCCCGGATCAGTATGTTGATTTCGGGGGGGACCGGCAGTGGTAAAACAACGATGTTGAATGCCCTGTCGAACTTTATTCCACGTGAAGAACGCCTGATTACTATTGAGGATTCAGCTGAGTTGCTGTTACAGCATAAGCATGTCGTTCGGCTGGAAACTAAAGTAGACAACACGGAAGGTGTAGGAGAGATCTCGCAGCGACAGCTTGTGAAAAACAGTTTGCGTATGCGTCCCGACCGAATCATTGTCGGTGAGGTGCGGGGGGCAGAAGCGTTGGATATGCTCCAGGCGATGAATACAGGCCATGAAGGTTCTCTGACGACCGTTCACGCCAATGATACCCGTGATGCACTGGCCCGACTGGAGATGATGGTGGCCATGAGTGGGTTTGATCTGCCACTGCCGGTGATCAGACAATATATCGCAAACGGAATCGGAATCATCCTGCACGTGTCTCGTCTGAAAGGCGGTCAACGTTGCATTACGAAAGTTTCTGAGATCGTCTCGCTGAACAGCCAGGGAGATTACAAAGTAGAAGATATATTCGGCTTCGAGCAAACGGGAATTGATGATCAGGGAAATGCCCAGGGTAAATTTTATGCTACGGGGTATCGCCCTGCGTGTCTCAAACGCATGGAATCATCAGGAATCAAATTGAGCCAGCAGATTTTTGAGAAAAAGTAAACAATGAATTCAGAGACCTTTTGTCCCTGGTTTTGAGTATTGTGTTTTAAAGAGTAAGTGGAGAACTCCTGTAGTGGACAGTTCATCGATAGCATTGATTTGTTTTGCTGCAGTGACAGTTTTTGTACTGGCAGCTTATCTGTTTGTCCGTGATTTGACCGGAGTGACTGGTTCCAAAGGTGAAAAGTTTTCAAAACGGCCTCGATTGCGCAGGATCCATAATGTATTTGATCAACAGCCTGCGACCAGTGTGCTGGGAAAATTCGATCAGAGTTTTGATAGACTGGTTCTTGAGAACGGCTCTGATTTTACTCCATTCAGTGCATTTCTCCTGTTGATTGCCTGCGGTCTGGCAATTGGCGGCAGTATTTTCATTTACACAAATCAACCGCTGGCGGGGATAGCCGGGATGATTGGGGGAATGATTGCTGTTCTGATTATTCTGCACTACCGCCGTAAAAAACGCATGCAGACCATTCAGGAAGAGCTTCCGGAAATGATCGATTTACTGGCGCGCTCTACGCATGCAGGTGCCAGTCTCGAACAGGCGATTGCGATAGTTGGTGAAGAAACCAAAGGGCCATTGAGTTTTGAATTCAGACGCTGTGCCCGCCAGCTAGATATGAATTTGTCAGTTCCAGCTGTGATGAAGTCACTTTCCAGCCGAATCCAGTTGATCGATCTGAAAATATTAACGTCTACACTAATGCTGTATCGGAAAACGGGTGGAAATCTGCCTGCGAATCTGGAACGTATGGCGGACGTGGTTCGAGATCGCATTAACTATCGTCGCCAGATGAAAGCATCTACAGGAGCAGGGCGTGCCTCTGCTCTCCTGATGACCATAGTGGCTCCGGTAGCATTTGTTGTGTTGCTGGTTGCATTTCCTGCACATGTTTCCAATCTTTACACCGATCCGGTTGGTAATATTCTATTATTGATTGCTATTGTTCTGGAAGTAATCGGGATCCTCTGGGTTTCGACACTTTTAAGAACAGATTATTAAACGTCGATTCGGCCTTTCACAAACTGGTTGACTGTCAGAAAGATACCGGTTTTTTATTAAAGAGATTTTCATGTTTATCGAAATCGTCACCGTTGCCACTTTCCTGTTAGTCTGTTTTGTTATCTTCCTGATCGGAGACGCAATTTCAGCAGGCCATCGTTCAGGCAGGAATAAGAATTCAAAGTACGATGAACGAGGTGCCAATTATTACAAAACATCTAAGGTTGGTGTCTTCAGTCGTGCGCTTGCTGGTGTGGTTCCACAATCCAGCCAGGAAATCAGTAAAATTGAGCTCGATTTGAAACGGGCCGGTTATTATCGCTCAACGGCACTGGTGGAATATCTGGCTACTCGAAACATGCTTGTCGTTCTTGTTTTAATTGGGACGGGCGTCGGTTGTGTATTAGTAGATCCCGGTTCGAACCTGCCTGAAATTATTCTGATCGCTGGATTACTCATTGCCGGTGCAGGCTATGGGCTGCCTCGAATTGTCCTGCAAAATCAAGCAAATCGTCGTGTGCATCGCATCCAGAGAGGTCTGCCCGATGCACTTGACCTGGTGATGATGTGCCTGACCGGTGGAGTCCCATTACGCACGGCATTAGAACGCGTCACCGATGAAGTCCGTTTTTCTCACCCGGACATTGCCGTCGAATTTGAAATTATACGCAGGCATGCTGATGCAAACTCCATGGCAGATGCTTTAAAACAGTTTGCTAAACGGATCGATGCACCAGACGTGAATGCCCTGTCTTTAATGATTTCGCAGACAGAGCGACTGGGGACAAATGTTTCGACGGCATTGATCGATTTTGCTGATGGGGTACGAAGAAAATACCGACAACGGGCTGAAGAGAACTCCAGCAAAACCAGCATCAAGCTGTTATTCCCGATCATCTTTTGCATGGCTCCCCCCATTTATATTCTGTTCTTCGGACCAGCGGTTCTTGAACTGCGTAATTTTCTGATCCGTGAACATCGCCCGGGAGGAATTCTTGAGCCAACGACTTATGGAGATTCCATCAGTACGACATCTGAGTCAGTCCGTCAGCAGGCTGAAAATAGCGGTCTGTAAAATCAGCAAGCTTTACTGCGGGCTCGGATTCGCTGAGTGAAATGTGTTTTTCGAAAACAGATGGTTCTGAAATCGGGCTTAATTTTCAGCCTGGATTTTCTTCTTTGTAGTCGATTTCTTTTGTTCCAGCATTCCGTACTTGCGCATTTTCTTATAGAGCCCTACCCGACTGATTCCCAAAGCTTTTGCTGTAGCAGTCTTTCGGTATCCATTCTCAGAGAGCGATTTCTGAAGGAGATGTTTCTCACTGATTGCCACCTGATCTGCCAGAGATTTGCTCTCCATGTCCTGGTACAGTTTTGCCTGGTTAGACTGGTCGACTTCCACAATAATATTGGGAGAAAATTCATCGGCCGTCAATTCGCCTTGATTGGAAAACAGCACTGCTCGTTGAATCTGGTTTTTTAATTCACGCAGATTCCCAGGCCAGTGGTACTGTTTGAGCATTTCAGGCACACTGCGATGTATTTTTGATATGGTAATTCCATGTTGCTCACAACATTCCGTAATAAACTGGACAGCGAGTGGAATAATATCATGGGGGCGCTCGCGGAGTGCCGGTAGCCGAAACTGGAGAACATTCAGTCGATAATATAAATCAGAACGAAATTTGTTATTGCGGGTAAGTTCATCCAGTTCCACGTTAGCAGCGACGATAAGCCGTGCTTCAGAAATACGGGACTCTGTGGATCCAACAGGCTCAAACTGCCCTGTCTCAATTACTTTCAGTAATTTTGCCTGGTCTTTGGATGAGAGAATATCAATTTCGTCCAGAAGCAGAGTCCCCTTCCCTGCTGCTTCAAAACGGCCAATTTTGGAGCGATCAGCGCCGGTAAACGATCCTCTCAGGTGACCGAACAATTCGCTTTCAATCAAATCGGAAGGGAGTGCACCACAGGCAATGTTCTGAAAAGGTTCTGCGCTTCTTGGTGAGAGCTCGTGTATCATGGAGGCCAGGGTCGTTTTCCCGGTACCAGTTTCACCAACCAGAAGCAGTGTGACATTGTGCCGGGCAATTTTTGTAATTTGATCAAGAATGGGAATCATCGCTTTGGTGTAAGTGACAACGTACCTGTTTTGATCAAAAATGCGACGCGATTCTGGCAAGTCGGCTGACTTCACCACAGGATCAATGGAATCCAGGTCATCTGCAAGTGACTGAATTTCTTCAGGTACAGGCGGGTATTCCAGATAACTGTCTGTCAGAAAGTTGGCAGACTCCAGTAGCTCAAGGGGAATAAACTGGTCAATGATGGAAACCACCTTAACGGGGGTTGTACATTGCTCGCGCATATATTGCAGGATTGACTTCCGATCCTCAATTTCCTGAAGTGACTGATCGGCACGTAAATCGATGAATAATACAGTCTGGCTCGATTCCTGAAGTGCACGCTTCAGATCCTCATGGCAGAAAACCGTTTTCAACTTCAGATTGATCCCTTCCAGTTGACAGTTGAGCTTCAAACCGATTTGGGTGTCCGAGGTATAGAGAATTCCAGGCAGGTGCATCATGGATCCTTTTGTACTCAATCAAGCAGGTAGCAATCTTATGCCGTATGTCCAAATAATCTGTTCAGTCAATTAGTAGTGCTAAGAAAGTCTAGGGCTTAAAGCCTGAAGGACTGAGTTGATTAGGTAGAATATAGCGGTTGTAAGGATGGCGTTACGATAACAAAAGTTATCACCAGAAGCAAATATGTAATCAGGGGTAAATAGGAAACTCGAAATAACCGGATTCATAGTAAATATTCACCCCGATCTAAAGCCAGAACAAAATATAAAAAGTACAGATTGATTTAAATTGAGGGGTGTAAATTTGTGTATATTCAGGGTGTGTGTTTCAAAGGGGGGTAATGGGTAAGTGTTCTTTTCAAGCAGGCTTAAGAAAATTGGTCCTGAACTGGATTCGGAAAACTCAACTGCAGGGAAGTATGTCGCTGGTCCAGTTAATCCATTCGTACCAGTTCGTCGACGACTGCCAGAAATACATCTCATTTGTATTACAACGCCATTAAATTTTTTTGAGATATGTCCTGGTGCATTTGTCGATTTAGTAAAACAGGAAGCTCGAGAATCAAACAGCATGGATCGCTCTGACAAGTCCGGAGATTCTTTTTTCTAGACCTCATCCATTCTGGTAAATTTAAAATCCTCATGAGCGATCGAATTCATTTCTGTATCAGTTGTTCCCTGCTGCTGTTCATGGTGGGACTGGTCGTGGCACCATCCAGTTCTCAGTCGCCATCGCCAGAGCCACCCCGGCAAAATTACACCAGTCTTCAAACGCGACAGACTGTTCAACAATTTTTGGATGAGGAATCCGAGCAGACTGCACTTGTCAGTCTCAGTGGAGGACTGCCAGAAAATAATAACCAGGATATCAAGCACTACATTCCGTTAAATGTCGTACCGCAAATCACGGCTGGTAAAACAGAGCCACAGTCTCCAGTTTCTGCACCCAAGCCGAAGAATCAGGTTCAAAAACAGAATTGGTCATCGTCCCGTGCTGTACGTCAGAAACTCGAGCAGACAGTTGAGACTGCCAATGATTTAATCAACCAGACAGAGAACTCTTTTTCTCGGGGACTGCTTCCGCTGGTAGATTACAACCTGGCATTGAATCTGGCTTACGATACTAAGATCAAGGCAGCCGAGATACAGAACCAGAATCACGTAAAATTACAACTGTTAAATGAGAAGAGAAACCTGATTCAGAAAGCAGTAGAGCAGTTGCAAGCATTTAATCAGCCTGCCGCTCAAGGCTGGTACGGGGATCTGGTCCATGCCAGGCTGCTTCTGGCACAAAATGATTATGAAATCGCCGGCGTTTCAAACAACCGCGATCGTCAACAGGCTGCCCTGGGGCAGGTCACCCGCCTGGCTAATGAATATCATTCCGTCCGTGAAGTGGAATTTCAAGTTGGGGAAGCGGGAATTGACGAATATCGTCGTGCTTCTCGTGCTGTAAATATTGCCCGACAAGAGCAGAATCGCTTCAGCAAGGTGAAAGATGAGACGAGTCTGATGAACTATGCAGAGGATCTCCGTCAAATCGAGACAGCAGTGGAGTGGTTTTCTTCAAACGGAGCAGGTTTGGGTAGAGCAGATCTGGTCGATCTGTCCAAAGCACATCTGAATTATGTCGAGGGGAGATACAGCCAGAATCAGAACCGGGAATCAGAAAGCCGGAAATTCTTCACTGACAGCTTACAACAGGCGAAAGCTGCCTGGGAATTGAGGATTGATCAGTATTATCCCAGGGGAACTGCAAATCTGCATGATATCACGACATCCTGGATTTTATGGAATGCCTCTGGATCTGCGCTTTCAGAACTCAAGTCCAGTCAGTCTGCTAATATCAAGCAGTCATTAACTGAAGGCTTAGACCGGATGGTTAATACCGCAGATCAGATCACCGATCGCAGAGGGAGACTGGCTGGTGATATCAGCATGGTTCATTGTCTGAAGAACTCGGAATTTCTGGTGGAACTGCAAAACGTTAAGAAAAAATAACTGTAACCGAACTTATCTGCGCATAAAAAAACAGCATCCCGAGGGAAGCTGTTTTTTTATTATAAGAGGCGCCGCCCGGATTCGAACCGGGGAATAACGGATTTGCAATCCGCCGCCTTAGACCACTTGGCTACGGCGCCCTGAAATTTATTGCTTCTTAACTCTGATAAACGCTTATCTGTCCAGAGTTTATTGTGTTGAAATTATTTAATCAACAGAAGCGATACAGTCATTATTCGACTCTTCTTCGTCTGGATTTGACCGAATCCTAATAACCGATCGAAGTTAGGTCAAGCATTCGGCCAGTGATCGGCAAGATTTTTGTAAGCTTCCCAGATTAACAACAGAATGATCAGTGATGACATACGATGATTGCAGGATCTTTACTTACAGAAATGGAAGCGAATATAGCTTCTGAGTGACTAACAGTCCCGCATTGGTGGCAATCCTTGCTCGATCCGTGTAGCATCGAGACTAGATCTGCCCTGCGATTTTTTCAGAAGTCGTCTCCTGGGCAATGGTTCATAATTTCCCTTCTCAGTATTCCAGGCAAAGTCTTCAGGGATTGAGAAAAGCTTTTTCGTTACCAGAATAGACCAGTAGAAATATTATGATTGATCATACAGACACAACAGCAAAAATGACGGAAGAACAATTAATTGATCGTGCCCGTGAAGCCTTAAGTGACAGTAGCTGGGTGATTGGCGAATGTGCTGCCCAATGGACGAAAAAATATGCCAAGGGCAGAACTGATGCTGATTTTGGTGCAATGGTCGGTTTGAGTGGGGATCAGATTTATCAGCGTCGACGTGTCTGGGAAACGTTCGGAGATGTTCGGGAACAGTACCAGCATCTCAAATGGTCGCATTACTATATCGCGTTGACCTGGGATGATGCTCCAGAATGTCTGCAATGGGCGGAAGAGAATCAGGCGACTGTCGCAGAATTAAAAGCATGGCGTCGGGCTGTAAATGGTGAAGATCTTTCTATCTCCGAACCATTTGAAGAGTACCCAGTCGATTCCGAAGTGACATTTGTCTCAGATGAACCGATCTCGGTAAAGGATCCCTCTGAATACGGTCAGCTGGAACGGGGAGAATCAGGTTCCCGCGAGCAGTCTGACTCACCTGCTACGGTTGGGGCTCATGCGCGTGATGTTGGAGGCACTGGCAATGACTATAGTCCTTTCCGCTCTGGAGCGGGCGCACCAGCGCCTCAAGGATCAAGTTCCGAAGTGGCTGTTGTAGCGAAGCCTGAAATCACTCCGGAGCAGGCAATTAAGCGGATCTGTTCTGCTGTGGAACGCTGTCATAAAATGTTAAGTCCCGAAGTAGTTTCGGCATTCCCGGAATTATCTCCCAAACTGAAAAAACGTTTTATCAAAGCAATCAGTGAATTGAATTCTGCTGCAGCCCGGCTTCAGTAATCTACGGACCGAAAGTGCTTAAGGGGAAAGCAGCAGTTGCGATTCTGAAGCGTTCTGACCTAAAATATGAGCCCTTTAACTCTGTACTCAGCCTCGTTCGTTTGCTGTAAATAATCAGTTTATTTATTCTGAAACAGGGACAGACAGCTTGGATTCTCCATCCAGAAAATCTTCAGCGATCCAGCGCTGGTTAATTCTCATTTTAATTGTCCTGATTGTTCTGATGACAGGCGAATTGATCAGACGTCAGTTCCGACAGACATCGTATCAGTTTCCGATGGCAACAAATCTGACCCAGTCTGAAATCAGGACAATCGATCTCTTTAGGGAAGCATCACCTTCGGTGGTGCATATCCGAACGGCCGAGATCGCATTCGAACTGGGGCGATTCAGTTTGAATCAGTCGAAGACGCCGCAGGGATCTGGGAGCGGGTTCATCTGGAACCGGAGGGGGCATATTGTCACTAACTATCATGTGATCCAAAATGCCGATGAAATGACTGTGACCCTGGCGGATAACTCGACATGGAATGCCTACCGTGTCAGAGTCGCACCCTCGAAAGATCTGGCTGTATTAAAAATTGATGCACCTGAAAACCTGCTGAAACCCATTGAAATCGGCGCCTCTTCCAACCTGCAGGTAGGCCAGACGGTATTGGCGATTGGAAACCCCTTCGGCCTGGACCAGACTCTGACGACTGGCATTATCAGTGGATTAGGCCGGGAAATAATTTCGGTTACTGGTAGATCAATCCGAAATGTGATTCAAACCGATGCTGCCATCAACCCTGGTAACTCAGGAGGGCCGCTGCTCGACAGCTCCGGGCGACTAATTGGAATGAATACGGCAATCTACAGTTCATCACACGTTTACGCCGGTATTGGGTATGCAGTACCCGTTGACCTGATCAGCCGATTTGTTCCTCAATTGATCGAGTACGGAAAGATTCAGAGCCCGAGCCTGAATTTCACGGGAGTCGATGATTTTGTGACTGGCAAACTCAAAAAGAATGGCGTTTTACCCCCTTCCATCCATGGGGTCATGGTTCAGGATCTGGTCGAAGGTGGCGCAGCAGATCAGGCTGGATTACTGGAAATCAGGCGGGACGAGAGTGGGAAGATCGTTTTGGGAGACCTGATCATGCAAATGGATGAAACACCAATTATGGGATCGAATTCACTTCTGGATGCGTTAGAAGATCATAAGGTGGGCGATGTTGTGACGCTCACGATATTCCGAAATAATCGAAAATTGAAACTCAAAGCCAAGCTACAGGACTGGAAAAACGAGTAGTATTCCTGCTGCATCGCTTTTCCTCAGAAACTCAACATGACTCTGGGGGGAGTACGTTGAGGATAACGTGTTGATAAATATTCGGTTTTAATAGACTTGCGTCAATAGATCTTGGACTTCGAATCGGATTTCTTGGTTGACACTTTAGTGATTTGGATTACTATGTGTAGGTTCCTTTGATGTTCTCATCTGAATGCAGTGAGGGCTTTTACAAACGACGCTCTAGTTGACAGTTCAATTATGCCTGCTGATTATCCACCGGAAATAGTCAAAGAAGGTCAGGTCACTGTTGTGGCTTTGGGGCCTGAATATGAAAACCTGGACGAACCCAGGCTGGACGCCTTGACGGATGTGCTGTTGCAGGTTGCCGAGACTGCCTCTCCCCCCATCGTTGTTCTGGATCTCTCACACACCTCATTTTTTGGGTCTGCTTTTATCGAAGTGATTTTCCGGATGTGGAATCGTCTGAATCACAGAGAAGGTGGAAAGTTTACGATTTGTGGTTTGAGTGAATACTGTACCGAGGTGCTGGAAGTAACTCACCTTGATCAGCTTTGGGAAACTTTCGATACCAGAGACGCAGCAATCAAAGCGCTTAATCCTTGAACCCCAGTTGTTCGCTGTCGTCAGTCTCTCGAATGCTTCGCTGATGTAATCTTCTGGAAGCCTGGTTAACGCAAGTGTTTCTGATTGTTAACACTTTTGCATTCCATTGCCTCTCTTTCTTATCAGATTCGGGCGCGTACTGTTTTCGACGTGAGCCGTATGTTGACCGGTTACAGGCTGTTTTCAGCGATTTCGGCCAGCCCAGCGTGCTCCGCTTGTAGAATCGCGAGATTTCGAATGATTGGTACAGGTTGTGCATAGATCATTGCCAGAGGATTTTCTATCTGGACATATGAAAGGGAGACCTGTGTTTCAAAAAATTAAAACACAAACCAGACGATGGAAGAAAAAGGTTCGTGGTGCTGTGTTTGTTGAATATCTGCTGCTACTCACCATTATTGGAATTGGGGCCATCGCAGGTCTTACTACGTTGCGTAGTGCTTTAATCAATGAACTTATGGATCTTGCCAACGCAATCAATGCTATTAATTCATAGAACTGAATGCGGTAATGTTTATTAAGTAATGAAATGGCCCGGGCTAACAGTCCGGGCCTTTTTTATTTGTGTATTCTGTTTATATTCCTGTGTTTTCCCTTTTTAGTGTAAAAAGATTGAAACAAATGGAATGAATCGAATATAATAAGTACGATGAATATACAACCAGTGGTTGTTCTCTATTAAATGGATCGAATGAGGCAGCATCATGAAACGATTACTGATATTAGCCATTGTGATGGGCGGGTTTTATATAACCATGACCGGATTCAGTTCTGCGGATCAGAAGCCCGAAGTTCCGGTAGCTCAGAGAGAGGTCAGAGATACATATCCCCAGGATTCGGACTACCGGGATTATGATCGTGATGATTTAAAGACAGGTCTGGTCAGAGCTTTCTACGACGCACTGGGGGCTGTTGAAAATCAGCACAAAGAGAATGGTGACATTGAGAACAATGGATTAGGCACAAATGAAAGAAATAATAATGCTTTCGACAACAGAGGCCTGATCCAACAGCAGAAATATATCGGACCTGATGGGAAAGAGCATACCGCGTTCGAAGAAGCACGTCGGACGATCTACCAGGCTGATCGCATTCTGGCACGAATCAAAGCCGAAAACAAAGTGGCCTTACAAAAGCTTCGGCATCCACCTCGTCGAATTCTCCCTGGACATGCTCCGGCTCCCAAGGTGAAAGAATTAACTTTAAAACAGAAAATTGAAGTCCAGGAAAAGCAGGTTCAGCAGCAACAGCGAAAACTTCAGGCATTGAAACAGCAACTGGGAAACAATCCTGAGACAAATTAACCTGCTTGAAAGACCAGACTCTAAAGCCGTGACAGAAGTTTTACTTCTGCACGGCTATTTTTTTTGGAGATCGATGCAGATCAGTCTTTTCTCATCACGCAGATAGAGTCGGCGATTGGCCAGCGCAGGGTGAGCCCAGGCTTTGAAACTGAGCAACCCGGTCAGTTTCCCTTTCTCACGGTATTCTGTGGGATTGGCTTCCACGAGAATCAGTGTCCCCTGCTCTGTGAGGCAGATCAGATGGCCCTCTGCGGCGATCTGCGTACATTTTCCGACACGTCGTGTCTGCCATTGAATCTTTCCCCGCTGCATATCCAGACAGCGATAGGTGACGGCCGCCAGATCTCCATGTGGTCCGTAAATATAGCCGTCATTGATCATACTGGTTGCAAACTGGTTCTGCAGTGAAAGGCTTTTCCATTGCGAGATGGGACGGATTTCTTCATTCTGTCGAAATAAGGCGAACCGCATGCAGCCTGTACCATACGCGGAAGAGATAAAAAGTGATTCATCATTCCAGACGGGAGTTGCGCAGTTGCAGTTGTATTTATTTCCCCAGACAATGCGCCAGAGCAGACTTCCCTCTGCCGGGTTCAGTGAGAGGATTGATGATCCGGTCGGTACGATAATCTGTCTCTGATCAAGCGTATCAATTACGATGGGAGATCCATATCCGGGGGGATCATTGCCTGCGCCCCAGACCAGCTTTCCGGTATCTTTATTGATTGCTATTACGGAATTATTGTTGTTTCCACCAGGCTGGAGGATAACCAGGTCTCCTTCGATTAAAGGGGAGGCAGACATACCCCAGTAATATAAAGTCTGTTCTTCCTGTCGTGGCGCTCCGCTGATCTGAAAAATATTGACTTTCCAGTGAACCTTGCCTGATTTGGCATTCAGACAAAGTAAATCGCCCGCAGGTAGCAGGCAGTATAGTTTGCCCTCATGGTATGTGGGCGTCGACCGCGGGCCACTTGCCTGTTTCTGATGATCGATATAGGTCGGAGCTGCCTCTGTGGTCCAGAGTTTTTTACCGGACCGAGCATCGAAGCAGACCACAAAATCCTTTGTCAGATGCGTCGCCATGGTCCAGAGCCGACCCTCGGCAATGACCATTGATGAATAGCCCCCTCCCAGTGGGACCCGCCATAAAACGGTTGGTTTATGTACATTCCAGTCCAGATTCAGACCCGTTTCGTCGGAAATTCCATTTCGGTGATTACCCAGGAAGGAAGTCCAGCGGCTCGCCTCTGTCTTTAAATCGGATGGTTCCACGGGATCTGAGGTTTTGTCTGTAGTTTTAGCGATCCCAGGGGTGATCACAGGTAGCTGCCCCTTTACGAGGCTGGTCGACAGGATGAGTACCAGCAGAAAGACAAAAGTATGAGTCAGAACCATCTGGCGGTATAACGTCTTTGTGTCTCTCTTTGTTTCAGGCCAAACCATCTTGATTAATCCGTTAAAATGAAGCAATTCCGCTGAGTTGAAATCCATTTTCTTCAGCTGGCCGATTATTCAACCTCTACCCAGAGTGCCAGCTGAACGGCTGCGTTCAAAGGCATTTCTGAAATCCCCAGCGCCACACGCGTATGTTTGCCTTGATCACCGAAAATATCAGTTAACATTTGCGATGCGGCATTCAGCACATAAGGTTGCCGATCAAATCCAGGTGCAGAATGCACGTATCCTTCCAGACGGATCACCCGTTTGATCTTTGAAAGTTCACCGATAACAGTTTTGATTTGTGCCAATGCATTAAGCAGACAGATGCTGGCGGCATTGGAGCCATCGTCCTCATGCAGGTGATCGCCCACTTTTCCCTTAAACATCAATTCGCTGCCGATGAATGGCAACTGGCCGCTGGTAACAATGACATTTCCAAACTGGGTGGCGGGAATGTATGATCCTACCGCCTGAGGAGGAGAAGGCAGTGTGTGCCCCAGTTCCATGATGCGCGATTCGGGGGTCTGGCTCATTGTGAGTAAAGTCCTCTGAAGGTGAATGTGATGTTATCAACTGCTTTCGCAGTCATCCCTGCAGTGGAATCATAACATATCCTAAGCCATCCCGACCAGCAGAAGTTATGGGGAATCGACCGATATTCCCGTCGATATTGCGAACTGGTTCAACAGAAATCGAAGACATGAATTCAGAAAATCCGGATCGTCAGGAGCATCAAAGTGGAGTATCTCCCAGACGCAGGTGGCGAAAATCGATTCAGGTCTGGCTGATGAAAGTATTGGTCCTGCTGATTTCCATCTTCTGGTGCCTGGCCATCTCCATTCGATTTACAGTCCGAGATTCGAGCAGTGTCATTTCGACGTTGATCTTTTACATGTCGCCTTTAATTCTGTTGAGCCTGGGAGCGTTCGTTGTATTTGTGCTGGCCTGGAAAGTTCATTGGCGGCGGATTGCTGTAATCTGGTTACTACTCTCGATCATGACCGGAACCTGGTGCTGGAAGACACAATTTCAAAACGGTACAAATGCGAACAGAGTATCAAAACAGGATCAGTCGACGAAACGGGTTCTGTTCTGGAATATTGGAGATCGGCTCTGGGGACTGGAACATGCCATCAATGAAATGCGTCACCTGGATCCGGATCTGATCGGCCTGGTCGAAGCGGGCGCTGATTCTGCTGAAATGAAGCAATTCTGGAAACAGACATTTCCGGATCATCCCTATCAGGTTGTACAGAATGGATTCGTTTTCCTGTCACGTCTTCCGATAGAAGATACTTCAGCTGGCAGACTGGCGGATATGGGGCAGTATCTGAAATTCAGTCTGCAGTCTGATCAGTCAGACGTCAGAGCTCCCGCTGTTTTCCTTGTGGATATCTACAGTAAAGTCCTGAAATCAAGAAAAGCGGCTCTTAAAGAACTGGCAGATCAGGCATCTCAACTGGATCAGCAACCGGTTCTGGTTTTGGGGGACTTTAATACTCCCGGGGATTCAGTGCACTTTGACCCGCTGAGAAAGAATTTCAAGAACAGCCTGGAAATCGCCGGCGACGGATATCTGGCGACCTGGCCATTGCCTGTACCGGTTCTGGATCTGGATGGGATCTGGACGAATGAATTCATTGAACTGTATCACGCGGAGAATCGCTGGACGTGGGTTTCTGATCATCGCCCGGTGTGCATTGAAATGTCTTTCAAGCTGCCAACTGAGAAATGAGACATTCATCGATGCCGGATACTGTAATTCTCCCAGTTGCGAATGGTCGGGAAAGGTTTTCAATCTCCGACAATTCCGGTTTCCTGCTTCATACTGTGAGTGAATCGCAGTATAATCGAAGCCTGTTTGCTGATTACCAAACTTCAGAACCTGTCATCTGGTGACACCGAATCAGAAGGAATTCTCATGCGATCTATCAGTCGATTGAGCGTGTTGTTATGTCTGTTGACGATCAGCTTCGGCAGCAGAGTCGAGGCGGCAATCTTCAGCGGAGAAATCAAATCTGTGTCTGCAGAACAGAAACAGGTCGTGATTGAAACAACTGTGGGAAAAGAAAAGCGTTTTCAGATTCCCGCAGACGTGCCTGTCACGTTCAATGGAAAACCCGCAGAACTGGAGCAGTTCAAAATCGGTCAGCGCGCTACGATCTTTACTTCTTCCAAGGGAGAGATAACACGGTTTTCCGTTCGTGATGCCGTAGCAAAAACAGTGAATGAGCCTGCCCGCCGTTCGAAAAAAACAATGAAAGAACGCAAGAGCACTTCAATTTCGGATGCGACTCCTGCCGCACAGGGGTGGACGCAGTTCCGCGGTCCTGATCGCCGAAATATTTCCTATGAAACCGGCTTGAGTAAGGATTGGAATCAGAATCCTCCCAAACTGTTATGGACCGCTCGAGGTTTAGGCGAAGGTTATTCATCGGTTTCTCTGAGTGGAAACCTGGTGTTTACGATGGGAACAAAGGCGAACGAAGAAACGGTGATGGCCATTGACGTCAACACTGGTGAAATCGTCTGGTCACAAGCAAATGGACCCGTATTTAATAACAATCAAGGCAACGGACCCCGCTCAACTCCGACCATTGAGGGCGATCGACTGTATGCGTTAGGGGCTAATGGAAATCTGGTTTGCTTATCCACCAAAGATGGCAATCTGGAATGGAGCAAAAACATCCTCCAGGAGTTTAACGCACGCAATATTGTCTGGGGGATCAGCGAATCACCATTGATTGACGGAGATCAGCTGATCTGTACCCCGGGGGGACAAGGGGCAACCATGGTTGCCTTGAAGAAACAGGATGGCAGCCTTATCTGGAAATCGGATGTGCCCGGAAATCCGCAGGCGGGATATGCCTCTGCCATTACTATTAATACAGGTGGAATCAGGCAGTATGTGAATTTCACACATGCCGGTGTGATGGGAATTGAATCGACCACTGGCAGACCTTTATGGGGCAATGACAGGGCGGCGAATAAAACAGCAAACTGCTCTGCCCCGGTGTTCTATGCAGAAAAGAATTCGATCTTTTACGCTTCCGGATACGGAACCGGTGGAGCCCTGCTTCAGTTGTCGGCGGCTCAGAATGGTGTGAACGCGCAGTTGGCGTATTTCACTCCCGAGATGAAGAATCATCATGGCGGCATGGTGGAAGTGGATGGCTTTCTGTATGGCTCAAGTGATCCGGGTGTGCTGACTTGTATCAATCTTGCTAATGGACAGGCTGCCTGGCAGAATCGTTCTGTGGGAAAAGGCGCGCTGACCTGTGCTGACGGGTATCTCTACTTGCGAAGCGAAAAAGGCCCAGTGGCGCTGGTGGAAGTCAATCCGAAAGGCTACGTGGAAAAGGGCCGCTTTAACCAGCCGGATCGCAGTGGAAATATGGCCTGGCCTCACCCGGTCGTCGTTGATGGCAAACTGTTTTTGCGCGATCAGGATATTCTGTTATGCTATGACGTCCGTAACAGATAATGCGGATTTTCGATTGATCAGTAACACTCCGTTTACGAGTCACTTCCCATGCGACACTCTCTGGGAGCTCGGGCAGCGAGGTTCTTTACAACTTTTGATTTGAAAGAAATAGATATGCGGTTTCGAAGTGCTCTGTTGAATCAGTTTACATGGATATGGTTCTGTCTATTTATTGTTTGCAGTGGTGTGACTTCGATCAGCCTTTCTGCCGCAGAATCAGAACCGGATCGTCCAAATATTTTATGGATCACAAGTGAAGACAATGGTCCCCATCTGGGCTGTTACGGGGATGAGTATGCGGATACTCCCCACATTGACGGTCTGGCTAAGCAAGGCATGATTTATCTGAACTGCTGGTCGACCGCGCCGGTTTGTGCTCCTGCAAGAACGACGCTGATTACCGGCATGTATCCGACCTGCCTGGGAGCCGAACACATGCGAAGTATGGTCAAGCTGCCTGAGAGTATCAAACTGTACCCACAGTACCTGAAGCAGGCTGGCTATTACTGCACGAATAACAGCAAGGAAGATTACAATGTAGAAAAATCGGGTGAGGTCTGGGACCAGTCGAATGGAAAGGCGCACTGGAAGAATCGAAAGCAGGGACAGCCCTTTTTTGCTATTTTCAATCACACCATCAGTCATGAAAGTAAAATTCGCAATCGCCCGCATACGTTGATTCATGATCCCGCCAAAGTTCGGATTCCTGCTTACCATCCTGATACCCCCGAAGTCCGCCATGACTGGGCGCAGTATTATGATCGCATCACCGAAATGGATGCAAAGGTCGGCAAGAATCTCAAGGAGCTGGCCGAAGCCGGGCTCACTGAAGAAACGATTATTTTCTACTATGGTGACCATGGTTCCGGGATGCCACGGAGTAAGCGCTGGCCTTATAATTCAGGTTTGCAGGTTCCCCTGGTGGTGTATATTCCTCCGAAATATCGCAAGCTGGCCCCCACGGATTATCAGCCCCAGGCGAAAACAGATCGACTGGTAGGCTTTGTTGATTTTGCACCGACTGTCTTGAGTCTGGCCGGTATCAAACCACCTCAGCATATGCAGGGCGATGCCTTCATGGGGCAGTACGATACGAAGCCACAAGAGTATCTGTTTGGCTTTCGAGGCAGAATGGATGAACGCTATGACCTGGTGCGATCGGTCCGTAATCAGCGTTACCTGTATATCAAGAACTATATGCCTCACAAAAAATATGGTCAGTACCTGAATTACATGTTCCAGACACCGACGACTCAAGTCTGGAAAAAAATGTATGATGCCGGTGAACTCAAGCCGCCCCAAACTTATTTCTGGGAGACGAAACCCGCTGAAGAACTGTACGACCTGCAGGCAGATCGGGACGAAGTCAACAATCTGGCTGACTCAGCAGAACATCAAGCGGTTCTAAAAGAACTGAAGCAGGCACAGCACAAAAAGATACTGGCCATCAGAGATCTGGGTTTTCTGCCGGAAGCAGAGTTTCACAGCCTGGCTGATGGGGAAGCTCCCTATCTGGTTGGTCAGAACAAAGAGCTGTATCCACTCAGACAGATTTTGAAGATGGCTGACCTTGCATCATCGGGAAAGCCGTCAGGCGTGGACCAGTTGATCAAAGGACTCTCCAGCCAGAACGCAGCGATACGTTACTGGGCAGCGATGGGCCTGTTAATGCGTGGCGAACCAGCAGTTGCGCAGGCGCATGAGTCGCTTCTAAATGCTCTGGAAGATAATTCAAAATCGGTGCGTTGTATTGCTGCAGAGGCACTCGGGAAATATGGGACTCAGCAGGATGTTGACAATGCTGTCGATACTCTGATTTCATTATCAGATCAGAAACAAGAAGGCGTCTATGTGGCCATGCTGGCATTAAATGGCCTGGATAAACTGGGAAGTGAAAAAGTGGCCCGGGTGCAGGACCAGATCGCAAAGCTGCCACTGAAGAATGCTCAACTGGACCGACGGTTGCAGTCATACGTAGGCCGACTGGTAGAGCGCCTGCAGGAACAGCAGGCTCAAGCTGCAGAGAAATAACATGCAAGGGAGCGTAAATACGGTTGTCGTATTTACGCTCCATTTGGTTTTCGGATTATGCCTTTTCGATTCGGAGAGTCACCTTGCTGTTCCCGATCGAAACTTCTTTACTGTCATCTGTCTGCTCTGACTGTTCCAGTTTGTCTCCGAGTGTTTCACCCAGGATGTAGTCGGACCAGTTGGTAACCGCTGCTTTAACTTCGGTTGCATCTGCAGGATTGAAGAAGATTTTGATCCGGTCTTCAATCTCCAGATCTGCTTCCTTGCGCAATTGCTGAATCTGCCGCACAAAGTCGCGGGCCATGCCTTCCTGTTCGAGTTCAGGAGAGAGCTTCGTGGAAACGGCGATTTGAATTCCCTGCTCGTCCGCACATACCCAGTCGGCGGCCTGCTCCGTCCCGACCAGAACGTCATCTGGTTCAAGATCAATCTGATTGCCTGAGAGCTCAATGGAAACCGATAGACCCCGTCTGAGTGGTCCCAGTACTTCGTCGCCAATTTCAGGCAACTGCTGACGCAGCATGCCCAACAGCTTGCCGTATTTCGGTCCCAGCGTTTTCAGGTTCGGCTTGTAGGTGTAGCTGACCAGGTCATCCAGGTTTTCACAACGCGTCACCTGTTTGATGTTCAATTCCTCTTCAATCGTATTAGCCAGGTTTTCGATTGCATCCGCCTGCTGAGGCGTCTGGCAGGCAAATCGTAATTCTGCCAGAGGCTGTCGAACCCGCTGATTGGATTCATCACGCAGCTTATGACCCAGTTTCACAACAATTTGTGCCTGTGCCGCCCGGAAGTTGAGTTCTTCATCAAGCAGCGAAGCATCGCATTGGGGAAAATCACAGAGGTGAACGCTGTTCGGGGCAGAATTGTCCCAACTGGTGACGAGGTTCTGATACATGCGCTCGCTGAGGAACGGAATACTGGGAGCCAACACTTTGGAAAGCGTGACCAATACCTCAAACAGAGTCTGATAGGCGGCCAGTTTATCAGTATCGTTGGCATCCTGAGAACGCCAGAAACGACGTCGGTTGCGTCTGATATACCAGTTTGACAGATCATCAATAAATGCGGTGGCGTTTTTCAGAAAACTGGCAAAGTTATACGTTTCGATTTCCGTTTTTGCGCAAGACAGCAGCGCCTGCAGGTTTGATAAAATCCAGCGGTCAATTTCCGGACGCTCTGCAACGGGGATCCGATCCTGGGCAGGATTAAACTCATCCAGACGTGCGTAGTTGACAAAGAAGGCATAGGAGTTCCAGAGCGGGATCAAGACCTGGCGGCGGATTTCATCGGCAGGTTTACTTTCCACCAGGCAGGTGGGAGCACCTTCTTTGGTTTCACTGATCGGGCCTTCCGGAGTTTCCAGGGTCACCTGCTGATCAGGATTTCTCATGCCGAATCTCAGGTCCGACGCAGGGTTGTGAGCCAGATACATCCAGCGCATGGTGTCGACACCCAACTGCTCTGCGGCTTCTTCGAACCAGATGGCGGTTCCATCTGATTTATGCATCGGCTTGCCTTCTTCATTCAGCACCAGTCGATAACCGAGCAGCGTTTTGAACGGAGGCGTGCCATCCATCATGGTTGCCATCGAGAGCAATGCGTAGAACCAGTTACGGAACTGTCCGGGGAAACATTCGGTAACCAGGTCCGCTGGATACCATTTTTCCCATTCAGCCTGGTTTGTATTGTACTGCATGGTTGAGAAAGGCACGATGCCCGCATCCAGCCAGGGATTACCGACATCCGGGATCCGCGACATCAGATTTCCCGTTTTCGGGTTTTTGAGTTTGACTGCGTCAATCCAGGGGCGATGAGGAGTGTGCCCTTCCAGTGCTTCCCAGCCTTCGACTGCGCGTTCTTTCAACTCAGCCAGGGAGCCAATCACTTCGAAGTCTCCGGTTTCTTCATCGACCCAGATCGGCAGTGCCAGTCCCCAGAAGCGTTTTTTAGAGACCATCCAGTCCCGCATGTTGGTAAGCCATTCCAGTTCGTGTTGCTCCCCATCAATACTGGAAGGAACCCAGTCAATCTGACGCGTGACATCTTTGATCTCTTCTCGCCAGTCCATATTGATGAACCATTCATCGACCAGACGGAAGATCAGTTCATCGCCGGTTCGCCAGCAGTGTGGATAGATATGCGGGTAGGATTCCACAGAAACCAGCAGTTCTTTTTCTTTCAGGCGTTCGAACACCAGCTCAGGTGTAGCAGGATCAATGGCTTCTCTGCCTGTAAATTCCCCAAAGCCTTCTTCGAAGCGTCCATCTTCACCAAGCGGCGCGATCGCAACCAGCCCCAGCTGAATTCCCAGCTGATGGTCGACGTCACCGCAGCCGGGCGCGGTGTGAACGATACCCGTTCCTTCGCCGGCGACTACATGCGGATTGCCTTTAAAGTCTCTACCGCCATCCACCACTTTGTGGCAGGAGATGCCAGTCTGATCCAGCAGCGATTCATCACTGGGATGACCGCCGGGAGACTGTTGTGCGGGCAGATCATCAAAGGGCCCCGTATATTCCCAGCCGACCATCTGCGCACCCTTGATGGTTTCAAGGATTTCATAGCCCCCCTGCTCTTTAAAGATCTGGGCCAGGGTTTTCAGTTTGGGGACGTCTTTCGGCCAGGACCATTCCGGGCGTCCGAATCCTTCTTTGAATTCGCGGCTCAACCGCTGGTATTCCAGGTTTTCTTTGGCGAAGTAATAGATGGCATCATCTTTTTTCGCACGGAGTTTGACATAATCCAGCTCGGGGTTGATGGCAGCGGCCACGTTACTGGTAAGTGTCCAGGGAGTGGTCGTCCAGATCAGCAGGTATTCATTTTCCCGATCTTTGAGGGGGAATCGCACGAAGACGGACTTGTGGACAGAAAGTTTTCGTCCGTCGGCGACTTCCATCTGGCTGTAGGCACTGCCTCCGCGACCGGACCAGGGCATGACGTCGTGACCACGATAGACTTTACCCCGTTCAAAACATTTCTTGAGAAACGTCCAGATGGTTTCGTTGTTCTCGGTAGAGAAGGTGAAGTAACTGCCACCCCATTCTGCGTTCCCCAGACGCGAAACCAGCATATCCGCTTTATCGGTAATCTGTTTGCCGCTGGGGGCCGTCAGTGTGACTTCTGTGTCTTTTCCGACATACTCTGCCAGTTTTCGCAGTTCATCGGGATTGTCCCAGTCCATCCAGTAGCCCAGACGCACCGATTGTTCCGTCTGACGGGCAGCGAAACGCAGCACGCGTTTTTTACACTCGTTGACGAATTTGTCGATCCCATGGGAAACGACTTCCTGTTTCGTGCCATACCCCAGTTCTTTTTCGACTTCGACTTCGACCCAGAGTCCCTGGCAGTCAAAACCGTTTTGAAAACGAAGCTCGTGCCCGGTCATGGCGTAATAACGCTGGTAAGCATCCTTGTAGGCTCTGCCCCACGCATGATGAACCCCCATCGGGTTATTGGCGGTCATCGGACCGTCGATAAAACTCCATTTGGGTTTGCCCTGATTTTTCTTACGGAGCTGGTCAAACGTCTGGTTCACTTCCCAGAATTTGAGGATTTCGTGTTCACCTTTGATGAAGCTGGCGTCAGTGACTTTTTGAAACATCGGAAAATCTTATTGAGTGGTTTTGTTTGAAAATGAGTTTTGAGAAATTAAACGAGTCCAATTTCACTATGGCGACAGACTGACTAAGATAGGGAATTCAACGATCCGCTCTGTGTCATATTCTGCCGGTCCTGTCCTGAGACAGAAGTATAATAGCGGGAATGCGTTAAGTATTACATAGACAGCACTTTCTTACGAGGCATGTAAATTCGTATTTGTAGCTGTTTTATCATAATTTTTCCAGTTTGAGAGTCAGAATGTCCGAGTCGAAAGAACCATTAATACACGTTGTCCTGTATCAGCCGGATATCCCTCAAAATACAGGGAATATCGGTCGAACCTGTGTTGCCGTCGGCGCCAAACTGTGGCTGGTACGTCCGCTGGGATTCCAGCTCGACGCCAAGCATTTACGGCGTGCCGGCATGGATTACTGGCAGCACCTGAACTGGGAAGCGGTAGACAGTCTGGCGGAAGTGCAGTCACAGCTTCTGGACAGGACATGGTGGAAGCTGACCAAGTTCGCAACCCGCTATGTCTGGGATGCGGAGCTGGAACCCGGTCAGGTGTTCCTGTTCGGCAGTGAAAGTAACGGATTGCCTCCCCGAATTCTCGAAGAAGATCCTGATGCGAATCTGAAGCTGCCGATGCACCAGGAAGTGCGCAGTCTGAATCTGGCCAGTACCGCGACCGCCGTCATGTATGAAGCAGTACGACAGTTCGGGGGACTGGCCTGAGCAGATTATTTCCCCCGCCCGGTGACGGGGTATTGCGGATCCTGAAAACCTTTTCCACTATGTTCTCCGGGAGGTACGAGAGAATCGATGAAGGCTTCGTCTTCGGCTGTGATCTCGACGTCCAGGCAGCCCAGGTTGTCGTCGAACTGTTCCATGGTGCGCGGGCCGATGATGATCGATGTGAGAATGGGGTTGGCCATGCACCAGGCGAGCGCAAAGTTCGTCATAGAGACTCCCTTCTTGTCACAGTAAGCTGCGATTTCCTGGGAGAGTTGAATACTCACATCACGCAGTTCGGCTTCTTTCATGCGTTTATCATCGCGCGAGGCACGGCTGCCTTCCGGGAAAGGCTGATCGGGACGGTATTTTCCGGTGAGAATTCCACGAGCCAGTGGGCTGTAACTGACGACGCCAATCCCTTTTTCCTGGCAGAGAGGCATCAGTTCCACTTCAATATCACGGTTCATGATATTATACAGAGGCTGTACACAGCTGAATGAATACAGGTTGCGGACATCACTCGTCCAGAGCGCTTCTGCCAGTCGCCACGCACGGAAGTTAGAACAGGCGATGTAGCGCACTTTTCCAGACCGGACCATATCGTCCAGGGTCCGAAGTGTTTCTTCAATCGGGGTCTGGTAATCAGGAGTGTGGACATAGTAGATGTCGACGTAGTCGGTATCCAGACGCTGTAGACTGCGATCCAGTTCCCGCATCAGGTGGACACGGCTGGCGCCGGCGTCATTGGGGCCGTCGCCCATCGGCGCGCGTCCCTTGGTGGCCAGGATGACTTTATCGCGTCTGTCTTTTAAAGCCTTGCCCACAACCAGTTCAGACCCACCGGTGCTGTACATGTTGGCGGTGTCGAAAAAATTGATACCCTGATCAATGGCTTTATGCATAATGGCGATCGAGTCTGCTTCACCGGTCGGGCCACCAAACATCATTGTGCCCAGGCAGACGGGAGAAACACGTACGCCAGCTTTACCTAAGTTGCGGTAATCCATAAGTAACATCCTGAAGAGTAAGGGGGTGTAAGTCGGTCGAGATTTTCAAGAGTTCTATCTTCGGTTTTTATGACACATTTCTCAAGGGACCTTAAATTCCTTGAACAGACGTGGTTGAAGATTCTCGCTCAGCCTGTTAAAGTAACTCTTTGCACCTTGGGGTTAATATGTGCCCCGACTGATTCTGCAATGACTGTTGGTTGTTAAGCTGAATGATACCAATGGTTTAGGATAAAATGGATTCAACCGAACTTACTTAATCTAGAAGCAAATACGAAAGGCATTTCTTCGAATGGGAACCAAGAAGACAGGTAAAGGTCGTCGAAAAATTGGTCGTAAGAAACGACGTGCACGAGCTAAGATCAGGCATCGTAAGGGTTAATTCCCATTCTCGCCTGGCGACGCAGGTCCTGGCTGGCTCCTTAAAGTGTCAACTTTAAGGTTCTGATTCTTTACGCAATCAGTGAAGCAGCGCCGAAATAAAACTGTGGGATCGCCGAATATCAGAGACAAAAAGGGGCTTATTAAAGCCCCTTTCTTTCGTTGACGGATGCAACCACTTTGCCTGGCTTGAGATCACTTACCAGTATTTCTCGAAGTGGATATTCCCCGGGTTTTTGGGAGTGGAAAGCGTGTATCCCTGCTCTGCGAGCAGTTCTACCATCCCCTTGGAATCCGGGAAAACCAGTTCCCCGCGATCATTTTTTTCGGGAAGTCCGATCATGGAAGGGTTACCACAGAGAAACACGTGTGTTTTATCGGGGGCGGGTGACCAGCCAAATGTTTCCTGAAAACGTTCGGGGTGAATGATATCCTGAAGGTATTGTTTTCCCACATAGGACGGGTGATTTTCATCCATGTTTTCCGGCTCGCGTGTGGTGAAAGCACCGTAGCGGTAGTTGGAAAACTGTTTTTGCAGTTGTTCCTGCTGATCAAGATATCCCAGATCCCCTTTGTAGCGGACACAGGTCATGGAAACAATGCGTCCTGTATGCCCGCGTTTTAACAATTCGATGCTCATCGAATTATGAGGCGCCTCGCCCGTTCCCGTGCCGGCAAAAATTACGTTATCCCCGGGTTGGACCGGCTTCAGGGTGTAAGTTCCCACGGGTTTTTTCCCCAGATGCAGGCGATCTCCTTCTTTGAGACGAAACAGCCGCGGCGTGAGTGGGGGATCATCCGTATCAGGGCGTAAGACCAGTGTGATGTAAAACTCCAGATAATCAATCTCGTCATTGGCCAGCAGGTCACCCTGCAGATCCAGCATCGGACAGGAGATCGAATACGCGCGTCGAATCAGTTTCGGCTTTTCTAATTCTGCCAGAGGACCGCCATCAACGCGGTGTTCCCAGGAGCCCAGTCCCAGCGTCGTGTACTGTCCACCCGAGAAGCGGGGAACGTCTTCGTCAGGTTTGATGCGCACAATCATCAGATGATCGTGTGGCATACGCAGATCCATCACGGACGCGTTATAGTATTTATTGCGTAGCTCTTCAATTTCTGGAGTCGATTGCCCGGTCGGAGGATTCGATGGATTCATGACTCTCCCTGTCGCGCTGGGTTACCACCGATGTCGATGGTCTCTTGATTTTGAATTGAGGGTCCCTCAACTTGTCCGTAGCAGAACCACTCATTTTCCAGGTCATTCTCTACTTGATTTCTGGAGGAACTCTATCAATCAAATAAAGATAATAACATGATGTTCTCTCAAATTGTGTCTATCTTCTATCACTTTTTCTGCTCAGAAAGTCAAGTGAGATCCCGAGTTTAATGACAGACAGACCTATTTCAGATTCATCAGGGGCAGCTTGTTGTAATTAAAAAAACCTTACTGAATCCGGAAATGATGAATAACAGATTTGGGGAAAACAGGGCATTAAATCCGGTTTCAACGAGACTGTCAGCTCTCAACTCTCGTCAATTATGGGGCTGGTTCCCTGGATATTCACACCACTGCCAATCAGGAGATTGTGGTCATAGCACCAGAGATAGAATCGTCCTGTCTTCTCAGGTGGCAGCACTTTGAGATTTTCGAACCCCGCCTGCTCGAACCAGGATTTGAGTTCTTCTGTTGTATGATGGTACTGATAAGTGGGGGCGAACCAGTCAAAGGTATCGCAGACGCGGTTTTCCCAATTGGGATGATTACTGAAATTGACAATTTTGTTGAGGACCTTGTTGATGACCGGCAGACCGCCCAACCAGGCCCCCAGGCGACACCAGGGTTCCAGCTTTTCCGGCGACATGCGTGTTGTGATTTTTCGTAACCCGCTGTTGATCCATTCCTGCCACCACTGATTCCTGCGATAGAGCCAGACGGAGTATTTTCCACCTGGTTTAACCATACGTGCAACAGCATCAAATACAGCGCGCGTGTCCTTATCGTGATGCATGACCCCGATGGAAAACACAAAATCAAACGTTTTCGGTTCAAATGGCAGATGTTTTAAATCAGCCTGAACCAGGTTCACCTGATCAAGATGCGCATTGAGTTGTTGTGCTTTTTCGACGGCAGTGGTGTGGTCTGCTCCAAAGACAATGCCCCCTGCTTCGGCTGCGACTTTGCAGTAACGCCCGCCGCCACAGCCGGCATCCAGTATTTTCAGGCCTTTCAGTTCGTGCAGCGCCATCCCCGTTTTCGCTGTGAATGTAGCCTGGTCTTCGTCATCGTGTGCGACTTCGTATTTATTCCACTGCAGACCAAAACTGGAGAGGTGTTCCTGTTCAACAAAACGGGGAATTCCTTTGATAACCGGGTAAGTCTGGCTGGTCTGAGGGTCAACCAGCTCTTGCTGTGACTCACTCCATTCCAGGGGATGGCACGTTTCTGGTGTTCGCAATGCTTCCAGAAGATCCTGAGAAAGAAATGTGCTGGTTGATGTTTCTTTCGTCATGATGGCTGACTGCTTACCTGAAAATGATCTGAGAAGTGATGAGAGTTTCTGTGCTTAAAATTCAAGTTCCATCAGATCTTCGCCCAGAATCGTATTGGGAAAGATCTGCTGGGCGACTTTAATTCCGATGGGATCGTCGCCTGTCTGCTGTGGGTCAATGTGTGTGAGGACCAGTTTTCCTACTTGGGCATCCCGCGCGAGTTCCGCGACAGGTGTCGTATGACTGTGCCCGGTTTTGTCGGCCCATTCCGCCATGTCATCCGGAAAATAACATTCATGGATCAAGAGATCGACACCCTTTACAAATTCGAGATGCTGCCTGGGATTGGCTGTATCTGTGATGTAGGCCAGCGAATGTCCGGGCCAGTCGATGCGATATCCCACTGAGCCGCCGGGGTGCTCCATGGGAATGTGCTGCAGGATTCCCTGCTCTCTGACGGAGACTGTTTCCGGAAGCGGCGTGAATTCATAATCGGGTAGTAAGGGGAAGATTTCTTCAGAAAACAGATGTGTCTGGATTGCAGCCAGCTTGGAGGCTTCCCCGTATAGTTTTACAGAATCGACCTGATCAGTAAGCATGGGGACCAGGAAAAATGAGAGTCCGACAATATGATCGAGGTGGGCATGTGTGAGAAAAATCTGCAGATCCCGCGTCTGGAGAAACTGTTGAACGCGAAAAAAACTGGTGCCGGCATCAAAGATCAATCCCAGTTCCGGGAGCATCAGGCAGGCAGTATGGCGGCGTTCATTCGGGTGATAACCACCGGTCCCCAGCAAGACAATTCGCATTGTTCCACTCCCCCGCGATTGGGTTTCCCCATTATCCGATTTCGTTGTCTACTTGCCTGAATTGAGTTCAGCCCGTCGGACAAACAGCAATGCAGCATCAGATCATAGTCTCTGTAAAACATGCCCGTTAATCAAGTTGTGATACCTGATTAACGGGCAGAAAAGCAAGTTGACTACAATAAAGTGTGATCGCTACAGGTCAGAGATTTACGAGTCCAGACGGCGTTCACGAATCCAATCGGTGTGGAACGTGCCTTCTTTATCCGTTCTCTGGTAGGTATGGGCACCAAAGTAATCCCGTTGTGCCTGCAGCAGATTGGCAGGCAGACGAGCCTGACGATATCCATCAAAGTAGCTCAGAGCGGCTGTAAAGCTGGGAACAGGAAGACCGAGTTCCACGGCAGTAGCGACCGCGCGTCTCCAACTGGGTTGCGCTTTTTCGACGGCATTGCGGAAGAAGTCGTCCAGCAGCAGGTTCTCCAGTTGCGGGTTTTTGTCAAAGGCTGCTTTGATATCCTGCAGGAAGGTGGAGCGAATGATACAGCCGCCACGCCACAGCAGGGCGATGTCGCCATTATTCAAGTTCCAGCCGAAGTGTTCGGCGGCGGAATTCAGTTGAACATAACCCTGGGCATAGCTGCATAATTTCGATGCATACAACGCCTGGCGTACGTCTTCGATGAACTGGTCCCGATCCCCTTCAAACTTTTTGTCTGGTCCACTGAGAATTTTGGAAGCTCGCACACGGGCGTCTTTCTGCGCGGACAGACACCGGGCATACACGGCTTCGGTAATCAGCGTGGTGGGAACACCCAGATCCAGAGCATGCTGGCTCATCCATTTTCCGGTTCCCTTCTGAGCGGCTGTGTCGAGGATTTCATCGACCAGGTATTCGCCGGTTTCTTCATCAATCACGGTGAAAATGTCACGGGTGATTTCAATCAGGTAACTTTCCAGTTCGCCCTGATTCCATTCATCGAACACTTTGTACAATTCCTGGTTGGTCAGCCCCAACGCGTGTTTGAGAATGTAATACGATTCACAGATCAGCTGCATGTCGCCATACTCGATCCCGTTGTGGACCATTTTGACGTAGTGGCCTGCACCGGCTTCCCCTACCCATTCGCAGCAGGGAATATCATTATTTTCGCCTACTTTGGCTGAGATGTCCTGCAGGATCGATTTCACGTGTGGCCAGCCGGCGGGAGATCCACCAGGCATGATGCTGGGGCCTTTGAGAGCACCCTCTTCACCGCCGGAAACACCGGTTCCAATAAACAGCAGGCCAGCGTCTTCGACTTCTTTGGTGCGTCGATTGGTGTCGTCGAAGTGGGTGTTTCCGCCGTCAATAATGATGTCGCCGGGGCTCAGCATGCCTTTCAGATCGTCAATGATGGAGTCGACGGCAGGTCCTGCTTTGACCATCAGCATAATCTTACGGGGGGATGCCAGATTATCGACGAGTTCTTTCAGAGTATGGTAGCCAGTGATATTCTGTTCGTCAGTTTTACTGCTGACAAATTCGTCGGTGACACTGGTTGTCCGGTTAAAAACACCCACTGAATAGCCATGATTTGCCATATTCAGAACCAGGTTCTGTCCCATCACTGCCAGACCTACCAGGCCGATATCGTGTTTTGACATTTTAAATTCTCGTTTACTTCTGATGTGTTGTGGTTAATAAATGAGATCCGTTTCCGCTGTTTCCAAAGAAAACGACCAGAGACCTGTTATCGTTTCCAGGGAGGCAGCTCGGGAAGATAACTGTCGAATTCCGAGATGATTTTTTGCTGGTATTCCCCGGCAAATTCGCCATTAAGGAACTTGTCACAGGCTTCACCGATGAATCGTTCCCAGCTGGCTTCTTCTGCTCCTGGGTTAATCGGATAGAATAAAGCGCCGACCGCTTCTGCTGCTTTCATGTCTCCGGGAGCGTCTCCGATCATCAGAACTTTGTCTGAGTCGTATCCGCAGGCTTTGGCCTGTCCCAGCGTTTCTTTTTTACTGCCGGCTTCCTGGCCACAGATCGCATCCACGTACTGAGCGATATCGTGCTCTTCCCACTCTTTGTTGAGTGCTTCATTGGGAGTTGCCGAGCAGACGATCATGTCGGCTACCGGATCCAGTTTGATCAGGCTCTCTCTGACGTTGGGATAGGGAGGCACATCATGAACCATATCGGCAATCATTTCATTGACAGCCAGCGACCACTTCAGTGCCAGTGCCAGATCCGGGTCATTCGTTTTTTCCACTTCGGCAGCCAAAGTCGGATTGCCCAGCTTGGTTTCCCGTTCAATCCAGTCACGAACTCCCTGCAACTTCGGGATCTTCACATTACGGGAGATGACTTCCGGTCGCTCTTCCAGCAGGTCCAGTGCTAATGTGTAAGAGATAAACCGGTTGGCACCGCGCCATTTAGAATACAGGTTCGTGAACTCAGCTGCTTCACGGGCATATTTTGAAATGGGCTGCAAACCAAAGTAGTTGATGAAGTTGGGAATGAAACACTCTTTGTGTTTAATTTCCATCGAATCAAAAGCGCAACCATCTGAGTCAATGCCAATCAAAAACTCATTTTTTTTCTCAAAGTTGGAGTCCAACGGATTATCCGACACAATCTTCTCCCCAATGTTTATTTTAAAGTCTGATACAGTGATTCAATACAGTTGACCGCCGGGCAGACGGTCAAAGTTCAAGCAGACGGATATTCGATTTATCTGTCAGCCTGAGGTACATATTTCGGCAATTTCTGATCCGAGAACAGAGGCTGTAACTGAGCCAGCCGCATCCGCCCATTAATCATTGGAATACTGGGCCAGTCGTTGCCAACCAGTGGTTTACAGTACTTGACGAAATCATCGGTCACGTCCATTCCGTCGGCGGTAATCCAGTTTTTGGGGAAGGTGCGTTCGCTGTTTGCTACTTCCGGCAGGGGGACTTTGTCATAACGGACGTTGTAGCCGGGGCCTTCTGCCCGCAGGATTGTGGACATATAGCCTGACTCGCCGGCGGCAGCCAGTAAAGCGGCTTTCTGCCCTGCTCCATAGGCTTCGTCCAGGTCGACGGTGGATGCGTAGGCGATATTGTGACGCTGGTCTGTGCCTGGAATATTGGCCCGGGCGGCGCCTTTGACGGCCAGTCCACGTTGATTTAATTCATTCACGAGTAATTGCGCGACGGTCAGCTGGCTGGAGCTGAACTGGGTATGCCCAAAGGAATCTTTGGTTTCGCCGATGTCTCCCAGTGAGAGACCTTCGCTGACAACCACGATCAGACGACCATCTTTTTTGAGCTGGTCATTGACCTGTGCATGAATCTGCTCAATGCTGACCGGGTTCTCTGCAAGATAAATCTGCATGGGGATTTTCCGTTGCGGATCAGCCAGACGGGCCGCGGCGGGAATGAAGCCGATTTTGCGTCCCATAGCCTGTAGAACCAGAACCGGATCAGCGGGGCAACTTCCCCGGTTTTCTTCGTTGGCCATCTGGACCATACTCATCCAGTAACGGGCTGTACTGCCATAACCGGGAGTGTGGTCGATCAGTTTGAACTCGCTGTCTCCTACATCGTTGTCGATGGTTTTGGGGACGCCGATTCCGACGATGTCGACGCCGCGTTCGGTTGCCATCTGCGCGACTTTATTCGCTGTATCCATCGAGTCATTTCCGCCAATGTAGCAGAAATAGCCGATGTTATGCGCCTTGAAGACTTCGACGATCCGGTCAAAGTCTTCATTCTGATGTTCTTTCAGCTTGTAGCGACAGGTTCCTACAGAACCAGCGGCAGGTGTCACTCTTAAAAGGGCAATTTCTTCTGGAGACTGACCACTTAAATTGAGCAGTTCTTCTTTGAGAACCCCTTCAATTCCATGCCAGCCAGCATAGATTGTGCCGATTTCCGGGAGATCCCGGGCTGTTTCGACCAACCCTCTCAGGCTGTTGTTAATGACTGGTGAAGGTCCACCAGACTGTGCCACAATCATATTCTTAGGACTTGCCACGTTTTCTCCTCACTCTGTTGTTGTCTATTTGAGATGCTTTGTGACCCACCTGGGTACAGAACATATCCCTCTGTTACTTTGGGGCCCTTGTCTCTCTGTAATGAACCAGATCTGATCCCAGAACCGAGACCGGTATGTATGAATCAATTCGGGCGAGTACGAATGCTTCCCACAAGGTCCAGGGCGATTATTAGAAGGCTATTGTTGATTAAAGTGCTTTTAATTAACAGTTTATCGTTAATGTTATCATTGCCTGAGTCGGCAGGAAATAGCCTATGTTCAGTGTGGGCAATTATGTTTTACAGACTCACAAAGACTTGTATCAACTCACTTAGTCGGGATATTACCCGATTTTGTGCTCTAATTCAAAGTATCGCCGTGCTGCCAATACAGAAAGTTCCGGGAAAGTTTGGCCATGAAAGTTAAATAAATACCGGGGAACGCCTATTTCTGGGGAGTCAATGTGATTTTGACCCCCTGCATTTTATAGTCCAGCTTAAAAGAGCTGAATAATGCGTCAAAAAACTCATCGGCTTCCGCATCGACAACCGCGACGTCGATGAGTTGCAGGAGGTTGATGTCTGCTTCCACCAGTTCCTGTTTGTCATATTCAAACTCGATTCCCGACTGTTCCAGTTTCTGCATGATTGCCAGAACCGGAACCTTCTTCACCCGTAGTGTGAACTTCCTTCTGTTAAGCGGGACTGTCTTCCCCCCGCCAGCTCGAACTGGATGCACAGTCTTTTTGGGATTCAAAAGTTGCTCGATCTGTTCATGGACGTCCATTGCAGCCTGAACGGAAAGAAGTTTGCCGGAACTGGTTAATACTAAATCCGGAAACTGTTCCTTTATCTGTGCGGTGACCGAATCGATTGATTTTCCTGGCAAGGGATACGTTCGTTTGATCAGAACTTTGTCCGGAACCGCTGCGAGCCGAATACCAGTTGCCTCCCCTGCCCACTCATAAGTCAGATCGAACTGAATCAGGATCAGGGAAAGCGATTCAGTAGCGTTCACAGAGACCAGAGAAAAGTTCGACCACAGATCGTGGGGCACCAGTTGTTCATTGTCGATCTTGATCTGGTAGGAATTGGTGATGTTCTGCAGGATTTCAGCAGGCGTGTCCAGATCCTGAAAGTGAAATGTATGATTTCTTGAAAGCTGAATGACCCGTGATTTGAGTGTGTTCTGTGAGTCAGCCAACTCGTGAAGGGCATCAGATTTCAGCTGCAATAGTGTTTTGAGCTTTGATACTTCCGCATCCGGGCCAATAAAAATATTACTGCCAACAATAATGCACCTGGCTTGTATCAGATCTGCGATTTGAGCCAGCCCCTGTTCCAGTGTCTGATTCTGAAGATCAATTTTCAATTTACGGGAAGGGTCAATTCGTCGATCCAGGATGATCGAGATATTCTGTGTCTCTCTGATTCTCTGGAGGATGGCCCGGATTCCCACGTTGGACCAGGAGGCGGAGAATGGTTGTGTCAGTGCCTGTCGAAAATTTCGTTCAGTGAGATAACGGGGGATTTCCCGATTGAGTAAAACAGGGGGTTCCCCGGAACCCTGATTGGCGTATCCCCTCTGATGTTCTGTATTTCTGAACAAAAACAGCATCAGGAAGATAATCAGCCAGAATTTAGGGAGTATCAGCTTTCTCACAGATCGATTCTTTTCCGCTGGTCGGAATTTTTACAGTAAAGGCCGGGTGAAAAACCGGAATCAGGTGCTGGAGTGTGACCGGGTTCCATGATACCATATCAGTACGGGCCTTTCCTGTCATATTTTATCTATCCGAGATGTGATAGTCTAATGTAAAGAGAGTCAGTACTTTATGCAGAAAATACAGGCAGTTGGAATCGATTTAGGAACTACTTATTCCTGTATTGCGCATCTGAATGAGCATGGGGAGCCGGTAACGATTCCCAACCAGGAAGGAGAACTGTCCACACCCTCTGTTGCCATGTTCGATGGCGCGGAAGTCATTGTCGGCACAGAAGCATTACGGCATGCGATCGTGAACCCTCGAAATGTGGTTCAACATGCCAAACGCTTTCTGGGTAAACCGAATTTCCGCTGGGAAATCGATGGCCGCTATTTCACACCACGTGATATCTCTGCTTTTATATTAAAAAAACTGCTATCTGCTGCTGAAGAACGCATCGGGCCTATCGAGTCAGCCGTTATTACGGTGCCCGCGCAATTCAGTGATCTCCAGCGCCAGGAAACGATTGCTGCTGGAAAACAGGCAGGGCTGAAACAGGTTGATCTGATTAATGAACCAGTGGCGGCTGCGTTATGCTATGTGCTGGGAGCAGAAGGGATGTGGTTTGCCGAACTGGCCGAAGAGCAGCGCATTCTCGTTTACGATCTGGGGGGCGGTACCTTTGATCTTTCGCTGGTCAAATATCAGAAAGATGAAGTGAATGTCCTTGCCAGTGGCGGGGATTTAAAGCTGGGGGGGATTGACTGGAACAGTAAATTGCAGGCCACGATCGCAGAACAGTTTTTCGGCGAGTTTGGTGTCAATCCTGCGAATGATCCGGAAAGCCTGCAGTATCTGGCAAATGAAGTGGAACAGGCCAAACGCAGTCTGACTGTCCGTCCTAAAACAACCATGGCCTGTCAGGTGGGGTCGCAACGCAAAACGTATCAGATCACGCAATCACAATTCGAGCAGCTCACTAAAGGACTTGTTGAACAGACCACCAGCATTACCAGAGCATTACTCAAAGACAACGGCATGGGCTGGGCTCATGTAGATGTCGTACTGACAACCGGTGGCTCCTCCCGGATGCCTATGATTCGTGATGCTTTGAAGCAGGCAAGTGGAACGACGAGGAATCTGTCGCTGCCTCCTGATCAGTCTATTGCGCATGGGGCCGCCTATTATTCCGGTATGCTCTTGAGCAATCGTGAATATGCCGAATCCATTCTGACATCCGAAGCAGCCAGTCGTCTGGCAAAAATGAAGCAACACAGTGTGAATGCCCGTTCGCTGGGATTTCTGGTACGAGATCAGTCCGGGCAGCAACGCATTCCTCACTATATTCTTCCTGCGAATACCAAGCTACCCGCATCGGTCAAGCATACCTACGGAACCGTTTCCCCCAATCAGAGGCGTGTGCATCTGAAGTTAATTGAAAGTGGTGCCTCTCAGGATGAACCCTTTGTGATTCTGGGGAACTGTGTGGTCGAGGGGCTCCCCGCCGATTTACCCGTGGACTCAAAAATTGAAGTCTTAATTGAATACGACGCCGAAGCGCGGGTGCATGTTTCCGCCAGAGACTGTACGAGTGGAAAAGAAGCGGAAATAGAAATTACCCGCGAACAGAACCTGGTGCAGCAGGCTCCCGAGGGAGCGAAACAGGAATCACCGGCATCTCCACCTTCAGCGGTGGATTCAGAGCCTTTGTTACTGGACGATATTCTGGATCAGGCCGAGTCCGTCAGTCAACCGCAGCAGAAGAGGCCAGTTCCAGAGTCACAGCCTGTTTCTCCCCGTCCGAAGCCGGCAACCAGAGGGCTGGACAGCTCTGAGCGTCCGGTTGCACTTTGCAATCAGTGTGGTGAACCACAGTTGGGTCCCCCTGCAGCCGATTGTCCCACACCGGATAAGCATGCCAAAGGGGCGCTGTCATCACGACAGCCGCGTCCTCAGAAAAAACAGAGAAAGCAGAAGCCGCCTCAGCGCGGTGCGCAGAATTCACAGTCTGCCCGTAAACAGAAAGCGGGAACGCGACGATCGGCTGCAAATCCACCAGCGGGAAAGAATCAAGCGCAGTCAAAGTCAGCCAGTCAAATTGATGCTGCAGAGGATGAATTCTGGGATCTGCTGGAAGATGCCTGATACCGGTCTTGTTTCCCTCGGCAATGATTCCAGAACTCAATCAACAACTTAGGATGTAAGAGCTCAGATGAAAATTGAACGGATTGAATTGTATCATGTGGCAATGCCCCTGATTTATCCCTGGCGAACCGCTTATGGCGAAGATGCGGCCATCCATTCTGTTCTGTGTCGTATGATCAGTGGATCTGTGGAAGGCTGGGGAGAAAGTACCCCGCTGGCAGCTCCCTGCTATAGTCCGGAATGGGCCGGTGGCGTGTTTCATACCGTATCGGAATGGCTGGCACCAGCTGTGATTGGTCAGGATTATGAAAGTGGAGACGCCCTGCAGCAAACACTCTCACTCTATAAAGGCAATCCCTTTGCCAAAGCGGCCCTGGATAATGCCTGGTGGAGTCTGCACAGCCGGATTTCAGGAATTCCTCTCCATACGGCTCTGGGCGCGACACGTGACGAAGTTCCCGTCGGTGCTGATTTCGGGGTCATGGATCATCTGGATGATTTGATAGAAGCCGTTGGGGCCGCAGTGGCAGAAAAATTTCCTCGCATCAAACTCAAATTTCGACCGGGTTGGGATGTTCCGATGCTACAGGCGGTGCGATCTGCGTTTCCGGACGACATATTTCACATTGACTGTAACAGCGGCTATCGACTGAGTGATGTTGCCCTGTTCCAGGCCATTGATGAATTTCAGCTGGCGATGATTGAGCAGCCACTGCAGCATGACGATCTCACAGATCACCGTGAACTGCAAAAGATGATTCAGACACCGGTCTGTCTGGATGAAAGTATTACACATCCGTATCGCGCACAGCAGGCGGTCGATCTAAAAAGTTGTCAGTATGTGAATGTCAAGCCGGGACGCGTCGGTGGATTAACGAACGCCGTCAAAATTCATGATCTTTGTCAGCAGGCAGGCATTCCCTGCTGGGTGGGGGGGATGCTGGAAAGTGCCACTGGTGCCTCTCATTGTGCCGCCCTGGCCATGCTGGACAACTTCACCTATCCCGCTGATATTTTCCCCAGTGAAAAGTATTACCGTGAAGATCTGGCTGAGGTTCCTCTCTCGTTGTCAGTGACGAATGCGGGAGTACCGGGAGTCAAAGCGTTTTCAGAATTACCTGATCCGGACAGTGGGAGATTACAGGCACTGACAATACAGAAAAAAATCATCAGTTCCTGAGGTGAATATGGCGGCTGGTTTATTGTCAAATGTTCATTGTGTGGGTTTGGTCTTGAGATAAAATGCAGCCGAAAATCAGGAAAACTTTCAATAAAAGGACCTTATTGGGGAATAACCTGTGGTGTTTCAGTATCTTTCTACTTAGAGAGTCAGGTTATGTCATTATCGAATCATAACAATTCAGATGAACTGACAAGACTGGTTGATGAACATTATCAACTGCTGTTTCGTTATGCGTACCGATTGTCTGGTGATAACGCTGATGCTGAAGATCTCACACAACAGACCTATTTGATCGCCCAGAAAAAATTGTCGCAGTTACGTGATCCGAAGCTGGCCCGCTCCTGGCTTTGCACGATTTTGAGAAATCTGTTCCTGAAAAAAGTAACACACAAAAAAGGCGCCGTTTCGTTGAGTCTGACATTTGATCTGGCTTCTGAAGAAACGATAACGCCGGAACTGACATCGCAAGAGTTACAGAAAGCCCTGGATGAACTGACCGAGGAATTTCGAGTTCCTTTATTGATGTATTATTTTGAAGAGCGGTCTTACAAAGAAATCTCTTCAGAATTATCAATTCCGGTGGGGACCGTGATGAGCCGTTTGTCGAGAGCAAAGTCATTTTTACAGGAACGTTTTTCAGAACCACTACGAGATGTCACTGCGATTCACTCATAATTATTTCATCGGAAACTTGGTTTCATTATGAACACGTCAGAACCATCCAGGTCATCAGGTTTTCCTGAATCAGAAAATACTGATTCAGGTCATTACGCTGCTGATCCGGTTTTTGACGCACAACTGAACCGGACTCTATTTGATGTCAATGTCCCGGATGGGCTGCGAGAGACGTTACTGAAGTCGCTTTCTGACCATGAGTCTGTTGATCCTGTCAGTAATTCGCCGATGGACGCTCCCCGTAAACGGTTTCGACATAATCCGAATATTCTGGCGGGGCTCTCTGCCTGCCTGGTTTTCGCGGCGATTCTGACGTACTTCTGGGCTGCCCGGGGACCGGTTATTGAGTTAGCCCGGTTTGGACCGGAACTGAATCTGGACAGTCGTCTGTTACCAGAATTCGATCAGCATTTCCCCGCGCGCCTGCCAGAACAGGGAGGCTGGAATTCCCGGGGGCATTTGACAATCTATAATAAAACCTATGGTGTTGTCGCAGGAACTGCAGGCACACAAGATACTGCTGCTCGATTTTTTCGGCTCCGCACTGGAAATAACCGGTCTGTTTTTGGTGCCTTACTGCAGATTCCCGCCTCTCAGGTCTCTCCCCTGCCTGCACAAACCTCTTTCGATCCGGGGCAGGTTGAATATTCCCAGTTAAACAAAGGGAATTACGCAACTGTGAGATGGATTGAAAATGATCAGGTTTATGTGTGTATTGTATTTGGCGGTGCGCGGGAACTGGAAGCCTTAGGTCGCGCCCTGCAATCCGCTTCCGCTTGAAATCAGACCCCTGACCGGCTCTACTGATAGAGAGTTGTCGATACTGATCTGATGCAAATATTTTCTATAAGGGGCTGTCATGCGCGTTTTACTTCAGTGCTGTCTAATGATGATGGGGGTCTGTATGTTTTCTGATGTTCCCTGTGAAGCGGGAAGTTATGCCTATATCTCGCTGGGGGGAGAGAAAAAAATTGCCATCTATCAGTTAAATGAAGAGACGGGGGCTCTGACTCATCTGGAAGACGTTTCCCTGGAGGGGGCACCCGGTTGTCTGGAAGTTGACCCACAAAAGAAATATCTGTTTGCCTCCGTCCGGAGCGCATCGAAGTTCATGAGTTTCTCGATAGACCCACAAACCGGAAAACTGAAACTCATTTCCAGTATCCCGGCAGGAGGCAACGCCGCCTACATCGCGACTGATAAATCAGGCGGATATCTGTTTTCGGCGTATTACGGTGAAGGGAAAGTGGCCGTCCATCGCCTGGGGAAACAGGGAGAGATACTGGAAGAGATTCTGCAGACCATTCCGACTGCGAAAAATGCACATGCGATTTTACCCGATCAGAATAATCAGTTTGTGTTTGTTCCTCATACCGGTCCGAATGCGATTTATCAGTTTCTCTGGGACGAAAAACAGGGAGTCTTGAAAGAGAACACTCCCCCCAGGCTCTCAGCGGCAGCGGGTCTGGAGCCACGCCATCTGGCAGTATCTCAAGACAATCGCTTCCTCTACTTTGATAATGAAAAAGGAAGTTCAGTGACTGCGTATAAATTGAATCCAGAGACGGGGACTCTGTCAGCCTTTCAGACGGTTTCGACGTTACCCGATGAGTTTAAGGGTAATAATACCTGTGCTGATATCGAACTCTCTCCGTCAGGCGATTATTTATATGCCTCGAATCGAGGGCATAATAGTATTGCCTGTTTCGCCGTCGATCAGCAGACAGGTCGGCTGAAGTCCTTCGGTCAGGCTGCTACGGAAGATACACCGCGCTCTTTCAATATCGATCCGACGGGGCGATTCCTGTATGCGGCGGGACAGAAAAATGGCAAACTGGCTGCGTACAAAATCTCGCCTGAAGACGGAACCCTGGAACGATTTGCGACATATGAAGTGGGGAAATCTCCTTCGTGGGTAGAGATTGTAAAGTTTCCCTGATCCGCAAAATTGCCTCTAAAGCACAGACTGTGCTCAGGTTTTAAGGGAAATCGTTCAGTACAAATACAGGGTGAGTCGATGAATTCCAGTGGATGGATTCATTTGTGGGGTTCGTCTCTGCGCAGGTTTTCGTCACTGCGTTTAGTTTACATCGACTTTTTCTGTTCCCGTGAAGAGAGAGGCTCATCATGCGCTTTTCTATATTCTCTTTGATTCTGTCTCAACTCTTCTTTGCCGTCGCCTATGGTCAGGAACAGCCACCGCTTCAGATCAGCTCTGATCACAGCTCAACCGGCTCCCCGCAGAGTAACATCAATATCACAAAAATTCCGTCGAATGCTGCTACCGGACCGGCGTATCAGCGAATGTCTGTCAGTCAGAAACTGATTCAGCAAAGAGCGTTTCTACAGGCACAACAGCGAATGCAGCGAATCAGTGCCCGCAAAGCGATGGGGATATCACCAGGCAGACCAACCATTTATGTGAATGTCACTCCGCTGCCAACCTATTCTCAAATCATGCAGCAGTCAGCGTGGTATAACTACAATCCGTATCAATTCAATGGCTACTGGTACGGACCCGAATATTGAGATCTGTTCGACCTTAATTAATTCAATCTTTGGCGGGAAGTGACTGTGCAAACTTGACCGCCTGATGGATCCAGTATTTGAGATCTTCTGCACTTTCATACCCCGCCTGCTCTACATAGATCATGCTTTTGAGCGGCTTGCCTGTGAAATCCATTTCGTGCGTGTCAGGTTCTTCCAGCGCTTTACGGGCATTTTTCTCTCCCAGTCTCAGCATCAGTCTTTCGCGTATTACACCACAACACATATTGCCGTGTAACATAAAGCAGATTCCGCCAAACATTTTTCGTTCTGAAAAGCCTTTGCGGCGTTTCAGCAGCAAGCGAACTCTTTGTGCCAGATCTTCATCGTACGCCATTTGATTCTCCAAACTGGAATTTTTTCTCAGCGACTTTCTTTTTACCAGAAAACTGAACAAACTGAGAGTAGTTGCTACTCTAAAATAGGGTTGAAAGTGTATCAGTTTCTGCTGAAAGTATAAAAGTGAGAGGATCGAAATGGTATTGATTCGATTACTGGTCCTGGTCTGTCTGGTGGGAACCGGGATTTTGATTGAAACGTTGGCTGCTCAGAATGAGCAAACGAATTCCAAAACGGTAACGCACGCGGCCCAGTTTCATTCTCTGAGTATTCCCGGACTGGATAATGTCTTTCAGATCGACAGGCAGTTTTATTCGGGTAGTGGACCACATGGGGAGCAGAGTTTTCAGGCACTCAAAAAACTGGGCATTAAAACGATCGTCAGTGTGGATGGTACGATGCCCGATCTGGTACACGCGAGAAAAGCAGGGATGAAATATATTCATATCCCGATCGGGTATGATGGTGTTTCCGAGGACGCTGGCCTGGCTTTTGCGCGAGTGGCGCGGGATTTGAATGGACCGGTTTATATTCACTGTCATCATGGCAAACATCGTGGTCCGACGGCAGCAGCAGTAGTCGGGCTGTGCCGAGGCAGCCTGGATCAGAATAGTGCTCTGCAGTTTCTGACACAGGCGGGGACAAGTAAGGATTACTCCGGGCTCTGGAATGATGTAAAAACTTTCAAGGTCCCTGAAGCCAATACGATCCTGCCTGAACTGGTTGAAACAGCCAAAGTTCCTCCCATGGTGACTGCAATGACGCTGATCAGCCACAATTTTGAATTGGCGGGCAAGTTACAGCAGAGTAAACCCGGGGATCAAAAGGAAAGGCTGCGGGTTTTAGTGCTGCTGCGCGAAGAGTTACACGAAACTGCACGCAAATACTCTGATGATTATGATGAGATGTTCAAACAGTGGCTGACAGAATCAGAAGCGCAGGTAAAAGAACTGGAGGCGGCAGTTCAACAGGGAAATCAGCAGGCGTTTTCAACCGGTATGAAAAAACTGAAGTCGCAGTGCAAACGCTGTCATAAAGCCTATCGGGACTGAAATTTCTTTTAAGTTCGTTCAATCGGTTTCTTTCCAGATGAGCTCTACTCGCAGACCTTTTGTTGATCCTGCAGGTTCCGTCGCCAGCTTCATTTCAAAATCATTATTGCCATTCTGGACATGTGCCAGAGCACGGGGGGCAAACTGGAAACGTAATTCCGCTTCTGCCTGGTCGATCAGTGCTGCCGGGTCAGTCTGATTCGGACTATCCAGTCTGATAAAGCAGTGATAGACGGCCGTGGGTTGTTTCCGAATCCATTCATTGAGCGAGAGACGCAAGCGGTTCTTTTTGATCTCTCCCTGCAGTGGCCTCCAGGACTTCTGGTCATTCGAAATGGAAATGCGTGGTTGAATCTCTGAAGAATTCAATGCGAGATCGACGTGCCCTGACAGTAAGACGTAAGGCCAGCTTAACTGCCATTGTCGCTGATTGCCTGCAGTCTGTTTGAGATCATGCAGGTCCCGAACCGTTCGTTTGAGAATGCCCTCTCCTGCGATGGGAGGTTCTGGAGAGTGGGATTTGTTTTTTTGATGGACCCGTTCCGGGTTGGAGTAGCGGAACTCGACGTAGTCTAAAGGTTCGAGTACCGGTAAAACGCTGGTGTCTCTGATTTGTGGTTGCCTCTCATTCACCCGGTTGTCTGCAGTGGAAGTATACAGTTTCGCAATCAGTTCAGATGGGCTTCCCAGCGGGTCCCTGGGGGTTTGGGTGATGATCTGAGGCTGTTCTGCAAGTTCTTCGACCCCCGCGATCTTTCCCTGTCGATTCCGATAAAAGACCTGGTGATCCGGGTCGAACATATGCCATTGACCATCGTAGAAGGTTTCCGCGACGACGTGTCCTGAGAGCCCCCAGACGCGACTCTGCAAACCTGCTTTTCTGGCGAGGACCATGAAGTTGGTCGCACAGTCGTCACAAAAACCATAACCATACACATTCAGGAATTTGACAGGATCATGGAGTTCGTCCCCCTGCTCTGCCGGATCGTAGTGGTAGCGCCAGTCGACGAGGAACTTCCAGATGGCGATCGATTTCTCTTCCGCGTTCATACCGGGTTTCAGAATGCTGGCCAGCATTGCTGACTGACTGGAAAGATCAGGCGCTCCTTTGCGTTTCCAGGCCGGTGTGATCCTGGTTTTTGAGTCGAGGTTCTGCCAGATCATTTTGAGGGGATGAGATTCTCTATCGAGATCCACGGGAACAGTAATTTCCGAATTTGATTCTGTCAAAACGAATGAGGCTGTTTTTTGCAGATAGGATTCGGTACTGACCAGTTCATATTTTCTTCCGTTTGTTCTGGGGTCAGTGGAGTCACTGGTTGAGAAGTAGAGAGTCCCGGGAGTCCAATGGCTATAGTGGCCACGGCCCTGCTCTCTGATTCGTCTGTGAAGGGCGTGGGGGAATGGAAGTGGTTTTCCATTTTCCAGAAGTTCACATCGGGATTTTGCATCTTTGTCAGCAGGTCTCTGGATTTTCAGGCGCGCACTGTAGGCGGCACCCTGTTCATGCGTGATGCTGGCTGGCTGGATCAGCTCTGTGATCACTTCTGACTTGTGTCCTGATTGAGTCTGGGGCTGGATGATGCCCTGCTCAGCTTGCAGTTGTACAGGCAGGAAAACTGCGACATAAAAGAGCAATCGATAATTCAAACTCGCCGACAGTTTTAATATCTTCATGACGATACCAGTTCAGAGGTTTGGAAAATTAAGACAAGAAAATCAGTAGAAAAAGCGATTAAGTTGTTGAGAATCATAGCAGGGCTGGGTGATAATGCACCCTCATTATTATTTAATATCAGGTAGGTCTATGCAAATTAAATCCACGTTATTATGGCTCTGTCTTATCATGGTGGCAGGTCCTGTCGGCACGGCTCAGGCAGAAGACGGTGTCACCCGAAAACGGTCAGAGCCAGCGAGCATCAACTCATCCTGGGATGATCTGCTTGACGGAATTGATACTCCGGAAGATTGGATTGAGCATAAAAAAGTGCTCAAAAAACGCTATCTAAACCTGATCCGAGACCAGTTCAAACCTGATAAACCAGACCTGCAAATTCAGTTTCATGATACGGTGATCGTGGATGGTGTCTATCGCCGACAATTGATCAGTTATCAGGTCGAAGATGATGAACGCGCCCATGCTTACCTGGGAGTCCCTTTGTTCTTAAGGGGACCGGCCCCTGCGGTCGTTGCTCTGCATGGAACTTATAAACAAGGAAAATCTCGGGCAGCCGGCCTGATTGAGAATCCCGATAAAGCCTACCTGGATCATTTATGTCGGCGAGGATACGTGGTGATTGCTCCCGACCATTTTGTTGCCGGTCACCGCATTCCTGAAGCAGGACCTTACGATACCGAGGCATTTTACAAAAAACATCCCGAGTGGACTGCTGTGGGCAAATTTACCTACGAGCATTCGATTGCCATCGATGTGCTGCAGACAATGAAAGAAGTAGTGCCCGATAAAATTGGGGTGCTGGGACATTCTCTGGGCGGGCATGGATCGATGTTTCTCGCAGCCTATGATGATCGTGTCCAGGCAGCCGCTGGTAACTGCAGTGCCTCTTTTTTCCGCCAGAACTCAAAAGTGGAAGCCTGGTCCCGCGACCAGTGGTATATCTATTTTAAACACATCCGCCCTGATCTGTTGAAAGGGGAACTGCCTCCGATTGACTTTCATGAAATCATGGCTCTGATCGCGCCGCGGGCTTTTCTGGACCTGTCCGGACTGAATGATGGAGATCCCCTGACTCAACGCCAGCGAGTGCTGATGTTACTCAAAGTCATGGATGTGTACGAACTGGAAAAGGCACCGCAAAACTTCGCATTTTTTGTACACGGAAAAGGTCATTCTGTTGCGCATGAATCACGCGAGTTGATGTATGGCTGGATGGATTCGCATCTGAAGCCATCCGCGGCGACAAAAACAAAACTGGTAACCCCCTGAAAAAAACTGGAAAGCGGAATTAGATGGAGCTGATTATTATCAGGCATGGAAAAGCGGAGCATGCCGGCGTTGTACCTGGAGGAGATTCTGCCAGACCTTTGACCGAACATGGCAGTTATCAGTTTCGCAAGGTGGCGCAATGGATGGTCGAGCATCAGAGTTGCCCTGACTTGATTCTGCACAGTCCGTTGGTAAGAACCACTCAAACCGCACGGATCCTGCAGGAAGTAGCGGAGTTGGATGACGACTTCTGTCATCCTCAGAACTGGCTTGGTTTCGGTTTGAATCTGGAGAAACTGCTCTCGTTCGTCAGTAAGACTGCTTATGAACGTGTCGCAGTCGTCGCACACATGCCTGATGTGGCACGTTGTACTTCGGAGCTGATTGGTGGTGGCTACATCACATTCAAACCTGGCAACGCCGCGTGTATTCAGTTTGATTCAGTGATCACACCTGGCCAGGGAAGTTTGAAATGGCATCTGAGTGCACCTCTGTTTTAAACTTCACTCGTTTTGAATCGCTATCCTCTGATCGCAGCAAAGAGAACGCTGCATTTTGAGCAAAGCAGATTATGAATGTTGTGGCGAGAACAGGTCGAGCACACGCGCATCGGTCAGGCTGTCAGCTATGAACTGAGCCGAACTGAAGTCGCCATAGTTACTGTATTCGTGTGGAATCGAAACCACATATGCCCCTGCTCCGACTCCCGATTTCGTACCTGTCTCACTGTCTTCCAAAACCAGCATCCGTTCGGGAGTGACACTCATTTTTTCAGCAGCAGTCAGATAGATTTCCGGATGAGGCTTGCCGTGGGTGACGTCTTCCGCAGTCAAACTGATGGGAAAACGATGTGTCAGGTCAAACTGGACGAGCAGAGTCTCGAGGTAAGGCCGTGGAGATGAAGTTGCGACACACTTGGGGATATTCAACTCTTCCAGGTAGTCCAGCAGCTCAAATAACCCTTTCATGGGTTTCAGGTGTTCCTGCAATAGCGAACGAAAAATTTCCTGGCTTTCGAGCCAGAGTTCGTGAGGATCTTCCGGCTTCTCCAGATGGCTGGAGAGATGTTCAAATCCTTCCAGAGCCCGACGTCCCATCATGCCCCGCAGGATATCGGGGGTCATCGTTTTGCCACGACGCTGCAGGAGTGCATCACCAGAAAGAAAAAACACGTGTTCGGTATTAAACATTAAACCATCCAGATCAAAGGCGACGGCCTGGATGGGAAGATGATCTGACATGAGTAGACTCTTTATCTTAAAACAGTAACTGGTTAAGCGACTCTGTGGTGTAGATTAGTCGTTCTGCCCAGCGGGTTCAATCGAACGGTACAGACTGTATTCCGTTTTCCTGGAGCGTCTCCAGGACGACTGGTACCGGGGATCAACGATAAAGAGGCACTATGATGAACTCTAATGCGATCTAAAATGACGGTTTCTGCCCGCGATAGCTGAGATCGAGCAGTTCCATGGGATGCGCAACCCAGAGTGGCTGCTGAGACTGGCGGAGTTTGGAATCGATCTGCAGTGTGCAGCCAACATTACCGCTGATGACGATTTCTGCTCCGGTTTTCAGAATATTGTTCAGTTTGCGTTTGCCCAACTGGTCCGCCATTTCCGGCTGTGTCAGGTTATAGCTGCCTGCGGCCCCGCAGCAGATTGTTGATTCGTTGAGGGGAATCAGGTCAAGTGCGGGAATCAATTCCAGCAGCTTACGGGGCTGATTTTGAACTTTCTGAGCGTGGACCAGATGGCAGGCATCGTGGTAAGTCGCGCGAAAGGGAATTTCTCCCTGTGGTGCAACCGGACCCAGTTCAAACAGAAACTCGGAGACATCCTTGAACTTTGACGCCAGCCGTTTCAACTGCTCTCTGTGTTCTTCAGAAACTCCCTCGATTTCCTCTGCGATATGGCCATAATCTTTCAGCATGGCACCGCAGCCTGCGACATTGACGATGATGGCATCGATATCATCCAGGCCGAATGCGGAGAGGTTCTGTAGCGCAAATTTCATTGCAGCCTGGTCGGCACCGCTATGATAATGGATGGCGCCGCAGCAAGCCTGGGTCTGGGGAATCACGACTTCGCAACCATTGGCCTGCAGGACTCGAACGGTGGCCCGATTCACATGACTGTACATTGCTTCTGAGACACAGCCAGTAAAAAATGCAACCCGGGCACGTTGCGTGCCCTGGGCTGGCAGAACTTCCGGCAGATCGGGTTCGGCCGGCTTGAGGCGTGGCAGCAGATCATTCATGCGCTTCAGTTTGTCCGGCAGCAGGCTGGTCAGTTTCAAGGCATTCATCAGTTTGTCGATTCGCAGAGCCTGCATGATCCGTGCCGGCACTAATGTCATCCGTATTCGACCGGGGTAAGGAAACAGGCGGTAAAGGATCCAGCGGTGGAACCAGTCCTGTTGTGCCCCTTTTCCCTGGCGGGCATCCATTTTCTGAATATCGACGCGGAAGGGTTCAATCAGGCGGCCATATTGGACTCCGGAAGGACAGGCGGTTTCACAACTGCGACAGTCCAGGCATAGATCCAGGTGGCCGCGCACGGCGTCAGACAGTTCAACCCGCTGGTCTACCACGGCTCGCATCAGGTAAATGCGTCCGCGCGGGCTGTCGTTTTCATTCCCCGTTTCGAGGTAAGTGGGACAGGCTGCGGTACACAGACCACAGTGAATACAGTCCAGAAATTTCTCGTAAGGGATTTCAGAACCGGGGATTTCTGTGGAATCTTTTGAGACATCAACGGATTGAGAGAAAGAACTGCCAGGTTTCATATGTTAACTCGTATGCGAGATTCTATTAGTCAAAGGAGATTGCGTAGGACACGATTCTAAATTTGGATCAGCTCATTAAACCGTTGTGAATTCAGCAGGTGTTCAGGGTCTAACGCATTTTTAAACTGTTTCATCAGATCCCAGCCTGCGGGGGGCGAACAGAAAAGAGGCAGTGAGTCAGACCAGTCAGACTCACACTGATAGATGTTCAAATAACCTGTTTTTGAGTCAATGGTTGTTTTCAACTGATTGAATATCTGTTGAACATCATCCAGGGAACTGGCAGAGTCGGGTAAATGTCCGAATACAATTCCATCAGCGGCGTGTGCCTGTACTGCAATATTCAGCTGAGAAGCCATTTCCACAAATTTCATCATCTGTGAAGGGAGCAGGATCGCTTTGAGTGTCACCGGGTCATCTGAAGATGTCTGATATTCGGTAAATGCATTGTAAAGCCGTGTGGCTTCCTCGGTCTCCACAGTCTGGACGCTCAGTGGAGAGTACTGCATCCATTCAGAGGCAATTTGATTGGTCTGCCAGCGAACTTCATTTTCAGGCCCTTCGAAACAGACACACAAAATATGATGATCCGCTGGCAGTTCCAGGCGGGCTTCTGCTGCAATTTGCCTGGCGGCTTTGGCATTACAATATTCCACAGCGATCGGACGTGTCCCCGAGGTCACAATTGCTTCCAGTGCCTGATCAACTGTCTGACAGGAATCGAATTGAAACCAGACCATGGACATCGTCTGTGGTTTTGGTCTCAGGTTGAGCGAAACCTGGCTGATCACTGCCAGGGTACCCAGTGATCCGACCAGCATTTTTCCGAGATCGTATCCAGCGACGTTTTTCACTACACGACCACCCGACTTGAACAGGTTTCCCTGACCATCAATCGCAGAAATTCCGATAACATAATCGCGAATCGTTCCATAGGAAAACCGTTTCGGGCCACTGGTATTTGTGGCAATCACTCCACCAATTGTCGCCCGGTTGGACTGCGGGATATCGAGGGGAAGTCGCTGTCCTTCCGACGAAATCATCTTATTCAATTCGTCGATGCGCATCCCTGCTTCGACAGTGATCGTTAAGTCTTTGACAGGATAATCTACCACCCGATTGAGTTGTGAGGTACAGAGTTGTATACCAGTCTGGCTGGCGGGACAGCAGACAGCCAGCGATGTTCGTCCACCGACAGGAAACAACTGCCTGTGATTTGCAGCAGCATTTTCTGTCATGAAGCGGCTTAATTCCGTTTGGGAAGCGGGAACAAATTCTTCCTGCGAACCAGATTGGAGCGGGGACATAGTTCTACTTTCAGAAGCCTTGTTGCAATAAATGAATTGTGAATGAATCGTGCGGGCAGAATGTGTCTGGTTCAGTGTGGTGCGCGTCGGGCCGGATGTGCCTGGACCACCTTGGGTGAATTCTCTGAAGTATGTTGAGGCAGCACCTTGTCTCGACTGCAGATCTGCCGCGGGTTAAAAATATTTCGGACCTTTTCCATTGTGGCCAGATCGGTTTCATTGAAAATGCGGCTCATGAAATTGATTTTTTCTACACCAATTCCATGTTCTCCGGTGACGCTGCCACCCAGTTCAAGACACTTTTCCAGAATCTCCTCGCTGGCTTCGAGCACCAGTTGAATCTGTCCCTGATCCCGTTCATCAAACAGCAGGATCGGATGCACGTTACCATCTCCGGCATGAAAGACGTTGACAATTCTTAAACCATATTTTTCGCTGGTCTGTTCTATAAATTCGAGAATTTCCGGGAGCCTTGTTCGAGGAACAACACCATCCTGGGTACAGTAGCTCGGGCTGAGTCGACCGATGGCTCCAAAGGCCTGTTTGCGACTTTTCCAGATCAGCATGCGTTCTTCAGGAGTGTCAGCACGCTGAATCTCCCGCACATTATTCTTATTGCAGATTTCCAGGATTTTTGAAACTTCCGCATCCAAAGCGACTTCCAGCCCATCAACTTCGATCAGTAACACTGCGCCCGCATCCAGTGGAAAACCGAAGTGAAATGCTTCTTCCACTGCCTGGATAATCCCGTGATCCATCATTTCCAGGGCGGAAGGAATAATCCCTTCTGCAATAATTTCGGAGATCGCACGGGTGGCGTCACCGATCGTCTGAAAGACAGCCAGCATCGTGCGATGGGCTTCCGGATCGCGTGTCAGGCGGACGATGGCCTTGGTACAGATGCCGAAGGTACCTTCGTTGCCGACATAGACGCCATGCAGGTCATAACCGGGAACCTCCGCGGTGGGGCCACCCAGTTCCACAATGGTGCCATCAGGCAGGACCGCTTCCAGTCCCAGCACATGGTTGGTTGTCACTCCGTACTTCAGCGTATGCGGGCCACCGGAGTTGGTGGCAATGTTTCCGCCAATCGTACAAGAACCCTGACTGGAAGGATCGGGAGCGTAATGATAACCGGTCCCTTTCAGGGCATTCGTCAGGTGCAGGTTGACCATGCCTGGTTCTACAATCGCGTATCGATCTCTGAGGTTCAGTTCCAGAATCTGTTTCATACGGGTCAATACGATCATGACGCCGCCGCCTATGGGCAGACAACCGCCCGAGAGGCTGGTTCCGGCACCGCGGGCCAGGAAGGGAACATTGAATTCGTTGCAGAGTATGACTGTTGCTGAAACCTGTTCGGTCGTGGTGGGGAAGACGACAATATCCGGCGCGGATTTATCGACGATGTATCCGTCACATTCATAAACGAGCAGTTCATCTGCATTATACAGGATGCCGGTTTTTCCTACGATTCCGGCTAATTTTTGAATCAGAATGGAGAACGGTCGGCTTCCTGCCTCCAGCTTTTCTAAAACAGGAGCTGACAGGTTGATGGTCTGGCTGGTGTCGTCAACCATTGTCGGGGGTAGCTTTCAAAAAGGTTGAAAGGGAATAGTTAAGATATTTAATAGATCTATTTTAAATCAAAGTCAGCTCAGGAATCAATTCTCTGCCTGCTGCTTCATTCAATTCGAGAGGTTTAAATGCAGTATTCGAGTCAGAAAAAACGAAATTCGCCGATTATGCAGAAAAAGTCATTTCTGATTGACCCAGATGGGGCTGGACCAGGCCATCTCGCCATTGGACTGAATGACGCGGACATAGTACCAGTCATCCTGGTTGCCATCACTCTGATCGATGAATGTAAATTCTGTATTCCACTGATTATGAAATACAAGCCGATGCAGCATAGCCGATTCCCAGGGAAACGGTCGGGTAAATAACATTTCATTGCTGACCGCCAGGTCTGAAAACTTTTGTGTCAGCTGACATTCACTGGGCTGCTGACAGGAAACCGATATCCGGGTGTCGGCATTTCCCTGAATCCGCATGACGATGGCTTTCTGGGACCAGTCATCAACCTGCTGTTTGAGAGCGGTGAACGACTGGACTTTCAACTGCTGAGGTGTCTGTTCCAAAATGCGATCACGGCGGAATTCATCCAGTGGTCCGGTGGTAAAACAGGTCTGAATCTGCTGGATCTCGCCACCGTCGACATCGACAGTGAAATTCCAGTCAGCCGTGCCTCCCCAGCCTAAAGCCGGCCAGGGACCCCAGCCATATTCGAAACGCAGAACCACCGGTTTGTCCCAGGGATGAGTCCCATTAGATTTATCAACAGGAAAATCGCGATGAATCACGCGTCCGTTTTTCAAAACTTCCACACGATCAATTTCATCCCAGCCCTGCACCTTGACCCTCAATTCACGTTCATCAGTAAAAGGGAGTTCCTGCCCCATCATCTGATTATTGAGATAGAAGTCCAGTTCGATGCGATCACCTGAGACCGCGTAGGTACGGCGATTACGCAATCCGTCGAATAAGGCATCGCGGGTCAGTTCAGATGCTTTGATGGCAGCCAGACCTTCGCGGTAACCGCCCGGGTATCCCAGATGATCGTCCGTGCTCGCAACCACTCCGAGTCGATAGCCCTGGTTCAGGTAATATTGAAGTGTGTGTTTCGTCCAGCGTCCCCCTTCCGTGTGTCTTTTATAGGGAAAAGGAGCCCGGTCATGTTCGGCACACCCCCATTCGGAATGGATTTCCAGGACAGGTGAAACATCAGATGCCAATTTGGTGGCATCAAATCCACGATGGCCCAGGCGATTGGCAGGATGATGGGGAATCATCAGGCAGCCCCGTTGTCTCGCGAATGCCTGAAGTTCTGCAAGGTCGTCGATGAGTTCGTAGTCTCCCTGTAGGTCCGGAAAGAGAATGTGGTAGTCCCCTTCTTCGGTACCGTGTCGTTCGTAACCCAGGATCGTGACAAACTCTCCCGGTGAATCGAAGTCTTTCGCCAGTTGTACGACTTCCGGCCAGCGGGCGCGGGCGATATGAAATCCATTTTTCCATTTGTGCGTGATTTTACCATCGTAATCGACGACATCAGGCCAGTAGGAATGAGGGGTAAAAGCATAGAAATCAAGATGATTTCGCGCGATTTCAAAAGAGCGGTCGAGTGACCCGAGTGCATAACCTACTTGATTGTGATTATGTAAATCGCCGAAGAAATTCTGATAGTCGGTTGTCATTGGACTCTGCCAGTTCTGAAAGAGATGTTTTCTGTGCGAATATGCTGGCTTGCTCCTGTTCGCTCTATCTGAGCGGTCTTCAAATTCCTCTGCAGCATTGTGCGGCCGGAATGCAAGAAATTCTACACATTCCAAAGTGAAAAACGGAAGTTCGTGTTACATTCAATTCATTAATTCAGGTCAGCGGCTCCAGGTGAGCCATTTATTGAAAATACTTTTAATCAATGGGCTGAGCCTGGTGCGATTGTATTGATCGCCGATTTTTCGGATGGCATCTGCCTGCGTGGGATAGGGATGGATGACACTGGCCAGTTGTTTTAACCCCATACCTGATTTCATGGCGACCGAAATTTCAGAAATCAGGTCACCTGCATGACTGGCGACAATGGTGGCCCCCAGAATTTTATCGGTTCCCTGTTTGACATGAACTTTTACAAAGCCATTTGTTTCGGCATCCAGAATGGCGCGATCGACGTCTTTCAATTCCTGGATGAAAGTCTGGATACGAATGTTCTTTGCAGCCGCCTCATGTGGATACAATCCGACGTGTGCAATTTCTGGATCTGTGTACGTACACCAGGGGATCTGCAACTGGCTGGATTTACTTCTCCCTTTGAACAGTGCGTTTCCAATGACAATACGAGCCTGAAAATCTGCAGTATGTGTAAACTGATAACGAGAACAGATATCACCGGCAGCATAAATGGCGTGATTGGTAGTCTGCAGAAAATCATTGACGACTATGCCATTTCGTTCATCGTATTTCACGCCTGCCTGTTCCAGGTTTAAACCCTGGACGTTGGGGGCACGTCCGGTAGAGATCAGTATTTCATCGGCGATGAAGTCCGTCACTTTTCCTTGAGTGTTGATTTGAATCTTCTTACCGGTTTCGGTTCGAGACACTTGAGTGGTGGATGCATTGAGAAGGATCTTGACGCCATCCTGTTCCAGTTGCCTCTGAATGATTTGCGCCGCGTCACGGTCTTCCCGGGGCAGAATCTGGGGTTTAGATTGAATCAGAGTGACTTCCGAACCGAAGCGGGCGAATGTTTGTGCTAATTCGCAACCGATGGGGCCTGCTCCCAATACGGCCAGCCTGGGAGGCAGTGCTGTTAAGGAAAAGATGGTTTCATTGGTAAGGAAGCCGGTTTTTTTAAGTCCTTCGATCTCGGGGACAGCCGCCCGGGCACCTGTGGCGATTACTGCTTTTTTGAAATCAAGCTGACGTTGATCAACCTGAATGATTGACTGGTTGAGAAAGCTGGCCTCGCCGATAAAAACATCCACTCCCAGGTCTTTGAACCGTTGTGCAGAATCGTGTTTGCTGATGTCGGCCCGCAGTTTACGCATGCGTTCCATTACCTGTGGAAAGTTGACTGCCACTGATTTGCGATCGATAAGAACTCCCAGTTCGTTTGCCTGCATGACCGCATGCATTGCCCGGGAAGATCGTATGATGGCCTTTGAAGGCACACAGCCTGTATTCAGGCAATCGCCCCCCATCAGGTGCCGCTCGATCAATGCCACTTTTGCCCCGAGCCCTGCTGCACCTGCTGCAGTAACCAGGCCAGCTGTTCCCGCGCCGATCACAACCAGATTGTATCTGCCATCCGGTTCAGGGTTGATCCAGTCCGGGGGGTGGACCTGTTTCACCAGCTGTTGATTAAATTCATCGGGGGGATCAATCTGAAGCGATTCGGTCATGCTGATCTCTTACGATTCTTGTAGAACTCGGTTCAAGTCTGTTTCCGCAGTCGATTCACTGATTTCTTCACAAGTAGAGGAAACGTTCCCAGTAGAATAAAGGCAATAATCAGCTGGGGGGACAAAATCCCGCGGGCTCCCTGGCTGGACAGTTCCTGCAAGGTGGGAACACTCGTGCCAGCGTAGACATAAACGGCGGTCCCGGCAAGCATCCCCAGTTGACTGACCCACCAGAATGTCCAGACACGAATCGTCGTGAGGCCCATTAACAGGTTGATGAGGAAAAACGGAACCGCGACAACCAGTCTGAGCGTAAAGAGATAGAAGGCCCCTTCTTTTTCAAACTGTCGATTAAAACTGGTAAAGCGATCGCTGTAGCGATTTTGAATTGCCGCGCGAAACAGATAGCGACTGGTTAAGAATGCCAGGGTTGCGCCGGCCGTGGATGCAAAGCTGACGAGCAGCAGGCCTTTCCAGAATCCGAAAAACCAGCCATAAGATAAGGTTAATGGGACTGCACCAGGCAGGGAGAGACCGGTGATTCCGGTATAGATCAGAAAGGCAACCAGGTAAATTGAGACCGGGTATTTTGCGGCAAAATCCTGCCAGCGATCTTCCTGCGTGGCCAGATAATTCAGCGTCAGGAGATCACGGTACTGGAAATAAACCATGCCAGCAATTCCTGCCAGGGCAATTAATAGTATGACACGCAGATATATCGCAGTTCGTTTCTGACCGGGTTTGGCCGCAGGCTGAAGAGTCTGCGATTCACTGGATTCATTATCGTGTGACTGCGAATCAGAATCGGCACGGTCCACCAGTGATATCCTGTTCTAAGGGATCCTGCAGTTGAGCGAATTGCCGTCTTGCCGGGTCCAGACTCCAGCGGACTTAGACGATGTCCAGTGTTACTGTAACGTCTCCAAGGCTACTAGAGCCGAGTATAACAGTTGGGGAGACGCTATGGTTAAATGATTCGACCTAGAGGATGGCGCGGATCTTTTCCAGAAATTCTTTATTGCTCGGGAATTTCTTGAGGGTACTGCTGAGTTGTTCCATGGCTTCGACCGGGTTCAGGGAAATCAGACTGCGACGGAGCATCGTGACACCTTCCAGAACTTCGGGGGCCAGGATTTTTTCCTCACGACGTGTTCCGGAGAGCGTGATATCAATGGCAGGAAAGATACGGCGGTCAGACAGTTCCCGACTGAGAACCATTTCCATGTTGCCGGTTCCTTTGAATTCCTGAAAGATCACTTCATCCATGCGGCTGCCCGTATCGATCAAAGCGGTTCCCAGTACTGTCAGGGATCCACCTTCATCAAATCGACGGGCGGTTCCGAACATCTTTTTGGGAATATCCATGGCTTTCACATCCAGACCACCACTCATGGTACGTCCGGTGTTTCCGACCCATTTGTTAAAGGCACGTGCGGTACGGGTGATACTGTCCAGCAGAATGAAGGCGTCTTCGCCTGCTTCCGCCAGTCGCTTACCACGTTCAAAAATCAACTGACTGGTGCGGACGTGACTTTCGACATCCCGGTCCATTGAAGAAGAAATGACTTCGCCTTTGATAGAACGTTGCATTTCCGTTACTTCTTCGGGACGCTCGTCGATCAGCAGCACCATCAGGCGGATTTCGGGGTGATTGGTACTGACTGCTTCTGCGATATCCTGCAGCAGCATTGTTTTACCGGTTCGAGGAGGAGCCACTACCAGTGCACGCTGTCCTTTTCCGATCGGAGTGAGCATATCCATGATGCGCATCGTGATCGGCATGGGGCCTGTTTCCAGTTTGATCTGTTCAAACGGATTGATAGGAGTCAGTTCATCGAACGATTTGATTTGCATGTATTCTTCGACGGTACGGCCATCAATCGTTTCGATCGATTTGAGTCGCGGACCCTGGCCACGAGTACCAGGCCCTACTTCGCCGCGAATCAGAATTCCTTCACGAAGATTGTGTTTTTCGATCAGAGAACTGGAAACGAAAGCGTCGGAATCCTGGGCCTTGTAGTTGGATTTAGGGTCTCTGATAAAGCCGTAAGCTTTGGGATGTAGCTCGAGTACCCCTTCAATGGTTCCTGAAATATTTTCGTCGACAGGAGTATTGGAGCGTGGTCTGCGGTTTTGTGTTCTGTTGCCTCCCGCATTACCGCCGGATCGCGATCGATTTCCGCCACGGTTGTTGGAGTTGGCACGTCCCCGGTTGCCTGCATTCTGATTTTGGCCACCCTGTCGTCCAGGTCCCTGGCTGGTAGTACCGTCTGATTTTCTTCTGCGTCTCCTCCGACGACGGTTGCCTCCGGATTTGTCGGATGACTGATCACCGTCTGAGCGGTTTGAGTTGTTATCGCCTGTGGATTCAGAAGAGGTATCTGACATGCTTGCGGGTTCTCTTTCAGGTTCTGCATCGCTCTGGTGGGATTGAGTGTTTTCGAACATTTCAAGGTTTTCTTCGGCCTTGCGGCGGTACTCATCCTGCAGGGCGTCGGTCTCACTTTTTTCTAAAGTGTCTTCCGTCGCGCGTTCAACTTTTTTTCGCGGTTTTGTCGTTTTTCGACGTGCAGGTTTGGGTTTGTCTGAAGTTTCAGAACTTTTAGCGGCCATACAGAAACACCAAATGATTATAAAAATAGTTACGAAATAATTAGAGACACAACTACAGCATGAACGGCTCATGAAGTGACAGACAAATGCTTCAAGACAGAATCATTATCAGCAGAGAGCCTGCAATGATACTTGAATGCAGCTGGCATACTTCTGAACGTGTCGACTCTTCATCCAGCGGAAACCAGATCAAAGCCAGCTAATGATACTGGCGAAATCCTGATCTCTTGAAGAAAGACTCACACAGTGGAATAACTCGCCCGTCTGCGGACTCGACCATCTTGGCCTGAATATTCCAACTCTTAGGACAATCGCTTTTTTAAAACAGTAAAAAGGATTTGGCCCAGGCATTGAGAACAGAATGCTTTGACAAACTTGTTGACGAATGCCTCTTACAGGGTGATCGTCTTGCCGATATCCTTTCAGGCAAAAAATATTATGGTCAAAAACTGTTACTAGAATTCAATCGTTTCTATCAGGTTCCGTCAACCGATAAATGGTTGCTAATAAGGAACTTTTAAATGTTTTACTAACTCGACCCGGAATCAGGATTCACTCTGTCGTCATCGAATAAAGGCGACAAAACGACGAAAAGATTTCGGGGGCCTTCTGATGTTATTTCATCAAAACAGAAGACAGATAACCTTCAGAGGATAATGTTATTTAGCCAGTGAACTGGTCTGGTAGTTTTGCAACTGGTTCAGATACGTCAATATCTCTCAGCGCGAACATGAAAGAGCAATTACTTTCAAGAAACAGGCGACCGCCCAGATTTAATCGAGGGTGGCGCCGATGAAGACCAAGGCCCCGCCGGAAACGACTCACATACATAAAAAGCCAAATGGGTAATCAGTAATTTTTTATTCTGATTGGTGGGTTATTGATCTCAAAAAGCGGGGGAGATCCTCATTGAAAAACGGCTTTCCTGAGATGTCTTTATCAGTAGTGTTTATCAAAACTATCTCATAGCGTCAATACTAATCGTATCGCCAGCTCGTTCTAGAGATATCTTAACTTATCCCTGAGCAAAGTCAATTCACTATCTTGTTTCTATCGGATGTTTTGTTCAGGAGCACTTTAATGACTTGCCAATAAACATGAAATTTCCGGAATTTCATCAGTTTCCCGTATGCATTTCATTCGATTTTCAGGGTTCGAGATCAGGCGGGAGCCCTGATGGATACTCTTGCTGTATGAAATACTGGATGCGTTCGATACGGTTTCCGGGATCGGGGTGCGTGCTGAAGATTTCAGGCTGCCTGCCGGGACCGGCAGAGCGTTTCAGAATATCCATGACTGCGATCATGGCGTGTGGATCGTAGCCTGCCATGACCATCAGTTTGATGCCCCAGCGATCCGATTCGAGTTCATCCTTTCTGCCATATTTCATATTCACCATTGAACCAATCATCGCCGCCATGCGGGCGCTGCTGACATCTCCGCCGGCCACACCGGCCGCGCCGGCCAGACCTTGTGTGAGTTCCTGTTTTGCCATCTGTTGAGCACCATGCCGAGACAGGACGTGTCCAATTTCATGTCCCAGTACGCCAGCGAGTTGTCCTTCTGTCTCGAGTTGATTGTACAAGGCAGCCGTGATGAAGATCTGCCCGCCGGGCAAGGCAAACGCGTTAACGACCTGATTGTCTTTCAGCAGGTGGAAATTGAACCGATAAGGGTTGTGTCGCCCCTCTTTTGCCAGCGCGGCATTGAAACTGTCAAGCAGCCGTCGTCCGACACGATCAACATACGCCTGGGCCTGTTGATCCGGGTGTTCTCCCTGATGCTGTTGCAGAATGGCGGGCAGCGCCTGCAGCCCCAGCGCGATTTCCTGCTGTTCTGTTAAAGCAACCCGCTGATTCTCCCCGGTGACTTCATTGACATCGGACTTCATCAGGTACGAAACGTAACTGAACAGTGCGATTCCAACAGCGATGATGAGCCGCATTTTAAACGAGGAATTCCGGGAACCATGAGAGGTTCTGATATACCGTGTCATCTTTTTAATTATCCTGAAAAATTTCGATCAGTACAGCCGTCTCAGTTGTTTCTGAAGGAGCGAGGTTGATCATCAAGACTCTGAATGTAACGCCAGATGGCCTGGAACTGCAGGTCCGCATTCCCATCCAGTATGTTGGTAATTTTAGTTGTTTTTCCGTTCGAGGAAAGACGAGGCATTTTGGTGGATATATCAAATCGTGGTGGATCGAGGACAAACCGCCGATAGTAGTCATCATCGAGCCGTTCCCGGATGTGTACGAAATTTATCCCAGGTGCGATTTTTGTTTTATCATCACCGGTTGGCAAGTTGTCTCCAACACCATGACACTGCCGACAGTCGAGAGCAGTTTTCGAAGTCAGTTGATGGCCCAGTTGAATTTGTTTTTCTAACTGAGAAAGTTCGGTTTTTGAAGACTCATTTGTTGAGTGGATGGACTTTCCATGCTCGGCCGCCATTCCTCGTGCCAGCAGCGCCGCATGTGCGGGAAAGGCGGGCATCCGGGATTTCAACCAGGGCCGGGGACGCCAGGAAAGCTGTCCACCTATAAAAGTTTCTGACCAGTGAGGTTTCAGTTTTTCACCCGCCCATGTCAGGCTTGGCAAAGGTTCCGGAGGTAATCCCGACTCTCCTTCTTCGGCAACGATGGTTGCACGAGGACTGGATGTGGAATCTCGGGTGTGACAGGCGGAACAATTCAACTGGTGGAACCATCGCTCAGCAGTTTCCGAATCGCTCCGCCGGAACAGGGAGGCTGATTCCGTTTTTAAGACCGCCTGGATAGCAGCGTGTTGTTCCGGATGAAATGTGAAGTCAGGAACAGAAGCAGGCTTCTTTTCTGTTTCGGCAAGGCATCCTGCGGAAAGTGATTGTGCTTTGATGGGAACTGGCTGGAGTCCCGTTGCAGTCAGCTGTGATTCCTGAAGTGAACTATGACATTGAACACATCCCAGCGTTTCATACAACGTCTTACCCCGGTTCGCGGAACCGGCAGGTGGAATTATGGCATTCTGGATTTTCCCTTTGGAATTCTCGATCAGATACACTGCGAGTCCGACTGCTTCTTCAGTTGATAATTTGAAATCAGGCATGCGACTCCAACGGTGGTGTTCGTGTGGTGATTTCAGGAAGCGTATCAATTGAGAAGCGGTGAATTTACGTTTGATGAATGCGAGTGAGTGCCGATGATATTCATCTGGTTCCTCGGTAACTGAAAAGTGATGGCAGTTGATACAGCCCAGTACTTCGTAGGACTTTGCCCCAGCGGTCAGAAACTTTCCGGAGTTGTCTTCCGAACTGAAGTCTGGTGTTTTGCTGTTATCTGAATCAGGTTTCCGGGCCTGAGACACAAACCAGGCAGTTAAATCGGCTGCTTTCTGGATGGTCTGCTTCTCAGCAGGGTTTCCCAGTAACGCGGGCATCCTGGAATGTGACCGTAATTTTTGTGGATTTAACAACCAGTGAAATAACCAGCGTTTCGTCACGCGCGTTCCGATATTCTTCAAATCTGGCGCAGTTTGTGATAATTCGGGCATCGCGGCACTCTCTGAAAGGAACTGGTCGGCCTGCAGTCGGGCGAGTGTAAATGATGTGTCTTCATCTGGCAGTGTATGGCAGGCGATGCATTTAAACTCTGCAAGCAGTTCGCGTCCGTAGCGGACCTGCTGTCGTTCCAGCAGTTGACTGTCATTCCCTGTGTGGCTCAAGAGTTGAGGCAGAATCGGTTCGGCCGCAAAATCCTCGCCTTTCCAGAGCAACCGTAATCGGGCCCGTCCATCAGGCTGGCTCTGGTAGTCTAACTGTAACTGGTTGTACCCTTTTTTCAAATGAACGGTCACAGGCTCAGACTGTTTGAAGTCAGAGTCTGTGACCTGAATGATCTGTTGTTGATTCACCTTTAAGCGGGCAGTTCCCGAACCTTCCAGGCTCAGCTCGTAATCACCTGCAATGGGGACGCGCAGATAGCCTTCTGCGGAAGCGGAAAAACGACCTGGTTTCAGAAAGGGGGTAACTGGTTCTGCAGGACCGACAGATAATGCCAGCAGACGACTGCTGCGCGCATCAGTCACGAGGGAACCGCCTGAAAGATTCTGTTTGAAACGCCAGAGGATTCCCGGTTTCAGCTGTTGCACCTGGGTTGGCGAGAGCAGCTCATTTTTCTGACGACGTGCCAGAATCGAGTCCTCCATTTTGCGCGAAGAAACCGAATTGATAGTATGATAGTAGGTTTGTTTTAATAGTTCGCCAGACTGACTCGTCAACTGCCAGGTGATTCCCATCTGCATCACAGGAATCACACGCGGCAATTCGAGGAAGACCGTGCGCTGATCAGGCAGCAACGTGGCAGAGATGACTTCAACTTCATCACGACCTTCGGTCTGGGGAGCGGAGACACGATATTCTGGTGAACCGTAGTTCTGTGACCAGAGATAATTCCATTGTTCAATGGCGTAATTATCGGGGTTCTCAGCCGTTTGACGATCCAATGGGTTCGTAAACGTCAAAGCAATTCCGTTCTGCATGGTTTTGACGGCGACAGGCAGGTGAACCGGTTTTCCAGTATAGCGCACACGTTGCAGGCAACCGTCGCGGACCGCATTCGTGACCCAGCCTCTTAAACCACTGACGTAAAGCTGCCCATCTTCGGGTCTGAACCGCCCCCGCATGATTCCTGATTCAAACTCCAAGGGTAACGTGAGCGTGCCCCCCTGCGATTGTCCGGCGATGACTTCCCGCAGTGTCAGCAGCAATTTACTTTGACCGTAAGACAGGTGCAGCAGCTGACCTTCCAGCGGGCCCCAGTCCGGACTGGTGACCCAGACCTGTCCGCCGCTGGAGTTATCCTGCAGTCGGGGAATCCAGCATAACGGGGGATCATATCCCAACGGTCTGTCCGGCATGATCTGTGGACCACCAAAGCCGTAGTAGCCTCCCTGTTTTACTTCTGTGACGTTGGAGGCGGGAGTCCAGTTCCCTTCCTGGGGGGATGCGGTGATAATATTGCCAGGGCCCATTCCCATGCCATTGGGGTTGCGAAAGCCGGATGCGATTTGATTCAATCGTTTGCCATTCCGGCTGATTTGCATGACACCCTGCTGCGCATGCATGAAAAAAAAGTTCCCGAAAGAATCGGTTTCGAGACAGGTCACATAATCATGGCCACCGACTGATGTCGGGATCTGGTTGTTGAAGCATTCATAGAAGTCCGCTTCGCCATCCAGATTCTGATCGTGCAGGATCGTGATCTGATCGCGGCCCAGTACATGAATCTTGTTATTCACCACTTTCAATCCTAATGGCTGAAACAGTCCGGTAGCAAAACGCTTCCACTTCAATTCGGTTAAATCAGCATCAATGCCGCTGACCAGCCAGACATCGCCGTGCACGGTTGAAACCGCCATGTCTCCATTTTCCAGGAAGTCATGACCACTTATGAAGAAGAGCGCTCGGTACGGGTTCTTATGCGGAATGGTGAGCGTGTCGACTACATAAGGAGCATTCAGCTGGCTGAGGACTCCTTCGGTTGTGATTGTTTCGGTCCAGCGAGGTGGTCCCGGGATCAGTTGGGTCTGCAGTGTGTCTGGTATTGAGAGATTGGGAGCGTTGTAGGTCGTGTCTGGATTGCCGTCCGGACTGATCTGGTAATAGATGAGAAATCGCTGTGTAGTTTTGCGGGGAGGGATCACAAAACTGGCGACCCCCTGCTCTTTGTTCGGGCTGATGTGGGAATGGATTTCTTCTCCGCCGACGCAGCCGATCATAATCGGACGGTTCTGCTTCGTCGTGATCATTCGATGGGGGTGATTTTCTATAGATTGCACCTCACTGGCGGCAGTAACAATCAGATTAAGTTCTTCCTGTCCAGGGCCGATTTCAAAGGCACGTGTAAAATATGACTTTTCTGGAGAAGTCTCATACCAGGGTGTTTCAAATACTGTTGTTTCACCAATACGGTATTCCAGGGTGACCCGATTTCGATTCACATGAGAACCAATGAACTGACAGTGCTGTTCCCAGCCAGGCCCCTCTGCTGTCGAAAAATGAATCTGTCCGACCGGTGATGGTGCGCGGATCAGACCAAAGCGTTCCGGGGAAGGTTTGAGAAATCCGTTAGACCAGATGCCCCGCACTTTGCCGTGGGCTGTGTCATAGCAGATTGTGGCTGCCTGGTTTTCACCGACACGGATCGAGAGCCCTTTTTTAACGGGACCAGTTGGTAAAGGCACAGTACAGGCCAGCCAGGAGCCCATCTCCGTCTGCTGCCAGCGATTATCACTGGTCTCTTCAACTGGCTGATCGAACCCGACCGCATCTTTGCCCCAGTGATCGCGTGCTTTTTCAGTAGCAGCTGTTTCAACGCGAACTGGTTTCCCTGGTTCAGATCGAGCCGAGATTTTTATTTTATCAGGCAAGTCAAATGAGAGCAGGAACAGTGTATTGTCATCCTGTTTCAAGGGCGCAGTGGGAACGATTGTAAAATCGCGTGTCCCTTTTGAAATACGAAAATCATCCAGCAGGCCATCACAGCCAAGCCTGTTTTCGACGAGCCGTCCGAAAGCGATGTTTCGCTGTACTGGTTCAGTCGATGTTCGTTTCGGGAGTTTCGAATCGAGCGCCTGTTTGCCGTCGACATACAGACGCAAACGCGAGTCTTCCAGAATCATGGCGACATAATGCCATTCGTCGTCACAGATATTGATGCCCGTCTTGAATTCTCCCCCCTGTCCGGGCAGATACACGCTGAAAAAACCGCTGCCGGCATAAGAGTACATCTCCCAATGTGCAGCCGCGCTCTTGGGGTCACAGGCGAGCAGGATGTTGAAAGCAGATTGACTGTGTAGTTTAACCCAGCCTTCTGCTGTCAATGGGCGGTGGTCTAAAAACCCGGCAGGTGTTTTGGTTAGAACAGATCCTGCATTTGCATTGAGCGCTTTGCCCCATTTTCCAGGAACCAATGTCTCCTTCTGCGCGGGCTTAATCTGAGATATTGGCGGTGGCGCAAATTCATGAATTGGTCGCCCGGCGGCCCATGCAGTGGCGCGGCGGAGCATTTCAGTGGCAGCGAACGAGTCGTAGGTTTTTTCGCTGTGCCCGAGCAGCGTCTGAAAGATGCGTCCTTTCCCGTAGTGGTAGGTCCAGGCCAGCGGTTCATTGTTTTTTGTTACTCTGGATCTGGCAGTAATCAGAGGCTCAACCGGTTCTGTGCCATCCTGACGAAAATAGAGTTCATCGGTCACCGGAAAATCATCCAGGTTCCGTGTGAGGGGATGCGTATTGTCGGTAATTTTTACGGTGAAGTCTCCGAAGGCATCGTGTCCGCTTTTCTGCTCCCCTTTGCCATGGTGATTCCAGACTCGCCGGACAATCTTACGATACTCGGGCCAGTCGGACTCTCCTGCCTGGGGTAGGGAGAAATGAAAGGCACCATTGGCGAAATGGATTAAGATCAGCCCCCCGCCCTGTTGCAGATAATTCATAAATGCGTTGCGCGAGGTTTTACTTAATGGGGTTTTATCATGCCAGTTCGTATAGTTCTGCACGATGACCTGATAGTTCTGCAGATTCTTTTTCGACAGATCTTCGATGTCATTCGTGATATCCACTTTGATGCGCGGATCTCGTTCCAGCTGTTGCTTAATGACAGGGGTGGTTTTTTTCCAGTTATGCCAGGCGTGTGCTTCATTGCCGGCGAACATGAGAACGCGAATGGGCTGTGTGTCGACTAACGCAGGTTCAGTTCCCTGCATGCCGGCCAGAGCAGTAGTGATTTCCTGATGCGTGTAATAGCGGGCTTCTACGCCGGATTGGGGAATGTTGACGCCTGCGGTCCAGGCAATGGCATTGAGAATGAATTTTCGAAAGGCCGCATTTTGCCAGTTGTCATAATAATGTCCGCAGGTTGTCCCAAAGCCGCGCCCCCCCTGGCTGCGTTCTTTGGCCCAGGCGACAATGTTTCCGTTTTCAGGGCGTCCTTTGAGTTCAGAGACTTCCAATAATGTAGTCAGCCGTTGATCTGCAGGCTGGAAGCGAATGTTGTAATAAAACTCCTCGCGAAGCTCAAACGGTTCGACGCCCCGGCAGATCGGATGCTCGGGATGGGGAAGCATCACGGGCGCATTGAGTGTTTTAATCGCCGAATACCATTTCCGTTTTCCGTTCTCTTCCCAGTCAAAATAACCGCCAGACCAGTTCTGAATCTGTTTCGCATACTGATCGGGGGCGAATGTGGAGAAATGAAATGTCAGGAAACCACAGCCCCGGTCAATCTGCTGCTGGATCTGTTTCAGATGTGCTGCACTGGCAAAGTGAGGCGCTTCTGTAAATTTCTCGCCGTCTCGGCCATCCGAGATAACCATAATCGTGTCGGCGTCATTCAGCGTCTCCGGATTTTCCGGCCAGCCTTCCAGATGATATTCGACCTGAACTTTGTCTCGAATATTGGAATTGTCGAGCATGACCTTGAGCAGTTTGACCGACCAGGGATAATCATGAATTCCGTTTCCCACGGGCCCATGGCTTTTGGGGCCTGCGATCAGAACAATCTTATGTCGGTCACTGCTTTTCTTTTGGGGAAGCTCTGCAGACAGAATCGACAGCACCGGTAGGCAGAGTAAGAACAGGAATCCAATTAAATATCGTAGAATCATGGTACCTCTGGAACTTAATCATTCAGGGGGATGAGGATCTTCAATTTTGAGCCTGTTTGGATGAATCGATGACTCAAGCTTTTATTTTACCGATGCGGATGGGAAATTACTTCCAGCAGATTAGAAAAAATCCAATTCGTTCAGGTTGGATTCATTTCCCGACTGGCTGCTACAATCGGTGGATTAACAATTGCGACGTGTCTCTGCATCGTTCATGATGGAGAAATTGTACCGACCGACTGCCATCTTATAAATCCTCACCATTCATCTGGAAGCTGACATGTATCTCAAAAGTGCGCTTGCCCTGCTGTTGGCAACAGTCCTGTTACTTGGTTTGCCTGAATTGCAGGCTGTCGAAAAACAACAGGCTGCCAAACCGAATATCGTGATAATTCTCTGTGACGATCTGGGTTATGGTGATCTGGCCTGTTATGGTCACCCCGTGATCAAAACACCTCATCTGGACCAACTGGCCTCCGAGGGGATGCGGCTGACGGACTGTTATGCCAGTGCTCCTGTCTGTTCTCCGTCGCGGGCTGGTTTGCTGACGGGACGGACTCCGAATCGTCTGGGAGTGTATGACTGGATTCCCGAAGGTCATCCGATGCATCTCAAGCGGGATGAAGTCACCGTAGCGCAACTGCTGCAGCAGGCGGGCTATGACACCGCGCATGTGGGGAAGTGGCATTGCAATGGCATGTTCAATTCCAAAGAACAGCCGCAACCGGGCGATCATGGTTTTCGTCACTGGTTCAGCACCCAGAACAACGCCCTGCCCACGCATGAGAATCCCAATAATTTTGTGCGGAACGGAAAGCCACTGGGTGAGATCGAAGGGTTTTCCTGCCAGATCGTCGCCGATGAAGGAATTCGCTGGTTGAGTGACTGGCGCGAGAAAGAGAAACCCTTTTTTCTGCATGTCTGTTTTCACGAACCGCACGAGCGGGTGGCTTCTCCCCCTGCACTGGTGGAAACATATCTCGACAAGAGTCTGTATGAAGATCAGGCACAGTATTTCGCGAATGTCGCAAATATGGATCGTGCCGTCGGAAAACTGTTGAAAAAACTGGATGAAATGAAGGTCGCCGACAATACACTGGTGTTCTTCACATCTGACAATGGGCCCGAAACATTGAATCGCTATGGGAAAGGCTCAAGACGCTCCTGGGGATCTCCGGGTATGCTGCGTGGCATGAAACTGCATATCTACGAAGGGGGAATTCGTGTGCCGGGCATTGTCCGCTGGCCGGGAAAAATCAAGGCGGGCCAGGAGATTGCGACACCCGTCTGCAGTGTGGATCTGCTGCCGACCTTCTGTGAAATCGCAGGCGTCGCAGTGCCTGATCAGCGCCCCCTGGATGGTGCCAGTCTGCTACCCCTGTTTGCCGGGAACAAGATTGAGCGAACAACGCCTCTGTTCTGGAATTACTATCGTGCATACAGTACGCCACGTGTGGCGATGCGCGAGGGGGACTGGAAAGTTGTCGCGCACTGGAGTGGCCCGGAAGGCATCATTCCGCTGGGAGGAAACGTCAATTCCGTTTCACAGGAGATTATCAAGAACGCGAAGCTGACAAAGTTCGAACTATATAACTTGAAAGACGACATCAGCGAGCAACATAACCTGGCCTGGCAGGAACAGAAACGACTGGACACATTGAAGAAAAAGCTGGTGCAGAAGTACGCGGCTGTTCAGAAGGAAGGTCCTGTCTGGGATACCAGCGAATACGATCAGAGCCGGAAAAAAACAATGATCAAAAAAACTTCGAAATGAACGGGCTCCTTTTCAGGTTCATTTGCAGTCCGGGGCAATTAGCGGGAAATCGATTTCCTGGCTAAATCCCTATTCTCAACCGTCGGCGCGACTGTTAAAGTGAAACCCCGCAGTCATTTTGTCCTACCTGTTTTCATTGAAATTGATCTGGTACAGCCATGTCTTATCTACGTATTTTCTGTCTGTTGTCTGTTTTCTCGCTGCAGACGCTGCCCCGGCTTGCTGAGGCGCAAGCTGTACGCAATGTGGGCTTTGAGCCAACCGTCTTTGCTTTGACGGGCGCCCGGGTGGTCACCCAGCCGGATAAAACTTTGGAGAATGCGACGATTCTGATCCGCGAGGGGCTGATTGAAAATGTGGGAACGGATCTGAAAATTCCTGCGGATGCAGACGTGATCGACTGCACGGGATTAGTGATTTACCCGGGTTTCATTGATGCCGCTTCCAGCGAATTGCTCAATAAGGATATCAAGGCCCCCCAGCCGAGTGAGCGCAAAGTCGATTTTGGGCGCTATGCCCTGGCGGCGACGCGCCCCGATAATCGAAATTATCTCAGTCCGGAATTTCTGGCGAATGAAGCCGTCGTTCGCAAAAAGAATAGTTTCGAAAAATACCAGAAGGCCGGGTTCACAGCCGTGCATCTGCTTCCCCAGGGAAAGATCGCCAGTGGCCAGGGGACACTACTCTCCACCAGTGAGCTGCCTGTACGGGAAGCGACTCTGGTTAAATCGACCATGAGTACTTTTCGTCTGTATGCACCCCGTGGTGATGTTTATCCCACCACGCTGATGGGCTCCCTTGCCCATTTACGGCAGACCTTATTAGACACACAACATTACGAGCAACACTGGAATCTGTATCAGGAGCAGAGTGCGTTTATTAAACGCCCGCCGAGTGATCCTGCTTATGCAGAGTTGAAGGATGTTCTGCATGGCAAAAAAACTCCCGTGTTTACGGCTGACTCGCGGGATGAAATTTTACGGACACTCGATTTCTGCGCGGAGTTCCATCTGAAACCGGTGATCTATGGTGGCGAAGAAGCCTACCTGTGTCTGGATCGCCTGAAAGATGAATCGAGCGGCTTGATTATCCGGCTGAATATTCCCGAGAAACCGAAAGTAAAAGAACCAGAGGATGAGAAAAAACTGACGACTAAATTTTCTGATCCCGTTCGTGTCCAGCAGGAAAAACTCCGTCTCTGGAAAGAGCAGATTCAGGGACTCAGTCAGTTGGCAGAAAGCGGTTTACCGGTTGCTGTCTCTTCGGAATCGATGAAAAAACATGTCGAAGACGTTCTGCCACAATTGCGAGTCGCAGTGAAAGAGGGCCTGTCAGCAGATCAGGCTTTGCGTTTTCTGACGCAGGATGCAGCGACTTTGCTCGGCATGGAATCACGTCTGGGGACGATTGACACAGGCAAGCTGGCGCATCTGACGGTGATGTCCGGTCCCTGGGAAAAGAGTGAAACGAAAGTACGCTACCTGTTTGTAGATGGCCTCAAGCTGGATTTCGAAGAGAAAAAGAAAGAAGACAAAGAAGACAAACCTGAATCCGGGGCTAAAGAGAAGCCTGAACCTGCTATCGTCGATTTAGCCGGCCAGTGGGGTGTCGAAATCCAGTCAGCTCAAGGTAAAGTGATTGGTCAACTGCAGCTCGCGCAGGATAAGACGGTCTTGCGAGGTACGTTTTCCAGTGAAAAGGGGGACGGCAAAGTCACTTCTGGTAAGATTGAAAAGTCACAGTTTGAATTCACCGTGGCCATTGGTGCCGGCGAACATTCGATTGAATTGCAGTTTAAAGGCGAACTGGGGAAAGAGTTGAAGCCGGAATCGCTTTCCGGAAAACTGAAGTCGGCCTTTGGGACAGAAACGCAGTGGTCGGCGGTTCGAAAAGTGAAGACGATGGAACCGGTCGTTGAGAATCCGATCCAGCTCTCGCTGGAGGGAATGGACGACGGTGAAGATCTGCTGGCCGATTCTGACAGCGAAGTCCTGGTGGCAGAAAAACCGGTTTTCAAAAACGTAGACCGCCCCAACCTGCATCAGTTTAATACGGAACTCAAGGCCGATCGTATCAGCCAGGCGGTAAATACGGGGGGGAATCTACTGCTGGAAAATGGAACGGTGATCACTGTCACCGGAGAAACAATGCCGCAGACCTCGGTGCTGGTCAAAAAAGGTAAGATTGTTGCCATTGGAAGCGATCTGAAAGTACCTGAGCAGACAACCGTCATTGATGTCACCGGACAGTATGTGATGCCGGGCATCATTGACACCCACAGTCATATCATGATCACAGATGGGATCAATGAGTATTCGCAGTCGATTGTCCCTGAAGTCCGCGTTCGTGATGTCGTGAATACCGCAGACCCGTCTGAGTATCGCGCTTTAGCGGGGGGCGTGACTGCCGCGCGGTTGTTTCATGGTTCGGCAAATGTGATTGGCGGTCAGGATGCGGTTGTGAAGCTCAAACACGGCAAGTCAGCCCGGGAGCATATTCTGCACGATGCTCCTCAAGGGGTGAAATTTGCGTTGGGGGAAAATGTCAAATATCGCACCTCGCGTTTTCCCAATACCCGCATGGGGGTTGAAGCGACGCTGCAACGTGCGTTTCTGGAAGCCATCGATTACCGCCGACAGTGGCAGGAGTATGAAAAGTTACAGAAAAATGAACCGGACATCAAACGGCTGCCTCCTCGACGGGACCTGAGGCTGGAAGCACTGGCAGACATTGTAAACCATGAAAAGTTTATCCATTCGCACTGCTATCGCGCGGATGAAATTCTGATGCTGTTGCGGGTGGCGTCCAATATGGGCATTCGTGTCTGGTCGCTGCAACATGTTCTGGAAGGCTATAAGATCGCTCCCGAGATTCTGGCCCACGGTGCCAGCTGCAGTACATTTTCGGACTGGTGGGCTTATAAAATTGAGGCCTTCGATGCCGTTCCCTATAACGCGGCTCTGCTGAATGAAGCAGGCATCAATACAGTCATCAAAAGTGATGACTGGGAACTGATTCGTCATCTCTATCTGGAAGCCGCCAAGACAGTCCGCTACGGAAACATGTCATTCAACGAAGCACTGCGCACCATCACGATCAATCCTGCCAGGGAGCTGGGACTCGATCAGCAGATCGGTTCGATCGAAATCGGTAAAGATGGTGACTTCGCCGTTTTCAGTGGTCATCCTCTGAATGCCTATTCGCGGTGTGAGATGACCATCATCGAGGGAGAAGTCTATTTTGATCGCCGTCAGCAGCCGACAGCAATGACCGAGTCGGCAGAGCGGCGTTCCAAGGCACCTCAAGTATCGATTGCTGCACAGACCGATGCAAAACTGGATTTGCCGGCGGAGGAATTGACTGAGTATGCGATTACCGGCGCGACGCTGCACCCGATTGATCGGGGTGATATTGTCCAGGGGACTGTCATCGTCAAAGATAAGAAGATTACTTATGCAGGGCCTGCAAAATCACTGCCCGCAGGGATGACGGTGATTGATGCTGCAGGACTCCATATTTATCCGGGGATGATTGATTCCGGTTCCACATTAGGATTGACAGAAATCGACAAGGTCCGCGAAACACGAGACTATGCGGAAAGTGGTGATCTGCAGCCCGATTTGCGGACGGGCGTTGCGATTAATCCCGATTCCGAGCTGTTTCCCGTGGCTCGTGCGGGGGGGATCACGACGGTCCTGGTCAGTCCGCAGTCCGGTCTGATCTCCGGTCAGGCATCCCTGGTGCAGACAGCGGGCTGGACTGCTCCTGAAATGGTGATGGAACTGGAAGCCGGCCTGCAGATTGACTGGAGTACGAAAGAGGAACGTCAGTCGGAACTGAAGGACTTTATCAGGCAGGCACGCCTGTATCAGAAGCTGAAGCAGCAGACAAAAGAAAAAGGGACACGGGAGCCGGTCACTGATCCCCGGTATGAAGCGTTGATTCCTTATCTGCAACAACAGAAGCCGGTCTTTATTGAGGCGAATTCGCGCGAAGCGATTGCCGGCGCCCTGCTGTTTGCGGAAGAAGAAAAACTGCGGATTGTGATTACCGGTGGTGCGGATGCCTGGAAACTGGCAGAGGAATTGAAGCAGCGGAAGGTTTCGGTAATCGTCGGTCCTGTGATGCAGAAGCCACAGGACGACTACGATCCTTTCGACGCACCCTATGCGAATCCGGGGCACCTGTATGATGCAGGAGTTCCGTTTTGTATTCGTTCTCACAGTGCCTGGAATTCACGGAACACACCGTTTGAAGCCGCGATGGCAGTGGCTTACGGACTGCCTGAGCAGGCTGCTTTGCGATCTGTAACACTCTCTGCAGCAGAAATTCTGGGGATTGACAATCAGGTCGGGTCTCTGACCGCGGGTAAACTGGCGAATCTGATCATTGCCGACGGTTCGCCACTGCAACATACTTCACATATCAAAGCGGTCTGTGTCGGTGGTAAGTTGCTGCCACCGGAAAGTAAACAGACGCGACTGTATGAACGGTACCGTGGTCGTCTGCAGAAGTTGAGAGAATCGCAGGGCGATAAACAGCCTGTACCGATTCCCCTGGAAACTCAGAAAGTGGAACCGGCTAAGAAACCTGCAAATACTAAATAGCAGCTCCGTTTAGCGGACGACGCTGCCTTCGACCTCTTCGATTTTCAAGACATGCATTGTACGACTGAAGCGGTCTGGATTCTTTTTGAATTCTTCACGGGATTCCACGTCCACAAACAGATACAGGTTGTGATCGTAGTAGGCCCCGTATTTTGTATCGCCGGGAATGGCGCGGTCCTGCTTATTCAGAATCACAGGGTCGCAGCCCAGTAATTGCGGGGCATAACGTCCTGGGTCAATCTTGAAGATTTCAAGTTCGGTACGGCTGGAGAGCAGATAGGTAATGCCCTGGTACGGCCAGCTGAATTCTTCTTTGCCTTTCGTCCATTTGCGGTCCCGTGTCAAAGCGATGGGACTGTAACCTTCCAGGCCGATTCTGGCAGGATCTGTTGCGACGTAGGTTTTTTCTTCGACTTCCTCCTGCACTTCTATCTCAATCGATTCTTCTTCAACCGATTCACTTTCCTGCTGCTTTCGCGCCATCAGTTCCTGTTTACTTTTTCGAGCCAGGTAGACTCTGCGGTCGTTTTCATACCGGGAAGCACCGCGCCCGAGGAAACTTAAGTAGGTGTGTTTCTGCTGCATTCCGCCTGCACGTGTGATGATGGTTCCAGTGGGAGTCAGCAGGATATCACTGGGAAGCGATTTTACGTTGAAACGATCGACCAGTTGCGGATACTGATCACTGTCGATTTTGACACCGATAATGCGTTTACCGAGAATGTTCTTAAGGGTCTGCGTACTTAGAACCGTCTGTTCCATCTGTTTACAGGGGGCACACCAGGATGCATGGAAATGTACGAGCAGCGGAACATCTTTATCTTGTGCGAGTTTTTGCGCAGCCTGAAAGTCATGCAGCCATTCACCGGCGAACGAAGAGCTGATCGATATCGTAAAAAGAGTGAACGCAACTGTTACGATTGATACAAATTGGTGTTTCACGTTTTCGTTGGTGAATCGCATGAATAATGTCCCCGCAAATCTTCCAGACTGTGTCCAGTTTTACTGTAGCGTCTCCAGGGCCGTTTGGGCCGAGTTTAACAGGTTGAGAGACGCGATGGTTAAATGTGATTCGCTCTCGATGCATGAACGAACTCACGTTCAGTAAAAACGACAGCAGAGTCATCAATACTCTGATATCTTCGTTTTTATCGGTTGGCTGAGGGGAGGTTGTTGTGAAGTATTACACTCGATTCAGGACGTGCTGTGAGGAATCGAAAAAAAGGCAGGGTCGTAACGGATTTCGTGGAGTGTCAAAAAGCAAACTTAAACCAGCTTAACTAACCGTCACGGGAAAGCTCAGTGGATTGTGTCCTGGGTTTGAGGTGTCGTGTCCGGAATATAGGTGAGAAACTTTTCCAGCAACTCCAGTCCGCATTTGGTGAGAATTGATTCCGGGTGGAACTGTACACCGAATAACGGAGCACTCTGGTGTTCGATGGCCATCGGTATGCCTTCTGCTGTGCGTGCCGTAATCTGCAGTTCGGCTGGCAGGGTTGCTTCATCGATGATCAGCGAGTGATAGCGCGTGGCCGGGAACGGGTCAGGTAGACTGGATAACAGGCGTGAATTATGATGATAGATCAGAGACGTCTGGCCGTGTACGGGTTGTGGTGCTCTGATAATTTTTCCCCCCAGACTGGCGGCGATCGATTGATGCCCGAGGCAGACGCCAAGGATCGGGATCTGTCCGGTAAAGTGACGGACCAGTTCCTGGCTGAGGCCTGCTTCTTCTGGAGTACAGGGGCCCGGTGAGAGAACCAGGGCAGACGGTTTCAGTTCCGTTGCCTGTGCGAGGGTGATCTGATCATTGCGGATGACCTGTGTTTCCTGACCGAGCTCTTCAAAATAGCGTGCCAGGTTAAACACGAAGCTGTCATAGTTATCAATAATCAGGATCATCAAATTAATTCTGTAGCAGTCATTTAATTGTGAAGTGCGGCAATCATCCCCGCCGCCTTATGCAGGGTTTCTTCGTATTCCAGTCGAGGCTGACTTTGAGCGATAATACCGCCTCCCACCGGGAACTGAATCCAGCCCTTCCGCACGGTGAAGGTCCGAATCAGAATATTGCTGTCGAATTCTCCATTGAGACCAGCATAAAACAGACAGCCACAATATGGGCCTCGGACCGTGGGCTCGAGTTCGGCGATGATTTCCATTGAACGCACCTTGGGAGCCCCCGTAATGGAACCACCGGGAAAAGAGGCAGCGAGCAGATCCCAGACCGTTTGATCGGGTTTGAGTTGTCCACGAACTTCTGATACCAGGTGTTGTACTGTTTCGTATGTTTCCACTGAGCAGAGGTGGGGCACTCGGATGCTCCCGGGCAGGCAGACGCGCGACAGGTCATTGCGGAGCAGATCGACGATCATCACATTTTCGGCCTGGTCCTTTTCGCTTTCCCGCAGTTCATCACGCGTGAGCAGGTCGGCTTCGGGAACATACTTTCGGCGTCGGGTCCCCTTGATGGGGCGCGTTTCCACTTCGTTTCCAGAGACATTCAGAAAACGTTCAGGGGAAGCGCTGAGGACTGCCCAGTCCTCCCAGCCAAAATAACCGGCAAAAGGAGCGGGATTCTTCGAACGTAAATTCAAATACAGTTCTGCAGGATGAGTGGTCGTTTGACTGAGAAGTCGATGCGAAAAGTTGGCCTGAAAAATATCACCCGCGTAGATGTATTCGATTATACGTGCGACATGATCCTGAAACTGCTGTTTACTGAAATTGCTGAAGATATGAGGATAACCTTCCAGCGGAAATGCAGAAGAAATCGCTTCCCGAGGCAGTGTAGGCTCCGTATTCCACTGCGGCAGCGGATCGATCCTGCTGCTACGATCAAAGAGGACTGAATCAATGCGTGCTTTGACAGACTGACAGCGTTGGGTCGCTCGTTCGTAGCACTGTGAATTCAGACTCTCGTCAAATCCCTGGACGATCAGCCAGGCGCGATGCTGGTGATGATCCCAGGCGACGACCCAGTCGTAAAAGCCGACGGCGAAATCGGGGAGCTGAAATTCATCTTGTGGTGCGCGGGGAAAATCCTCCCAGCAGCGCCCCAGTTCGTAGGAGAGTAACCCGGCGAACCCACCCTGAAAAGGGGGCAGTCCCGGAACCGATTCGACGTGATGACGTGCCTGTACTTCGCGCATCAGCGCAAAGGGATCTGTCCCCAGTTCAGCGGTCTGAATTTGAGTCCGCGTGAGAGGATTGCACATTAAATACGAAAAGTGTCCCTGCGAGGAGGACTGGCGGGCACTGTCCAGAACCAGCAGGTTGTCCTCGCCAGCGAACTCGAGCAGCAGTTGTTCCAGGTCCGGACAGGGGATCAGTTCTTCCACAAGCGGGAGCTGGTCCGCGATGGGGCTCCCCTGCTCTTGAGACAGATCCTGAGATAATTTTCCAGACATGATGCATCTATATTGAATAAAAACACGCTGTGAGCAACCCACAAACAAGGGCCACCAGGCCCACAGTATAACAGGACCCGAATCGAGAAGGAATCATCAGCGAGGTCCACATTGCGTGTCTTCACCCTGCTCGCGGCGGCGGTCCAGTGCGCTGAGTTCCGCCTGCGTTAAGAAGCCCCAGTTTAAGGGCTGATCCTGCTGATATTGTTTTCCCAAGGTTAATGCCGTCATTGCTTTACACATTTCGTAGCCCAGATAAAAGGCATGCGATGCGTCCAGATCTTTCGGGTTGGCTGCCTGGAACTGATCAAAGAGTTCAAACGGGTCGGTCCCTTTCCAATAGCCATCCCGGTTCATGACGTGCAAGGCATTTTCTTCTGCGAAAATCCGATAATTAGGATCCCGGATCTGAGCTGCCAGATTTTCCAAAGCTTCCGATCCCAGTTCTTTGAGTTTGGGATCACGCAGCATGATCAATTGATAATCGACGTGCTTCGGGAGTGTCTGATTATCGATGGCATATTTGACCAGCCGCCGGGCGTGATTGAATTCGCCAATGGCACTCCGGGCCCAGTTAATGACTTCGGTGGCCAGCACACTCTGGATTTTCAGTTCCTGGCAGAGGGCAGCCAGCAGGACATTCATGCCGGCAGTGTCCACTTCGGTCAGTTCGGTCAGATTGCCTATCCCCATCATGATTTCCACATCCGGAAATTCTTTGCGGGCTCGATAATAGCGTTCCAGGGATGCTGCAAAGCCATAACCGATCGGTTCGAGGATCGGGTCGATGCGAAAGGGAGTGCCCTGTTTTGTGAGTTGATCCACGATCGTGTGCAGCGACTCAAAATCGCTGGGGACATCGGGGATGGCGACGACTTCGACGCCCAGTCTGGAAACCCAGTCCAGGTTGGTGTGGTTACAGCTCAGAATGAGTTCTGCACCATTGGCGACTGCCGCTTCCACTTCGGAGCGTTCGAAGCTGTCGATCGAAATCCGGTGGCCTGCGTCGACCAGTTTCTTGACAATTTCTCCCGTGCGAGCCCAGCTTTCTCCGGGAACACAGCCGACGTCGATCAGGTCTGCTCCATTTTCGCGATAGTGGTCTGCCTGTCGCAGGATCTCTTCGTCGGTCAGAAACGGGGCATGGTTGATTTCTGCCAGAATTTCGATGTCATATCGGGAGAGGTCTTTAGGGGGACGATCTGCCTGTCCAAAATATTCGGGCAGGTCAAAATGATCTTTGGGCCCCCGTTTGAAGGGGATTCCGAAATGATCGGTGAGCGTCTGTAGATCTCCTTTGCAGAGTCCGGGGAGCATGACCCAGTCGATCCCTGCAGGAATGGTAAGCCTGCGCTGGATCAGTGGGACATGCATCAGGGCGGCGACCTGGACATTCAAAACGACGACCTCAAACTCAAAGCCGACCCGAGGGGCCAGTTTGTCTAAGACGCCACGTAATGAAAATTCAGCCAGCCTGCCGGTTACGAACAGGATGCGTTCCTGTTTCATCATTGATCTTTCTTCAAAGCTGCATCCTGTTATCTCTGGTCAATCAAAATCGATGGATTTGATTTCAATCAGTGGACCCATTTTTTAGGATATCCGTCCAGCGCGGAATCGGCTTCCGGTTGCCAGAGTACGGTTTCTTCAATTTTTTTGGCGAGGCTGATGTCTTTTCCTGTGATGGCGTGCACTTTGTGTGTCTGAAGTTTCACCGTGACCGCCGCATAGCCAACACTCAGATCCGGATGATGATTTCCTGCTTCTGCCAGATATCCGATCGTGTTGACCAGCATCAAAGTATGCGCCCAGCCGGGAGTGCCATATTTTCTGCGAATCCAGCCATCGCGGAGTTCCCAGTTGGAGTAAGTGTTCAGGAATTCCTGGATTTCGGCGTCAGTGAGAGCTTGATCTTCACTCATGATTCCCCCTGTTTTTCTAATCCTGTCGGATGATGATTCGGTCAAACCAGTTTGAGATTCAGCCGATATTATTATTAACCTGTTTCCAGAGACTGATGCAGCAACCGAGCTTCCTTTTTTATGGCAAGCTCAGTCAGTACAGGCAGTTATCCCGGGAAACAGGGCAGCTTGATTGCTACTGTACTGCATTTTGGCTCTGTTTTAAATGGGGCACCGGGCGGGATTTTCACAACAATGTTAAGAATACAGATGAAAATGAATCGAACTAAACCTATGCTTCAAAAGGTTTAAGTGCAAAAAGCAGGCTACACTTTGCGTCTCTGGCAGAGTAGAATAACAGACAGAGGAGTTGACTGGCTCGCCATCAGGTAATCTCCCTCCCTCCCTTATTTTCCCACCACGGTTTCACTGAGAAAGAGTTGAAAATGAAGCGGCCTTGGATTCTGTTTCATCCATCATCAAAATCTGGCTTGGCATCAGGCATCTGCTGGTTAACCGTTTATGTTTTTTCTGCGTTGTCAGCACCCGGTTTGAGCGTTGCTGCCAATAATAAAAAAATTCCTGCCGAGCAGATTGAGTTTTTCGAAAAAGAAATTCGTCCGGTTCTGGTGAAACGCTGTCATGCCTGTCATGGTGCTAAAAAACAGGAAGCGAGCCTGCGTCTCGACACTCACGCCTGGATGATGAAAGGCAGTGATTCCGGCGCAGCGGTTGTACCGGGAGATCCTCTCAAGAGTCGTATCATTCAGGTCATCCAGTACCATGACGATGACAGTCAGATGCCTCCTGAGAAAAAAATGCCGGACAATGAAATCGCGGCATTGACGCGTTGGGTGAAAATGGGAACGCCCTGGCCGTTTTCTGAGAAGGATGCCAAACTAGCCCCCACCAATGGCGCATACGATTATGAAACGCTGGCAGAAAGCCACTGGTCATTTCAGCCTGTGACGAAACCACAACTGCCTGAAGTAAAAGATTCGCAGCGGGTCTCATCGCCGGTTGATCCGTTTGTCATCAAACGTCTTGAAGAGAAAGGCCTGAGTCTGTCACCTGCCGTTGATCGTCGCAAACTGATTCGTCGCGCGACCGTCGATCTGATCGGCCTGCCTCCCACGTATCAGGAAGTGGAAGCATTCGTGAATGATCAATCACCGGATGCTTACGAAAAGCTGATCGATCGTCTGCTGGCTTCTCCCCATTATGGAGAACGCTGGGGTCGGCACTGGCTGGATGTGGCCCGCTATGCGGATACCAAAGGTTATGTGTTTACCTCGGAACGCCGCTACCCTTATTCCTATACGTATCGCGATTATGTAATTCGTGCGTTTAATGAAGATCTCCCCTTTGACCAGTTCATTCGGGAACAGCTGGCGGCTGATCAGCTCGACCGTAAAGGCGATGACCGTTCACTGGCAGCGCTGGGCTTCCTGACCGTGGGACGTCGTTATCGGGGAAATATTCATGATATTACCGACGACCGGATTGACCTCGTTTCCCGCGGCCTCTTGGGATTGACGGCATCATGTGCCCGCTGCCACGACCATAAGTTTGATCCGGTTCCCACCAAAGATTATTACGGGCTGTATAGCGTGTTCATCAGCAGTTATGAACCGGAAGAGAAAGATCTGCCTCTGATCGGAAAACCGAAATCAGAAAAGGCCTACAAAGAATATCAGACCGAGCGGGCCAAACGACAAAAGAACGTCGATGATTATATTCATGGCGAAGCAGAGAAGTTCAGGGCGACCGCTCGATTGACCGTAGGTGATGTGCTGCAGGCAGTGGCAGAAAAACAGAAACTGGCAGCAGGCGACCTGAAGCCTGAGTATGAAGGCAAGGAAGCACCTCATCGACGGTACGTCGATCTCTGGCGTTCTTATCTGGCGCGGAATGCCAAATCCCAGCGGGCAGTGCTCTCCCCGTGGAACCAGTTTGCCGCTTTGAAAGTGAAGCCCGAAGAATTTACTGCGCGTGCAGCGGAGATCGTTCAGAATCTCTCGCAGCAGGAAGCAGAAACACAGGCCGACAAACGGGTGAACCGTCTGGTTGTGCACGCATTGAAGAACAATCCACCGGAAAATATTTATGATGTCTGCCGAGCTTATGGAACTGCGTTCAAAGAAGTCGAGCAGGCGTGGTTGAAAGAACTGGCAGAAGCAGAGAAAGCGAAAAAAACTCGTCCTGAAAAACTGGAAGATCCAGCGGCAGAAGAATTGCGGCAGATTCTGTATGATACGGATTGTCCTGCTGCCAGTAAGGATGAAGTGGCAGCGTCAATGTTTAATCGGGCGCAGCGCAATAAAATTCGCCAGTTGGAAAAGCAACTGGAAACGCTGGATGTGACATCACCGGGCGCACCGCCGCGGGCGATGGTGATGCTGGATAAAGATAAACCGGTTACTTCTCATGTGCATTTGAGAGGAAATCCGGGCCGTCGGGGGGATCAGGCACCGCGACAGTTCTTCCGGATTCTGGCCGGCGAAGACCGCAAACCGTTTGAAAAAGGAAGTGGTCGCCTGGAACTGGCAGATGCCATCGCATCGAAAGAGAATCCCCTGACCGCACGGGTATTCGTCAATCGAGTCTGGCTGCATCATTTTGGCGATGGGCTCGTAAAAACTCCCAGTGATTTTGGTGTCCGTAGCGATCCGCCTTCCCACCCGGAACTGCTGGACTATCTGGCTTCCCGCTTTATGGAAGAAGGCTGGTCGGTAAAATCGCTGCATAAAATTATCATGTTGTCTGCGACGTATCAGCAGGGAACGCAGGAAAGTCAACAGGCACGCCTGATTGATTCCGATAACCGCCTGCTCTGGAAACGATCTCCCACGCGACTCGACTTTGAGGCGATGCGTGATTCCCTGTTGGCCGTTTCGGGACAACTGAGTGAGGAATCTGAAGGCAGAGGCTTCCTGATTGATCAGATGCCGACCGAACCAAAACGGACCGTTTACAGTTTTGTGGATCGTAATAATCTGCCCAACGTTTTCCGGACGTTCGACTTTGCGAATGTCGAATCCAGTACGGCACAGCGGCCTTACACCACCGTGCCTCAGCAGGCACTGTTTGCCATGAACAGCCCCCTGTTAATTGAACAGTCACGTTTCCTGGTAAAAGATCTGGACCTGGAAAAGGTAGCGAAAGACCAGGACGTGGAGGCAGCCATCACGAAGTTGTATCAGCGGGTCTTGTTAAGAAATCCTGCTGCGGAAGAACTGGAGCTGGGTAAGCAGTTCCTCGCGCATCACCATGACCAGATTGAAACGCCAATTCGCATGACCGGTTGGGAGAAGTACGCTCAGGTGCTGTGTACTTCCAACGAATTCATGTTTGTTGACTGATTACAAAAGACCAGAATTTTAATATCGCAGGAGCCTGTTATTATGGCTGATCAAATTCCACATTTTAATTGTGATCCCATCGTTACCCGGCGGCAGATGCTGCAGCGTTGCGGGACCGGTCTGGGTTCTTTGGGACTGGCTTCCCTGATGGCTACTGAAGGGATGTTGAATCAGGCGGCGGGCGCCTCAGCAGGCAGTCCGACATCGCCGATGGCGCCGAAGATGGCACACTTTCCAGGTAAAGCCAAGCATGTGATCCATATCTTCCTGAATGGGGGAGCCTCACAGGTTGATACTTTTGATCCCAAGCCTGCTCTGGCAAAATATGCCGGCAAAAAATTACCGATGGAAAACCTGCGGACAGAACGTAAAACAGGTGCCTCCCTGCCCTCACCCTTCAAGTTTAAGAAGTATGGCGAAAGTGGTCTGGAAGTCAGCGAACTGTTTTCTGAACTGGGAGAATGCGTGGATGACATTGCGTTTGTCCGCTCCATGTATACCAACGTGCCAAACCACGAACCTTCTTTGATGATGATGAACTGTGGTGACCTGATTCAGCCCCGTCCGAGTATGGGAGCGTGGGTGACCTATGGTCTGGGGACAGAGAACCAGAACCTGCCCGGCTTTGTTGTGATGTGTCCGGGCGGATATCCGATTACGGAATCGGCCAACTGGCGTTCTGCCTTTCTGCCGGGGGCTTACCAGGGAACTCATATTGATACGAAACATACGGATATCGAAAAGCTGATTTCAAATATCAAAAATAAAGAACTGGCTTTGCCCGAACAGCGTCGTCAGCTGGATCTGTTACAGGCGTTGAATCGTCGTCATCAGGCGGTGCGGTCTCAGGAATCGGCGCTGGAATCGCGGATTCAGTCATTTGAACTGGCGTACCGGATGCAGATGCAGGCGTCGGATGTATTTGATGTAAATAATGAACCGAAACACATTCACGAAATGTATGGCCAGGGTGTGCATGCACGACAGATGATGATTGCCCGCAGACTGGTTGAGCGGGGAGTTCGCTATGTACAACTCTGGCACGGCGCTGGACAACCCTGGGATAATCATGATGAAATCGAAAAGAACCATCGCCGATTAGCGAGGGATTGTTCGCAGGGCATTGCTGCTCTGCTGAAGGATCTCAAGCAACGAGGTTTGCTGCAGGACACGATTGTGATGTGCGGTGGTGAATTTGGACGCACGCCTGTCGTGGAATTACCGACTCCCGGTGCGAATGCCGGCAAAATGAATGGCCGCGATCATAATAATCATGGTTTTACAGTCTGGCTGGCTGGTGGTGGGGTCAAAGGCGGACAGGCTTATGGTGCCACCGATGAATTTGGATTTGCCGCGGTGGAAAATAAGGTTCACGTCCATGATCTGCACGCGACCGTGCTCAAATTACTGGGCTTCGACCATGAGCAGTTGACTTATCGTTTCTCAGGCCGCGACTTCCGTTTAACTGATGTTCACGGCAAAGTCGTTGAAGATCTGATTGCCTGATGCAAAAAGTGAACGGAATCATGGTCAATACAATCGCTGCTATTTGTTCATGAACAAATAAATCCCCTGCTTTGCATGGTTTATGGTATATCGGTCCTTGACCTTCTCCTGAAATCAGGGAATGATTGTTCATGCAATCCAGAATGGGGGGGGATTGGGGGCGCATCCTTTATCTCGTCATTCTGAGCCAGTAGCATCTTGTGGGGGAAATGAGTGGCTGGAGATAATGAACGCATCAAACGAACTCTGGATTTACTAGGGGTCGGGCTCTATCCCATTATTGAAGAGGAAATGAAAGCCGTCTACAAGGACGACTGGATTGACCGGGCTAAAGAAAGCTTTCGTAATTCTCCACTGACCTCTCAACCTGAGGGCGATGCCATCAGGTGGGATGCCCATTCAACTCTGCTGATTTTGTGGGATCACTGGAATAGTGTTTTCCGCAACCGTCTGTCTCCCCTGGAGCGAAGTTTTGTTGGGGAGTTGCGAGAATATCGGAACCGCTGGGCACATCAAAGTCAGATCAGCACCGATGATACTTTGCGGATCCTGGATACGGCGGCCCGACTGTTGCAGGCGACGGGAGCGACTCAGGAGGCCCGGCAACTACAGCGGGAACGGGATCAGCTGCTGCATCAAATCATGCAATATCAGGAGCAGATCGTCGTTGATTCTGAAGACCATCGTCGTGAACGGAAACGTGATGCCTTCATCTTTCTGGTCTGTGGTATTGCCATCGATCTGGGAATTTTCTTTTCTTATGGGACCGGCGGCCTGGCCATCCTGTTTGCAGTCTTCGTCGCAGCGGTCTTTGCGTTCCTGGCTTACCAGCGGTGGGTGACCCCAGATCGTCCCGCGTATGGTGCCCACGAATGTACCAATTGCGGGAAGATTATTTACGGCGAAAACTGTCCGTACTGCAGTGAAAATCTCCCGCCGAATCAGGCAGTGTGAGATTGAAAGCTGCTTCAGTCAACCCACTCGTCTGCCGGATCGAATTTGGGGAAGACGATATTGATGATCTTCATTGATCCGAGAGCACGGTGCCGTACTCCGGGGGGAATCACAATGGCCATCCCCGCATGGACGGGAATAATTTCATCGTCCAACTGCATCTGTGCATCACTGCCACATTCGAGAAAGTAGTAGGTTTCCGTCAGTTTTTTGTGATAATGCAGTTCTGCATCTTCTGAAATTTCAGTAACGTGCAGTGTGCCGGGAAATTCAGCGACGTCAGCAAAAGCCCGCCGCGCAGTACCACAGGGACAGGCTGTGCCCGGGATCTCTGCGAAATCGGCAAGATGATATTTTTTCTGAGTCGATTCTGTCATTTTGAATATTCCAGTCGAGATCTTTGATTTGCTGTCTGAACTCTTTCGTCGCTTCAGTAACATTCCCTGATTATAACGGGTTGTCAGGGAAAGCAAAACGTTCATTCTGTTTTATTGACTTCGTGCAGCAGAACACGCAGGAACGGCTCGACATCAGTGACGAGTCCGACGGTCTGAAATGTGCCACGATCAGCCAGTTTGGTGACGGTGGCCGGGTTAATGTCAACACAGACGACTTTTACGCTGGCCGGCAGCAGATTCCCTACCGCAATGGAATGCAGTGTGGTCGCGATCATCAGGCAGAACGAGACGTCCTGTACCAGTTCACGCATCTGATGCTGTGCCTCAATGGTATCCGTGATGACATCCGGCAGCGGTCCATCATCGCGGATACTGCCGGCCAGCAGAAAGGGAACCTGATTCTTAACGCACTCATACATAATACCGGAATTCAATACTTTCTGATCGACGGCATTCTGGATGCTGCCCAGGCGGCGAATGCGGTTGATGGAACGCAGGTGATGCTCGTGTCCTTCTTCACTGGAACCGCCGTGTTCCATGGAAATGCCCAGGCTGGTGCCATAAAAGGATTCCTCTATATCGTGAGTGGCGAGCGCATTACCGGCGAATAGCAGATTCACATAGCCTTCCCGAATCAGCTGACTGAAGTGGTCTCTGCTTCCGGTATGCACGACAGCGGGGCCGGCGACTACCAGAATTTTACCATTTCCCTTTCGTGCCCTCCGCATTTCAGAGGCAATTTCTCTCACGGTTACCCCTTTGGGTTTTTCGCTGGAGACTGTGCTGTTCATGAAGGAGAACCCGGAAACTTCCGGCGTACTTCGCTCTGCGGGCAGAACTCGTGTACCCCGATTTCCAATCACCACGAGTTCTCCCTGTTTGACATCCGCCATCGGCAGACAGTGGGCCGACTTTCTGTCCGGACTGACGACGACGCCGCAATCCATTTCCTGTAACGCAACGGGAATCCACTCTTCCGCGATCCGGATTTCCGTCTTCTGATTGGTACTGCAGTAAAACCCTTCCGGAAAGGCACCGTTCATGTCAGCTGGCTCCAGAATACAGTCATGCTGCTCGATGGGAACGGCGCCGTGCTGGGCAATTTGCGTCAGGATTTTCTGGAGAGTGGCATCATCCGGTGCCGAGACTTTAATCTGCGCCCGACTGCTGTCTGTCCGCAGTTGACCGATGGAAATATCATCAATGGCAAAGTCTCCGCCCAGTACGGTAATCTCATCCAGAATCTTTGGCAGCAGCAGGCTGTCGATAATGTGACCCTGTAGTTCAATCTCTTCACTGACTCGGGCGGATTCCCCGGGTTGTTCTTGAGGAGAATGGGTAGATCGATTGTCCATGAGTGCTCATCCCTGCCAGGTGTTTTCGATAAAAAATTTAATGCGAAGCGACGCATTTCTGCCAGTAGTCTTTGATTGTTTTCTTCTATTTTACGTTTTCCGGATTAAAAACATACAGACAAAATATTGTTTTGAGTCATGACTATCATATTCCCTGCTGACTTTTTACTATTTTGCAGACAGATCGAATCATAAATCCCGAAAACCGTACAGGAGCAGGAGTTTGCCCTTTATGTATCTGGCTGCGGAGCCGCTCGAATTATTGCGAATCTTTATTGGACTGGATGCGCCTGCGTCAATTCTCTATTGCAGTTTATTAATACTGCTGGGAATGCTCAGTATTACCAAAGGAGGAGATCTGTTTACGGACAGCTCTGTTGAGATCGCCCGGCTGACACGAATTCCCCCTGTGATTATCGGGGCAACGATCGTCAGTATGTCGACCACGTTTCCGGAGCTGATGGTGTCGGTCACGGGAACTCTGGCAGGCAAAGGTGATCTGGCAGTGGGGAACGCGCTGGGATCCTGTTTGTGTAACATCGGTCTGATCATTGGTTCCTGTGCCTTATTGAAAGGCTATCTCTCCCGAAAAAGAAAAACCGAGAGCGGGATCCCGGTTTCACGGCTCACCATTGTGGGGCCTGGCTTTTTTATGCTGTTTTCCGGAGTTCTCGTCTGGGTCTTCAGCCTGTTCTCAACAGGTGGTGCGGTCACACAGACCGGTGCACCAGCTGAATTTGCCATTGCGCGCTGGCAGGCAGTGATTTTGTTATGTGTTCTGGCTGCTTATATCCTGTTTTCGCTGAGAGTAGCGATGGCTTCACGTCATGATTTCGGTGAAGAACAGGAATTACCGCCCCTGATTGAAAACCAGATCGCTTATTTTTTCAAGCTCGCATTGATGTTTTTTTGTGGTGCCTGTCTGGTTGTGCTGGGGAGCCGACTGCTGGTCACGAATGCCGTAGTGGTAGCCCGGTATTTTGAGGTTTCTGAGTTATTGATTGGTCTGACAATTCTGGCCATTGGTACTTCGCTGCCTGAATATACAATTTCCGTTCTGTCGATTATCAAAGGTCACGGCGCGCTGGGAACCGGGAATATCATCGGAGCCAACGTACTGAATATCAATATGGTTATCGCGATTTGTGCCCTGATTCACCCCTTACCCATTCAGCGGCAGACCGTCATCCTGGATGGTCCTGTTGTGATTCTGCTGATTGTGGCAATGCTGGGGCTGGCGTGGAGGAAAAAGCGGATCTCTACTGCCAGTGGGGCTGTTCTGCTTGCGATTTATGTCGGGTATCTACTCCTGGCAACATTCTGCTTCGCCAGCAGCTAGGCTGGGTCCCATTTTAATTGTAGCGTCTCCAAAATCATCGGTAACGAATAGAACAGATCGGCAGGCGTGATGCTCAAATATGATGCACTCTCGCGGCTTTTCCGGCGTGGAAAGGCATGTTTGCTGAAATTGACCGCATACTCGTTGGGTTGCCAGATCTTGATCCGCTGTCAATTCCGGATTGACGGACCACTGGTCTTTTGGCTTCTATTGAGTATAGGCTTGATTCACAAACCAAAATAAGAATATGATGTCTTGCTTAGCTTTGTTTCTTTTGGAGAGTTCACTATAGACCGATCAGGTCATCCTCTTGAGCTCACTGGATGTTCTCGTTTATCAGTTTTTCCCAGAATCAGTAATGTTCCCGATATGGTCAGAATTGGAATTATAGGGCTAGGCCCATATTGGGAACAGCGCTATGAACCTGCTTTGCGAATGATGGATCAGCGTATCCAGATCAAGGCAGTCTACGATCCGGTTCGCAGTCGTGCAGAACAGGTTGCTGCACAATGGGATGCGGCAGTCGTTTCAGGTATCGGCTGCCTGGCGACTCGATATCCGCTGGATGCATTTTTACTGTTGCATTCCGACTGGATGAATCATTACCCGTTGACCATTCTCAGCCAGCAGCACCGCCCGGTCTATATTGCCGGCAGCCTGGGGGAAGACCTGGAACTGCTGGAAATGATTCACGCCCGGGCCACCGAACAGCTGGTAACTCTGATGCCCGAGTTCAGCCGACGTTACTGCCAGGCAACCAGCCGCCTGTTTGAACTGGTCGTCACACAACTGGGAAATCCAGTTTCGATTCAGCTGGAAACCTGCTGCCCTGCCGATGATCAGCAGGTGGAAGTTCCCGGTCAGAAAAATGAGACCGATTTTCTGGTCGGTTTAATGGACTGGTGCTGTTATGTGATGCGCACCAGGCCGGTTCGCGTGGAGACAACTCTACAGTCCGATTCGAGCGATCGCTCTGAAGATTATCGGCAGATAAAAATTGAATTTCTACCAGATCCGGTAACCGCAGTGGAGCGGGTTGCCTTGATCAAAATTAAAACCCATCAACGCGAGATGGAGCCGCTTTTTCCCCGGCATCTGATCCAGTGTCGCAACGGGCAGGCTGAATTTCATTCCCCGGATGAAATCCACTGGGAGAATGCTTCTCAGTCCATCACAGAGTCGTTAAAAAGTGATCGACGGGAACTGGAAGTGATGTTAGATCATTTCTGCCGTCGTGCCGTAGGCGGGATTATCCCTGTCGCGAACATTAGAGACGTCTGCCAGGCGATTCAACTGGTACGACTTTCGCGTGCCAGTCTGGAGGCGGGTAAACCGCTTGATTTTACCGCAGCGAAATAATATTCAGACTGATCAGTCCGACTTATTTTTTCGAGCGTTGCGCGTGGGGATGTGCTTTTTCATAGGTTTCAAGCAGACGCTTGGTACTGACATGCGTATAAATCTGAGTGGTCGTCAGGCTCTTATGCCCCAGAAGTTCCTGCACGCTGCGTAAATCTGCTCCGCCATCCAGCAGATGTGTGGCAAAAGTGTGTCTCAAGGTGTGAGGGCTGGTTTTTTTGTCCAGTCCGGTCTGCAGGAGATACTTTTCCAGCATCCGTCCGACACTTCGCGAAGTCAGCCTGGTTTTCAGACGATTGAGAAACAGGGCATCGGAATCGGGATGAGCGCCTGGTTTGGCTTCGCGCTCTTCCAGCCAGTGTGTTAAAGCTTTGGCGGCGAAACTACCAATAGGTGCGATGCGTTCTTTCCGCCCTTTACCCAGGACGCGAATGATGTTGGCATCCTGGTCCCAGTCACTCACGTTTAATGCCACCAGTTCAGAAACACGCAGTCCGGCAGAATAGAGCGTTTCCAGAATCGCCCGGTCGCGCAGACCCATTTTCTGATTGGCCGGCGGTGCTTCGAGTAACGTTCCAATCTGATCGGTGGTTAAAAAATGAGGTAATTTTCTACCCGTCCGCGGCGTGCGAAGCGGTTTGGCGGGATTGGTTTTCGAGTACCCTTCCCGGCAGCAGTAGCGGAAAAAACTGCGGAGGCAGGCCAGACGCCTGGCAATCGTCGTTTTTTCGTACTGGCATTCATGCAGATACGCAACGTACCGTCTGAGTTCACTGATTCCGATCTGATCGGGAGGGAGTAACGCTCCTTCGTATTCAGTGAGATATTCCACCAGGCTTTCCAGATCTTCCGCGTAAGACTTCAAAGTCAGGTCTGAAGAATTTCTTTCGATTTGCAGATATCGCAGAAAGTGGTCAATCGCATCATGAAGGTCGATCGACCTGACTGCTTGCGAAGAGATCATGTTACATTCAAAATCGTCTGGTGGTCATAGTGGAGCGAATTCACGTAAGGAGATTTTACCGTGTTCGCATCAGGCCGTTTTGCGCAGGCGACCTGATTGTTCCTCGAGTTCTGCTTCCCGCCGAAGTTTACGAACTTTCTGGCTCATGACAGCCGCGTCATACCAGGTAAAACTCAAGTCTGTGTCAGCCGCATATTGCCCGAGTGTCTGCAGCATCTGTGAAGAACTTGCATCATCGTAGAGAAACACATAACGTTCGGAATCTTTAACTAACGCAACGACATTCATTTGTTGTTTCACTGTAGCAGTCCTTTGTTTATCGTCAGAGCACTGGAATCTAAGACTGGATAGGTTGGGAGTACTCATAAAACCGCAATAGTAAATATCGGCTTCTGAGCGGTGGGATTATCGATATTTTCTTACTTTGAAGATGATCTGACGCTCAGCTTGTCCGCCGTGCAGTGTTAACATCTCTAGAATCATTAAATGTGATGTAAACCGTATAAAGTCCTCACTCCGGTGCAGATAGGCTTCCCAGCCACCACTGCGGCGGTCTCCACTGACTTCGAGATAATCACGTAAGTGTGCTACCAGAGCCGCGTCCGCACCATCGAAGAGACGTGTATACGACATGAAAGGCTGGCGGGGGTCATACGTTCCGACCTGAGTGGGAGGACAGTAGTCTTCTAACTGCTTCACAACCGAAGTATTATTTTGAGGCGGGAGGGGAGAAACGGAGAGTTCTGGTTTCGGAGCAGCGAGAGTTTCCTGCCCTGCCCCGACTTTTGTTTGTGAATCAGCAGGCAAAGGAGCGTGCAGGGGTGCGTTGAGGGACTGTGAACCCTGATTGGCTTGTGCAGAAGCTTGAATGATTCCGGTTTGATTCTGTGTGTAAGGCCAGGAGTCAAGCGAATCCGTTGACTGGCCTCGGATCACCGTATTCACACCGGCAGGTGGTTCAGAGAGATCAACTGGACAGCCTTCAGGGCAGTCCAGCATACCCGTTTTACGGAGCTCTTTTTCGGCCTTTCGGATTTCTTTTTTCTCAATATGACCAGCATGCCTGAGTTCTTTATTCAGTTGATGCTCTTCCTGTCTCATTTCCCGGGCTGCGACGCGATCCATTTTGAACATCTTGTTCCACATAGATGTTTCTGCGTGCCGCTCTTCTACCATGAGAGGCATTCCCGGGATGAACTCCTGAGAATGGGGAGAATACCAGGAGACCTGCATCCCAATGCGGGGCGGATAATAGGGTGAGTAATCTGTAATTGCACCGATGACAACCGCATCCACGTTCAGAATTTTGGCCAGTTTCAGCACATCATCCGGATTGTTCATCTGCAGTTGATTTTCCACCATCGCGACTTCAGCGACTCCCAGAGGCAATACCTGAAATCCTGGTACTTTCTGGAGTTCTGAGTAATAGGCGAGCGCAAAGCGGCGGCCGTCGACATCCGGTTCCTGACTCAGATTAAAAAATGGGACCAGGGCCACAGTTTTAAGTCTGGGATTGGGATTGGTGACCGAGGTGTGCATAATTACACACCCAGGCAGGCTGCCAAAGCAGATCAGCATTAATAATATGCGTGTCAGCACCAGAAAGTTCCCGTGGGATGAAGATAGAAATAATCGATATCAACGTTATCGGCATAACCGGTAGAGTAACTTCAATAAGAAATGTTTAAGTAGATCCCCTATATTTACTTTTATGGCAAATTCCCTGTTTTCAGCTGGTTAGGCTGTGTCTCGATTTTCTGTGGCGATTCCAAAACTATTCGGATCGAGTCAAAGAGATCGACTGATGCCATGGTTAACTGAGATGCGTGCTAGAACCTGAGAGAATCTCAAAGGGGGGCATTTGCAGACTCTGGCTTGACTGATAAAATGCGTTGAGTTAATGATTTGCAGCCCTCTTCATAATTTGATGAATGAATCGATGAAACCAGCTTGTCCGCCGAAGCCCGATCACCGTCCGCCTGTTTGTTACGGTGCACTGCAGCTGGAATCACGCTATCTGCTGTCACCACTGGCGGGGTATACGAATTTACCATTTCGGCGAATTGTGCGCGAACTGGGAGGCGTCGGGCTGGCGACGACTGATCTGGTGAATGCGCGGGGACTGCTGGAAGGGAGTGAGAAAACACTCCAGCTCACCCAGACCTGCCCTGAAGATTCCCCGTTTGCTGTCCAGATTTTCGGAAGCGAACCTCAGCAGATGAAGGATGCGGCGCAGTTACTCGAGTCGCGCGGCGTCCATTCGATTGATATCAACATGGGCTGTCCGGTGAATCGGATTGTCAAAGGGGGCGCCGGGGCCAGCATGATGTGTCGGCCGAGCGATACAGTTTCACTGGTGCAAACTGTGGTCGAAGCAGTCAAGATCCCGGTGTCCGTGAAGATGCGACTGGGCTGGGATGACAGTGAGCTGTCTGCCCCGTTTTTCTCTCGCGAATTTGAAAAAGTAGGTGTAGTCGCGGTCGCCATTCATGGCCGGACCCGGGAACAGGGATTTCGGGGTGTTGTGAATCACGATGGGATTCGCCGTGTGGTGGAAGCCGTCGATTCGATCCCGGTGATCGGGAATGGTGATGTCACGAATGTTGCTGAAGCCGACTTCATGTTGAAAACAACTGGATGCGCGGGTGTTTCGATCGGCCGCGGTGCGCTGGCGAATCCGTGGATCTTCAGGCAACTGGTGCAGTGGGAGCAGACCGGATCTTACGATCCACCCGGGAATTTTGATGATCGCCTGGAACTGCTGCTGCGACAGTTTCGTTACCTGCTGGAGATGACCACTGAAAAACGGGCGATTTCCATGTTCCGGAAGATGGGGCACTGGTATCTGAAGTCGATGCGCGTGAAACCCGCGATGCGACATGAATTTCAACTGGCATCAAATCTGGATGAATTTGGTCAGGCGGTGCGAAAAATCGCCGCAGAGGGGCCTGCAGTCGGTTCTCGCAGCGGTGTTCTGCCGGAGATGCATATTCCCGTGCCCGGCGGACCGGTGGAACGCTGGTAAGCAGCAATCGGACCCGTGTCAGTTGTCCGTGTCGTACTCTTCCACCAGTGAAGTGTCCAGTTCAATGCGGAGCTTATTGATTCTGCGTTCGTCGGACTCAAGCACTTCGATTCTTAACTGCTGCCAGGTCATTGTTTCACCCGGTTGAGGGACTTTCCCGATCTGGGTGATCACAAAACCGCCAATCGTGTCGAAATCTTTACCTTCCGGCAGATCATAATTGTATTGCTCATTCAGGTCATCAATGTGTACCCGGGCATCGACTTCAAGTGTATTTTGGCCGGTTTCAAAAATCATCTGTTCTTCTTCTTCGTCGAATTCATCGACAATGTCGCCGACAATTTCTTCCAGCACGTCTTCCATTGTGACCAGCCCGGCGACCCCTCCGTATTCATCAATCACAATTGCCATGTGGACATGCTCTTTCTGCATGGTCTCCAGCAGTGAGTCGATCCCGGTGGTTTCGGGAATATAAAAAGGAGAAAACATCAGTTTCTGGATGGTTAACTCTTCGGGAGATTCGGAATTCTGATTCTCTTTCGAGAAATGCTTGAGCAGTTCCCGCGCATAGAGGATTCCGACGATGTCATCTGTGGATTCACCAATGACGGGAATACGGGAGTGACCGACATCGATAAACTTCAGCAGGGCTTCATCCAGCGTTGCATTCACAGAGATGTATTCCATATCCATACGCTGGGTCATGATGGCGCCGACATCTTCATCCTGAAGTTCCATCACGCGCTGGATCATTTTACCGGCTTCCGATTCGAGGATCCCTCCGCGGGCCCCTTCTTCCACGACAGACAGAATCTCTTCACTGATATTGGCTTCCCGACCGTTTTTGTTGTCTTCCTTGCCAGCCAGTCGATGGGAGAACTCATCAATTTTCCAACAGAGCCAGATCACGGGGCTCAGGAAGACCGGCAGCAGTTTAATGACAGGCCAGAACAGCTGCAGGAAGCGCTCTCCGGCAATCCGGGAGATTGTCCAGGGAATGACCATCAACAGCAGAATTCCCGTGAGCAGGATCAACAGGATCTGAATTGAAAACTGTATGGTGACGGCGGGAGTACTGAAGTTTCGCGGGACTTCCAGGTATTTATGAGTGAAAATAATCGAGATCAGAATCACGCCCGTCAGCCAGAACAGGTCGGCGGCCAGCAACATGGTGGGGTGAGAGCGTAATATTTCGCTGAATCGATCGGGGACCTCAGCTTCGTTACACAGTGTTTCCAGGCGACTTCGAGAGAAATCGCGCAATGAAAATCCTGACAGGGCGGCTGTCAGAGTCAGGAGTAACAGAACAGAAAGAGTCAGCGGGATCATATGTCTTGTAAACGTTCAGATAAAATGTTTCGAAACTGATTCTGATTCACAGACAGAATCGCGTTATAGTTATACTGGTAATTATTCCAGGTGTCATTCTCAATCATCTGTTTTTACTCTTCGCGTCTGGGGATTGAGATCTGCCAGTGATCGAAGATCTGTTGCTCACGTTGACGCATGATATGCAGTTCTTCTTCCGTAAGGTCATCATAACCGCATAAATGCAGTAACCCGTGGATCACATACAGCAGAAGTTCCTGTTCCGCGGGCCATTGGTATTCTGCAGACATCGCAACCGCCATTTCCGCAGAGACAATGACTTCACCTTCAATCTGCCTGCCTGCCCCACGAAATTCCACCTGGTTCGTATCCATTGCGGTATCGCAGTCCAGCAGAAAACTCAGAACATCAGTATCGTAATCATGTTCCAGGTATTGCTGATTCAACTGGCGAATGGTGGGATTGTCGACGATTGCCAGGCTGATTTCCGCCTGGTTTACCTGTTCGGACTGCAGCAGAAAACTGATCGCTGTTTTCAGCTGTGTTTCGTCGATGGCAAGGTGCGTTTGTGAGTTTTGAATCTCGATCTGAAACTGGTCTATTGTATTCATTCCGTTTTCAATCGGGGATTAAGCGGAGCGCTCTTCCGGGTATTTAATACGTCCGTGGTAAATACCGATCAGGGATTTTACCAGCGATTCTTCCACAACATTGATTTCACTCAAAGTGAGTGAGCATTCATTAAACTGCCCGTCAAGCAGTCGTTTCATCACAAGAGAGTGTACCAGAGATTTGATACGTTTGGGCGTCGGATCACTCAGTGTGCGGCTGGCACTTTCGACCGCGTCGGAAAGCATCATCACTCCCGCTTCCCGGGTCTGCGGTTTGGGACCGGGATACCGGAAAGAAGACTCTTCGGCATCGGTTTTGTGATCCGGGCTGAGATCCGCCTGCTTTTCTGCTTCGCGGAAGAAATATTCCACCAGCGTAGTCCCGTGATGCTGTTCAATAAAATCGATAATCGGCTGAGGCAGGTTGTGCTGACGGGCCAGATCCACGCCATCTTTGACATGGCCGATGATAATCAGGGTACTCATCGCCGGAGCGAGGTTGTCGTGCAGACTCCCACTGCCTTGTGCCATATTTTCAATGAAGTACTGAGGCTTCAGCATTTTTCCGATATCATGATAATAGGCGGCAACGCGTACCAGCAGTCCGTTGGCGCCAATTTTGTCGGCAGCGGCTTCTCCGATTGTGGCCACAGAAATGGAATGGTTATAGGTCCCCGGAGCACGACGCACCAGTTCCTGCAGCAGCGGATGTGAGACATTGCTCATTTCCAGAAGACTGATGTCGGTAACCACTCCGAATAGAGATTCAATAAAAGGCAGACTGCCCGCGACCAGATATCCAGCAGCCAGGCACCACCCTGCCCCTTGAAGACTTTCCCAGACGATCTGCTGATCAAAGAAACCGTTTGAGAGTTCCTGACTGTTGATCAGGTTGATCCCCCAGTAGACCAGGAAGTATGTCAGTCCCATCCCGAAGCCGAGTTTGATCAGCGTGGATCGGGAAGAGACGTTGCCCAGGGATGTCACCGCGACGGCAGAGACACTCATCAGCACGACGAAATGTCCCAGTGCGGCACCTGTCGACAGGCAAATCACCAGTGACAAAGACAAGGCGGTCAGGATGGCCATCATCTGGTCGTAGACAATCGCAAACACCATGACCGTCACAACCAGCGGCAGCACTTCCGCGCGCCAGGGGTCATAGGAAAGCAGACGAGCCAGGAAAATGGTCAGAATGATCACACTGAGATAGATACTTAACCGACTGACTGTTCGGGCGACCGCTTTTTTATTCCGCAGCAGATGATATCCATTCAGGACCGCCAGGACGACCAGCATGAGAAAGATGATGGTCACGCGAATGACCCGCTCATATGTCGGTACGGCTTTTTCCCTGGCTTCGTATTCCGCACGCAGTAAAGCCAGTTGATTGTCGTCGATTAACTGGCCCGGCTCCACCAGAATAGTGCCACGCTGGAAGGTGTCAAAAATTTCTTCCACCTGATTTCTTGCCTGGGTCCGTTCCTTGAGCGTTCGCTGGGCATCGTAAGTCAGAGTGGTGGGCGCCTGGAAATAAATCCAGTGCGTAAGCACTGCCTTCAGCGGGGCCAGGCGTTGGAAGGCCTTGTTATCGAACAGTCGGCCGACGCCCCCGCTTGCTGAGAGTTGATCAGGCAGACGAATATCAAAAGTGGCGACTTTGGTGACTGTGGTAACTTTGCTATGGTCACTTTTTTTACCATCTTTTTTATCATCTTTATCAGAGCTTTCGTTGATAATGGCAATCTCATCACCAACTCTGATCTGGTTTTGGATCAGATCATTTTCGTTCACAATTCCATAAGTAGCCAGATCTGTAATCAGTTTAGTAAAGTCATTGATCAGGTCTTCAATTTTTTTAGTATCATTGGAATCGGGGCTGCTGACCAGCGATTTCAGTTCGGCAAAGGTCTGTTCTGGTTCTTCTGGAAACTGGCCTACAAACTGTTCCAGTCGGCGGGACGGAGTGAGCCCCAGTTCCGCCCGGGTGTCAGCATTCAGCTCATCCAGCGATTTGGCATTGGCAATACTAACCAGATCTTCCTTCAGCAATCCTGGCAACTTGTCGATCAGGTCCGGCTGATTTTTGAAGTAATAGGGAACTTCTGTCTCTTTCTGGGTCCGTTGCCGGTCTGTTTCAATCGGATTGGAGACTTTGAACGTGGAATTGGCCACAATCCCATGCTCGGAAAACATGCCCAGTCGATAGGGGAACGGGGCTTTCCAGCTTTCTACTGCCACCATCAGAATCAGAATCGTCAACAGGCAGACACTCAAGCGTGAGAGCGTCCCCCGGTTACTCAGTAATTCGCGCAATCTCGAACTCAATTTGGAAGAATCGCGCAAACTGGCAGCAAGTGCAGTTCGGGATTTCTTTGAGCCAAAAAAAGCCATGAAATTAACCTGAGATGATCTGGATGAATAACGAGGGTAAGCGGATGAGAATCAGACTGTGTCCAGTTTTACTTTCGCGTCTCCAGGAACGTTTGGACCGAGTCGAATCGCTTGAGAGACGCTATGGTTAAATGTGATACGGTCTAGTGTACGAGAGTGTCTTCGTTCTGGTAGGCCTTCACGATTTCTCCGACCAGTCTGTGTCTTACAATATCTTCGTTTTTTAATTGAGTGACTCCCACGCCTTTAATGTTTCGCAGACGATTGATGGCGTCCGTCATGCCGCAGGAAACGTCAGGTGGTAAGTCGATTTGCGAAATATCTCCAGTGACCACAATTTTTGAACCCATGCCCATCCGGGTCAGGAACATTTTCATCTGGGTGACCGTCGAGTTCTGTGCTTCATCCATAATAATGAATGTGTTGTCCAGAGTTCGCCCACGCATGAATGCCAGAGGGACGACCTCGACGATATCATTTTCCATGTATCGAGTGACCTGATCGTAATCGAGCAGGCTGCCGAGTGCATCGAGCAGTGGACGCAAAAACGGGTTCACCTTTGCCAGCATGTCTCCCGGCAGAAAGCCGAGCTTTTCACCCGCTTCAACGGCAGGACGCACGAGTACAATCTTACGGACCTGTTCCGTCCGCAGTGCATTGATGGCCATGGCGACCGCCAGAAACGTTTTCCCACAGCCTGCAGGGCCTGTACAAAATACAAGATCGTGCTCGGCAATGTTCTTGATGTAGTCTGACTGACCTGGTGTTCTGGGATGTACTTTTTTGGTTTTCTCGAAGAGGTCAATCGAGGATGGCGTGGCGACGGGAGCCTGCTTGGACTGTTTTCCAGAGGAATTACCGTTGGAGAGCGCGGTTTGCACCTGCTCACTCTTCAGTTGTTTCGTGCTTTCAACGATTGCTCTCAATTCAGAGAAAATACGGAGTGACTTCTGAATCTGGGCATCATCGCCGATAATTCGCAGTTCATCGCCTCGATGAACCACGTCTACACCCAGTGCATCCTGAATGAGTCGTATATGACAGTCATGTGTGCCCAGTAATATGGGAATCTGATCAGGATCAGAAAAGGAAAGAGTGGCTTCTGACATCAGAATTTCTACGTGCGCCTCCTGGGGCCTAAGGAATACATTTCAGAGCTTGAAAATAATGACAGGTCAATTTGTATTTCGCTACACTGAAATCTATGAAAAATACAATAAAACCGAGACTGAAATCAGCCGACAGATTTGGTCTGTTGTTGCTAAGACATAAAGTCTACTCCAGCAATCCGGTAAGAGAAAGGAGAGAGTTGCTTCTAAACTGCGGGATTTTCGTAAATAAAGAAAAAGAAAAGAGTTGTGTGATGCGGAAATTCTTCAAAATGCCCCGGATTTTACCCGGAACGCTTAAATTCAGCGAATCTCAGGCTTCTCGTTCTTTTGGTTTTTTGAGCAGGTTACCCAGTTTGGACAACCGGCAATGTTTCGTATTCTGAGCGGAACTTGAATGTCAAGATCTATGGTTTGGGTAATGCGCTTGAGAGACCCTGATCAGATACTGTCGATTGTATTGGTAATACTCAAGAAGAGACCATAACCTGTTCGATGAATTGTTCATACAGAGCGAGATCAATCACGATGAGAGATGCGCTGTCTGTTCTGTTCCTCCGTTCAGAATCAAAACATCCAGTCTCCCGCGGGAACTGATGCAATAATACGTGAAAAGGTTTTTGGAAATGTACGAAACAAATTTTGGGTTCACGGATCGACCCTTCACCGTTTCACCTTCACCTGCCTGTTATTTTGAGGCAGCAGAACACCAGCACGTTCTTGAAGAATTACTGGTAACGATTTCAAGTTTGAATGGGATCACAATATTGACCGGTGATGCCGGCACGGGGAAGACGGCTGTCTGTCGGCAGTTGGTTGCACGGCTGGAAGATCAGTTTCAGGTTCAGTTTGTAGAACACTGCAATTTTCCGACAGTCCGGGCACTGCTGCAGACCCTGCTGTACAACCTGACCGACTGTTATGAGAAAGTCAGCGAACAGGAATTGAGACTGGCTTTGACGGCGGAAGTCCGTTCCTCCTTTTTAAACCATGGTCAGCCTCTACTGGTACTCGTCGACGAAGCACATCTTCTCAGTGTTTCGTTTCTGGAAGAATTACGTGTCCTGTCTGATATTGCCTTTGATGGCAAACCGGCGCTGCAGTTACTGCTATGCGGGCAGACTTCTCTGGAAGAAACATTGATTCAACCTGCCCTGTCCTCTCTGAATCAGCGGATCGGCTGCCAGGTTTATCTGGACCGGATGACACGCCAGGAGTCAGAGGCTTACATCGCCTATCGAATTCAGCGTGTTTCCACAGACAAACGGTCCTGTTTTACAGACGAAGCCATCAAATTTATTACGCATGTCAGTGATGGTCTGCCGCGCTGTCTGAACCAGATCTGCGATCACAGCCTGATGCTGGCCTATTTACAGGACTCTGCTGTTGTCAATGAGCCGATTGCCCGGGAAGCCTTTACCGATCTGCAACAGTTGCCGTTACACTGGAATGATCCACTGCCTGCCGCCTCTCCACTGGATGAGTTACGTAAAAGCCAGACCGGTTCCGGCTCAAAACCAGCACCGGCAGACTCGACCCTGGAGGCATATGAAGCAGGGTACGAGATTGATTCTAATCTGGAAGATCAGTTGAATCAACTGGTGGAAAATTTAGAAGAGGATTCAGTGTCCGTTTCAGAAGACTCCAGCTGGGATTCAGCTGATTTATTCTCCTTTGGAGAAGGGATTGAGGCGATCGAAATCGGCAGCGAATCAGAAAGAGAAGAGATCCGGGAAGCAGTACCGGAATTACAGAACCAGCGTAAAACACCTGCCGCGGTAGAGAGTGAGCCTGTAGAACCTGAACAGATTCAGGCGGCTGTTCCTCCGCGGGAAATCAGGGAAACAGTTACCTCTCCAGAACTGAATGCCGGTTTCACTGAGATCATTGATCGCTATGCCGCCATTGATGCTGGCATTGACCCTGCGACTCTACCGCGAGAACCACGCGGAAAAAACAATCAGACTCTGCAACTGCGACCTCCTCAGTTTCAGTCTGTGTCGAAACCGCAGCAGGTCGACCAGGAAGAATTCAAATCGACAGAGGAGTCCACTGCTGCTGCCTTAACCGAATTTGCAGAAATATTTGATATGGATGCAGCGGAAATTCCAGATGTGCCGGCGTTTGATTTTGATAATGCAGAGCTGAACCATCTGAGCTCCGATGTACTGGAAGAACTCTCGCGGGAAATCTCAGGAGGAGACGGTTCGTTTGAAGACCTGCTGGCCGCTCAAGTCTATGAAGTCTGTGCGGAGAGCCGGAAAGGGTTGTTCAACGCTCTGAATGATATTCGAAATTATTCCGAAACGACGTCTATCGAAGTGTCTGAAGAAGAACTTGAGATTTATGATGCCGTTCAGCCTGAATATGAAGAACCTGGATACTCCGAGCCGGAAAGCCCTGCCTTCTCCAGTGAACAGTTCGATCTGCCATCAGGCAACTCAGTCCGCATCGATTCCCAGGCCGCTACACACAACCGGTCTTCAGCAACTGCCCACCTGAAAGGTCCGACTCTGGGACGATATAAGAATCTGTTCAGCCGTCTGCGAAGTAAACAGAAGACGAGCTGATATGCTTGATTCGAGGCGGTCTGCAGCCTGCAGGATCCGGCTCCCGGAATGTGATAACAGTTGCGTGTTCGCCAGTTGATATTACCGTTACAAGCCTATCAACTGGTGAGTCTGTTTCGACCGTTCGCCATATTTTCTGCATGATCGACTCAAGTGTGATCCTGTTAAGTTGATCTTGCTGCGCTGAGCCGATCTTGAAAAAATCGGTTTTTCTTTTAAAGAATTTCGCCCGATACGCTTAATACACAGCGTAACATTCGAGGCGAGGTTCAAATGCATCAAGATAAAAAAGTAGGTTTAGCACTGGCATTGCTGGTGATTGGTTTTGTAGCGGCATTCTGTTTGAGGCAGGATCGCAATACAACGGTTCAAATCCCCGAGCTGAACGACCCGCATTACCTCAACGAGCAGATTGCCGATAAGGATCGCACTCCCTATCTGGATACACAGTCAAAAGAAACAATTGAAACACAACTGGGAAGTGATCAGGCTTTTACATCGCTGACAGACAATAGCGAGCCCTCTGGAAACTCCCAGGTTGCCGTCCCGACCATTTCGCATACGACTCCTGCCGGTCAGAACGGTACTGCTTCCAAAGCGGAGCGCTGGGGGCCGATCCCTGAATTCCTGAAGGATGTCGATCTGCCTCAAGAGCAGTTTTCGAGCCCGGAGCCTTCCGATTCGGTATTTGAACCGAATCCGCCTCAACCCGAGGCAAAGCCGATATCACAAAATTCAACACCGAAGCCGATTACCGGTATCGAGAATATCAAGCCGGAACATAATAATGCGTGGGAAGTGAATCCGTCACAACAGAGACCGGAACCTGCCCGCCCTGCACCAACGCCGGCTCCTCAAATCCGGATTCATACGGTCAAGGCAGGAGAAACACTCTCTGAAATTTCGATTCGCTACCTGGGGACCAGTCGCAAATACCGTGAGATATTCAATCTGAACCGTGACCAGCTTCGTAGTCCTAACGACATCCGTGAGGGAATGAAGCTGAGGATTCCTGTCTACCGCGCTCCGGAAACAGCACCTCAGTCTGCTAATCGACAGACGAATGTGGAATCTCCGGTGATGACCGGCAAGCGGACGATGGGGCAAATGGTGTCTCAGCCGACTCTGAAATCAGATGCTGCTTCTTCAACAGTTCAGTTCGAAGGATTGATAGAGTCGCTTTCCACCGCTCCCTCGAAAAAAACAATGGGTCAACTGGATCAGCAAGAGATGATTCAGGAGTTGGAAGAGTCCGTTCAAACTGAGAAACTTCCAGCAGGAATAAAAAAGGTCCCGGATAACTATCGAAAATTTATTCCCGTACCCCGCTCTCCCTTTACTCATAATAATGGAGCGACTTCGGGCCGTTCCCTGTCCCAGGTTCAACCAGAGAACGTGGATCAGATCGTTGATGATCTGTTCGGTGAGCCGACTGAGCCAGCCAGTCAGACGGCACAGCCGAAAACCTATACGATTCAGCCTGGCGACACCCTCGAATCCATTGCACTGGAAATCTACGGTAAACGTTCTGTTGCCTTCAAAATTTATCAGCAGAACCGGGATCTTCTGAAGAACGCCAATTATATCCGTCCGGGAATGAAGCTGCAGCTGCCGTAAGCGGTGGTGTCCGGTATGGCACCAGGTCTAATGTTCTGCAGCCAGTCCGTGGAGTGGTAACGACAGGCCGTCGTATGCCAGTTCGACATGATCGGGCAGATCCGCGTTGGTTTCTTCGTGTTCCAGCGAATGCGAGATGTGTGTGAAGTAAGCCCGTTTGGGTTTGACCCGTTCAACCACTTCCAGGCTCTGTTCCAGGCAAAAATGCGTGGGGTGTGGTTTAATCCGCAGCGCATCAAGAATCAGGTAATCCAGTCCTTCCAGGTACTGCCAGCTCTCCTCGGGTATTTCACTGACATCAGTACAGAATGCAATGTTGTTGATCCGGTATCCAAGGATCGGCAGAGTACCATGCATCAGTCGAATCGGCTGGATTCTGAGTCCCAACAGATCAAACGGTTCCAGTGAGATCGTTTTGAAATCAAGATGAGGGCGCGACATGTGATGTCGATTGTGTGTCGGTTCCTCGAATGCATAGTTGAAGGAACCCCGGATCTGTTCTTCCACGGCTTCTTCGCAATAGAGTTCGATGGACTTTTCCAGCCGGTATCCGCTGATGCGCACATCGTCGAGACCGAAAATATGATCGGCGTGGCTGTGGGTATATAATACGGCGTGCACCCAGGGAATATGTTCTCGCAGCAGTTGCAACCTGAGCTCCGGTGGAGTGTCGATCAGAAAGCCCCCTTCCGGGGCACCGATATAAACAGAAGTGCGCCCTCGCTGATTTTTGGGGTTGGGTGACTGACAGACTTCACAATCGCAGCCAACAATGGGGATCCCCACGCTGGTCCCAGTGCCCAGCGTGATGAACTCACCTGGTTTCTGAGAAAATAAATTCGATTCCTGTTGCATTATACTTAAATCGCTCTTGCGCGGGGTTCACTGTGATCTGGTCAAGCTGGGCCCCAGTTTAAATTATTGGTGGCTGGAATGGTACCGATGCATGGTATGGGGATACGTTTTGCTGTGGAATCGAGTTCAGCTCACGCCACAATATTCGCTGACCCCGTCTGCAGTGACTACCAGTAACTGATCGGTGAGTGGATGGTCCATATTCAGATAATCGTTGGCGATATTATGCTGGATTTTTTCGATGACCTGCGATTCACTCAGACTCAGTGCCAGTAAAAAATCACGATTGGGGACACCCGCCAGAAATTCGCTTCCCAGAAACTTACGGGCCTGCCGGTAAAAAGAGGGACTCAGGACCTGGCTTGCATTATACGCGTCTGCCTTGTTCTGAATAATCATATTGGGGCCCTCCTCCCGCGACATGCAGATCAGCTCAATTTCGTTCTGTAGAAAATAATGATCCAGATTGGCCAGCGCGATTTCGTGCAAGACTTCCTGGCTGATCTGCCACTTATGCAGCAGCTTTTCATGAATATACCAGTAAGCCCGGGACTCATCCACCACGTAGAGAATGGCCAGGTTCGCGATCCAGTTCTCGCCGACAAAGTTCGGGAAATGAGTTTTCCATGATTCCTGCGAGATCAGGATCGGCATGATGCGGTCCTGAATGTCGATCAGTTCCGGTTCTGTCTGTTCATCCCCCCATTCATTGATTTGCAGTACGGTTGCCAGTGCGGAGACAATATTCTGTTCGTAGTCTTCTGGAGCGCTCAGGTATGACCGGTAAAAATTGTTCAGATTCAGTTCCGATTCACCAAATTTGATGCGAAAGCCGGGAATAATCTGCGAAGAAATCAAGGGAAATTTTTTCCGGGCCAGTTGCAGAACATCGTGGGCAAACAGTTCGGGAGGATTTGCCGGATTTAAATTCAATTCAACCGAATGCAGAATTCTCTGCACGGTATCAAACAGTTCTTCATGATCCTGGGGTTCGTAAAAAAACGTGACGACCATTTGAATGGAGCGTTCGCGGATCAGCCAGAGATTCCAGTGATGCCAGTTTTTCTGAAAAAAGGCAGACTGTGCCAGCAACGACTTCCACCAGGATGAATTCTTCTTAATGATGGCTTCACCGGAATAGGCCACTGATTCATGTTCAATCGCCAGCGGCGGTCGTTTGCTAATATTCCGATGTCTGACAAAAAGCTGATCGAAATCGACATCAAGGCCTGCCCCGGACTGTGTGTGAGGCAGTACCGATTTCCAGTGGCAGCTGATTGTTAACGTGGCGTTCCCACCGGGTGGGCTGAGTTGAAGTACTCCATCCTGATCATCCTTAATCCAATCGGAAGGAAATGCGAGAGAATACCAGTTGGCGGGACCGGTGTATTGCGCCCATTGTTCGAGATGAAAGTCCGACAAAAAAATCACCATCAGCACAAGAAATGTTTCTGATTCCAGAATAACCGGCGACAAAGAATATTGCGGCCTGGGGTTATTTCAACGGTGTCTCACTGTGTCTTTTATGGTAGACGATTTTTGAAATGATGACTATCGGAAAATGGGGCTGATTCTTTGGGCCATGCTGCTGTTAATCTAAGCAGCGAAATGCCCTTCTGGAGGGCATTTTCGGAGAAGATGAAACGTCGCTGGATTATTCAGATATTAATTTGATGCCATAAGTTGTATTTAATGAAAGGCTTATGGAAATCTGTCTGAGATGATGTGTCAGCTGGTACGACGTTTGCTTAAGAGATAATTACAGACAGAGAAAAGAGCAACTTCTACTGTCTGACTTGAACTTCACCAAAGGATACGCTGCTGGGGAGTATAGCCGAACTTTCCCTTGTCGGGACTGTTTGGGCGAGCGCCTATACACTCAGCGGCGTCCTTTTTTTTCAGTCGTGTCAAGATACGACTGAAAAAACCATCATATAGAGGTTCCTCTCCGTTTACCAGTCTTTTCTGGTAAGAATTATCCCCTTTGATCTCCAATGATCACGCTACTTTTCAGCTGGTTTTTTGCAGTAGCTACCGGCTTCATGATCAATAAGCCCAGTGGTGGCAGATTGAGCGTGATGCTGTGGTCCATGCCATGGCTGCTGATTTTCTCACTATAAACTCCCCCGGCATTCCCCATATTGGATCCACCGTAAATTTTGGCATCACTGTTGATGATTTCGTGATAAAAGCCTGGTTTGGGGACACCAATTCTGTATCCATCGCGGGGAACGGGAGTAAAATTCGCGACTACAATCACATGCTCTTCCGTGTCCGTGGCGATACGCTGGAAAGCAAAGACGCTGTTTTTGGAGTCATCACACTGAATCCAGGCAAATCCTTCCTGTGTAAAATCGGTTTCATACAGCGCTTTTTCTGAACGGTATAAATGATTCAGATCTCCGATCAGGCGACGGATTCCATCGTGTTTTTCGTGGCCGATGAGTTTCCAGTCCAGTTCCTGATCGTGATTCCATTCGACCCACTGGGCCAGTTCGCCTCCCATAAACAGCAGTTTCTTGCCTGGCATCGTATATTGATAGCCGTATAACAGTCGCAGATTGGCAAACTGCTGCCACAGGTCGCCGGGCATTTGGGAAATTAACGCACGTTTGCCGTGCACCACTTCATCATGCGAGAGCGGCAGTACGAAGTTTTCCGTAAACGCATAGATCATGCGGAAAGAGAGTTCGCCCTGATGGTGCGAGCGGTAGATCGGGTCGAAATGCATATAGCGGAGCGTATCATTCATCCAGCCCATATCCCATTTCATATTGAACCCCAGCCCGCCATTATAAACCGGGTGAGACACACCGCCCCAGGAAGTGGATTCCTCAGCGATTGTCAGGATGCCTGGATATTCTCCGTGCAGACTGATATTGGCATCTTTCAGGAACTGGATGGCTTCCAGGTTTTCGCGTCCGCCACTCGGGTTGGGCACCCATTCCCCTTCTTTACGTGAATAATCCAGGTAAAGCATCGAAGCCACAGCATCCACGCGAAGGCCGTCAAAGTGATATTTATCAATCCAGAAATGCGCACTGGAGAGCAGGAAGTCGCGGATTTCATTTCGGCCGTAATTAAAGATGTAGGTTCCCCAGTCCGGATGGAACCCTTTACGGGGGTCCGCGTGTTCGTACAGACACGTTCCGTCAAAGCGACCCAGAGAGTGACCATCAGTGGGAAAATGGCCGGGAACCCAGTCGAATAAAACTCCGATGCCAGCCTGATGGCAGTAATCGACGAAGTACATCAGATCATGGGGGCTACCGAAGCGGCTGGTCGGCGCAAAGTAACCGGTGGTCTGATAACCCCAGGAGCCATCAAACGGGTGTTCCGTGATCGGCATTAACTGAATGTGGGTGTAACCCATCTGCTGGACATATTCGACCAGCTGCTTGGCCAGTTCGCGGTAGGTAAAAAACTGGCGGCCATCCTTGGGGCGTTTCCACGAACCAAGATGGACTTCATAGATCGTAATCGGCTGTTCATGCCAGTTGGTTTCGGCCCGTTTCTGAATCCATTGATCATCCTGCCAGGGAAAATTCTCCAGGTCGTAAACAATTGAGGCGGTCTTGGGACGCAGCTCCGAGTAGAATGCATACGGATCACTTTTTTCGAAATACTCGCCGTTCTGACCACGCAGGCTGTATTTATAAGCGTCTCCATTCGAAACGCCAGGCATAAAACCGGACCAGACTCCTGCATCGCTGGAGTTCAGATAGAATTCACCATGTTTCCAGTGATTTTTATCGCAGACAATACAGACTTCCTGTGCATTCGGAGCCCAGACTGCAAAACGAGTTCCTGAGATTCCGTCAACTTCGTCCGGGTGAGCCCCCATAGATTGATACATGGTACAGTGCATTCCTGTCTTTAGTGCATGAAGTTCCGCAGATGTAAATAAAGGCCGCCTGGTCTGAGATGGTGACTGCTGGCTTTGTGATCGCCTCGGCGTCGTGGAGCGGCTGGAGTTCGATTCAAAATGAGAAGGTTGACTCATTAGAGTGCAAATTTCATCAGCAGAGTTGTAATAGACGCGAGCCTTGAAACCATCATAATCAGTAAACCCATTATAACAAGATTTCGACCAGATTGTTACTCTGCCTTAATATGCTTTTGGCGTTAAATGACGTTCAGCTCTTCTCTTTTGCGTCAGGATGTCAGACAGAGATGCGTCAGTCTGTCAATCCCCTGCTGATTGTGATGTCTGGGTAATTTACGGTGATCAAGTCGAATAATGCGGACGCGGGATCGTCAACCTGTGACTATTTCCAGATTCCCGCAGTCTTTGCTCAAGTGGTACGACCTGCAGCAAACTATAATTAAGCATACATCGATTTAACCTGAATCGCTTTAAAGAGCTGGCTTGGTGGATTTCACCAGAGCTGACTGATTGTGAGTATCGCTTGTCTGTGCATCGGAATGCATTACTGATCGCAGGACCATTTGTCCTGATGACGGGCTTTTATTTTCTGATCTTCTCCGGAGCTCAGGAAGGAAGAGCCTCTGCGAATGCGGTGCGCCTCAGCCCCCCCGAGCCTTTCAAAGCACCACCGGAAATCAAATCTTGCGCGCCGAAGCCGCGGCTGCAGACCGCCTGCGAAACCAAAGCAGCCTGGCTCAGAACCCGTATCAGCATTCCCGTCAATGTGCTGATTCAAACACCGTATGTGATTGTCGGAGATTATGAAGTCTCAACCCTGGAAGCGCTTTATCAGAAAGCGATCTCTCCCACTGAGTATGCGTTGAATGTTTCATACTTTGATACGCCCCCCGATCGTCCCATTACAATTGTCGCACTCTCTTCCCAGGAGCATTATCAGCAGGTGGCCATGGATCTCGACCAGAGAAAAACTGGTTCCTACTACGGATATTTTCAGTCGAACGACATGCGGATCGTCCTCAATCTCTCTACAGGTGGTGGAACTCTTGGACACGAGTTGACCCACGCACTGGCGGAAATCGACTATCCTGCCATGCCGGAATGGTTTGATGAAGGACTGGCGTCGCTGCATGAGCAATGCGAATTTTCTGACGAGCAGACACAGTTGATCGGCATTTCCAACTGGCGCGGGCAGCTCCTGCTTTCTGCGCTCGACCGGAATCAGTTGCCCCCCCTGTCTACACTGGTGGAGCAGGTCAGAATCGACACCCGACGCGAAGCATTAACCTATGCTTATGCTCGTTACTTCTGCCTGTACCTGCAACAGAAACGGCTCCTCTCGCCCTTTTATCGCAAGTTGAGAACCAGTCAGGAATACGATGGCACTGGCGGGCAGACCTTAAAGCAACTCCTGAATATCAACGATCTGTCCGATATTGATGAAGACTTCCGCCTCTGGCTCACCGGGTTTCGCCAGGTAAAGACGCCGGCAGATGCGTCCAGGTAACAGTACGCCCCGCTGCGAAAACCGCCTTCTGGCGAAGAAAGCGATGTGAGGCTGTTTTCTGTGCTCCCCTATCCGTCTATAATGGAATGGTTGTCTCTGAAGATCCTCTAATCACCTGTGAGCGTTCGCTATGAATCCATCCGCCTTAAACGTCTGCAGTTTCGAAAGTCGCAAAAGCGACGCCATGACCTCCCTGATTGAGCGTAACCAGGGGAACCCGACGCTCGTGCATTCCATGGATGAAATTCCGCTGGAAGACAACGCGCAGGTGAAGTCGTTCTGCGAGAAACTGTTTCGAGGCGAGATTGATGTGATTGTTTTCATGACCGGTGTGGGAGCGACCGCTTTGCTGAATGCGGCAGAGCTTTACTTCCCGCGTGAGCAGGTTCTGGCTGCGTTCCGTAAAATTATTGTCGTGGTGCGTGGTCCGAAACCAACGGTTGTACTGCGGAACTGGGAAGTTCCCATCCATTACTCAGCTCCGGAGCCCAATACCTGGCATGAGATCATTTCCGTATTAGACGATAAAAAGTTTTCTGTCACCGGCAAACATATCGCCGTTCAGGAATACGGGAAACCGGTTGAAGAATTTTATAAAGCACTGCGGAACCGTGGTGCCCAGGTTTTGCCGATTGCCGTCTACCGCTGGGCCTTACCCGATGATACCAGCGGGCTCCGCAATGCCATTCATGCGACCATTCGTGGTGATTACAACGTGCTGATGTTTACCAGCGCGCAGCAGATTACACACGTCCTGCAGATTGCCGAAGAAGAACAGGTCAAGGAAGACTGGCTACTGGCGGCGTCCAAAACGATGATTGCTTCGGTAGGTCCCGCCTGTACGGAAGCATTGCAGGAAGTGGGATTGCCTGTCGATTTTGAATCGAGCCCACCCAAAATGGGGCCGCTTGTGAAAGATGCGCTGCAGGCGGCTCCCGAAATTCTCTCTCGAAAAGGCTGATTGACTCACCTGGCTTTCCTCTGTTTCCGGGAAACTCCGCGGCGCTGAATTTCAGTTCGCGGGGAATCCTGTTAGAATCACCTCACATCGCAGAATACCCAATATTAGTAACCGAAAGAAGAAACATGGATGCCCCCATGGCCGAGACCGCCCGCTATCAGAACAGTCGATTCATGAAAGCGGTCCGCCGCGAACCCGTTGATACGACACCCATCTGGATCATGCGTCAGGCGGGTCGTTATCTACCCGAATACATGGAAGTTCGTAACAAGGTGACTTTCATTGAGCTCTGTAAAACACCTGCACTGGCTGCCGAAGTCACACTCACCGCACAGCGCGTGCTCGGCGTTGACGCCGCGATCCTGTTTGCCGATCTTCTGCCGATCCTCGAACCAATGGGGCTCGACCTGGAATACCTGAAAGGGGAAGGCCCGGTCATACATAATCCGATCCAGGATGCATCCCAGGTCGACCGGCTGACCGATATTGCCGACATGGACTGCCTCGACTTCGTCTTCCAGGCGGTCAAACTGATTCGCGCCGATCTGCCCGCTGACATTCCCCTGCTCGGCTTTGCCGGCTGTCCCTTCACACTGGCCAGTTATGCCATCGAAGGGGGCAGTTCCAAAAACTACCGCCGCACCAAACAGATGATGTATAACGACCCCTCCGCCTGGAACGCGTTGATGAATCGTTTTGTGGATAACCTGATCGTCTACCTGCAGCGTCAGATCGCCGCCGGATGTCAGGCTGTGCAGATCTTCGACAGCTGGGCAGGTTGTCTGTCTCCCGAAGACTACCAGCAGTATGTGCAACCTTACACAGCGAAACTCGTCGCAGGAGTACAGGATCATGCCCCCGTCATCAATTTTCTGACCGGTAATCCTGCGTTGCTCGGCTTGCAGCGTCAGGCCGGTGGTCAGGTGTTCGGCGTGGACTGGCGCATCAATCTGTCTGATGCCTGGGAGATCTTCGGATCCGATGTCGCCATTCAGGGGAATATGGACCCGATTGCCCTCTACGCCGAATTACCGGTTCTCAAACAGAAAGCGAAAGCCGTTCTGGATGCCGCCGCGGGCCGCAATGGTCACATTTTCAATCTGGGACATGGTGTCATGCCCGACATGAATCCCGATCATGTCAAAGCCCTTGTAGAAATGGTCCACGAACTGGGAACCCGATAACCTGCCTGCCCTGTGAACCCTGTCTATTCAGATCGAGTCCGTTATGAATCAGTCTGCACCCGCAAAACGAATCGCAGTGGTTGGCGGCGGAATTACCGGCCTGTCTGCGGCATTCCATCTGCAGGAGCTGGCGCAGGAAAAGAATCAGCCTGTTGAAGTCACGCTGTTCGAATCACAACCGGAAGCCGGCGGCTGGATTGGCACAATCAGTCAGGATGGCTACCGGATCGACACCGGCGCGGATATGTTTATTACGAACAAACCCGCGGCGATTGAACTCTGCCAGCGACTCGGTCTCGAAGATCAGCTGATTTCCACCAATCAACAGTATCGCGGCGCTCTGATTCTCAAAGACGGCACACCGGTTCCCGTGCCTCTGGGTTTTGAACTGATGACGCCTTCCCGGATTCTTCCCATGTTGAAGACTCCCCTGCTTAGCCCGATCGGAAAACTGCGGATGGGGCTCGAATACTTTCTCCCCCGTCGCACGAGTGAGTCAGGTTTAGACGCAGACGACGAAAGTCTCGCACAGTTTGTTACCCGTCGCTTCGGCAGGGAAGCGTTGACGCGGCTGATTCAGCCACTGGTTGCCGGCATTTATACTTCCGATCCGGAGAAGCTGAGTCTGCGGGCGACGTTACCTCGTTTTCTTGATATGGAACGCGATCATCGCAGTCTGATCAAGGCAATTCGCAAGCAGAAGAAACAGACCAAATCTGCCGACGCCACGGGCGCGCGATACGGATTGTTTGCCGCTTTCAAAGAGGGAATGCAGACGTTGATTCGCACGCTCGCCGATCGGGTTTCCTCCACAGGGACGATACTCTACGAACATCGCGTGACGCATGTCGCTGCCGCAGATTCGGGCTATGATCTGACGATTGAATCTACCGTTGAAACGCAGACGCAGCATTTTGACGCGGTTCTTCTCACCACGGCGGCACCACAGGCGGGGCAGATGCTTGAGGCATACGCTCCCGTGCTGTCAGGACTGCTGAAACAGATCGAATACGCTTCGACTGCGATTCAGGTCAGCGTGTATCGCCAGGAGAATATTAAACATCCTCTGCGCGCCTTTGGTCTGGTGATCCCTGCAGCCGAGCAGCGGAAAATTTTCGCGGTTGCGTTCGCCAGCCGCAAATTTCCCGGGCGGGCACCGGAAGGTTGTGTGCAGTTGCGGACCTTTGTGGGTGGTGCGATGCAGCCTGAACTGCTGGAGCACTCGGATGACGAATTGAACGCGATTGTGAATCAGGAACTGGCCGACATTCTCGGCGTATCCGGCGAACCGATCTTTTCAAAGCTGCTTCGTCACAACCAGTCGATGCCGCAATACCATCTGGGGCATCTGCAGTTGGTCGAACGGATTGAACAGTCAGCCGCGACTTTAGCGGGACTGGAACTGGCAGGCAACGCGTATCGTGGCGTCGGTATTCCGGACTGCATTCACAGTGCCGAACAGGCGGCCGAACGCTTGCTGGTGGACCTTACTGCACGCGTTTAAGTTCGAAACCCTTCACGTCCAGTAGTTCAGAACCGGGCTTTTTGACTCCAGTCAGCGTGAGGTTGCAGTTTCCTTTTTTGAGAGTGAATGTTCCCAGTTTGATCTTGGCCCAGTCCTTACTCATGTAGTTGTCCGATTGTTCGACGCGATCCTGGTTGCCGATTTTTGGTGGATCGTGTGGTTCTGAAATCGTTGCGTTCAGTGTTTGATCATGCACACGAGCCTGCACTTCACAACCGACATCCTCTGCGCGGCAGGTATATTTGAGTGTGGCCTCATAGGTGCCCGGCTGCAGCACATCCAGGTGCCAGACGACGGACGCATTGGAGTCGGTCCAGTCTTCAATCCAGCTGTTGGCATAACCGTTGTGTCCATTGCCGCTGTAGTTGATCCCCTGGCCTGCTTCAGGAAACAGGAACGATTCGTTGGCTGGCAGTGATGTGAATTGTTCTTTGGGGTGACCTGCGGGAATCGGGATCGGTTCGAAGCCTGCCTGTGAGACCTCTTTGAACCAGTCTCTGTAAGCGGTACTCAGTTCCTTCATCACAGCAGGATGAGCTTTTATGACGTTCTGTTTCTGTGACGGATCGGCCTGCATGTCGTACAGACTCCATTTGCCCCGTTCGTAAGCGGCCCGCCAGCGATCGGTACGCACCGAACCGTTGGGCAGTTCATCGCCCGGAATTGAATTGCGAAACAGTCGATCCGAAAACAGCATACGCTGCGGCCAGTCTTTGTTCGATTTATTTGTCAGCAGCGGTACCAGGCTTTTACCATCCAAAGGTTGATCAGCGGTATTTTCAACACTGCATAATTCCAACAGTGTTGGCAGAATATCAATGTGTGCGGCGATGGGTTTCACGACGGTTCCCGGTTTGATTTTACCGGGATAGCGGACAAACAGGGGGACCCGGATTCCGCCTTCGTGGATCGATCCTTTTCTCCCTCGCATGTTGCCGTTATAGCGATTACTGTTGGGCCCGTTGTCGGTCAGAAACAGGACGATCGTGTTGTCGCTCAGTTTCAGGTCATCCAGTGTCTGCATCAACCGTCCCAGATTGTCGTCCACACATTCGACCATCGCATACGCGCAGCGGGCCTTGTCATCCAGTCCTTTATTTGCGTACTTGTCCCAGTACTTTTCGGGAACGATCCAGGGAGAATGCGGTGCGTTATAAGGGACGTAGCAGAAGAATGGCTGGTCCTTGTTCTGTTTGATGAAATCAATCGCGCGGTCGGTCAGCACATCGGTGATGTAACCTTCCGTCTTGACCGGCTGTTTGTTGTGTTCCAGATTGGTATCGAAATAACGGTTCCAGTGACCGCCACAGAAACCGAAGAATTCGTCGAAGCCCTGTCCGTTGGGATGCATGGGGTAATGCCGACCATTATGCCACTTGCCGAAGGCCCCTGTTTTGTAGCCGGCGGCTTTCATCATTTCGGCGATCGTGGTCTCTTCGGCTCGCATGTTTTCAAACCCACGCGTCACGCCATGCACGCCAGTTCGCAGACTGTAGCGACCTGTCAGCAATGACGATCGTGTGGGGGCACAGACGGGTGAGACATAGAACCGTTCGAACCGTGCGCCCTGTGATGCCAGCAGATCCTGTTGAGGCGTTTCGATCAGTGGATTGTCATGCGAGCGGACATCCCCCCAGCCCTGGTCGTCGGTCATGATCAACAGCACGTTGGGACGTTCCGCCGCCTGCAGGAACGAACCACGACTCAAGATCAGTGTTAATACAAATAGCAGGGCCAAATTCAGAAGGAGCGTGCGTCTCATGATGAAATCAATGTCCTCAATGATCAGATTAGAGCGTCGGGTGGCACTGTCGGCTTGCCCGACAGTGAAAAAACAGGGCAGACTTCAGCTTAGAATTCAACCGGATTCATTCCAGTAGACCGAATCGGCAATGCACAGTCAATCCCACCACCAGCGAGCGGGTTGCTGCTGGTCCCGTTTACTGACAGAGGACTGTTTTTCTTCCAGTGACATATCGCGGCTCACCTGGAACGCGGTCTGGTTCAAAACCGAGCGGGCATTGATGGTGACTCCCCCGCCTACCAGGCAGATCATCAACCGCCCTGCCTTCTTGTAATTCATCGCCGTGGGGACCTGTTTGGGAATATTTCCTTCGGGGACCAGTTCGCTTGATGCGGATGAAAACAGTGAGTGTCGCCAGTCGATCTGTTTGTCCAGGCGTTCCCGATGGATCAGCGCCGCCAGAACCGTCAGGTCGGTAATCGACTGCAATTCGGCGAACGTGGGATGCAGGTCGGCCAGCTTCGCAAAATTCTTCGTAAACTGCTGGGCATACTTTGTAGTCGAAACCCTGGTCTGGGCGGCATCGGTGCGTTGACCAGCAGAATTCACGAATTCTTCCTGCGACATCATCTGCAGTCGCTGTCCGGCGAACTGAAACGCATCCCGGTCGGCTGTCGTTGTGAAGGCATCATACAGTGGTGTGAACCACCAGCGCTGTGTGCTGTTTCCGCCGCCACGGAGCGTTGCCAGATGACTTTTGATTTCGCGGATTCCCGATGGTTCGAAGCCAATGGAAATTCGTTTGAGCATGTAGTCGGCTTCGACGAGGATGCGGGCGTAATGCGAGCCGGCGGGCACCCCGGTGACGGAGACGTCCTGCATGCCCAGGATCTGTGCCATGGTTTTGAAGCGAATGGCGGCGGTGGCAGCAGAAGAAGCGTTATTCGTACGCCGAATATATTCATTCATCTTCGCCAGGTTGTCCGGCTTCGCATCGAACGAACATCCGGTGACCAGTCCGCGATCCTGCGATTGAAACGCGACGACCAGGTCGTCCAGGCGAATCGGGGGGCGCCCGGTTTCAACGCCGACCACCCGGTTCTGTGCATTGGCGGCGAAGCCTTCCGCGGGACCGGCGATGATCAGGTCATTGTGCTCGCGATCGACGAACAGATAATCAATTCGCGTCAGTCCCGCCAGATACAAAACCTCGGGAGGCAGCGGTTCGTTTTTCGTTTGGTATTCCTGGCAGACCTTTTCCAGTTGGACCAGTGAGATCTTGCGAAATTCCGACTTGCGATTCACGTCGGCGGGCAGTGCTTCCGCGGCGAGTGCCTGCAGTCGCCGTTGATTTAACTGGCTGCTGTTCTGCGTCACCCGAAACGGCGCGGCGATTACGCCGTCCGCATCAATGGTGATGCCGCCGGCATTCTGGTTCTGATTGTTCCCGCCGTTATTGTTGCCCCCATTGTTGGTCTGTGCCAGACCAGCTGCGCAGAAAGAGAACAGCAGACAGAGGCTTGCTATCGTGCGCACGCTGTTGTTTCGATGGGGGATGAGAGAGAGGCCTTTCATCAATCAACGCTTTCCGCCTCGAGAGGCTGTCAGAAAATGCGGCCCGCAGATTTAAGGTGACACCTGCCATTCTAGCAGGGCGCGCAGACGGGAGTCAGGGCTTTTCCGGTATTCTGAATCAGTTTCCAGTAGATTCCGATAGCCTCTGTGACTCGCTGGGTTCAGAAACGATGGTTAATGTAGTAGCGTATACTGTGTTTTATTTACTTGCTGAATTAAATTGAGAAATGATATGGCATTGGTTACTGAAATCAGACTCTGGCATCAGCAGTATACGGCTGCCCGCGAGGATGCAGCTCAATTGGCTCAACTGGTCAATCATTCTTTCGAGCAATGCCGTCAGGCACTGGTGATGCTGGAAGAGCGCCTGGCAGAACTCGGCTATCCGGTGGCCTCTTTGATTCTGCAGCCTGAAGCAGAACAGGAATCGCGTATCTCACACATCGAAACAATAACGCAGCGCGAGGTTCCGGCCGTGTTCAAGCAATTGTGGCGAACCCTGGGAGGGATCTCTTTCATTGACCTGGCCGACTACGCGCATTGTGAATTCTGGGGCCGACTGGGAATCGAAGGTGCACACGGATTCTGCGATGGTGTCTATGTCGATGCCTGTAGTCAGGAGTGGCTGGATTATACCGTGGAAGATTTCGAAGCCTGTCAGTCAGACAATACTGTTTCGGAATTCCTCTATTCGTTTGCCCCTGATGGATATCACAAAGACGATATTTCCGGAGGCGATCCCTATGGTCTGCGGGGAGAAGGCTGGCTGGCAGAGGTGGTCTTTTTTTCCTGGTCCGGAAAGCGGGTTCCGGAGAGTGCCCCTGCTTTTCCACTGGATTTATTAGGATATCTGCGGACATCAATTCTGGAATGTGGCGGTTTTCCAGGATTATTGGGACATCCAAAATTTGAACCCATTCGCGAAAAACTGGTAGCGGGGCTGCCTCTCTTCTGATTAAATGGTGGATGACGCCGATTTGATCAAAGTGTGAATTCAACGGGCGGTTATTTTTCAACTCTGAAATCAATCTGGAAAAAGAGCAATACAATGACACGTATCTCCCTGAAACATGCTGGTATTCGTCTGCTTGTGTTGAGTACTGTGATCGCTGTTACCTGTCCCGGGTGGGCCGATGAAAAGCCTTCAGCGGATGAACGGCTGCAGAAACTGTTGAAACGTTTTCCCGACGCCGACAAAAATAAAGACGGTAAACTGACGCGGGAAGAGGTACAGGAATTTCGCCAGAAGCGTCAGAGACCGCGAGGGGCAGTAGCAGAGCCGACCCATGCGAATGTGAAGTATGGCAAACACGAACGAAACGTGCTCGACTTTTATCAGGCGGAATCAGATACGCCGACCCCACTCGTGATTTACATTCATGGTGGCGGCTTTGTAGGCGGGAGCAAAAAGATGAATCCGCGGCTTATCCAGAATTATCATAATGCGGGGATGAGTGTGGCTGCGATTCACTATCGCTTTATTGATGGAGAAGAGATCCTGCTGCCCGAGCCGCAGCGCGACGGTGCCCGTGCCGTGCAGTTTCTGCGGAGTAAAGCGAAGGAGTGGAACATCGACAAGAAACGGGTTGCCTGTTATGGCGGTTCTGCCGGCGCGGGGATTTCGATGTGGATTGGCTTTCACGATGATCTGGCAGAACCGGACAGTCAGGACCCTGTCGAACGCGAGTCCACCCGCATCCAGGCCATCGGCACGATCGGCGGTCAGAGCACCTACGATCCGATTAAAATCAAAACGCTGGTGGGTGGACGGGCCTGGGAACATCCTTCCATCTTCAAAGCGTACGGCGTGACGACTGCCGAAGAAGCATTGAACCCGACGGCGGAACAGCAGAAACGCTATGATGAATCCTCAGCGATTACACATCTGACCAAAGAGGATCCGCCACTCTACATGATCTACAGCGAAGCCGACGGTCCTCTGCCTGCCAATGCACGACCCGGCCAGGGCATCCATCACCCCAACTTTGGCCGTGACCTGGTCAAGAAAATGAACGAGCTGGGCATCGAAAACGTTTTCGTCTACACCGGCGACAACAAAAGCGGTGCCTCCCCCCAGGCAATGCTGGAGTTCTTTAAGAAACAGTTCGCCAAGGTGAAATAGGTTTCATTTCGAACGCGTCCCGATGTTACTTCTGGGTGCGGATTTGTCTTTACGAAAGAATCAATCTGAATGGGTAGTCTAAATTGGACAGGACGAAAACCGGGGCTAATGCCCTTCGGCTAATGGAGATCGTCCTGCGATCGAGTGCGTGGTGGAACAGAGAACGGTGAAGATCGTATCGCCATCAGACCGATCAGGCAGGGAACATGTCTTCGTATTTGGGTCTGAACTTATAAGGCAGTAACGCAAGAATACAGAATCCCAGAAACGGGTGAATGAAGAGTGAAACAATCGAACTGAACCAGATTTGTAACAGAACTGCGATTCGAAGGATGTACATCGATCCCATCAAGTAGTTTCCTTCGTCCTTAGGAAGAAAGTACCCTGTCATAAAAGCGATCAGAAATAATGAAATGGGAACCATAAATACCAGGAAGAACCCAAGCTCTCCTGTGTACCCTTTATCCTCGGCTATATGAATGACACTGATGAGAGAGCCTGTAATCAGAACTGCCAGAGACAGGATTCCGACGGAAGTCGCTAAAAAGTTCCATGGCATCCAGCTAGTGCTGCCGGCATTTTTTGCGATAAACACTAAGGCAAAGAAGCAGCCTCTCAATACGGCGTAGAGAACAACACTTTTCAGCAGAGTCATATACCCGCTGCTTAATGGTCGCTTCGATTTGGCTGTCATCTCGGCCACTGCTTCTTTACGGAATGTCGGCAGCGTCTCGCGTCCTTCTTTGAGAACCGCCATGAGTTCACCCGGTGTCGTTACGGCAAGAGTATCAGGATAGCGCGACGAAACCTGCTGCGCATTGCTTTCCGAAGTTACGATTGCCGTTCCCTCAGCCTGGGCAGGCAGAATGACGAGGTCTCCCTGTTCAGCCAGTGCAAACAGGAATCGCATATTATCGATGGAGATTCCATAGAGTCGAACCGTGCCACTACTGAAGTCTGACTGGTCTTGGGGTTGATCAAAGAAGACTTCGACTTTGCTGCAATCTGCAATATGGGGATGATAGCAGCCATTCCTGTCAGGCGCGGGGGCATCGGCAGCCTTTAGAAATTCGCGCAGGGTATCGCACCCGGAGGCGATGGTAGATTCGGTAGCAGGTACGTTTCCGGATTTCGGAGACTGGGTTACTCCTGCTGCCTGACCGGGCTGGTGACAAAACTGGAACTGGAAATCTAAACTCATGGTACCTTCCCTGCACTGGTATTGATTTTAAATCTGAAAAACCAGTGTATTCCATTGTGAAGAGACTGTCTATTCTCTCCTGAGTATTTTCTCGCACGCCGATTTCTCTGAATGCCTCTGTTGAGGTATGAATTCGATCAGAGCGAGTTTGCGAACGTGTAATGTTTCTGATTCAGATCGTACGTGTCCGGCGAGTTCTGCTAAATACGAAATCAGAATATCAGAATGGGTAATCTAAAATGGACTGTACGAAAACCGGGGCTAATGCCCTTCGGCTAATGGGGACAGCCTGCGGTCGACATTGAGCGGGGGGGGACTTACCGTAAACAAGATCAGCCTTTCGGCGTTAGTCGCGGTTCAAGCGACTCTCGCCAGGACTGAGAGGCTGGGATTCTTTCAAATATAGTATGGGAAGGTAAACAAAGCTCATTTCGTGATATTACGTGTTTTTCGTGGTCGCAAAATCCGATCGTGCTCTCTCAACCGAAAACAGTTTTCATCGCGGTCGATAGATCCCGGAAGGCCTGTTCGCCGTTGCCGGTGAAACTGGAGCCGTGCATGACGGCCAGCGTTTTCGGGTTCAGGTCTGCCAGGCGGTTGAGAATCCGGTCGGTCTGTTTCGTGTAGGGGATGTAGTCGGCCAGCGGTCCCGCCTGCATCTGCTGCATTGCGGCCAGCACCTGTTCTGACAGATCGCTTTCGGTGAGGGCGTCCGGATTGCCTCCCTGGTGAAACAGGTCGGAACAGAACAGCGTGCCTTGCGTCTCTTCATACAGGAGCCCCGCATCCCAGCAGTGCGGCAGTTGCGCGGTCGAGCAAAAGCGGTATTGATGTCTGCCTGTGTTGAGCAGTTCGCCGTCGACCATGCCTTTGGGCGGCCGAATCGCGAAGTCGTTGATATTGACCATCGCCGAGACCAGGCTGCAGACCGGCTCTGCCTCGGGGGCCACTTCCAGCCACTGGTTGAGCGCCCCGCATTCATCCGATTCAAAATGACTGAAGGCAATGTAGCGAAGCTTCGCCGGATCCATCACCTGGGCAACCGCTTTGTGCAGCAGCGGAAAGCTGGATTTGTATCCGGTGGTAAACAGCAGCGGCGCGTCATCGCGGACCAGAAAATAATTAAACTGCAGATCCAGCCCCGCCGCATAACAGCCAATCCGAAACACATCCGGCGCAATTTCATGAATCGTGGGAGTCGCGAAGTCGAACATGGGTGTGGTTCCTGAGGCATGCAGAACTGTTGATGGATGAAACGTACAGATTATAGTTCCACTGCGGAGACAGCCAACCACATGATAAAAGTATTAGGAAGAGTGTCGAGAGAGCTCGTCCCGTAGAAAATTCAGATCACAGGCGATTACCTAGGGAGTAACTGACTAAACTCCGATCGAAGAGTTATTAGTTTATCTTTAGCGAGTTGGGAATTTGTTAAGGGGTACACTGAAATTCTAATGTTGTATGAAATACGAGGATTCTCTTAAAGTCTCTTGTTTTAATGTTGTTATAGAATAGAAATGATTTAAATGTATTATTCTCAGTGTGATGCAATATTTGAATATATATTCAACAATATTCATTGAAAAGACGATATTATTCAGGTATATTCATTGAGGCATTAAGGAGGTTATAGCAAATGGGAGCATCAATGTTAGGTGATAAAGAGCAGTACTCCATTGAGGATGCGCTTTATGAAATTGGTAAGATTGTCGAGGGGGCAATAACCGGAAAGACTGATGTCACGGTTTCTTATTCAAGAAATTTAGCTGAAAAACTTGAACGAGCAGGGCATTCTGATAGCGCTACACGTATTAGAAATATTCTGAGTAATAATGAATCAAAGACGGTTTCAACGGTTAGGGCAAAACAGTCGCGTCAAATTCCAGTAGATGGTGAGTCTCGACTTGCAGTTGCCGATGAAGAGTACTTTGAACCAGATTCGATAGGAATTTGTCTTGGTGAGTCTCAGCAAGAAGCATTGGAGAGGTTCTTTGCGTGTTTTGAGGCAGCAGACAGACTTGCTGCACATGGTCTTGAGATGGCATCTTCGATGTTGGTTTATGGGCCTCCTGGTTGTGGTAAAACCCAATTCGCAAATTTTATTGCTTCAAAGGTGGGGTTACCAATAGTGACTGCGAGAATGGACTCTCTGATTTCTTCGTATTTAGGTAGTACTGCGAAAAATATCAGAGCTCTCTTTGATTACGCTTCATCTCATCCCTGTGTCTTGTTTTTAGATGAATTTGATGCACTCGCTAAGATGAGAGACGATAGCCGAGAATTAGGCGAACTAAAACGTGTGGTAATCAGCTTGCTGCAAAATATCGATATTCTGGGACGAAACCATATTCTTATTGCTGCAACTAACCATGCTCACTTATTGGATCAAGCAGTGTGGCGTCGATTTGCAACTCGTTTATATTTAGGTTTCCCTGATGCTGAGTGTAGACGAAACATTCTATGTATGTTCTTGAGAAACATGGCAGATAACGATGTGGTAGAGATGCTGGTCGGTCTAACTGCAGGAGAAAGTGGTGCTCAAATTCGTGATATAGCTGAAGAAGCTGTAAGACATGCTGTTATTAATCAAAAAGATTCAATTTCTACGGAAGATGCCCGTGATATTTGTGTGCAGCTAATTCGTCGGGGAGAAGAAGGAGTTGAAGAGATGATTTACCGTTTATATTCCACGGATCGAAAAACCTATACCCAACTATATCTCGCTGAATTGTTTGGAATGAGCCAGCCAAAGGTTTCAAGAATCTTAAAGGAGAGAAGGAGTGAACGAGCAGAAGAAGAAGAAGCTACTTCCAATTAAGATCGTATTTGCTGAGGAAAGTGATTATAACGATCGAGAGTATCATTTTGGGACATGGGACCCTTTCCAGAATGTTAATTCTGAATTTCGAGAACGTTTAGTAGGTGATGTAGATAAAGTTCGTAGATATTTTTCCGAGGCGTTTAGAACTTGGAAGGACGTGCCAGGGATAGCCAAGGTTAGACTTTTGCCTGAAGCTCTTGCAAAAACATATCGCCCAAATAGTATTTTTGGCAGAAGAACTTGCCCTATTGTTGGATGTGATTCTTTGGGGCAATTGATGATTTCGGTCAATTCGTCTGGGCTAGATAAGCTCGCGCAAAGAATTGAGAGAGACGAAAGTGACACAGCTGTGCGACAGTTGTCGACGATTAACAGTATTGAAGCACATACATCTAATGATGCCTTGAGAATAAACAGTATTGATGATGACAGACGGACAGCAAAACTGAAACTTTTCAGACATGACGGTGGGAGAAGAGATCAGGCAATTGATTCTGCTGCTAGTGAAATATTTAAGAGTATGGATGGTGTAAATTTTACGGAAGGAAAATATGGAAAAAACCGAATCGTGCAATTGTCTGGGCTAAAAAGTAATCAGGCTTTGGAACTGTCTCGTTTTCCAGGAACTCATCGAATTTCCAACTTCCCATATTTTCATATTGTTAGAACAAGTCATAGGATCCATGGTTCACTGAGAGCAAATGCTATTTCTCCACCCGAGAAAGATGACTTAGCTATAGTATTACTAATTGACACTGGGACTGATCCAAGCAATAGGCAATTACAGGCGTGGGTAGTGGAGCGATATGATCGAGTTCCGATAGATCAACAGAATAATTTTCATGGGAGTTTCGTTGCTGGCCTACTTGCCAATGGGAAACGATTAAATCATGAGGATCCAGAGTTTCCATCATGTGGAGTACGAATAATTGATGTAGTTGCAGTAGATAAAACAGATAAGATTTCAGAGTTTGATCTTATTAATGTAATTAGAGATGCAGTGTCAAAATACCCACAAGCAAAAGTAGCCAATCTCTCATTGTCAATAGAAAATGAATTCTGCCAAGATGAAGAGTTCTCAGATTTTGGAATTGCATTAGATAACATAGCCATTGAGAACGATATCAGGTTTGCAATAACTACTGGTAATTCAGAGAAATATTACTCATGGCCTCGTGTAAACCAAAATGGAGAGGACAGGATTGCTCCCCCAGCAGATTCAGTGTATTCCATGGTGACTGGGTCAATTGCCCATCTAGATAGCCATACAACTTCAGTGAAAAGAGGTGAGCCATCACCATTCACTAGATGTGGGCCTTCTGCTGGATTTTTAGCTTCACCTCAGATTGTTCATTTTGGTGGTAATACTGATGTCCAAGGTGAATTTACTCAAACAGGAATTTTATCGACTGACGGATTTGGAAATCTAGCCGAAGATGTTGGTGTTAGTTTTGCAAATCCTTCGAACGCTGCCTTACTTGCGACAGCAGAAAAGGAGCTTAGAGTAAATGAAGATTCAAATGCGTTGCTAATGTCACGAGCCTTCATTTATCATTCGGCATTTTTATCGCGGATCCCAACTCAATCTGATTTTAAATATTATGGTTTTGGGAAACCAGCAGATATCGATGAAATTCTCCACTGTGAGCAATCATCAGCGACAATAGTTATGGATGTTTCAGTGTCAAACGGAAAGCGATTCTCTAAGCGAGAATTTCCTATACCTCAATGCTTAGTAGTTGATGGGAAATTGAAATGTGAGATACTGATGACACTTCTTTATGAACCTCCGACAGATCATCGCTTCGGTCTTGAATATTGTCGCTTGAATGTTGACGCTAGCTTAGGGACTATAAGAATAGATGATAATGGCAAAGAGGGATTTAAAAGAGAGGTAAATCCAATACCAAAATGGAGAACCGAGGGGTACGAAAAACAATTAATTGAAGAAGGTTTTAAGTGGTCACCCTTAAAAGCGTACTATCGAAAGCTTTCTAGGTTTGATCCTGGGATTGAATGGGAATTTCGGCTTGATATTAGTCGTCGAGATGGTTTTGTTTTTGAACAAGAACAGAAAATATGCACATTAATCACGTTCAGGGATCCGAATGGAATTGCAAATGTTTATGATGAAATGGTTCAAGAGATGAACAATCGGGCTTGGAATGCACAAGATCTTAAAATACAGTCTGAACAGCGTATTAGGATCTAAGTATAAAGTGATTCTCATTCTTTCATATTTGTGAATTTCTTTGGATTAATCACATTTCTCGAAATACCATTTATATTTAGATGGACTTAGTGGATATACTAAGCAAAAAAGAGATAAGGCAAACTATCTATTTTTGGTTTTATCCCAAACTCGCAGTCGAAACGTCTGCGTGTTTCCTCGGACGTCAGCAAATTCTGTTCTTTCACTGCTTTACCATAGCTGTGAGCTTCCCGGGATCGAGCTTTCCTGTTCCAACCCCATATATAGCAAACCGCTTTCCCCAATTGTTCATTCAATACGGGGGCTGTTCTTCAATCAGCCGAAGAGGGATTGCCAGAGGGCGTTGGCGCGGTTGGTGATTTCATCCAGATTGAGGTGCATCGTGCGGGTGGGGGGATGGTCGGACCAGGACCAGCGGCCGGCGACTTTGTCGGATTGATCGACGGCGACGGTGGCATGCCTGTTGCCGCGATGCCAGGTGCGGAGGGTATAGAGTTGCACTTCCGCCTGTTCTGCTGAGAGTGGGTTGTCCGCGGTGAGCAGCATGGTGGAATTCAGGAGTGTGCCCCGGGTTTGGGAAACAACGTCGGGGGGCGTGCCCAGGTGTGCGTCTGCTGCTGCGGCGGAAATTCCCAGGGGGATGCGAGCGGTGATCGATTCCAGTTCGCTGACCTGATGGCGGGGCGCGTACTTGAAGTAGATGCCGACCGTCATCAACAGCAGGCAGCCAAGTACCGTGACAAGTATTTTCAGATAGCGTTTCACGCGAACGGACATGGGTTTGAAATCCTGGCTGCCAAAGGACTGCTTCATTTCGTCTATCCTAAAGCAGGCCTGCTGATTTGTCACGAGGAATCTAAGGTTTACTGCGCCTTGTTCATCTGAGTGGAGCCCGGAGAGATCGGATAGAATGGTACTGCAATTCTCTGTTTCCTGTGGGAAGGCACTTGCGCACTGCCGGGCAAGCCGGCAGATGGCACCCGGTGGTGTTTGGATCTCCGCAAACTTTCCCAGTGGATTCAGGGAGTTTTAATGTCATTTTATTGTTTCTAAGCGAGACATTTCACATGCAGCACACAGGGATTGAGTTTTGTGGTCGACAGTCAGGATTATCGATAATGGCACGGGGGAGGCAAGTGGAGATCAACAAACACCGTGGCGATACGTGTCGACAGGAGTTGACAGCAGGGCGAACCGGACGCGAGAAGTGCGCCAAAGTGTGGCGATGGTGTGGCGACAGGCTGATTAATTTTATGCAGGTGTTTGGGCAAATCGCGTTAAGACCAGTGGGTTTTATAGTGCGAATATTTTCCGTAGTCGTGAAATTCACCTGAACCAGTAGTGGATCGCGCGCGACACACGTATAAACGCTGATTTTGCCGCGCGAAAAGCAGGAGTCAAGTCGAATTTCTTCAGCAGAAAGTGAACAGGATGACGTCACTTAAATCAGTTTTGCATACGATCCCAGGCGTTGAGCAGAAAGTTGCCTCGTTTGACTTTCGTGGCCGGCGACTTTTGTTCTTCTGCCTGTTGTACCTGTTTCGCCAGCTGTCGCGGTTCGAGGGTGCCCTGCTCCAGTTGCTGCAGTCCCTGTTCCCAGGCAGCCTTCACAGATTGCGTCAGTGGTTCATTGAGTCGGGCGTTGTAGTCGTTGAAGAAGCCTTTTGTCGCGAAATAGAGGGCAGCGGGGATGGCTGGGTCCGAATCGGTGATTTTGATGTCGTTGAAGAAGCTGACCAGCTGACGATAACGCACGAGCGTTTGCAGCAGGAGTTCGGGGTCGAGATTGGCGGCAGTCGTCGACTGTTGTTTCGCGAGTGCGGCGGCATAGCCGGCGGCTTCACCGGTCTGCAGAAAGACGGGTTCCAGACGGATGGCGCCCCAGGCAATATGGGTCGCAGAGAGACAGACGGGGACCAGCAGGTTGTCGACGCCTTGTGGCAGCAGTGCGCGATAGGGAATCTGCGACGGGCGGGATTCTTCGGTGAGGATCAGTTTGCCGTCGTACTTGAATCCGGGGCGGCTGTCCGTGGTGCAGGAATGCGAGTCCATGTACCAGTCGGTCACGGCGATGCTGTCCGGGTGGATGGGGGTTCGGCGGTAGTCTTCGGTCAGCATGCCATCATTTTCATTGAAGACATGACGTCCCACAATGCGGCGGGCTTCGCGGACATACATTTCGTAGGGAACGTGATCGTGGTCGGCGTATTCATCTTTGGGGAGCCCCCATTCCAGGTACTTCTTCCGCTGCGCCGCGGGGATCGATTCATCATGCTGCAGGAACCACATCAGCCCCAGACCGAAATCGAGATGCTGCTGAATGATCTGTTCGCGGGTGGACCAGTCGGCTTCGGGATATTCGTGATTCTGACCCGGCATGATGGGGCTGTTGACGTGCGACTTGTGATTGGGGCCGCGACTGGCGGGGATATAGCGACGGTGAAAGTTGAGATAATCCTCACGATTGTAGCTGGCCGGTTTGGGGATCGGGAGTCGATTGGCGGGATCGGAGGTCACGCAGAACCGATAGTTATAAGCCTGGACGGCACCATCGGCGGTGAACGGACTGGTGGGATCCATACTCCCCTGCCTTGCTCCGTAGACGCGAATGTTGAGACCCTCTCTGACGATGCTCTCGGGGCGGTGACCATCGATGTTGACGAACACTTTCCCGGCGTGGGGTTCGTTGAATTCGTCCCGGGCTTCGCGACCGACGCGATAGGGAACGTCCGCCAGCGCGAACAGATCGCCTTCGTAAGTCGCATCGACAAAGGTGGTGCCTTTGACCTGGATCGATTCAGGAGTGCCGAAGCGAGTGAGGGTGACGCTGTTGATGAGCGCGCCCTGGCGATTGACTTGCGTGGGGTAATGATTCAAGAGGAGTGTGATGTTCTGTTCCTGTGCGACGAGCCGATTGTATTCGCGTTCCGCGACATGGGGTTCGGCCCAGCCAATCGGGTATTTTTCGTGTGTGTAGCGAATCGTCTGGTGGTCGGAGGAGTTTTGACCGAAGGTGTCGATGTAATAGTTCTCGATGTTTTCCAGCAGTTCGCTGAAGAGTGGCGAACGAGGGCCGCCGTAGAGGGCATCCCACTGCATGAGGCCGTTGGTCATCATCCCACCGAGGTGCCCGTTATGCTGCACGAGCAGAACCGAACAACCTTCGCGGGCTGCCCGCACGGCACAAGCAACACCGCCGCCTGTGCCACCGATAACGACGACGTCGTAAGCCTTGCCGTCTATCTCTGCTGCAGGAGTCTCTTTCGCCAGGGTGACCGGTTCCCTCGAGTGTCGGGTGCTTGCACCGGGAGTCCGTGGTTCTGTTTCCGCAGCGAGCGGAGAAACCGCGACGCGCGCTGCCTGTGGATTGGGGAGTGGTCTGGCGACCGGTTTTTCAGACATGCTGATTTCGGGGAATCCGGACGCTTTTGTGCCAGCTCGTTCTTCAGCAGCAATTTCGACAGGGAGCAGTTGCAGGCCATCGACAACGACGTAACCGTCGGCGCCGGTATTGGAGATTGTGATCTGAGCCGGCTGCCCTGCTTCGAAGTGGAATTCACCCAGAGAAACCGGGATGCGATTGATGAGCGCGGGCTGCCGTTGATTGACGAAGACCGTTTTTTCTCCGTCTGCACTTTGGATGGTGACCGGGACTTTTGTGGAACGGTTCTCATGCCAGGTATAGAGCAGGCGGACTTCGTAGTCGCCGGTCTGTTTGATCTTCGGCGAGAAGCGGGCGGTTTTCTTACCGCGTTCTTTGTTGTTGTCGTGAGTGTAAGTCGGTCCGAGAGGCGAAGGCTGGCGATTGCTTTCACTCCAGCCTCCGGTGTACTCCGCAGCGGAATCATCGAGGACGATTCCGGGCAGTTTTTCTGCGGTTGTGATGACGCGTGCCTGGGGTTGACCGCGTTTGACGGGCGAAGGCCAGTCGAGCAGTTGACCGTCCGCGAGGAGTTGAGTGCGGAGTCGCTGGTAGTTGATTTCCTGGATCGGGGAATCGGCATCGATGGCCTGGCTGGCGGCGGTGGCAGCGGACTGGCTGAGAATCATGAGGACCGGTTCCATACGGGTAGAACCAAAGGCAACGTGACTGGCGGAGATCGCAAAGGTGACCAGCAGGTTATTGCATTCGGAGGCTTTGGGGACGATCGCCTCAAAACCGATGGGATACGGGCCGCGGGTGCCGGTGTGGCCGAGCAGTTTGCCTTCGCGGATCATCATGCCTTCATGAGCGATGCGACGGATTTCGTGGATGTCGACTCCGTAAGAGGCCAGGCCGACAGATCGGGGGGCGACTTCAGTGTGACGACAGTGATGTTCGGTCATGACCAGATCGGAGATCATCCGCCGTGACTCGCGAATATAAAGCTGATGCGGCCAGCCGCCGTTATCGAGGAATTCGTCTTTGCAGAGACCGTACTGACTGATCTGCTGACGGACTTTTTCGGGAACGCGGGGGTCTGTCTTCAGAAAATGATACAGGCCGCGAGCGTAGTTCTCGTGTTCTTTGATGATTTTCTGACGCTCTGTGTGGCTGGCTTCGGTGTAGCCTTGATTTCCGCCGACGTAGTTCAAACCGAAGTAAGCCGTGTTGAAATCGAATTTGCCATTAGGGAGTGCATCATGTTTGGTAAACCAGCGGAGGTCCATGTCATCGCCGGCTTTCTGACAGGCCTGGATATAGCGGGCGACAATTTCGTAGCGGGCTGGATCGTAGTCAGCGGGAGGTTGAATGGGGATACGGTTCGCGGGTTGATCGGTGACGCAGAGTCGAAAACAGTAAGCCTGCACGCCGGGGGCTGCTTCACCGGGAGTGCCGAGCTCACCCTTTTCGATTAAAGGTAACAGGCCACTTTCCGGCTTGCCGGGAATCCGATAAGGGTCAAGCGGAATGGAACGATCCCATAAGCCACGACGATCCTTGCGGCGACCGATGGCATCGACTTTTCCAAAATGGACCTGGGGGATTTCATGATACTGAATACCGTTCAACGTTTCGTTGTACTGCGAATTGGCTTCGCGGGTCAGCGAATAAGAAACACCGGCGGCTGCGAGCAGGTCGCCTTCGTAGGTGGTATCGATAAACATCTTCGCGTTGATACGAGTCCCTTTTTCGGTGATCAGGGTTTGAATGCGTGGTCCCTGTTTGATGACATTTTTGAGAGGCTCGCCTTTAAGAACGGTCACGCCGGCTTCTTTGATCATCTCATCGAAGACCTGCTCGGCGACATGGGGTTCGAGCTGTGTTTCGAGAGGTTTATTGTATTTCCTGCCGATGCGTTGATAAAACTCGCGCGCCATGCCGGCGACAGTGGCGGCTTTCCCCATGTCGGAAAAGCTGAGACCGCCGGAACTCATGCCCCCCAGATGCTGACCCGGTTCAACGAGAATGGCCTGCTTTCCGAGCCGGGCGGCTTTGACGGCTGCGACAACGCCTCCCGAAGTTCCGCCGTAGATGCAGATGTCGACGCTGTGATCGGGCTTGTCAGCGGAGATAGACTGGAAAGGAAACAGACAGCAGCAGACGAGGGTGAAAACAATGAAGCAGTTGCGAGGCATGGCAGGAACTCAATTTTTCTCGGGGAGCGATACCGGGTTTCAGACTTGCAGAAAACATCCGTGTTCGGGTCAGTCCTGTAAGATCCATTTCAATGGAAATCGGGCGATTGTCAAGGCGGTTGTGTCGTAACCGTCATTTTTGAAGCCGCCATCTTCGTAGAAACAGAAGATCGTGCCATCGGGCAACGCTGCTAAATCGCTATAGCCGCTGATACCAGGTTCGAGCACCTGTTTGCTGGCCCAGGTGTGACAGTCATCAAAACTGACCTGCAGTGTGAGGTTTTTCCGATCGCGATTGGGCTTTCTGCGTTTGGTTTTGTTTTCCAGATTGTCCGGGTTCGCAAAGACGATGGCATTCTTCGGCTGTGACTTACTGGCGGGGAGACGCAGGATGCTGGCCATGCAGACCGGTTCGAGGAGCTGATCGTCAAAATGTTTCCCGGTCCAGTTGGTGGCACCGTTGTCGCTCACGGCAATCAGGCGCCGATGTGGTTTGGATTCCGTGCGGATATTGACCAGGACCTGATTATTGAATAACTGGACGGCGACGGTTTCGCTGGGATTCACAACAGTCTCGCCGGCGACGGTATCTCCCTGCTTGACGATGATGTCGCCGCGCTGCCAGGTTTTGCCATGATCGTCACTGAAAATGGTGGCGACGCTGGAAGGACGGTGTTTTTTACCCCCCGTCGAAAGCCAGACAGGCACGAGCAGTCGCCCGTTCTGCAGTTGAATTCCATGTCCGGGACCGGTGGCGATGACGTTCCAGTCGTATTCCTTACGGAACTGTTCGAAGACACTCGTGATTTCCACGGGGTCACTGAAGGTCTTGCCGTCGTCTTTGCTGTCGATATAAAAGCAGCGGCCGTAATTCTCACAATACAGGAGATGAACCTGTCCTGTCTGATCATCCACGAAAGCGACTACGTTGTTGACGGTGTTTTCTTTGGCATCGTGAATCGTCTGAGGAGCTTCCCAGGTTTTGCCGCCATCGGTGCTGCGGCGCATGAGGATATCGATGTTGGCCCAGTCGCCGGATGCCTTACGGGCTTCGCAGTAAGCCAGCAGTGTGCCCTGCTTCGTGGTGATGATGCCGGGGATGCGGTAGTGATGGTACTGGCCGTCGCGTGCTTCAAATAAAACGGTCTTCTGCAGATCGTCGGCCTGACTGTGTTGCAGCGGCGTGAGAACTACGAACAGTGAGAGGGAATAAAACAACATGGAGCGCAGTGGGTGTTGGGTCATTTTACCGATTTCCCGTCTAAGGTTAATAATATTATTGTTGCGATATTATTATCTCTTCTGTAATATTATAGAAGAGTGGACAGAATTGAAAGCATAAAACGAGTTTTTTCAAATGAATGAGACACCTCTATGAAACCGGCGATTGTGGATCTGGCCGAGCGGATTCAGACTGACATTCAGGCGCGTAAGCTGAAACCGGGCGATCCCTATTTTACAACCAGTGAGACGGCCCGCTCTTTTCAAGTGAGTGGTACTACCGCGAACCGGGCTTTGCAGCTATTGACACAGCGTCGTGTACTGGTTCGCAAACAACGCGCGGGAACCTTCATCGCCGAACCGGGTAAGAAACAGTCATACGGTCTGAAGTGCGTGCATCTGGTGGTACATCAGAAGTTTCTGGAGCGTGAAGGATTACTGGCTGATGGGATCGTGATTGGCATTCAGCGGGAAATGCCTGACGCTGAGCTGCAGTTCAATTTTCTGCCTCACCGAGAGGAAGAAGTATATGTGCAGGAGATCGTCAATCGTGCGTTGAAGTCGAGTGAGCCGGAAGGCTTCGTCCTGCAGCGGGCCCAGGTAGGCGTGCAGCGGATTCTGGAAGAGAGTGGTCTTCCCACAGTGGTCAATGGTTTGCTTCAGCCTTCGATCAGTGGGCTGGCCCAGATTGATCGTGACCAGGAACAGATTGGTCGACTGCTGATTCAGGAACTGCTGCGAAAGAAGTGCACACGGATCCTGATTGTCCTGCGGGATCAGGTGACGGCGGGAGATCATCAGTTGCTGGATGTGATTCAACGGGAGTTGACCGCGGCGGGTTTTGGTCTGGATCAACTCTGTATTCGCTGTCTGCCCGCAGATGACCGTGCGATTCAGGCGGCTGCTTTGGAAGTGCTCCAGCAGTCAACAGACAAACTGGGAGTTCTGTGTCGCTCGGAACCGGCAGCGCGGGCGATTGGAGAATGTGTATTCGGAGAGCCACTGCCTAAGAGCAGGCGTCCGGTGCTGGTTGTTGCAGACCGGTTCGCCCGCGATCAGTCAGACTGCCCGTTTCCTTACATCCGCGCCTGCCTTTCTCCTGTTGCCTATGGACAGGAGATCGGCAGGATGCTGATGCGGCAGGTGAACGGCGAAGACGCTCTTTCAATGGAGACGCGCGTCGAAGTGGAACTGGTTCAACCGATCAAAGCGACTCCCAGCTAATTCCGGTTTATCTCGCACAGCCTGAGAGATCGAGGATCGGTTGATCGCCCTGGATGGAAATGGTTTTGATTCCGGCTGCATTCAGATCGATACAGTTCAGATTGATCATTTTGATCGTGCTGTCATCGTAGGTCCGAAAGTAGTAATGTAAATTCTTCAGATCGGAAACGGCGGTCCACAGCGTGTAGTCTGCGGTGACTTTACCGTTCTCGTCCCCGCGGGCAGCTCCTTTGGGAATATCGAACTGGTTGAGAATATGAAATACCTGCAAGACCCCAGCTCTGGCTGTTGGTACCGGGAAGGCACTTGCTGAAAAGGCGACGGCTCGGACAAACCGGGAAGGTGGCGTGAAGTCGCCAGGAAGTCCGAGCATGCCGCTCCCTTGCCCGAGTCCTTTGATAGTCTGTTTTTTGATTTCAATTTTTGAAACATTGTTTGTCAACAGATTGACATAATTCCCCAGGTTGGTCATGTGCCAGTCAAAAGTGGGTGAGTTTGTAAATACGCCCAGCGGGTTCGGAAATTGATTCAGTTTCCCGTCGACGTATTCCAGGACAATCGAATTTCCGCTGGCATCGGTGGCGATGTAATGAAATGGTGGGATTCCCCCCAGTTCCTCCATGACTGTCTTTCCGACTTTGATCTGTTTGATATTCTCCGCCACTTCTGCGACGGTCGCACAATTGCCGAGCAGATAAAGGGGAACTTCAACCGGACTGATCGTTCTGGAGATCTCCTGTTCCGAGACGTCCTGAAATCCGGCATAATCGGGAAAATAAAAGATGCCGACATGCAAACCTTTTTCGTTAATTCCGTCAGCAATCACGGGCAGACCAAACGCATTCATTCCGACCATGCCATATTTTGTATTCCACTGAAGTCCCTGTCTATTGCCAGGAGCCGTCCCCACGAAAGCATGATTGCGAGGGACAATAATGATATTCGACTGCAGGTCCTGGGCGAATTCGAGTGTGCGCCCGAAAATCACTGACCCATCTTCCGGATTGACGGTAATTCCTGTACAAGCCCGACTGGTAACAGGCGCGAATGAAGTGAGTGAGATCAGTCCCACTATGGCAATGGAATGAATGAAGCGTTTCAATTAATTCTCCGTGTTTCTTGTATTTGCAGCAGTTTATCGTGAGATATCGTAAATGTGTGTGAAAGGTCCTACTCTAAGAGTCATCCTGTTTGTGTAAGAACCAGATCGCAGGTAATACATGCTTCGACAGTCTGACTACGAAAATTAAAAAAAGGAGAAAGTCAGTGACAAAATCTCTAGAAATGAGAGAGAGCATAGCGACAAATCATTTTAAACCGGCTGGAACGCATACACTGAAACTGGAGTACCGCCTCATTAATGCGGGTAGAAGGATCGATCCGATTCATGCGACTGTAACGCCCACGACACAATGAAAACCCTCATAGAAGTGCCTGTTCAGGGAGGGGTTTCAGAGGTTTGCTTTGTACAGGTTGATTCAAAGAGGAGAATGAATGGCGTCGCGTGTATTCAAGAAAAATTCGATCTCGAACGCATCTCATTTCACGATTGTATCTCTCATTTCGATGATACACGACTTCGATGCCTCTGGAGGTTCAGTCGTGAATCTGAAACCCGTCTAAGGCTTGCCATCGCGCAGTATTTCTCGCGCGGCATTGCGACCGCAGGCTCCCATGACTCCCCCTCCCGGATGAGCGGCACTACCACACAGATAGAGCCCTTTGATAGGGGTGCGGTAATCGCTCCAGCCGGGGACCGGACGCATGTTGTATAACTGATGGGTGGGCATGGCTCCCTGGAAAATGTTGCCGCCCGTCAGACTGAAGATTCGTTCCAGATCGAGTGGTGAGAGAACCTGACGATGCAGCACTGAAGCAGGTACATTCGGCGCAAATTCGGCAATACGATTAATACAACGATCAGCGAAGCCTTCTTTGATCTCGTCCCAGTTACCGCTGGCCAGCTGGTAGGGAGCATATTGCACAAACAGGGACAGGATATGCTGGCCGGGGGGAGCCAGAGTCGTATCGACGGCCGAGGGGATTGTCATTTCGATGATCGGTTTTTGAGACGGTTTACCATATTTGGCATCGTCGTAGGCTCGTTCGATCTCTTCACAGGTGGCGCCGATATGAATGGTCCCCCGGTGCTGTGGCTGCGGTTCCTGACAGCCGGGTAGACAGGTGAAATCGGGGAGTTCACTGACGGCAACGTTGATTTTCATGCTGGCGCTGCTGTAGTCAATGCGGCTGACCGCTTTCTCGAACGTTTCGGGGAGTGTACCCGCGGGGATCAGCTTTTCGAATGTGACATGCGCGTCGGCGTTCGAAGCGACAGAACGGGTCGCGATGGTTTCGCCTGTGGAAAAACGAACCCCTGAGATCTGCTGACCAGAGATAAGGATTTCTTCAACAGTGATACCCGTACGAATCTCAACACCTGCTGCTTTTGCAGAGGCCGCCATTGCCTGGCTCAAAGCTCCCATGCCCCCTTCCACATAGCCCCAGACGCCTCGTGCGCCGCCAGCGGAACCCATCACATGGTGCAGTAGCACATAGGCCGTCCCCGGTGCAGACGGCGGTTGAAAAGTACCAATAATCGCATCTGTGGCCAGTGTTGCTTTGAGGATATCCGATTCGAACCAGCGGTTCAGAATGGGGAGTGCGGGTCCGGTGAGCAGCTCAATTGCTTCGGGGATCGTTTCCCCCAGATGTTTGAGTGATTGATGTAAGTGGTAGGCGGTTTTTGTATCGCGAAATTTCTTCCTGAAGCCGACGGACCGCCAGCTGGCAGGGAGTGGCAGCAGATCGGGGGGTGTCTGCATCAGAGCGGGTTCCAGGCACTCGGCGATTTTTTGCAGCATCGCTTCATAACGGGGAAACTGTTCCGCATCGCGTGTGCTGAACTGCGAAATCTGTTGCTGATTCTGTTTCAGATCGGGACCGAGCAACAGAGATCTGCCATCGGTTCCGGGTGTGAAAGAACTGGGATTGCGCGGCAGGACGCGGTAGCCGTGACGGGACAGTTGCATTTCTTCTTCGATTTCAGGAAGAAGCAGACTGACCAGATAGGAAGCGGTAGAGACTTTAAAGCCGGGCCAGAGTTCTTCGGTCACACAGGCGCCGCCAATCAGATCGCGGCGTTCGAGAACCAGAACCTTCCACCCCTGTTTTGCCAGTTGATGGGCACACACCAGACCATTATGCCCTGCTCCGATAATCACACAGTCGTACATTAAGGTTGTTTCCAGGTGAGTAAAGAATCAATTTATTAAACAGGTTGTATTATGAAATAAAAAGGACGATGTACCAGTGTGAGAGAGGATCAATCCTGTACGCTGTGGTTATGTTTTAAAAAAAGAGTTCGGAAACAGAGGGAGTGTGTACAGTCATTCCAGAGCCCGTTATGATTTTGTTTGTATTTTACTCACAATGAAACTCATGAGCTTTTTTCGGAATGATACAGGATGGGAACGAATCAAATTGGGTGGACGGTCATATTACTGATGTGCGTATTCTTAATCGCCGGTTGCGGTCGTTCAGCGTCTCCGCCGAAGGCAGTGGCCCCGATGAGTCCTGAAGAAAACGCACTTGATATCGTAACGGCCATTTACAAAATCAGCGCGGACGTAAAGAAAAAAGTGCCTCAGGACTGGGAAGATCTCGAAAATTATGCATCCAGTTTACAGGGTCCTGCGCGTCAGGATGCCCTGGATGCGATCAGGAAAATAAAAGATTTGAACTACAAGGTAACCTGGGGCATTGATAGTATGGTGTTGAAAGAAAAAAACGCCAGTGCGAAAGAATATGTTCTCTTCGAATCCCCGGACGGCCATTTGAAATCGACCTATGGGGGTACGATTCTGAAAGAGGATCCAGAGGATGATAAAGAAATGAAACTGGAAAAAGTGGAATCCGACGAGAAAAAAACAGATACTGCGACAGTGCAATAATTGAAGACGTTGAGAGTGATTCCTTCTTTCAGCCAGACGAACGTACTTTTGATTATATTACAGAAACGACTAACATTTCCTGACAACGGGTGAACTCATGCGACTGATTTCTCTGATGTGCTTACTGTTTTGTGTCCTGCTCTCTCCGGTTTGCGCGGCCGACCTAGAACTGGAAAAGATCGAAGGGGCCAAACCCAGGAATGTGGTTTTTATTCTTGCCGATGACCATCGTTACGATGTGATGGGTTTTCTGGGGCACCCATGGGTGGAGACCCCGGCGATGGATGCGATGGCCAAAGACGGTGTGTACTTCAAGAATGCGATGGTAACGACTTCGCTGTGTTCGCCCAGTCGTGCATCGATCTTGACTGGTCAGTATATGCACAATCATGGTGTCGTGGATAACAATGTATCAGCGAAACCAGGCACGATTTTCTTTCCACAGTATCTGCAACAGGCAGGCTACAAGACCGGGTTCTTCGGGAAATGGCATATGGGAGGGCACTCGGATGATCCACGGCCCGGATTTGATAAATGGATTTCCTTTCGCGGACAGGGACATTACTATCCGCCGAAACATCTGAAAAACTGGTCGTTAAATATCGATGGGAAATCGGTACCTCAAAAAGGCTATATCACGGATGAACTGACGGATTACGCCATTGAGTGGCTGGATGATACGGTAAAACCGAGTGGCAAACCGTTCTTCGTATATCTGTCGCATAAAGGCGTGCATGGGATGTTTCATCCGGCGGAACGACACGCCGGGCGCTATAAAGACAAGTCGATGCCGATCCCCAAGACGATGGAAAATACCTCGGAGAATTACTTCAATAAGCCGATGTGGCTCAAAAACCAGCGGAACAGCTGGCATGGCGTCGACTTCGCGTATCACCAGGATACGGACATTGAAGAACATTACCGCCTGTATTGTGAAGCGTTGCTAAGTGTCGACGAATCGATTGCCCGTGTACGGAAATGGTTGAAAGACAACGGCCTGGCAGAGAATACGCTGGTCATGTATATGGGGGACAATGGCTTTCAGTGGGGCGAACATGGTCTGATCGACAAACGGACTGCCTATGAGGCTTCCATGCGTGTGCCCCTGGTCGGGGTCTGTCCCGGTCTATGGAAACCGGGAACGGTTATTAATGAAGTCGTTGCGAATATCGATATAGGCCCGACCATCCTGGCTGCCGCCGGTTTGAAGACGCCAGCTCAGATGGATGGTCAAAGTTTTCTGCAACTGGCTGCCGGGAAGCTGCCTGCGAAAGACTGGCGACAGAATATTCTCTATGAATACTATTGGGAATATAATTTCCCACAGACACCAACCACTTTTGCGCTGCGAACTCCGCGGTATAAATTCATCCAATATCACGGCATCTGGGATATCGACGAACTCTACGATATGGAGAAAGATCCCCACGAAGAGCATAATCTGATATTTGACAAGGACCAGCAGAAACGCATTCAGAAAATGCGTGCGGACCTGCATGCGATCCTGGAGAAAGCGGACGCTGACCGGGTCCCCTTCAGTCACAAGCGTCGCATGGGGGCCAACCTGCGTCTTAAAAGCGGGTCGAAGCCCGCTGATTTCAACGAAAAGCTGATGCGGGAAAAGGATGCGAAGAACTAAGGCATTGCAAAACACTGTATTTATATTCCATGAATAATTGCTTCCATATTGTTGTCACTCTCAAAAAAAGATTGTCAGCTTCGTTTCCGTGATTTAAAATAACCCTCAGGAGATTGTGGGCCCATTCGTCCTGGTATCTGTGTTTTCAGTTTGATGTACCAGAATAAAGGGGAACGGAAATGAAGGAGTCTTATTTCAGGGAGCAACGCCTCCAGTATCAGAAATGTCCCGGTTGTCAGGCGGAGATTGAACTGGATACAGAACAGTGTCGATTTTGTGACTGCAAGATGACTGCTGAAGCGCAGGAATCAGAACTGGAATCATCGCCCCTTTCCAGCGTTGTCGAAAGCGATTCAACAAGCAGCATTGTGGTCATGCTGATTTTGAACATCGTGGTCAGTCTGGCCTCCGTTTTTGTTACTTCTGCGGATCGATATTCAGAAAAGCCAACCCATGACCATGAGTTTCGTCTGGCGGAACAGGATCGCGATTATGCCACAAGCCTGTTTCGCAAGAAACGTTCTCAGCCTGTGGTTCGCTTCAACGAGCCACCAGATCGAAATGCTGTGATCGAATGCAGGAGAGACAGCAGGCATCAACAGCACCGGGACTAATTGATTTCTGTGTATAATGACTGCTGATTTGATTCGATATTCCGATTTGTCGAAGAGGGTCACCTTGCGCAGCTAATTGAGAGCCGATTATTTATCTTGACAGAACGGGTGAGTTCAGCGACAGTCTGAGGAGTATGATTACTGTTATTATAGTTCTACTCCGGGACAGAAAATGGATTCGCTGCCCCTCGATCATCCTCGCCTGAAAAAAAATAACTTCGATCTCCTTCGGTTACTGTTTGCCTCGATGGTCTGCCTGGTGCACGCATATGATGTTTCCGATTTCGGGCAACTGGCTATTCTGGCAGGAGTTCTGTCATCTAAAGTGGCCGTGCAGGGGTTCTTTGTTGTCAGCGGTTTTCTGATCGTTATGAGTTATGAACGGTCTTCTTCGCTGAAATCTTATGCCAGCAAACGTCTTCGGCGAATTTATCCGGCCTATTTCACAGTGGTGATATTGTCAGCCGTTTTTCTGGTTCTGGTCAGTCAGAAGCCGGTGCAAGAGTATTTCTCATACGCCTGGTTACAGTACCTGGCTGCCAACCTCACGTTTCTGAATTTTCTGCATCCCTCTCTGCCGGGTGTTTTTGAAGCCAATAAATATGCAGCTGTGAATGGCGCGCTATGGACTCTCAAAGTGGAAGCGATGTTTTACATTGTAGTGCCTGTACTGGTCTATTTCTTTCGACAATTTCCCAGGCTGCCGATCCTGTTCCTGATTTACCTGCTTTCAATTGGCTACAGCGAACTTCTGCTGACGGCTTCTGCGAGGACGGGCGTAGAGTTCTACGCGCGACTGGCACGACAGCTGCCGGGACAGATGTGTTTCTTTATGGCGGGGGCGACGTTGTTTTACTATTTGAACTTTTTTGAACGACACGTCAAATGGTTTGCAGTAGTGGCTGCTGTCATTCTGATGGTTGATGGGGTTGTCGTTCCCTTGCCCTGGCTGCAACCGGCCGCGCTGGCGACGCTGGTTGTCTTTTTCGGACTGTTTCTGTATGCGGGAAACTTCGGAAAATATGGTGATTTTTCCTACGGCGTTTACATCCTGCATTTCCCGATTCTACAGCTACTGTTGAACTCCGGCTGGTTTGCAGAACGCCCGTGGCTGTTTCTGCTGACAACCATCGGCCTGACTGCGGTGGGGGCGTTCCTGATGTGGAATCTGGTTGAGAAACGCTTCCTGTTACGCAGCAGTCATTATGTTGCCGCGGTCGAAACGACGGCAGATGAGCCGACGGTCCCGCAACCAGCCAGCCTGTCTGCCGAGTAATTTTATTTTGATTTCAAATCGAAGTCGAAACGGTTGTCGCCTTCTTTGACCTCTGCGGTCAGCTCAGTTTTGTCATTGTATTTAGCGGGTACCAATTGCGTGCCTGCATCATCTGGGTTATCCGGCATTTTGAGAATCATAACTTTGTGTGTTCCCGGAGTGGCTCCAGAAGCATCCGAATTGTATTCCAGCGTGTAAGAACCATCGGTTTGAGTCGTAGCGTTTGAGGCGCGGCGTCTGGCTTTGTCAGATGCCTGTTGCGGTTCAAAAATGATTTTGGCACCGTCAAGTGGTGCTCCATCCATGGTAACGACGCCTGTGACCTGGGCTAGTTCAGGGATGGGTTCCCCTCCCCCTCCACAACCTGTAAGAGACAGGATCAGGATGACGCAGAAAACAGGGGAGAATCGTTGGGTAATGCAATTTTCAAACATGATCGAAAACGTTCTTATTCAAGAAGTGCGCAAACAGTGAAAATGTGCGCAAGGTGGAATTAAGATTAGAAATACCGCGATAGCAATCAGCTATCGCGGTATCGCAGACGATAGATAGGAGGATTTAGAGATTGTTATCCGTTAGAATTCCGGAATGATCTCACCACCTCTGATAGAAATCAAAGCGACGACAACGCCGACCCGGTCAACATTCTCACTGACGAATCGCACAGAACCATCAGCCAGTAGAACATGAGCACCCCCTACATGGTGACTGCCCGCGCCCCAGGCATACTGTTTGTTATTACCATCATAGTTATAGTTAATGGCATATGTTGGTGAACCAGGCAGAATAAAAAATGTATGCGTTGCTGCATTCCAGTAAGGACCATAGCTGGTTGATGTCTTCAAGAGTTTTGTTTCACAGAAGATCATGGTATTACTTGTGCCATCTGTGATGTCTCTAAATTTCGCTGCACCGTTGGGACCTAAGGCGCCCTTGGAGGTACTTGTGTTGGCTCCCCAGCTTCCACCAGCACCGCCGGTGGTGTAGTTGACAACTCCGTAGCTGGTGCGCCAACCAGGGTTGACTGTATATGCTCCTGCAGAAGTGACTGTATTAGAAGGGTTGCCAGGATCAGAAGGACAGAGAAACACGGGAACGGGTGATTTTACGATCGAGTATTGATCAGAGGGGGAGCTTGTTGCAGTACCACTGCAGCCAGATCCATGATTTGCTGAACCACTGGAAATACTCCAGTTATATTGATTATAAATATTGGCCTGATCAATAAAGGGCAGAATCATCTGATAGCAGGTATGATTGAGCAGAATGCTGCTGGCACCATTCACCCCGTCACAACTGGAGAAGCCGGCATTGATGGCAGCTGGTGGAAACACACTATGTGTATCGTGGTAGTTATGAAGTGCCAGACCCATCTGTTTCAGATTGTTTTTACAGGTGCTGCGGCGGGCTGCTTCGCGGGCCTGTTGTACTGCAGGTAACAGCAGTGCGATTAAAATGGCGATGATCGCAATCACCACTAGAAGTTCAATCAGTGTGAAACCGTGTTTCCGTGACTTGAGTGTGCGCATGAAAGTGCCTTTTTCATAGAACGAGAAGAAAGAAATAGAACTCAGAAGAATGGACGTGACTGGAATTTCGTAAATGGGAGCGTGCAATTAGCGAAATCAGTTTTGCTACTGTTTGTAAATATTACTTAACAGTGCCAACTAATTATGTGACTGGTGTGAAGCTCACGCAACCTCATTTGTTAATAATTGTAATTAAATGCGGCGTTTTTATTTAAGAATTTTGAATAATCAAAACTTTTATTAGTAAGATAATGTATACTAACGGTTTAGAGATCGCCCATCACACAGACTCATCGATTCTATCATTGGAAACAGTATTTTCTTAACTTTTCAACGGAAATCGCATGAGACAGAGGATACTTGTGTGTCCATATTCTCTGATGAGGGGAAGTGATCAAAGTCGTTTATTTCGAAGTGCAGTCAGATAAGTGAAAACTCGGGGATGAGTTAACATTGGAAATTAAATTCGTTACTTCTTTACTGATTCTGCGTAAGTGATCCTGAAACTGGCTTGCTTTGATTTTATCAGGAGAAAAAATGGACCGCTTTATATATCAACTTTCTGAGCTGGACTCCTCGCTGGTAGCTGAAGCGGGAGGGAAAGGAGCTTCCCTGGGAGAGTTGATGCGGGCACGGGCGCCGGTTCCCCCTGGTTTTGTTGTAACCAGCGCTGCCTTCCGGCATTATTTTTCTGCAACTGAACTCCAGCGGCCGATGCTTGAAATTATGCAGGCATCGAAATCCAATGAGATCGATTATTCACAGGCTCATCAGCGCATTCGATCCTGTGTTGAAGCCGTTGAGGTGCCTGATGAAATCTGTGAAGCGGTGCAGATCGCAGCTGAGAAATTAGCAGCGCCACGTGTTTCGGTCAGATCCAGTGCGACGTGTGAAGATAGTGCCACCAGCGCCTGGGCGGGACAACTGGAGACCTTTCTGGATGTCACTCCCGAGGAAATTATTGATAAAATCCGGAACTGCTGGCTGTCTCTATTTAGCGAGTCAGCGTTGTCTTATGGCGGGTGTCATGGATTTTCTACGGGAGAAATTTCTGTGGCTGTGGTTGTGCAACAGATGGTGCAGAGTGAGATCTCCGGTATCGGGTTTTCGGTTCCCCTGTTACTCAGGAACCTGAAATTCAATTAATTGAAGCCTGCCTGGGGCTGGGGGAAGCGATCGTTTCCGGGCGTATCACTCCGGATCAGTTTGTTGTCGAGCGGGGTTCTCGTCAGATTCTGGAATCAATTACCGGAGATCAGAAAGAAGCATTGTGGATCGCTGAGGGTAACTCGAAACCAGTCTGGCAGGATCTCGATGGTCGAGGCAGACAACCGAAAATCACGCAGGAACAGGTTTCCGAGTATTCTGCCCTGTTGAACCAGTTACACGAGCACTACGGTCATCCCATTGATACAGAATGGGCAATACAGGATGGGGACTTTCAGGTTTTACAGGCGCGACCGATCACGACCCTGGCGCCGGAATATAATAAGCGGCTGTTTGATGATTCGCAGGGATGGCAATTCTGCGTTCGTCGTCCTTTTTTCCTGCTGGCTGCCTCCCTGCTCCCTTACTGGATGGATGCGAAACACGCGGACAATACGCTGGGAGCACATCTGAATGAAGCGTTGCTGATTCAGGATGAAACCGGGATGATGAATATGTTTTATCCTCAAAGATCCAGTGAAGCTTTTCTCAAGCGCATCAGTGATCTGTTTCAGAATGATCGTGAGCAACTTCTCCGTATCTTAAGATATGGGCTTGGAATTTATGCACAGGCACCACCTGTCATCGAACAGGGTTTGAGTGGATTTGAGAACCTGGCAGAACTCGAAGACCTGTTTGCTGACATCGCCCAGCATACGACGGTATTTCCTGCCTGGGTTCTCATCTATATTGAAGCCTGTCAGATTGATGACCCTGAAGTGCGGTCACTGGCAGAGCAGATTCGTTCCCATTCTCTGTATCCGGTGATTGAACGAAATATCCTGCAGCCTCTGGCCTCTCAGACCGCAGAGCAACTCGGTTTTGCTGAGCCGGATTGTGCCTGCGAATTGATATTGTGGAGTGAGTTGAAATCAGGAACGATAACGCGCGAACTGCTGGAATCCCGATACGAAGCAATCAGGGAGGGCAAACGGTTCATTTTTCAGGTCATTGATGGTGAGGAAACTTTTCACCTGGTTTCTCAGACCGGATATTTACTGACTCGATTGGCGAAGCAGCGTAACCTTCAGGTCCGCACCAACGAAAACGAGCTGACAGGACAAGTCGCGTGGCCGGGAATTTTTCAGGGGCGGGCACGGGTGGTTCTCAGCCTGGATGCGCTGGGACTGACACTTTCGCCTGATGAGGTTCTGGTTTCGATCCAGTCCAATCCGGCATTGATGCCTTTACTGCAGCAGTGTGGTGCGATTGTAACTGATGATGGCGGTATTGCCTGTCACGCTGCGATACTGGCGCGGGAATTGAAAAAACCGACCTTAATTGGCACGAGAGAAGCAACGATAAAAATCCAGACCGGCGACTTGATCGAAATAGACACTTACGCCCAGGTCGTGCGAATTCTGGAGAAGAAGCAGTCTTAATAAAAAAGCACTGATACCAGGCAGGCATCAGTGCTATTTAAATGGGGATGACAGGACTTGAACCTGCACGCCTTACGGCACTAGATCCTAAATCTAGCGTGTCTGCCAATTCCACCACATCCCCGGATGGAGTTACTTTCAGTGGGAATACTAACGATTTCCGGTAGTTGATACAAATCGCAGATGAGAAAAAAGTCTGACTTTCAGCGGGATTCTCGAAGATTTCTTCATTCGCTCCCTGAAAGTCTGAGACAGACTGTACGCGTTATTCAGTTGGAGAATCGGTCTCAGATGACTCGTTTTCTTCTTCCTGCTCAAGCTTGGAAATCTGGTCGCGGAGGGAAGCGGCGGCTTCGTAATTTTCTTCCGCTACCGCAGCCGTCAACTCCCTGCGGAGCTTAATCAAATTATACTGCTGCTGACTGGAAGTGGGTGCCCGCTTGGGAAATTTACCGATATGTTCACACGCACCATGAATATTTTCCAGAAGCTGTATCAGGGGCTCGCGGAACGCAATGTAATCATGTGGACAGCCCAGACGCCCTTCACTGCGAAATTCCTGGAACGTGATCCCGCAATTCGGACACTCCAGTTCCTCATCCAGATCCAGGTCCTGTGAGTTGAGTTCGATCAGAGTTGCCTCGTCCTGGGGTTCCCATTCATCGGAGGGAGCCTGGCCACTAATGTATTCCTGAAAATGTTCTTCACAGAAATGAAGCGCCTGTGCCTCCCCGTTTTGAATTTCGGTCAGGTGGTAGACAGCGGGTTTATTACAGACTCTACATTTTTTCATGGTCGAAACTTTTTGGATAATGGACTGATAAGGTTTTCCTGAACAGGAAACATGCCACCTCTACTCTGATTCTATACGAACCGGTAGCGGGGCTCAATCGCGATTCCCAATTTGATTTCAATCCGGATGAGCAGACGGCGATTCGCCGATGTCAACGATGCTGCAGGCACGGATGATGTCCAACCCCAGTTCGCTGGCCCGCCTAAGTAACTCAGGACTTTCGCTGCCCGGATTAAACCAGACTTCGTCGGCGGCTTTCGCCTGGATTTCTTCCAGTAAACTAATCCCGATCTGCGGTGGAACATACACGCTGATCCGATCCAGGTGAGCAACTGGCACCTCTGACAGGCTGGGGTAGACGGTTAGGCCTTCAATGCTCGTTTCGGTCGGATGAATCGGGAAGACTTCGTAACCCTGTTTCAGATGAGCACGGACTGACTTGTTTCCGTATTTTTGTCGGTCCGCACTGGCTCCAATAATGGCGACTGTCTGCTTTGGCATGCTTAGTCCTGTTTTTTCAAAGTAGAGACAAATTCGTCGTAATGTTTCTGGACCTCTGCCTGCGTCGGAGTTTTTCCTTCGCTGACAATCACCCGGTACTTCATTTCCAATGGTTTGCTTTCATCAAACTTTGTGTCAAAAAAGGCACCAAAGCGACCGTAGGGACGTTCGGAATAACGTGATGGTTCAGGGACGCTGGGGTCTTCCAGATATTCCACGTTATAGCGTTTTCCGTCAATTTCGTAAGACATGGCAAACCAGCCCAGATTCGTGTGACCATTGGGGTCTGTTTTGTCAGAGACCTGGAAGGGGGCCGGCTGCTGTGGGAATCCAGCGGGACGTACATACGTGGCATTGTTGGATTCTGCGACGTCCTGGGCTGCCCGGTACTGGAATCCGGCGTGCTGACGGTCTCCGTCCAGAACAATTTCGCCTCGTTTGCTTTCCAGTTGCGTCTGCCAGTCGATCTGCCAGGCAGGGAGTTTTGAGTTGGCGACTTCAACAGGGGTGACTGTGACTTTGCGAGTTTCAATAATCACAGGTTTTCCCTTGGCATCTTCCCAGCGAATTTCGGAAGTCATCGTGCCCTGTTTGGGGCCCCCTTTCATTTCCAGCATTTTCTCATGACGCAGATGTGCGCCATTTTTGCAGTGCCAGAAATCGAGTTCTGTGCCTTCAAATTTGGTTTTATTCCAGCCGACATATAAGCCACGGTGGTGTGTGTATTTTCCGCCTGGTCCTTTGGTGATGACTTTTTTGCTGCCTGGACCGTAAACGTGGTGAAAAACCTTGTAGGTATCGTGAAAACTCTCTTTCGATGAGTCGTCATAGGGATAGACATACTGCAGGACAGGATTTCCGTTAAAGTACAGATCGGCCACTTTTTTTTCCGGCTGATCCTTCCAGGTGAATCCCGATTTTTCACTGGCCTGAATGCCTGCTGAAACAGTTAAATATGCCAGCAGAACGAGGGTGGTTGCGATAAGGCGATTCATAGCAGTTTCCGTGAATGTAAAAGAGGGGTGAAGTTTTGATTCCGGATGGATTCGTAAAAAATCCCGTATTCCAGGCAGGAATACGGGATTGGAAGAGTCCGAATCAGGGATTAACCAGCGTTGGTGTCAGGGTTGTTTTTCGGGGGTTTCCCGTCAACCCAGGGGCCCGCGAGAGTCATGTAGCTGGGTTCTTCCAGCACACTTCCCTTGTCGCCGGCTTTCCAGCCTGGAATGTGTTTGGGTTTCTGCCGTGCTTCTGACATGGCTTCCCATTTTCTCGACCAGCTGCCGTCGCCTTCGGTAATGGCATGGGAATCAGCATCGAAGTGGTAGACCTTACCATTACGATAGCTGTTTGATCCCATGTTGACGACGGCGATCGCTGCCGCACCCAGATCAGGTGGGTTGTTACACTTGCTCTGATCATTGGCCTGCATCGCTTCGACCCAGTTCTTGAAGTGAGCATAGGTCGTGTCTTTGATTGGAGTGACATCAATCCGCTGCTGTTTCAGAGAACTGTCTCGGGTAACCTGTGGTCGTTCAGGGATGAAATCATACCCGTCAAACCCTTCGCCGTTACCAAAGACAAACGAACCATTATGCCCGCGGATAATCTGTTTGATGCGGGTTTCCTGGTTACACATGGTGGCATTGACCAGCCCCTGGACCCCTTCATTGAAGTCAGCAGCAACCGTTGCCACATCGGGAACGTCGCGACCATCGTATTCCAGGTACAGACCCCCTGCTCCGACAACGCGACCGGGATAACGCAGACCGGTTGCTTTGAGCATGGCGGTGGTTCTGTGGACAAACAGGTCAGTAAACATGCCGGAACCGAAGGGCCAGAATCGACGCCACTGTGCGTAGACGGCGCGGTCGAAAGGCTGGTATTCGGCCAGACCTTCTTTGGTTCCGAGCCAGAGGTTCCAGTCGATGTTCTGTGGGTTCATTTCTTTTTTCAGAGCATAGTACCGCCATTGACCCATGGAAGAGTTGCGGAAGTATTCGGTCTGGAACTGGAGTACTTTCCCCAGTTGTCCATCCTGCAGACGGGCCCGCACATCATCCCAGACTGGAAGGCTGGTGGACTGCACACCGACCTGCATGATTTTACCGGTTTTTTTCCAGGTTTCGACGACTTCCAGAGCCTCTTCGACTTTCTTGGTCATTGGCTTTTCGCAGTAGACATGCAGACCGGCATTCATGGAGTCGATGGTCTGCTTGGCATGCCAGTGGTCGGGAGTTCCGATACAGACGGCATCCAGTTTTTCTTTTTCGAGCATGTCGCGGTAATCGACGTAGGAAGTGACGTCATTCCCCAGCTCTTTTTTGATATAATTGGCAGTGCGGTCTCGATGCTCTGAATACACATCAGCGACGGCTACCAGATCGATGTTCATGCCATCTTTTTTCAGCTGCACCAGCTTTTTGACATGGGCACCAAATCCACGACCACCAGGGCCGATAAATGCGATGCGAATTGCTTCATTACTATTGCCGGCTCCCAATGCGGGGGCGGAAGCCAGTCCGGCGATCGTGCTGGCGGCGACCGCCGTGGTTCCTGAGGTTTTCAGGAAATCTCTTCGATTGATGGGGCTTTGATCCATTTCGTTATCTCCAGTGATATAATAAAGTGTGACTGTTACTGGATGGCATCAATGGTCGGTGATACCAAGTGCGTTTCAGGTTCGCAGGCGCGTACCTTCAAGCGCTTATGGGGGAAGGAGAAGGAAACTGCTTTCCCTACGCTTAATAGTAGCAATATTGTGGGCCTAATGGTACTTATCACTCTACATTTTCTGGATTGTTGCCGATTCAACTGATACAGCCAGAACTGAGTACCGGCCAGAGTGTTTTTCTAAATAAAGTCAATAAATTGTTGGGTTAAGTGGTGTTAATACGAGGACTAGCGGGTTTTGACGGCTGTCAGGGAGGCATGGTCTCAATTGGTAACTTCGATGGAGTGCATCGAGGGCATCAGTTGATGATTCTGACATTAGTTCAGCATGCTCGGACACAAAAAATTCCCGCCATTGTTTTTACCTTTGATCCTCACCCGATTCATCTATTGCGGCCCGAACATGCTCCCCCAGAGTTAATGACAATTGAACAACGCGCGGAGGTTCTGCAAGGACTGGGCGTGGACTGTGTGATTGCTTATCCCACCGATCGTGCGTTATTGAATCTGACCGCGGAAGAATTCTTTCAACAGGTCCTGTGTGACCAACTGCAGGCCAAAGGCATGGTGGAAGGCCCCAATTTTTACTTTGGCAAAAACCGTGCTGGAGACGTTGCTTTATTAGGTCATTTGTGTGAGCAGGCGGGAATGTTTTTTAAAGTGGTTGAACCAACCGTTTGTGGTTCGCGCATGATCTCTTCGTCTGAGGTTCGTAAATCCATTCAAGCGGGAGAAATCGGAGAGGCGACCAGAATGCTGGGACGCCTCTATCAGATCTCGGGAACGGTTGGCCATGGTGCCGAGCGGGGGCGTATGCTGGGCTTCCCGACTGCGAATCTTACCGATATTAAAACGCTGATTCCCGCAGATGGTGTGTATTGTGGAGTCGGGGAGATCGCAGGTCGACAGTACCCGGCTGCCATTCATATAGGGGGGAATCCCACATTTCAGTCTGATGAGACCAAGGTCGAAGTACATTTGATTGGTTTCTCTGGAGATATTTACGGGCAGAAGCTGCAGGTTCAGTTTCTGGATCAATTGCGGGGAACTCAAACATTTGCCGATGCCGAATCGCTTAAAACGCAACTTCTGATTGATGTCGAATCAGCAAAAAAGCTGGCCAGTCAATGGATAGATTTCCAATAATGCGCTAAGATGGCCAGTTAACAAAGTGAAACCACTCACTGGATGCAGCCGGAATTCGCAGAGCAGGAAAAATGAATGAGTACGATTAACTGGGCCCCCCTCTGTGAACTGATTCATGCACATCAGAAGTTTCTGCTTTCCTGCCATGTCCGGCCGGACGCTGATGCACTTGGTTCTGAACTGGCGCTGGCCTGTTTTCTTCGTGAGTTGGGGAAAGAAGTCCGGATCATCAATCCCTCTGCTCACCCCAAAAGTATGGAGTTTCTGGTTCAGGAACATGAGGTCCGTTATGTAGGAGATGGAGTATCAACGGCAGAGTTTGAATGGGCCGAGGTACACATAGTGCTCGATACCAGTGCCTGGTCTCAATTACCAGGACTGGCGAATTTCTATCGCAAAACGGATTCAAAAAAGGTAATCATCGATCACCATGTCAGCTCAGATTCTCTGGGGGCGGAAGAATTCAAAGATGTGACCTCCCCTGCCACTGGCTGTCTGGTGTACGATCTGGGACGTGCTCTGAACTGCAGTCTGAATCCTGAGATTGCCACCTTGCTGTATGCTGCCATTGCTACAGACACAGGTTGGTTTCGATTTCCTTCCACTACTGCCTATACCATGCAGATTATCAGTGAACTGATCAAAGCGGGGGCTGAACCACATCAGATCTATGAGTTGCTGTATGAACAGAACAACTTACCCCAGCTCAGACTGATGGGGCGAGTACTGGGGCAGGTGCAGACAGACTTCGATGGGTTGCTGGCGTATACGATTGTCAGTTGTGAAGACTTCAGTGCGACGGGGACCACGCCCGTTGATACGGAAGGGCTTGTTAATTACTGTCTTACACTTGCGGGAACCCAGGCAGCGTTTATTGCGGTTGAACAGCGCAGTCGACAGGTGAAAATCAGTTTTCGCAGCCGCACTGCGTGGGATGTTTCTAAAGTAGCAGAATCATTTGGAGGGGGGGGACACCGACAGGCCTCCGGTGCGATGTTGAACGGTCCCCTTTCTTCCGCTGTGACAAAAGTTCTCGGGAAATTTCGTGAGATGTTCGACACTCTCGAAAAGTAAAAACAGCTCTCTGTGCTTTGTCCTGTTTTGTAGAAACTATTTTCCTGATTTGATTGCTCTTGGTCTAAACCTGCTATAGCATAAGTGATATCTATTAATATCCGGCTGTCCATTTTTTTAGACTCAGAGGGTAATTGATGCGCTTATACGATCAACTCCGGTTTTTTATCTGTCTCCTCGCCTCTTACTCAATGCTGAGTTTACCGGGCGATTTTTCTCTGGCAGAGAGCCCGATTCGAAACACACAAGATCCCAAAGATATTGCCACCTCGCCGGAACAGACTGTGAAAAACATGACGGTTCCCGAGGGGTTCAAAGTGACCGTGTTTGCCAGCGAACCTGACGTGCACCAACCAATCGGTTTTGAGATTGACGATCGTGGTCGACTCTGGGTTGCCGAATGTTTCAGCTATGAACGCGGGACCTTTGATGATCAGTATCAAGACCGGATTGTTATTCTGGAAGATTCCAATGGCGACGGCAAAATGGACAAACGGAAAATTTTCTGGCAGGGACCAGGACCTTTAACCAGTGTGACCGTCGGTTCGAATGGTGTCTGGACTTTGTGCCGAGGCGAATTACGCTACTACGAAGATAAAAACCACGATGATGTTCCCGATGGTAAACCGCAGGTGCTGCTGGAAGGCTGGAACTATAAAACCGTCCGTCATAACATTGTAAGTGGTCTTACCTGGGGGCCTGATGGCTGGTTGTACGGGCGTCATGGAATCACGGACTCTTCACTCGTTGGTACTCCTGAAACAGTACCTGCAGATCGCACTACGATTCATTGTGGTATCTGGCGCTATCACCCAGTCAGTCATAAAGTGGAAGAAGTCAGCTCTGGTACGACCAATCCCTGGGGCTTTGACTATGACGAGTATGGCCAGATGTTTTTCACGAATAATGTGAATGGTCATCTCTGGCATATGATTCCCGGTTCTCACTACATTCGCATGTCAGGGCACGGCAGTGATCCCAACCCTTATGTTTACGAATTGATGACGAAATGCGCGGACCACGATCACTGGGACAGCTCATCAGGAAAATGGACTGATTCCCGGGATACCTCCGGCATTCATGGAAAACTGGGAGGGGGACACAGTCATTGTGGTGGCATGATTTACCTGGGCGATAGCTGGCCACAGAAATACCGCAACTCCCTGTTCCTGTGTAACACGCACGGACATCGTGTGAATAATGATGCGCTGGAGCGAGAAGGTTCCGGATATGTCGGAACCCATCGCCCTGATTTTCTGTTGACCGGTTCAGACTGGTTTCGAGGAACCGAATTGAAATACGGTCCTGACGGCAGTGTTTATCTCACTGACTGGGCGGATCTGGGAGAATGTCACGATCACGACGGCGTGCATCGGACCAGTGGTCGCATCTACAAAATATCGTATGGCGATGTACCGCAGCCTGAAAAACTGGATCTGAATCAGATGTCAGACAGTGAACTGGTCAGGCTGCAACTGCATCCCAATGACTGGTATGTTCGACATGCCCGCCGGATTCTGATGGAACGTGCCGGAACTGCTGAGAACTGGAGTCAGCCTAAGGCAGAACTGTTCAAGATCTATGATAGTTCCAAAGAAGTTTCACGGCGGCTGCGTGCTCTGTGGACGCTGTATTGTACGAATCAAGTAAACGACGCCTGGCTTGTGAAACAGCTGAGTGATCCCAGTGAGCACGTTCGCATCTGGGCCATTCGTTACCTGGTGGAAAGTGACGATGTTCCAGAAGCAGCCGTGAAGCAGTTTGCACAACTGGCACGCACAGACTCTTCCGGACTGGTACGACTTTATCTCGCATCGGCAATGCAGTCGCTGGCTCCCCAGGACTGCTGGGAAATTGCCGCTGCCCTTGATCAGAATCCACAGGATACTGAAGACCGAAATTTCACACTGATGCTCTGGTATGGAATTGAGCCAGCAGTCATGGGGGACAGTCAATCCGCATTAAAGTTTCTCAGTCAGGCAACACGACCACTCGTGCGCCAACTGGCGGCACGACGCCTGACAGAGGACATTGATCAGCATCCAGAGTATGTGGTACAGCTGATCCAGCAGGCGATTGATACAAAAGACACTGCGAAACAGCAGGATCTGTTAGCAGGAATTCAGGCTGCCTTACAGGGACGCTTAAAAGCAAAGGCACCAGAAAACTGGCAGGCATTTAAGCAGGCGACAGCCAGGACGGATTCCAAAGAATTGCAGGATCAGATTACAGAGCTGTCTGTTGTATTTGGTGACGGTCAGACGATGGATGCACTCAAGCAGATCGCCGTTGATACCGAGCAGTCCATGAAAAGCCGTTATCAGGCATTGGAAACTCTGTTGAACAGTTCGCAGGATAAGGATCTGTTGTCGATCATTCAGAAGTCCGTCTACACGACAGAACTTCAGCCACTGGCATTTCGAGGATTATCTCGTTTTTATGATCCACAGACGGTTCAGCGGATGCTGGGCCGTTATCGCAGTATCAAACATGACGGACGTCAGGTTCTGCTCGATACCGTTTGCAGTCGCAAGGAATATGTTCTGCTGCTGCTGACTGCCATTGATAAAAAGCAGGTTCCCCAGGAGGATGTTTCCGCATTTCATGTGCGTCAGCTACGAAATTTCCGGGACAAGGAAGTGGTTGAGAAACTGAATCAGGTCTGGGGACAGACGCGGGAAACCCCTGAAAAGAAACGAGCCCAGATCGAGAGCTATAAGGCGTTACTGACGGCAGAACGACTGGCAAAAGCCGATCGTGTGCACGGACGGGTTCTGTATGAGAAAACCTGTGCGAAATGCCATCGACTGTTTGGAAGTGGAGGCCAGATCGGCCCTGATCTGACGGGAGCGAATCGGGCTAATATGGATTATCTGCTGGAGAATATGGTCGACCCCTCTGCCCTGATTCCCAAAGGCTATGAAATGGTGGTAGTCGCGCTCACCGATGGTCGCGTCCTGAACGGAAACGTGGTCAGAAAGACTGACAAGCAGTTGACCTTGCAGACTCAGAATGAATTGCTCGTACTCGATCGTCAGCAGATCGACGACATGACGGCTTCCAAGCTGTCCCTGATGCCGGAAGGGCAGCTCGATCAGTTGAGCGAAGAGCAACTGGCGGATCTGATCGCCTACCTTGCGGGTAATACACAGGTGAAACCACCGGTCGCATCCGCGACAACAGGCCCTTAAAGCGAGTTGTGAAGTACGGAATTTGCAGGCACACTGACAGTAATCTCGACCCCTTTTTCTAAATGGTAGAAGGAGAGCGTGATGACAGGACGTGTTATTAATGGTCTGATATTTCAGGCTGGCCGAGTGCTCTGCGTATGTGTTCTGGTGCTGCTACTGCAGACATCGACGGCGGTGTCTGCAGAGGACCTGGGTGAAAAATATCCTGCCAGTCTGGATGCTTCAAAACAGCCTCGCAGCTATGCTGCCACAACGACAAAAGAAGACGTCTGGAAGCTTTCTTCTTTTGAATTCCAACTGGCAGACAAATTCAAAATCCAACTCGGACCCTCTCAGGTTGTCCTGGGCCGCCATGACAGAAACGTACTCTGGGCGGCTGTTTTTCCAGAGACTCCCGGGGAAATAGTGACAGCGGGCGCAGGCAAAGGGGAGCATGTCACCAGTCTCTGGTTACGATTTCATCCGGCACGCGTGGGAGAACTGTTTCCTGCCGACACTGTGGCAACGCAGGGAGATTCAAAATGGATCGAACAAGCGGTTGCTCTGGCCCGGCATAAAATGAGATCAAGCTGGCATCAGGGGGGGAAGCCGATGGTGCCCGTGAGAGAGTCCCTGATTTTCGATCTCGAAACCAAAGAAGGGAACCGCAGGTTCTACGCCATCGACACCAGTCAGCAGACTGCGCAATATATTGACGCATTTCGCCAGAGGACTCTGCCTGTCGCTGCCCCGTTCAAGACCGGGGACGGTGCTGAAATCTTTGACAAAATCTGGAGTGCCTTCGATCGCGAGTATGCAATGTTTGTCATTAAACCAGATGTGGACTGGCAGAAGTTGCGCGAGGAGTATCGCCCTCGGGCGGTTGCTGCGAAAAACAACCGTGAGCTGGCAGAGATTCTCAGTGAGATGCTCGCTCACCTGAAGGATCTGCATGTCTATGTCCAGGTGGAGAGAACCTATGTGAAAGGGTTCAACCGCGAACGACTTTTTAATGCCAGCCCGGTTGCGGCAGCGCATCTGATTGGGAAGATCAACCAGATCAAAGGCATGCGCTGGGGCCGAACAACGGATGAGATCGGTTATATCGCCGTTGACAGCCTCTCAAACCAGGCATTGCTGAATGAGTTTGAAACGGTACTGAAACAGATGCAGGGGACCCGTGGTCTGATTCTGGATCTGCGCGCCAACGGAGGTGGTGCAGAACCATTGGCCAGGAAAATGTCAGGTTACTTTATCGAAAAGCCAACGCTATACGCCATGCATCAGTATCGTAGCGGCCCGAAGCATACCGATCTGGGAAACCCACAGAAACGAATCGTTGCACCAGATCAGAACTGGTATTACCAGGGACCGGTGATCGTCTTGCAGGGAGAACGAACGATGAGTTCCGCCGAGGCCTTTGTACTGATGCTGGCGGCCTGTCCTCACGTCACCACGATGGGAGACCGGACCGCAGGTTCCAGCGGCAATCCCCGTCAAATCGATGCGGGAGCGGCAATCACCGTCAATCTGCCGCGCTGGATTCCCCAGGATGCGAGCGGGAATTCCTTCGATACCGTCGGCATTCAACCAGATGTACCCGTCAAGGCAACCCCGAAGGAGTTTACAAAAACTGCCGATCCGGTCCTCTCGGCGGCCCTGAAACGATTGCGAACCAGCCAGGCCGATGCATCAGAGAAACAGGCCGAGACGCTGATACCACGCCAATGAAAATCAGGCGGGAAACTGTATCTCTGCCTAATCCTTTGTCTGCAGTACACGCTCAATCTCACGGCTGAGCAGCGTGTACTGGACGCGATTCATAATGTCGGTCAGCTCGACCTCGGTCGCATTTTCTGCAGGCGGCCACTTAACGCCGCTGGCTTCCGCCAGCTTCCGGATGTATGTTTCACGATTTCCCGGCGGTTCAATATCGCTGCGAAAGGCGATCCTGCCTTTCCGATCTATAATGATCTGTGTCGGATAGCCCTGCACCCCGTAACGCTCACAAGTGACGCTGTTCAGAATGGATGTCCCGCGGTCAATTCCCGTCGGAGTGGTCCATTCCTCGCTCTGTTGCAGTTTTTTGATCTGACTCATTTCTCCCTCCGCGGTGTGGATGCCCAGGAAGACGACGCCTTGCGCTCCGTATTTCTGTGCCAGTTTTATCTGCGCGGGAATCGAAGTGACACATCCCCGGCACCAGAGTCCCCAGAAGTCGAGGACGACAACCTGTCCGCGATAGTCGGAGAGTTTGTGGAGGCGTCCGTCGGACCATTGTGGGATCTCCCATTCCGGAGCCTGCTGACCCACCGCCAGTGGTTTGGGTTTTTCAACTCTGGATGTAGTTGAGGGGACGAACTCATTGACATGAATCGTCACTTCTCTATTTTCAGACTGGTTTTTACTGACCACCAGATTCGCCTCTTTGATTTTCGTGCCCCAGCGAATGGAAGTGTGAACCACTCCACTCGGCAGGTTTTTCAGGACCGCTCTCCCGGTCGAATCGGTGCGGGTGATCTGGCGTCTCAATGCGTAATCGTTACCGGGTTCCAGAATCGCTCCCGGCAGGGGCTGTTCCCGTTCATCGAGAACCTGGATTGGAAGTGTGTGTCCCGGCTGAAGCGTCAGTGTTTTAAAGTCGATCGGGGCAAAGTCCTTTTGGACGTCCACGACTTCTGAATCCGTGCCCGCAAATCCATCTTTTGTCAGCATGACCGAAAACTGCTGATTTTGAAAAACCTGGTTATCATATACGGGCAGTTTGATAGAGAATCTGCCGTCGATCGCAGTCTGAGTGGATTCTCCCGTGTCGGCATTACCCCCGCCCTGCATGCCGGAGACGATTCCGACTCGCACATCTTTGAGCGGTTTTCCGTTTTCATCCACAACCCGACCGGACATTTTTTGCATGCCCAGCGGTTTCGGAGCTTTTATCTGAAATGTGAGTAAAGGGACGCCGTGATTCAGTGTGACAGTGGCCTTGCTGACCGTGGCTGTTTTGCCCGAGGCGTCGATCATCTCCGTTTGATCGGTTTCGGGAATTCGTTTCAGAGAAATGACCCGTGTATTGTCAAAGCCAGGCTCCACGATCAACTCGGCTAAATCATTAACCAGCATCAAAATATATTTCCCGCTGGTTCCCACCTGTGTCAGTTTTCCGCGACCTGCCTGGTCCAGGTAACTCAGCGAACTGGCAATTGATTTCTGGAAGGAGACCGGCTCTCCTTTCAGCCAGGCCGCCCGTTTCGCATCATCTTCTACCTCCTGCACGGAAAGCCTGAGTTGCAGAGAACCTTCCCTGCTGTGGGCACGCAGGAGCTTCACTTGCTGATCGGTGAGTTCGCCTTTCCAGTGCACATTCCAGATGGGGCCGGTCTGCGCAGCGATGTCATGTTTGAGGATGGGATTCTCTGGTGTTGTCGCGAGGGCCTGCAGCGAATCAGCCGGCTTCAGCCAGTAACCGGGCTTTAAAGCTGGTAACCAGAGTCTGACATTTCCCACGGGGACTTCGAGGCGATACTCCCCTGCCGCGTTCGTTTTTACTTTCAGAATTTTTTTGTTGATGTCTGGTTCGGACTCTACCAACACCTGAATCTCCGCATTCGAAACCGGCTTGCCGGTATGCACATCGCGAACGGTGCCTGTAATGAAATATTGTGCTGTTGGTTTGCTCTCAGAAAGTTGTTCTTGTCTGGTCGAGACCGCCGGACTTTTTTGATTCTGCTCAGGCTGTTCCTTTTTCTGAGCTGCATCACTCAAACCCGTAACAAGGAAAAGTAACAACACGCAGATCGCGAGTGCCGATCGGGGCCTGCTCTCCCGGATCGGGTTTGTCAATTGGCTGATTCGTGCGTGCAGTGCTGATCGTTTACCGGCCATGGGAAGTGCCGCGATCGGTTTCTGTGAATACTGAGAAAGCTGGATTAATAATTCACCATAATGGTGGCGTGTCTGTTCATCAAAAGCAGCGACCGTAGCTGCATCCACGGCCAGTTCGATTTCACGACGCAGACGACCTGTGATCAGGTAGACGAGTGGATTGAACCAGTGCACCGCGATGGCAATCCTGCTGAGGGACAGCAGCAAAGCATCATGACGCCGAATGTGTTCCAGCTCGTGATAGACAATTGTGCGACGGGATTTCTGATCGAAGTCCTCCCACAGCGATCGTGGCAGTAAAATCGTGGGACGCCAGAATCCACAAGAGGACGGCCCCAATTCTGCGTCAGTCACAATACAGCGAACTGGAGATTTGAGAAAACCCTGTTTTTGTCTGGCGGCAATTAAAGTAACCAGTTCTGAATCGTGAAGCGGCTGACTGTTTGCGATGAGGCGTGACAGCATCCAGCGAGAGCCGATTTCTCTGATCAATAAAATACAAAAACCAAGGAACCAGAGACCGGTGATGAGACTGGAACTCGAAATACGGACATTCGATTCAGTCGCTGGGGGAATCATAGCTGCATGATGCACATTCTGTTCGTCTGTCGTATGTGTTTGTACTGAGTTGTGAGAGGTTGAGAGGTTGAGAGGTTGAGAGTTGAGGACCAGGCGAACTGCGTATCATTGTCTCTGTGGGCACCGTCATCAAGCTATCTGCAACCTGGGGGATGCGATTGGGTTCGATAGGGAAGAGCTGAAACAGGCTCAATCCACTGGCTGGAACGATTAACAGCACGAGGCGAACCAGGGGAACCGTCCACAGCAGCGCACGCCATTTAGGAGAAATCCAGCGCTGGAGTAGTAAGAGGACACAGAATACCAGACACGCCAAAATTCCTGCCTGCCAGGTTGCGCGCCAGATCAGTTGCCAGAACGGGGGGAAATCAGATACGAAGTTCATTGAGTTTTCCTCCGTCGCGAAGTTGGTTTCCCGGATGGCTGTTGTTCTTCAGGGGGACGCTGATTCGCCAGACGCGCGTCCAGGGTTTGTCTGAGCTCTGCGAGTTCTTCGCTGGAAAGCGTTTCGTTCTCGACAAAATGCATCAGCAGTGATTGCAGATTACCGGAGAAGAATCGTTCCGAGAATGAATGGGCAGCCGAGCGGACGCATTCGTTCCGAGTGACAGCGGCACGGTAAAGGTGACGCGAACCCTCGACATGCACGTCGACGGCCCCCTTCTCTACCAGACGCGCCAGCAGGGTTCTGATCGTGCGATGACTGCGGTCTCGCAGCGTTTCCGTGCGGGCGATGATTTCACCGGCAGTCTGGTCCTCTGCTTCCCAGACACTCTGCATCACTTCCCATTCGGCATCTGTAATTTGTAATTCCGATCGCTGGCTCATGCCGCCTCCTGTGACTACGGTTGTAGTAATGTCTGGGTTCAGTGTTACCACAGCCGTAGTAATGGTGCAAGCAGATTCCTGGAGAATTTTAAAATTCACCAGGAAACGGAGTGATGGCGCATCGGGAATATCAAGCCCGCGAGAAGCGAGCGAGAATGCTTTGTCAGATCAAAACTGAATTACTCAGCTGTGCCCTGTACTTTTTTTTCCGTTTCTGGCCGCTGCCATTCACCGCGCATCCATTTGACGAGCAGGTTCAGGTCGTGTTTGGAGAGTTTTGATTCCTCAAAGGAAGGCATGATGTTTTTCTCACCATAGAAACGTTCTGCTCCTGGTTTGCGGATAAAATCGGTCAACCATTTTTCTGAGCCATAACCGTTGAAATCGGGAGCCGCCCCGCCCCCTTCTTCTTCCGGATCGCCGGCTTTCATCGCGTGACATTGAGCACAGTAGCCGTAGAATTCTGCCACTTTGCCGGACTTGTCTTTGAAGTCGATCCCGCTGAAAACCGAAACTCCGCGTTTAACGGTCTCTTCGCTCAGTGGTTTAAAGTCTCTGTGATTGGCTTCGCGGGCCACCAGTGCCGCGACCGCTTCAATATCTGCTTTCGTGAGAATACCTTCCGGTCCGACATAACTGTCAGCCCAGTCGCTCATATCCCCATTCAGAATCGCATCCCCTCCTTTTGTTGATCCCAGGTGACCGAAAAATTTCGGTGATTTGGGATCCATGAGGAATTCTGTCAGCCATTTGGTGGTAGCGAAGCCTGCCAGATCTGATGCGCGGGGAGTGGCGATGACTTTTTTCCCATCTTTCATTTCCATGATGTTATGCCCAGTACCATCATGCCCGTTCCAGGTATGACAGATGCCGCAGTGTCTCGCAAAAATCAGGGGACCCATTGATTTGGGGTCATTTCTCAGCAGGGATGCGGGACCTTCAGGGGGGACACCATTCTGGCTGGCCAGCCAGGAAGCCCGGGCTGCGTATGCGATTTCCTGAGAACGATTGAGCGCATAGTCAGGCGCACTGCGTTCCATCTTGATGCCGTACCAGCTGATCCCGGAGATAATGAGTAACCCACCCACATAAACAATAATTGCGACCCGCTGTCCCCACTTCTCACCCAGAACTTTTTCATAAAAAGGGACGAGGAACAGTACTGCCAGGATAACTCCTGGCAATACGGCTGTTACCAGAACTTCCATTTCTTTGGGAACCATGTGTCGCAGTTCAAACAGAAAGCGGACGAACCATTCCGGGCGTGCGACGTAAGGAATTGAACTGTCGGCGGGTGCTTCCAGTTTGATCTCGCTGGCCTGCAGATCGGCCACCCAGTCATCATGCCCGACGGTAACATGCTGATTTTTGAGGGCGGGATATACGATCAGCTGGATTATGACGATGCCGATCAGAACCAGCGCGAGTACCAGGGTGCGTGTCGTCTGGTAAGGCCAGTAAGGTTGAGTGATTTCATCTTTGACCGGGTCATCTTCGTCCAGTTGAAAATCGACTGCCGGGTCGTCGGCTGCTTCTTTTATTTTTGCTGTCCGCAGACGTTCGCGTCGGATGAGCGCCATATGAAAGGTAAACAGCAGCATGGCGATGAGGGGCAGTACAATGACATGAATCGTATACAGGCGGGTCAAAGTGAGGTTACCGAATTCACTTCCCCCCACGACCAGGGATCTCAGAGTGGAACCAATGACCGGCATGGTTCCGGCAATCCCTGTTTCAATCTGATAGGACCAGTACCCCTTCTGATCCCAGGGGAGTGGATTTCCAGTGATTGTCAGGCCAATAATCACGCCTCCAATTAAGAGGCTGGTCCAGTAAATAAATTCTTTGGGTTTGCGATATCCGGCTGAAATAATCACCAGAAAAATGTGCACGACAATTGCCACAATCATCATATGTGCGGTGTAATGATGTAAGCCGCGTACGAACCAGCCCAGATCGACCTGTGTTTCGATATAATGCACACTGCCCCAGGCAGATGCTTCGGAAGGGCTGTAAACGGTCATCAACAGTGCGCCGGTCACCATTTCCACCAGCATCATCAACACGAGTGCCCCTCCCCAGATAAACTGCCAGCGGGAGCGTCTTTTGGTCGGGAAATTTAACAGAAAGATCGCGTGCAGGAAATTTTTGTACCCGGTTCGTTCATCGATCCACTGTTGGGTTTTTTTAGGCAGCACTGAAGTATCTCCCTATGGGAAATCAAATTGATGAGTCTGTGTAGTCTGTCAGAGAGTCGCACTTCGGGGGATCTTAACCGATGGGAACTTTTTCAGAGATGCCTGTCTCAAATTTCTGGTATTCTACCATGACCCACTGTTCTCCCCGGATGGTTTCGATAGTCGTTTTCAGCTCATCCATTCCCCGTGGCTGCGGGCCACTGACCATCGAACCGTCTGTCTGAAAGGTAGCTGCATGGCAGGGGCAGAAGTATTCTTCGTCACCAGCGACATAATCAACCACGCAGCCCAGGTGGGGGCAGGTGGAAGAAAACGCGGTGATGTCTCCCTCCTGAGATTTGCTGATCCAGACTGAACCGATGGGCCCCGAAGGATATTTGGTCCAGGCATCTACGCGCTGGTCGTTAATGGTGAAACGCTGTGGAACGCCCGGTTCCAGGTCGTTCAGACGCGCCAGGCGGTAAGTATTTTCTGTCTGCCTGCCTCTTTTGAGAGTCGAAAACAAAAAGCCCAAAGCCGGTACCGCGAGGATTGTGACGTACAGCGAACCCAGAATACTGGTGCAGTGTTTGAGAAATTTTCGACGTCGCATGGTGAGAACCTTTAAATCTGAAAAGCGCCAGTCGTTTAAACAGCAGTCCGCTATGAACTGAGTGCATTCTGATTCAAACAATTGATGCCTTAAAGGGTAACGGTTTAATTTGTTCGATCTTGGCCAGTAGTATTTCGTGGAGCTTTCAATGGCAGGTTGCAACTGGTTTTGGACAGTCGCATTTGAGGAGGGAATCGTGAAACTGGTATCCTGATATAAAAAACATCAAAGACGGTATCAATCATTGCCTGTTATATTATCAGATCTAATCAGTGTTTACGAATCTTTATTTTAAGTCTAGTGCTTTCAAATCTTTATGACAACAGAATTCATTAAATTGGATTATAGTATCCAGAAAGGCGGTCTTCAATACCGGAAATCCTGGTTTGGCTGTAACCAAAAAAAAACGGCTCTCCCGTTGAGGAGAGCCGCTTCGATACTTCGATTCAGTCAAGCTGAAGTCTTAATTGAACTAGTCAATCAGACCGAACAGGTTTGACAGGCTGTTTCCGCTCAGACGACGTGTCTGCTTCTGGTTCTGCAGACGGCTGGGGAAGTAAGCTTTAGGATCTGAAGCAGGAGCAGGAGCAGCAGGAGCTGCAGATGGTGAGCATCCAGCAGGAGCACATCCATTTGTGTGACAGCAAGGTGTGTCACAGCATCCTTCAACAACTTCGTATCCGCACAGTTCCAGAGCCTGAGTTGCTTCACGAACAACTTTCTTGTCGCAATCGCCCAGAGCACAAGTCAGAGCAGCTGTCAGCTCAGGAGAGCATCCACAGCAGTGCTTGCGAAGCTGGTCGCCGATTTCATCAGCAGCTTTAGCACGAACGCGTTCGTCAGCGTCGTTCAGAGCGTAGATGAAAGCACACATGATCTCAGGATTGCATTCGCAGTTGAACTTGTCACCCAGTTTGTGGATTGCTTTGCGACGGTGTTTAGCGTAGCAGGCAGTCTGAGACTGGTAGATCAGTTCAGCGATTTCGCAAGGATCTGCGTTGCAGCAGGGTTGCTCGTTGCAGCAGCTGTCTGCAGCAGGAGCAGCACAGGTCTTGGGGGCTGGTGCACAGCAAGCTTTGGGAGCAGGAGCACAGCAGGCCTTGGGAGCTGGAGCGGCACATGCTTTAGGAGCAGGAGCACAGCAGGCTTTAGGGGCTGGTGCACAGCAAGCTTTAGGAGCTGGAGCGGCACATGCTTTGGGAGCAGGAGCACAACAGGCTTTTGGAGCTGGGGTGCAGCAGTCATTCTTTGGAGCTGGAGCACAGCAGTTATCCTGGGCACAGCCAGAATCTGAGCAGCAGCGTTTCTTGAACCAGCCACGCAGTTTGCGGGCAGGTTTGCAGCATGCTGGTGCAGCTTCGCAGCAGCAAGGTGGTTTAATTGATGAACACTGACGTTGATAGGTATAAACGTTAGGCTCACATGGTTTTGTAATAGTGGGTTTACAACATTCAGGTTGACAGGTCGAGGCACATTCACAGCTCTTTGCAGCCCCGCAATTAAGCGAAAGGTCAAAAAGATCTGCTTGTGCAACGGCATTCATCCCCAATGCCACAACAAATGCACTTAACAGACTAATCCATTTCATAGAACAGCGTCTCCTTCTTGGGTCGTTTTCTGACCATCATAGACAGATAGATGTGCCTCTTTTGTCACATCACAGTGGTTACGGCGCGAATTTTGTTTTGTTCCTTTAGGGACTGCTTATTCGTCCAAGTTGAAATCATCAACTCGCGCTGGCTTGAATCTCAGAGTGTTGCCTACGACAGCACTCATACAAAAATCTTCCTAGTAATTTCGATTGCGGTTGATACTCCCTGGGAGCATCACCTGAAATCACATCCGAATCGTTTCCTTCGATCATTCAGATATGAATTCTCATTGCGACTGGTACAATCTATCGGCGTGCTGTAATCGTCGCTTGAATGTCTCAAGTCATTATCAGATAAAAAGGTTACGTCATTTTTTGTCATGATTATATGCGTCGTAACGGTTGGTTAAACTGGGAGAGATTTGCCTCTGTATCAACCTGCTGAGGGACCAGAAAATGTGTAAGACTGGGTAGAATGTATGTCTCAAGGTGAGATAGATGGGAGCTTCGCGGCTGTTCCTAATGTGAGGAGCGACCCGTTCCCGGGAGTTAATATTGTTGGAAGGTTTGCACCATTGATCTCTCCGGTCACGTGCAATATGTGGCCATAAACTTTCGCCAGATTGTCAGAAAGCCATTTAATTTATGCCGATCAGACCTGTTCAAAACGATCACACGATTTCTTTTCAACAGTCCTGCTGGTTCGACTGCTCTAGAAATGGGAATTGTGCGAAAAACTGGAGATATACCTGATTCACCAGTCATGATGAGCGACTGGTGACCGTTAACTTCCATCGTGGCTGGTGTGCAGTGCTTTGTGTTGTAGCGATTGAACAGTTCTTGCATTTCCTTCTCAGTCCCTGCATAATAACGTTATTCATCAGGAACTGGGCCAGACAGGAGAGTACCAATGCGATCACTTCTCATCTTGAGCACAGTTTTTCTGTTTGTGGGATCTCCTGAGCAGGTTCCTGCTCAAAGGCATCGTTCTACACACGGGCATCAGCACCACTCCCACCATCATGGAAGGTCTTATCCACGCTATTACGGTAAGACCTGGGCTAATCCAGGCTGGTCTGTCAGTGGATTCTCCGGTAATACCAGTTTCAACTTTTCGTTTCCGGGAAGTTCCTATTATGGGAATCCCTGGGGACCTTACATGTATAACCGGTTTGGTTATTACAGTACGGATGCATTCATTGCCGGAAATCCGGTCTTGTTTTCCAATGGATATTCCTTGAACGGTTTCTATCCGATTCTGCCGGGACAGGGATTTTCTCCGCCAGCCGTTTATCCTTACAGTAATGTTCCCGGAACTCTGCCTACGCTTCCGAATTCACCACAAGGCAATGGTTTTCCTGCTGCCAGTAATATCCCCCTCAATAATGCACTCCAGAATGATCTGGAACGCTGGGATGACAAAAATTATCTGCCGGAACCTTCTCGCAAGATACAGAAATACATTGTCCCCTCGACTCGACATGCGCGGGAGTTGAGTATGCGGAATCAGGTCAAGGGGGATGAATACTTTAAAAAACTGGATTATCGCCGGGCTTATGAGCGTTACAAGCTGGCTGCATCGTTGACGAAAGATCTGGCAACGCCGCATTTCCGGAAAGGATTTTCGCTGGTTGCCCTGGGACAGTATGATCGCGCAGCATTCGAGTTTAAACAGGGGCTGGAACTGGATCCTACCTGGCCTTCGACTGGGGAAAGCCTGAACGAACTGTTCGGTGCAGAGCATGCGATTGCCAGAGATTCAATGGTGCATCAGGTTGCCGAATGGGTAAAGGAAGATATTCGTGATCCCGAGCGATTATTTGTGTTTGGCGTGGTCCTGCATTTTAACGGTCAGACCGAAGAGGCACATGACGTATTAGAAACTGCTGCCCGTCTGGCTGGCCGCGGTGATCATTTTCTGGCGTTCCTGAATCCTCAGCCGGTTCCCGTCGATCAGCAGACCGTGAAACAGAAAAGCGATAATCAGCAAGGATATGTGGTAGATCCTGCTAAAACCAGACCGCCGGCGTTCGAATCCAAACAGACGCCAGCCGAACCTGCGAAACCTCTGGGACCAGGTCGTTCGCAGCCACTTTCCAAACCTCTGCCTCCCCCTCCCCAGAGAGTTCCCCAAAAACCTGCGGGCAACGATTCAGGATTGCCTCCCCTGCCGCAAAAGGCAGATACACCAGGTGAGCCGTTGATTCCTCTGCCGGAGCCTGTTAAAAGTCAACAACCACCATTGTTGATTCCACCAAAATGAGCTGAACCATCCCTGATCGACTGGGCCTGATATTTCCGATGACCGATTCTGCACAACCCCGACTCTTAGTGACATTGTGTACCTACAACGAGCGCGAAAATCTGGAGCTGTTAATTCCAGAAATTCACAAGTACTTGCCTTCTGCTGCCATTCTGGTGATTGATGATAATTCACCAGACGGTACGGGAGAGTATGCCAAAGAGCTGAAAAAGACGGATTCTCGGATTCATTCCATCCATCGTTCGGGAAAACTCGGGCTGGGAACAGCCACGATTGCCGGTTTTCAATATGCGATTGAAAATCATTATGATCTGGTGCTGAATCTGGATGCAGACTTCAGCCATCCACCCCGTTTCATGCCGGATCTGGTTGAGGCGACGAAAACAGCGGATGTGGCTATTGGCTCACGTTATATCCCGGGAGGGAAAATTGAGGGTTGGGGCCCCAAACGTTATTTCATGAGTGGTGCCGTCAACTGGTACTCTCGGTTGTTATTGAGGCTCAAATCCCGTGACTGTAGTGGCAGTTTTCGCTGTTATCGGGTTCCCAAGCTGGCGGAAATCGATTTTGCCCTTATACGTGCCAGGGGATATGCGTTCCAGGAAGAGATACTGTACCGTTGCCGCAGAGTCGGGTGCACGTTTAAGGAAGTTCCCTTCACGTTTGAAGAACGTCGGTTTGGGAGTTCCAAAATCAACCTGCGGGAAGCGTTCTCTGCCTTATGGGTGATGCTGGTCCTGGGAATTGATAACTGCCTGGGAAAACGCGTTCGTACCCTGCCCTCCGATTCTGGCAGATAACCTGAGTGAAACTGACGGATACTCAGGAGTGGCTGTGAGACGCATCCGGGAACGTGCCTTCTCGTACTTCACTGGCATATGTCTGAACGGCTGTTTTCATGTCTGCTGCAAAATTGGCATATTTCTTCAGGAAACGCGGGTGAAAATCCGCATTCATTCCCAGCATATCTGGTGTGACCAAAACCTGCCCGTCGCAGCCTGAACCCGATCCGATTCCAATCGTGGGCACCGTTACCGTTTCTGTGATTTTTCGGGCGATGGGAGCTGTGATCATTTCCAGTAGAATTCCAAAGGCACCTGCGCGTTCTGCAGCGAGTGCGTCTGCAATCAGCTGATCTTCATCACGTTGAATTTTTCCCATGCTGCCAATGGCACGGACAGACTGTGGTTTGAGTCCCAGGTGTGCCATCACGGGGATATCTGCTGCTGCAATTGCTTCGATGGTTTTTGCCTGATTGACTCCCCCTTCCAGTTTAACGGCATCAGCTCCCGTTTCTTTCAGAATGCGTCCGGCATTCTCCAGAGCCTGAGCCGGGGAAATATGAAATGACATAAAGGGCATGTCTACAATGATCAGAGCTCGCTGGACGGCACGGCAGACCATTTCCCCGTGATAAATCATTTCATCGACTGTCACAGGCAGTGTGGTACTCTTGCCCTGCACGACCATTCCTAAAGTGTCGCCTACCAGCAGGCAGTCCAGACCGGCATCATCCAGAATTTTTGCAGACAGATAATCATAGGCTGTCAGCATGGTGATCTTCTGGTTTTTCTCTTTGGCAGCGAGAAACCGGGGAACAGTAAACTTCTGGGGCCGTGCGGGGGACGCATCTGACACGGAACTCTCCTTAAAAACGCTCAGCAAATCGGAATCACACTATGGTGAAGGAAACTCATCAGTTTAGGTAATTGTAGACATCATCATTAGTTGGAGGGTTCACAATATGAAAACTCAGTCCTCATTCGCAATACTTGGGTCGGGTTTTATTTAAAATCGGAGTCGCTGAAGGGTGTGTTGCATTTTGCACTGTTTTATTTTGCAACACGTGTGGCGTAATTGACCACCCTGCCGAGGTCTGAATTCGACTCAAATATACGCTGGAAAATGTAATGCTATGTCAATAAAAGCTTTACGTTTATTTTTGCGAATAATATTCTGAATGGTACAGCTTATGCATTAGTACTATAGCAGCGATGGTGGCAAGCGTTGGCCCGCACTTGCTCCATTCAGCACAGAAAAGGTGCTTCAGTCATTCACATGATTCGAAGCACCTTTTTTTTGTACCTTCAAAACATTTCGCTGTGTTCGTTCGAAACGATCATTTTCTGGTCCGGCTTAAAAACCCTTCCTCCGGGCATCTGGAATTCCTGACCGTACTTCATTAGGATTGTGACTCACGCCAGGTTCGTACGCTGGTTATGTTTCAGGATTACAATTCACACGCAACTTCTCTGACAGGAGATCTATTTAAGGATTTCTTGCAGGGAGAATGCATATCAGGAGGTCACCTAACGTGCCAGAAAAAGTCGTCGTGATCGGATCAGGACCCGCTGGTTGGGCAGCTTGCATTTACACATCCAGAGCCAACTTGGAACCGCTCTGCTTCGAAGGAGCAATTTCTGAGGAAAATCGACTGCAGGGGACACTGCCCCTGGGGCAGCTGGCTTTGACTACAGAAGTGGAGAACTATCCTGGTTTTCCTGCCGGGAATCTTGAGTCATACCTTGATGGATCAATCGATAAATCAAAACGACAGTATATGGCACCGCATCTGGGACATGGTGTCAGTGGTCCAGAGCTCATGGAACTGATGCGTCAGCAGGCGATTAATTTTGGTACCAAGGTTGTGACAGACGACGTGGTTGATGTCGATTTATCTGCACATCCTTTCAAAGTGACTCGGGCTAACGGCGAAACTGTCGAAGCGCTGTCTGTCATCATTGCCACCGGTGCCCGGGCGAATTACCTGGGGCTCGAATCGGAAAACCGTTATAAGAACATGGGGGTTTCCGCATGTGCCGTCTGTGATGGAGCCATGCCCCGTTTCCGGAATCATCCTCTGGTTGTCGTTGGCGGAGGTGACAGTGCCATGGAAGAAGCGAATTACCTGACCAAGTTTGCGTCCAAAGTTTACATCATCCACCGTCGTGACGAATTCCGCGCCAGCAAAATTATGGCGGAACGGGCGCTTGCCAATGAAAAGATCGAGGTGAAATGGAATTCGGTCGTCGAAGAAGTTCTCGGCGATGATGAAAAAGGTGTCACCGGAGTCCGGATTCGCAGCACGGTAGATGAAAATCAGACCGAAGAACTGGAAGCTTCCGGCTATTTCGCCGCCATTGGTCACACACCCAATACCAACTTCCTTAAAGGTCAGATTGAAACAAACGACAAAGGTTTCATTGAATGGAAGATTCCCTTCCGTACCAATACCAATGTCGAAGGTGTGTTCGCCGCCGGGGATGTTGCCGACGATAACTATAAACAGGCCATTACGGCTGCCGGCAGCGGATGTATGGCTGCCCTGGATGCAGAACGCTGGCTTGTTGAAAAAGGTTTTGAATAAGCGACATTCCTGGTTACTAATTGATAGAGTTCCGTCTGAAAGGGCGTATAAAGCATGCTGACTCAAGAAGGTTGTCTGGCACGACAGAAACGATTGTGGGAAACGGTTCCCGATCACCTGGAATGGATTCTGATCGCGGATCCCCGTCATGTTCTGTATCTTTCCAACTTCCTGGTGCAGCCCTGCAGCTTTTCCCGGGGTGAGCGGGCACTACTCCTGCTTGATCGCGAAAAAGGTGTCACGCTGGTTGGTGATAATTTCACGCTTCGTTCTTCCGCTGCCGAGTTTTATGTCGATCACGAAGCGATTGAAACCTGGTACGATCACAAGCATTCAGTCGAAAACCGCGATCATGCGCTTTTTAAAGCCTTGAAATCGGTGGTACCTCAACTGAAAGGTCGCCCCGGTGCCATAGAAGCAGAATGGCTGCCGGTAGGTGCCTTACAGGAGCTGGAAATCACTCAGACCGATGCGACTCTGGAACTGGGAAGCGTCCTGCGTCAATTACGTCGTCAGAAACATGCCGATGAAATTGCTTTACTCAAGCAATGCATGCAGGCCTGTGATGCCGGACATGCATGTGCCCGGGAAGTCGTCGCAGCGGGGAAAAGTGAATTCGACATCTTCCGCAAGGTTCAGGCAGCGGTCCTGCAGGCTGCTGGTCTGCCGGTCATTATTTATGGCGATTTTCGTGCTTCCACACCTGCTGTACCGAAAGCAGGGGGATTGCCTTCCGGTCATGTTCTGGAGAACGGGGATCTGTTTGTTCTGGATTACTCCGTGGTGATTCACGGTTATCGCAGTGATTTTACCAATACGATTGCTGTTGGCGAACCGAGTGCTGAACAGGAAAAACTGTTCGGTCTCTGCCAGGCCGCCATGCAGGGAGGCGAGTCGACACTCAAAGCAGGCGCAAAATGTGCCGAAGTACATGCAGCGACCGCCGCTCCCCTCTGGAATGCTGGCTACAAAGAAAACTTCCAGCATCATGCCGGTCACGGTCTGGGACTGGGACATCCCGAAGCACCGATTCTGGTACCGGAAAGCATCGATACCCTGCTTGCCGGTGATGTCGTCACGCTTGAACCAGGTGTTTATGTGGAAGGGGTCGGCGGGATGCGGATCGAGCATAACTACCTGATCACGGAAGATGGATTTGAACGATTGAGCAATCACGTCATCGCGCTGAAGTAACTGGAATCGGCCTTCAATCTCAAATCAGGTATTCGTGACTATGTCCTCTTCTGAATTTCCGGATTGGATAGAAGACGACCTGCAGAAGCTCCGGAAGGAGGGTTTGTTGCGAACTCGACGAACCTTCAGTCCTTTGCCGGACGGACGCTGTCTGCTGGAAGGTCACAAACTGATCAATCTCTCCAGTAATGACTATCTGAATCTGGCTCACGACCCGCGCCTGATTTCTGCTGCTGCTTCAGCATTACAGGAAATGGGAGTTGGCGCTCGCGCCAGTGCGCTGGTGAGCGGTCGCACGGAATGGCATGCTCGACTCGAAGCAGCACTGGCTGATTTTGAAGAAACGGAAGCGGCGATCCTGTTCCCCAGCGGTTATGCTGCCAACCTGGGAGTCGTCTCTGCCATCGCGAGTGAAGGAGATACGATTTTTTGTGATCGGTTGAATCATGCCAGTCTGGTTGATGGCTGCCGGCTTTCTGGGGCTCGCTTACGCGTTTATCGAAATGGCCGTCTGGAAAGATTGAGACGTGAATTAGAGAAGGCTGCGTCTGATGGCAAAAGAATCATTGTGACTGATTCGATTTTCAGCATGGACGGCAATCAGGCACCGTTGATCAGGCTTTGCGAACTGGCTGAGGAGTACGAGGCGATCCTCGTCATCGATGAAGCACACGGGACCGGAGTCTGGGGTGCTTCGGGGCGAGGATTGGCAGAAGCGTGTGGCGTGGAGGAGCGAGTGACGATCCGAATCGGAACGCTGAGCAAGGCGTTGGGAGCGATGGGGGGCTTTGTTACCGGCTCGTCAGGATTGATTGACTGGCTCTGGAATCGGGTAAGGACACAAATTTATTCGACTGCTCTGCCCCCGGCGATCTGTGCAGCTGCTTGTGCCGCACTGGAGATCATTCAAGATGAACCCGAGCGTAGGCGTGTCTTGTTTGAGCGTGCGGAATTCCTCAGGAATGAACTTTCCCAGCGTCCCCATGTGACGGTTCCCCCATCTGCGGGACCGATTATCCCTGTCATTCTGGGAGACCCTGGTCTGACGATGCGTATTGCGTCTGAGCTGAAGGACGTCGGCTTCCTGGTAGGGGCCATCCGTCCGCCGACGGTTCCCGAAGGAACCTCGCGTCTTCGCGTCTCGGTTACGTATGCCCATCAACGGGATGATCTGGAGCGGTTTTTAAAAGCGTTGGATCGTTCACTCGCCAGAATCGGCAAATCTGGATAAGGTAGGCACTTCGGCAGTTTCCAGTCAGAAATCTCATGGATCGGGGTCTATGACGGTCCTTTTGAATAGCATCGAGAAAAGTCGTTTCAATGAATTTTCGTGATCAGATTAAGAATGAGTACCCGTTTGAATCTCATTGGTTGAAGATCGACGGTCACCAATATCACTATCTGGATGAAGGCGCAGGCCCGGTTCTGTTGATGGTGCATGGTAATCCAACTTGGAGTTTCGCCTGGCGACGTCTGGTCAAGCAACTCTCTCAAAAGTACCGTGTGATCGCGGTCGACCACATGGGATGTGGGTTGTCTGATAAACCTCAGAAATATTCCTATCAGCTGGCGACACACATCGAAAATCTGAAAACCCTGATTCAGGAACTGGATCTACAAAAGATTACGTTATTTGCGCATGACTGGGGTGGCGCGATTGGTATGGGGGCTGCCGTTGATTTACCGGAGCGTTTCCAGCGGTTTGTGCTCATGAATACAGCCGCCTTTCGTTCGCAGGAGATCCCGCTGCGGATTGCTGTCTGCCGCATACCGTTTCTGGGAGCCTGGGGAGTGCGAGGTCTGAATCTGTTTTCCGGAGCAGCAGTGAAAATGGCCGTCGAGAAACCCGAACGGATGTCAGCAGAGGTCAAAGCCGGCTTTCTCGGACCATACGATTCCTGGGAAAACCGGGTTGCCGTCCACCAGTTTGTCCAAGACATCCCATTAAAGTCATCTCATCCCAGCTATCAGACCCTGCAACATGTCGAAGCGGGTCTGCAGCAATTCCAATCGCATCCCATGTTGTTGATCTGGGGAGAAAAAGACTGGTGTTTCACGACCAATTTTCTCGACGAATTCGAGCGACGTTTTCCGGCAGCGGAAACTCTGCGAATTCCCGATGCCGGTCATTATGTGTTTGAAGATGCACATGAAGTCATGCTGCCCCGCATCGAAGCGTTTCTGGAGCAGCATGTCTGATCAAGTTAGAAATCACCGAAGTCGGGGTTGATAAGGTGTTCGGTGCTGCCCAGGTGTGAAACTTTTTCAATCTTCTTGCGGGGTTTTTGAGGTTTATAGGCTTCGAATTCGTCGACGCGAAACTCCTTCACCATATGATTGATCCGGTTTTCGATATTTGTCAGCTGTTCTCCTTCATCAGGTGCAACAAAAGTAAAAGCAGCCCCTTTCTGATCGGAAGAGAGACGTCCGACACGACCAATGCGGTGTACATAGTCATCACTGAATTCCGGGATATCGAAATTGATGATGTGGGAAATACCACTGACATCAATTCCACGTCCCATCACATCGGTGGCAATCAGCAGTCTGATTTTCCCTTCGCGGAATTTTTTGAGTACGCGATCTCGTTTGGGTTGTGGTAAGTCACCATGGATGGCTGCTACTTCTTTGAGCTTTTTAGAGAAAATCCGATCCAGTTTGTCGGCACCACGTTTTGTACGGGTAAATACAATGGTCTGTTTCGGTCGTTCCTGAAACAACAGTCGGGACAGTAGTTTGATTTTACGGTCAGGGTCGACGGTGATGTAGTACTGGTCGATAGCATCGACGCTGACTTTATCCTCAGAGAGGTCGATCATAACCGGGTTCTGCATATAGCGGTTTGCCAGTCGCTCAACCGGAGGAGGTAATGTTGCAGACAGTAGCAGGGTCTGTCTTTTCTCAGGGCATTTTCGCAGAATTTTTTCAATATCCGGACGAAAGCCGATGTCTAGCATCCGGTCAGCTTCATCGAGCACGACAAATCCCAGTGTGCCCAGTTGGAGGTTTCCCCGGTTGATGTGGTCGATGACACGTCCGGGAGTTCCTACGGCGATCTGCGCCCCTTTTTTCAGCTGATTTTCCTGGGGACGGACCGGTTTGCCTCCTACCAGTACTGCGATGCTTAACGATTTCGAAGTGCAGAGTTTCCGGATTTCAGCGGCTACCTGCTCACTCAATTCGCGGGTTGGTGCCAGAATCAGGGCCTGCATTCCGGGGCGCCTGAGATCAAGTTGCTGCAGCACGGGGAGTGAGAATGCGGCCGTTTTGCCGGTTCCTGTGCGTGCCTGGCCAATACAGTCCTGGCCAGTAACAGCGATGGGAATCAGTTCCGACTGGATCGGGCTGGGGGTTTCGTACCCGGCTTTACTCAGATCCTTGAGGATTTTTTCATTCAGTCCTAACTGTGAAAAACTGGTATTAACTGGTTTTTTCTTCTTCTTTTTCTTTTTGGGATTCATATCCTGTGTTTTCCTGCTGAGGCAGGAGAAAACTCGTTCTGCGCCGAGGCAACCGTGATGGGGTGATTACTCTGGTTGCGGATTGCTTTCGCTGTCCAAACCAGACTGTTTTAAACTGTCGAGACTTGCCTGTTCTCGAACCGAAATCCCTATCAAACGCTTGATGTCATTGCTGTCAATGGCCTCTTGTTCTACGAGTGCTTTTGCCAGCAGATCAAGTTTCTCCCTGTTTTCTGTTAATATTTTCTCGGCCCGTTCTTCAGCAGCATTCATGAATCGCTGCATTTCCTGGTCGATGACGTGCGCCGTTTCTTCACTGCATTCGCCTTGAGATTTCATCTCTTTCCCCAGGAACGGGTTTTCATCGGAGTGGCGGAATGCCACTGGTCCGATGACATCACTCATGCCCCACTGCCCCACCATTTTTCGGGTGATCTGTGTGGCACGTTTAATATCATCTGCTGCTCCGGCGGTGTGTTCACCGAACACAATGCCTTCTGCAGCGCGTCCGCCTAACATGAACGCTAGCTGGGAGTGAAGCTGTTTCTCTCCCATATTGTAACGCTCTTCATCGGGGAGAAGTTGAGTCACACCCAACGCTCTGCCGCGAGGAATAACGGTTACTTTATGTACCGGATCAATTTCCGGCAGTAACCAGGCCAGCAGTGCATGGCCTGCTTCGTGATAGGCTGTCATTTCTCTTTCTTTTGCGCTCAGGATCTCTTCGCGAGGCGGTCCCATCAGGACACGATCCCGGGCGTTATCAAAGTCTTCGTCGTCGACATGGTCTTTATTCAAACGGGTTGCCGACAATGCTGCTTCATTCACAAGATTCTTCAGATCAGCGCCGGAGAACCCAATCGTACCGGCAGCAATTTTCTGTAAATCAACATCTTCTGAAAGCGGGATCTTGCGCGAGTGCACTTTCAAAATTGCGGCCCGACCATCTTTAGTGGGCCGATCCACGGTAATATGTCTGTCAAAGCGTCCGGGACGCAATAAAGCCGGGTCCAGTACATCGGGGCGGTTGGTGGCAGCGATGATGATCACTGCTTCATTCTGCTGGAAGCCATCCATCTCGCTCAACATCTGATTCAGAGTCTGTTCACGTTCATCATGGCCTCCCCCCAGACCGGCGCCTCGAATTCGTCCCACGGCATCGATTTCATCAACGAAAATGATACAGGGCGCGTTTTCTTTTGCTGTTCGAAACAGGTCGCGTACTCGACTGGCTCCAACGCCGACAAACATCTGAATAAATTCTGAACCATTGATCGAATAAAAGGGAACTCCTGCCTCGCCTGCAGTCGCGCGAGCCAGCAGTGTCTTTCCTGTTCCGGGAGAGCCCATCAGCAGCACGCCTTTAGGGATCTGAGCCCCCAGTCGCTGAAACTTGGCGGGAGTCTTCAAAAATTCCACGACTTCCTGCAATTCCGCCTTGGCCTGTTCCATGGCAGCTACGTCATCAAAGGTGGTCTGTTCTTCAGAGGGGCGAAACCGTTTTGCCGGGCTTTTGGTAAAATTACCGAGCATGCCGGAGCCCATGGGATCCGAAGATCGTTTTAACATGAACCAGAAGAAACCAATTATCAGCAGTGGTCCAATTAACCAGGGGAGAATGTAGGCGCCTATGCCGACGTTCGTGCTTTCCGCCTTGAAAGTCACACCCTGTTTTTCCAGTTCGGGGATCAGGTTCCGGTCTTCTACTGGATGCGAGGGCAGAACGGTATTAAATTCTTCGGCCAGCTTTTCATCTTTTTTCTCTTTATCAGGATTTTCAGGCCGGGTCTTCCATTTTCCAGTCAGGATATCTCCGTGGAAATCAACCGAATCAACATTCCCCCGTTTGAGCTCTGAAATAAAGAAGCTGTAATCCACCTTCGAACCGGTATTTTCCGGCGAGGTTTTCATCAACATCAGGCTGCCGATCACCAGAATGAGCAGGATAATCAGCCAGGGACCGGTCGACGGGGTATTATTCTGAATTTCTTTGCCTGGTTGCTTCTGAGGAGCTTTGCCTTTGGGAGGAGTTGCCTGGGGGTTCTCCGGAGGAGAGGCCATATGATGTTCCGTTCGTTTACTGAGATCTATTACTGTTTGCTGATAACTGCATTGCTCATGGTGTGCTATTCGCGTCGAATCAGCCGTCTATGCGGAAATTTGTACTGCGACATTACAGGTGACAGATGTTTCTTTCTGAGTTTCAGTAACATGTTGCTGATTCTATGGGAAAATCTGTGTCACAGGCAATGCTGGCAGACCAGTTTTTAGAAAGGATCAGGTAAGCAATTAATAAATTAAGTGCTTCATAATTGGGACCTTAATGCATCAGGTCCTGTGCTGTCGTCAATCCTTGAGACCGTAGCGGACAATACACCAGATTGCCTTCACGCCATCCCGCCAGCCGATTTTCTTGCCCTGATCATAAGTGCGACCGTCGTAGCTGATTGACATTTCAAAGATACGGCACTGGCGTCGTGCCACTTTCGCTGTGAGTTCTGGTTCGATTCCGAATCGATTCTGGCACAGTCCCGGTGCAATCTCTTTAATGACTTCCTTCTTGAAGAGTTTATAACAGGTCTCCATATCAGTCAGATTGAGGTTGGTAAAGCAGTTGGAAAGTGTGGTCAGGAACCTGTTTCCCAGGTAATGCCAGAAATACAGCACGCGGTGCGGTTGATCTCCCAGGAAGCGGCTGCCATAGACAACATCTGCTTTGCCTTCAATTATGGGCTGTAACAGCCGCGGGTATTCGGAGGGATCGTATTCGAGGTCTGCGTCCTGAATCAGCATGACGTCGCCCTGGGCTGCTATAAAACCGGTCCTGACGGCGGCTCCCTTGCCCTGGTTCTGTTCATGGAAGATCACACGAACCAGGTTTTGCGAATCATTTTCCATCTGAAACTGCTCTTCCAGTTTCTTCAGAATCTCTCGTGTACCATCAGTGCTGCCATCATCCACCAGGACCAGTTCTTTTCGAATAGGAACGGCCTTTACCTGATTGATCAGATTTTCGACGGTTTTGTGCTCGTTGAAAATAGGAATGACTACGGACAGCAGGAAATCGGCTGGTATGGGATAAAAGCCGAGCTGACGACAACCAGCCTCCCCCAAGGATGATTTGAGTGAATTATACCATTCGTCGGTATATGGATATCCGTGTTCATCTGCTTGAGGAACTGAGGTCATTGAGAAGTGATCCATGGGTAACTTTAAATTATCAGAATAATATTGAATATGAAAAAGCTCAGGATGCAGACCGTTGAACTGTATCGTGTGGAGAAGAGTTTGACACTCGTCTCCCGATGTGGCTCCTGCTACGTGTTAAAACAGCTTATTCTGTATTATAAGTCGTAAATGGTAACTGCAAGAGGAGTTTCTGTTTCCTTTTTGCTTTCAATGCTGGCGAAGTAGAACAAACCGGTTTACATTATCCATACTGTCAGACTGATTCTCCGTGTCGTAGCTCTTATTCTGATAATAACGATTTTCTGAACGACTGATTTTTCAATTGTTAAGGCGTGCTCATGAAATCCACAACAGTTTTGTTCACTGATGTGAGTTCTCAAACCTGGATCGAAGAAACTCTGTTCAATGCCGAGACCCATCCTGACTTTTCCAGAGATCCCAGCTGGTTCATTCAGAAGCAGCAACTGCATGGAGGGACATCCGAGGGGGTCGACCTGATTACGGTTAACAATGGGGCCTTGTCGCTCTCGATATTGCCAACAAGAGGCATGGGCGTCTGGAAGGGAGATTTCAAGGGAACTCCTCTCGGATGGGAGTCACCGGTGAAATCCCCGGTCAATCCAGCTTATGTGAACCTTTCCGAACGTGGCGGCCTGGGCTGGCTCAGCGGGTTCAATGAACTGATCTGCCGCTGTGGACTGATTTCAAATGGTCCACCCGGAAGGGATCCGTCCGGGAATCCTCTGGAATCCGATTTGACGCTGCATGGACGGATTGCGAATACCCCCGCTCATTTTGTGAGCGTCACACTTGATCCCGAGGATGGGGGCTGGATCAGAATTACGGGGAGAGTAGGAGAAGGCATGTTGTTTGGCAGCCAGTTGTTACTGGAGTCAACTCTCGAGACACAATTGGGGTCGAACAAGTTTCGAATTCGTGACCGGGTTACCAATCCGGGGGCCGATAATGTTGAGTCTGAACTCTTGTATCATATTAATGTGGGAGCTCCATTTCTCGAGGAGGGGGCACAGTTTAGTCTGCCATTTGCAGAGATGGCCCCCCGGGATCCACGTGCTGCAGAGGGTATAAAAGAATTTAAAACCTATCTGGGTCCGACTTCGGGATATGCAGAGCAGGCATATTATTTTGAACCCGTTGCCGATGAGAATGGCTTTTCCCCTGCCTTGCTCACCAATAGAAGGGGGGGGATGGGATTTCTGGTAGATTTTAAGAAGTCGACTCTGCCCTGCTTTACTCTCTGGAAGAATACGCAATCTGAGGCGAGTGGGTATGTGACGGGTCTGGAACCAGGCATTAATTTCCCGAATTTTCGCGCAGATGAGCGGGAACGGGGACGAGTTAAGAATCTTGATCCAGGAGACAGTTATGAGACGGAATTTGAAGTCTCAATTTTGAATAATTCGAATTCAGTTGATGCTGTGAGACAGAAAATCACGAAACTAACTGAACAGGCCCCCGCCGTCATCCACTCCGCACCTCATTCGCGGTTTTCATGATGTTGCAACGATGCGTTCTGTCTCCTCTGATCAGGATGATCTGACAGAACCAGAATCGATGAAAAAATAGAAGAAATCAGCGATTTAATCACATTCTGCCGCCTATATGGCTGGAATTAAATCAAATGGTTCTGATATATTTGCTGGACTGATCTCCTGGGTGTATCGATCAATGCGTTGGGCATTGACCACACAGTGAGACAACTGGTTTTGGAGAAGTTAATATTCACTGGATGGTTGCGGGAGATTCTCTGATCTCTTCGCTTTTTTTTTCGATTGTCAGTTCGCGTTCATTGGCAGGTTGACGGAAATCCTGAAACCCCTTGTGGTCTCTCAGAATCGTTAACGAAGAGAAGCTTTTGTAACACCGGGACGGCTGATCTAAAGGATTTCAGATCCCTGGTCCCCTGACATCAAAATGAGCTGACTTTCCTGCAGAAATTTAATTTCGAAATTTTAAGTGTAGTTGGACTTTTTATAGTATGGTTGATCGTAATTTAATTCGAGAGTTTAGTATTTCCGATGAAGACCTGGATGCAGCGTTTGCCGAGGTCATGCCGGAAGTTGATGCCGATGCGGAAGGTGATGAAAACGACTGGGTACTGGATGACGTGTATGCTTCCGTGTCCTGTGCCTATGATGTCAATCAGATTATTGACGGCGTGATTCTGAGTGTGGACGGAGAAGAGGTTCTCGTCGACATCGGATTCAAGAGTGAAGGTGTCGTTCACATTGATGAGTGGTCTGAGGAAGAAGAAACTCCCAAGGCCGGCGATAAGGTTCAGGTACTGCTCGAAGAAGTAGAAGATGAATTCGGTTTAACCATGCTCTCCAAGCGGAAAGCAGACCGGATTCGCGAATGGGAAAAAGTGATCGCGACGCACGCCGAAGGCGATGTGGTCTCCGGTACTGTGGTTCGCAAAATCAAAGGTGGTTTGCTGATCAATATCGGCGTCAATGTCTTCCTGCCCGCCAGCCAGGTCGATATCCGTCGTCCTTCAGATATTGCCAACTACATTGGTCGCACTATTGAGTGTGTGATCCTGAAAATTGATGAAGCCCGTCGCAACATCGTTGTTTCGCGTCGTAAGCTCATCGAAGAAAAACGCGAAAAACTAAAACAGGACCTGCTCAGCAAAATCGAAGAAGGTCAGATCGTCAAGGGGATTGTCAAAAACATCGCCGATTTTGGTGCCTTCGTCGATCTGGGCGGCATCGATGGTCTGTTACACATTACCGACATGAGCTGGGGACGTATTAATCATCCCACAGAGATCGTCAAAATTGATGACGAAATCGAAGTCATGATCCTGAGTGTTGATCGCGATAAAGAAAAGATCGCTCTGGGGCTGAAGCAGAAATCACCCAGCCCCTGGGAACTGGTCGAATCCAAGTACCCTGTTGGTACCAAAGTCAATGGTCACGTTGTCAACGTGATGTCCTACGGTGCTTTCGTGAAACTGGAAGATGGTATTGAAGGTCTGGTTCACATCAGTGAAATGTCCTGGACCAAACGCATCAATCACCCCAGTGAACTGGTCAACATCGGCGATGAAGTCGAAGTCGTTGTCCTGGGTGTCAACAAAGACAAGCAGGAAATCTCTCTGGGTATGAAGCAGACTCAGTCCAACCCATGGGACGAAGTCACCAAGAAGTACCCGGAAGGAGCTCAGGTCAAAGGGACTGTTCGCAATCTGACCAACTACGGTGCGTTCATCGAACTCGAAGAAGGCGTCGATGGTCTGCTGCATGTGAGCGATATGTCCTGGACACGTAAGATTTCTCATGCCAGTGAAGTCATGAAGAAAGGCGACGAAATCGAGTGCCTGGTAATTTCAGTTGACGAAGAACGCAAACGTATTGCTCTGGGTCTGAAGCAGCTGGCTTCCGATCCCTGGGAAACAGATATTCCTCAGAAATATCAGCCAGGAGCGATTGTTCAAGGGACTGTCACCAAGATTACCAACTTCGGTGTATTCGTTGAACTGGAAGAAGAACTCGAAGGTCTGCTGCACATTTCTGAACTGGCAGATCACAAGGTGGAAAATCCGGAAGACATCGTCAAAGTCGGTGAAAAGCTGGATGTGAAAATCCTGCGTGTCGACACGGACGATCGCAAGATCGGATTGAGCCGCAAGCTGGAAGAATCGATCGAAGAAGAAGCCACTTCTGGCGAAGGTGGAGAATCAGGAACTGCTGCTGCTCCTCGTAAGGAACTGATGGGCGGAACCGGTGGTGATGCTCCTCTGTTTACAATGCCTTCCGAAACCAGCGAAGAAGCTGTTGTTGAAGAAGAGGCAGTTGAAGAAACTGTAGTTGAAGAAGAAGCTGTTCAAGAAGAAGCAGAAGAGAAAACTGAGTAGTTCTCTCACGCTGATTCCAGTGTAGAAATCGAAAGCGACGGTCTATTATTTCAGGCCGTCGCTTTTTTCGTTGCTTACGGTCGAGGAACAAGGACCGGCTATCGGTTCGAGTAGCGATAAGGTTTGACAGGTATTGATAGGGATGAATCAGCTGATTTTTATGCAATGCCAGCGTCTGCATTTTGAACAAAACTCCTGTAACAGAGGGATTTTAGCAGCGCCAGTCAACCTGATCCGCATAATCGATACAGTTTCTGCAGTTTCTGATTTTCGCGTCTTGCTTTTCCAGACAGGATTCAGGAATCGGGCAAATCTTGCCGATAAGAATCTTACGGGTTGCAGGTCTTTCTACTATGTGACCCGTCATTGAATCATCGTGTCGAGAGGAAACGAGTTCCCGCGAACGGTTGCAAATCTAATGGAAGCCAGGGACAAGAACGGCTTACCATTTGTCAACAACAAATAGATAACAGGTTTTCCATGCAGAAAACTGCTCGACGGCGTTCCTCTTCAGCCGTACAGAATCCATTAGAAACATATCTCAAAGAGATCAACGAAACCGCCCTGCTCTCTGCAGAAGAAGAGAGAGAGTTGTCGAATCGCATTGAACATGGGGATAAAGAAGCCCGTGATCGTATGGTGCGTGCCAACCTGCGGCTGGTTGTGAATATTGCCCGCGCTTATTCAGGCAAAGGTCTGCCTTTGCAGGATCTGATTGAGGAAGGCAACCTGGGACTGTTGAGAGCCGTCGAAGGCTTCGATCCCGAGATGGGAACCCGCTTCAGTACCTATGCCAGTTACTGGATCAAGCAGTCGATCAAGCGGGCTCTCGTGAATTCTGCCAAGACAATTCGTATTCCGGCTTACATGGTCGAACTGCTTACAAAATGGCGTCGCGCTACGGCACAACTGCAGGATACACTGGATCGGACACCGACGACTGAAGAAGTCGCACGCGAGCTGGACCTGCCACCGAAAAAACTGAAAATCGTGAAGAAAGCAATCCAGCTTTACAATTCTTCCCCTCAATCTGAACAGCATGATGCCGGCTGGTCCCTGGGAGAAATGATTCCCGATGACCGTCTGAAAGGTCCGGATGATGAACTGGTTGAGAATGACAATCTCAAACACGTCTTTCGTCTGCTTAAGGAAATTCCGGAACGCGAAGCCAACATATTGCGGATGCGATTTGGTCTGGATGGAGATGAACCCAAGACGCTTAAGGAAATCGGTCAGGCTTTAGGGCTCACCCGGGAACGCGTCAGGCAGATCGAGAGTGAAGCATTGAAAAAACTGGCCAAAGAAATTACCGGCGAGTAACCAGCGATTCATTCAAAATGAACACGCAAAGAGACCAGTTATTGACTGGTCTTTTTTGCATTAGCAGGGACGACTTGTGAATCGTAAATGATCCGCTTTTCTTTTTGATCAAGACTGCGATACACGTTTGCCAGTTCAACCATCAGGGGTTCCAGCTGTTTGTAATATTCATCCAGGTTGGCAAATGAAGCTTTGCGTTGTTTCAGCTCCAGAATTTTGATTTCCAGTTCATCCCTGAGTTGCTTCTGTTCGCCAGAGACAAGTCTCAAACGCTGAGTGGTAGACAGAATGAATTGATGCGCGCGAAATCCATCTGGTAGCGATGCTGTCGTTGTTACTGATCCGGGAGTCTGATGTAAGCCCTGAAATTGATCTCCGCGTGTTCCCTGCTGGTCCGCGTTGTCATCCAGCAGGGAATGTTCCGTCGCCAGTTCCCCTTTCTCCAGATAGTATTCAGAGGTCTGCCGACTGGCAGCCAGGTACGCTTCCAGCAGTGAAATCTGTCCATCGTGATCCAGGTCCGACAGTTTGTCACTGGCGGCCTGGGACAGAAAATTACCGAAGTGTGAGAAATAGAATTCATGCCCTGTTTTGGTCGCTGTGATCACAACGCGGTTTTTCGCAGAGAGTGTCTCCAGAAAGGGAGCGCTCGACGAAAAGCAGTTAATCACCGCCAGTGGATGTTGAATGGCGTGACAGGATTGGTTTAAAGCGTCTGCAGTGAGATCCGGGCCGCGCAGATTGAAGCGGGCGGTTTTGCCGTCAAAGGTTCCATGTCCAATCAGAATCAGCCAGGTAGCCGTATAATCTGTCTGCTGGTGGAGTTCATGCAGTACCAGCTCCAGATCGCTATGTCGGGCATCTACGCTGTCACCGATCAATGTCAGGGCAGCCTGTTTGTCAGCTGCCAGTTGCTGCCAGCAATTGGACCAGTCTGCAAACTGTTGACCGTATTCGGAAGTTCCTTCTGCTCCCAGCACAACGATCATTCGTTCGGTCTTTTCAGCGGAACGTGATGGATCGGCCAAAGTGGTCTGGCAGTGTAACAGCAGACTGAGACAGATGACTCCCGTCAGAAAACGATATGGTTTCTCAAGATGCATCAGGGCAATCCTTTCCAGCGTCGCAATGACCATTCTCCAAACAGGCATCCCAGAACAAGCAGCAGTACCCAGGGATGATGCCAGAGTGGAGAGATTGATTCTTCAGTAACCGGAATTTCGCGTTGATCGATTGAACGGACAAAACGTGAAAGTTGAGCAGCAGGAATGACTTCTCCCTTTGATTCTGTCGCCAGTTGTTTTAAGAGGGAGAGGTCCGGGTTCACCGATCGGAACTCGACAGTTTCAGGCGCATGAACCCAGCCTCCTTTCGTCGTACTGGTTTTTGAATCCGGTGTGGTAACGCGCGCCGTAATGGAATAGCCGCCAGGTAAATCAGGCAGGTAAACAGACTGATATTCTCCCGGCTGATCTGCCACCGGATCTGCATTCAATTTGAGCGTTTCCTGATTCGGTGTGGTGACTTCCAGTTCGACCTGGTAGTCACTTCGTTTCTGAAAATTTTCATCGCGGACATGGACTTTGATTCGAGTGCCAGCTGATCCTGCCGCGACTTCTTCAATTTGCAGATTCACCGGTTCCAGCGCATCGGTGGTCATCCACCGTAATAACTGTCGCCAGGCTTTATTCAACTGTGGATCAGTTGAGTCTTCTTTTAAACGCCAGCGCCATAAGTCGCCAATCATGACTGCCGAGACCCGTCCCAGGCCGTACCGTTGACTGGCGAGAGCAGGATGTCGAGATTGTTGTGATCCTTTGAGTTCTGCAGTCAAAACCGCACCCGGTTTGGTGGAATCCACATGATTGACCGTTTTAAACGCAGGCATAGCGGCGAGCCGCTTGTGTTCATCCTGTTCATTTTTATGATGGCGCATCCAGGGCTTCAGCCAGCCATCGCGGGTCAAGTCAAACTGGTAATCGCTTTCAATCTCTGAATCGGTTCTCTGAGAAAAATAGATGGGTAACAGCTGTTTGAAATCTGTTTTGTCGTATCCTCCCTGCTGGAATGACTCCTGGCCTCCCAGCATGACCAGGCCTCCCCCTCGTTCAGACACAAAGCGAGTGATCAATTCCAGCTGGTCATGGGTAAAAAAAGCGGCTTCCAGATCATCGATGATAATGGTCTCATACTGAAACAGTTCTGCTTCGGTCTTAGGGAATCCGTCGCTTAACTCATCCGGTGACTGGGTATTGATGCGTACGAACACAGGCTGGTCATATCGTTCCAGGTCAGATTCATTCTGCTGGTCGAATCCGCGGTAGAGCGCATTTCCCTCTTCGCCTTCGCGACTGCGAAAATCGAATTTCGCTTCTTTTTTTGCAATTTGGATCAATCCCACCAGGTGAATGTACTCATCATCTTCAATCGCGCGCCGCAGAAACTTGAATTCCCAGTTAGGACGACCCGAGACATAAAGTACGCGATGCGCGGTTCGACCACGATCCAGTTTTAGTGTGCGCTGGTTATTAGCCAGCGTCAGCTCCTGGTTTGCGTTCGAAATCAGTCTGGTTTTGACCTGGTAAAAAGCAATACCCGGTTGGTCCGGCCGCACCTGAAACCGGACTTGTAACTGTTGATCGGGAGTCTCGATTTGACGAGTGACTGTTTCTACAACTTTCCCGGTCTGATTCAGCAGTTGTGTTTCTACCTGGCTCTGCTGACAGTGTGTCGCGGAGAGGTCTGCCAGAATACGAATCGGGGCGTCTTCAAAGGGGGAGTAACTGACCGACGTGTTTGTGATTGCCAGATCGGTAGAGGGAGTCTCGCTGCCGATGGGAACCGGATACACGGGCACGCTTTGTTGCAGCTGGCTGATTTCCTCGGCGGAGATGCCGTCGGTCATCAGGAGAATACCTGCTAAAGGCAGCTTCTGATAACGCTGATTCAATTCATTGATGCTGGAAAAGAGATTACTTTGTTTGCTAGTGAACGTGAGATGCTGTAAATCGGCTTTTGCATGGGCGCGCGAATCAACAGAGTAGAGTCGAACGGAAAAGTTCTGTTGCAGGTCAACCAGCCATTGAGGCTGAGATGACGTCTGATCCTTTTCTTCTCCTGCGAGCAGTTGCTGGACCTGCTGCAGGCGGGTTTGTCCTGTGTCAGGATCTCTGATTTGCAGACTGGCACTGTCGTCCACAAGGACAGCGAACAGATTGGTACCGGGTTGAATCCGTGTGCCACTCCATAAGGGTTCAGTCAATGCGATGGAGAGAATAGCAATCGCAGAGAGCTTCAGGCATAACGCTGCTCCGGAGAGCGACTGTTTTAACGTCAGTGATCGATACGCGTAGATTAATAATGCGAATGCTCCCGCGATGAGCGTCAGAGAGATGGCAAACCATCCCGGCGCACCAAATTGAAGCTGTGCCAGATGCATCATTTTCCATTTCCTAGTTCTTCATAGTAACGACGGACCAGGTCTGAGTATTTTTCCGGAACCGGATCGCGGTCAATCGGTGCCAGCGATGTTTCCTCGCCTCGTTTACTGATTTCATTGGAGAGAATGTTTTGTAGTTCAACCAGCGGTTCCAGGATTTGTGCATTGACCAGGTCTCCCTGAGGTGCTTTGGAATGACGTTTAAAATCCGCACGCATGCTCTGGGCACGTTCACGGATCTGAGCGACTTTGCTGCGTAGTTCCGGATCTCCCACCATCTCTTCAACATCCCGCATCCGATCAGACCATTCCCGAAACTGATTACCTGTCAGCGGTCCCGATGCAGGACTGCCAGGTCCCCCCTGGCCTCCTGCAGAACTGGTTTGCCCCGAACTGCGGGACCCCTTCAACGATTTCGGAGCCAGCGATTGCGACGCAGGTGTTTCGTTTTTCTTTTGGCCTGACTGCCCCGATCCGGATCCTGCCTGTGCCGAGACCAGCTGCACGGGGGGCGCGTCCTGACCTTTTCCCTGTCCAGGGGAAGAGCCGGGAGTCGATGCGGGTGAACCACCGGGAGAGCCCGGTTTTCCAGGTTGATTGGATTTCGCATCCGAGGAGTAGGATGGCTGTGCTGATTTCTGACCTGATGGATTTTTCCCGGAAGCAGCGGAAGCCGATTTGTTTCCGCTTTGCTGACCGGGTGATTGCTGGTTAGCCTGCTTCTGGGAATTTTCTCCTGGTTTCGATGAACCGGGTTTGGATGAACCAGGCTTTGTCGAGTTACCAGGTTCCTTGTCGTTAGTATTCGCTGCCAGGCTTTCTTCCTGCTTCAGTTCTGATGTTAGTGATTTGAGTTCCTGTTGGGCTTTCTTGAGTGCTTCCAGGTCATTTCCCAGCACGCTCTCCGCGGCCATTTGAATCCCCTGCTTCATGGTGTCGATCCCCGCTGCTGCCCGTTGCTCTGCTTCCTGAGCACGTTGATTATCACCATCCTTCAGAAACTCGGCTGCATTCTTTAATGCATCCTCAGGTCGAAACGGGCGGGTTTTACGAATCGCATCGTACAGGTGTTTCGACAGCAGCGGTTCCGATTTCTCTGATTCCTGGACGACCTGCTTCATTTGCTCCATCAGATTTTTCAATCGGTCTTCCTGTTCCTGTAACTGGTTGGCCAGTTCCTGTTGTCCCTGATTTTTGCGGAGTGATTTTCGTTCCTGAGTTTGTGCCTGCTGTTGCTGCTTGTCTAATTGATTACTGATCTGCTTCTGTTTTTCGTCCAGTTGTTCTGCCTGTTGCTTCAGCCCGCGCATTGTATCTGCGAACTGGTTAGCAGTTTTTTTGCGAAAGTCATTTTTGAGCTGATCCAACTGCTGTTGCGCGCGGGTTCCGGAATTCAGAGCACGAGAAATTTGTCCCTCTTTCAGAGACTCAGAACTTTGCTGAAGATGATTTCGTGTCTGTTCCAGTTCACGCCGGGACTTCGTCGAAGAGGGTTGTTTGGTCTGATCCATTCGCTGAGCGACTTCATCTGCTTTCCGGAGCAGTTCCCGTTGCCGTTCCCGTAAGCGCTTCAGTTGACGTTCGATCTCTTCACGTTCCTCATCCGTTTTAGCAAATCGCTGTTTGTCTGCTAATGCTTTGAGTTGCTCGTTCAAATCCTTCTGGCGTTGCGCGAGTTCTCTCAGTCGATTGAGAATCTGCAGGGATTCACGATCTGGTTGTGCAGCCTGGGGGGGAGAAGCCTGGTTTTCTGTTTCATAGCGTTGTTTTTTATTCGTCAATTCCAGTTGCTGCAACTGATTCTGTGAACGGCTGCTGCCTCCTCCTTTACTGCCTCCGCCGTTTTTATTCTGCGAAACGCGGTGTTCACGAGCACGAAGTTTGAGCAGCAGCTGATAGCTGGCTTGTTCTGTGGAAAGGGCATTCGTTAATGGTTCGACGTTTCCGGCTTCCTGCGACGAATCGAGTAACGCGACTGTCTCCTGCATTTTGGCAGTGATCGATTCAATGATCGCCTTGGATTTCTGTTCTTTTACTTTAGCGGCCAGTTCCAGAGTCGCCGTCACCAGAGCCTGTTGGGCCTGTTTCAACGTGCCGACATCTTCTTTGAACGCTGTCGAGACGGTTGATTTGATTTCCCGACGTATGATCTTCCAGGTGGCATTAATAATTTGCTTCTGCTGCTCGGCCAGTTTTTCCGCCTTTTCCGCATTGCCTCCACTCTTTCCGCCTTTTGATCCACCGCCGGCTGACTGTCCCTGGCGAAAGATTTCTTCAAAGTGACGAACTTCCATGAAGAACATGTCGCTCGAGATGCGCCGGGGTTTACCATCTGCTGCGATATCTTCGGCAAACAGGTAATAAGAAATCAAGGTGTCGGGCTGCACCTGTAACCGTTCCAGGAATAACAGATGCTCCGCGGCGAATTCCAGATCGTTCTGTTCAGAATTCTTAAGCTTCACCGTTTGAGCCGGCTGACCGGGGATGGAGTACGCGAAACCCACTTCTTGCAGGCCGTAATCATCGCTGACGGTCCCTTGTACGAGTGCTTCTTCAAGCGGTGAGACACGCGTATCACGGCCCGGGAAGGTGATTTTGATTTCCGGTGGCAGGTTCGGGATCACGGCCAGATCAACAAACGGGGGTGTCCTGTTTTCCCGCTGGTCCGTGTCGATCAGCTTCAGATTCCAGGTCTGGTTTGACTCTGCTTTCAGAGTAAGTCGAGCAGTCAGTCCATCCGATGCGACTACCATTTCGAGTGGTGCTTGCCCCTGCGTTTCCAGGGTAGCGGTTGAGACTGGTTTATTAAAGTGAGCCTCCAGTTCTACTTTTGAGCCGACTATCGCACTGATGGTCAGACTATCTTCCACGTCTTGAATCGGCTGCCCTGTGTAGTCTGGTGGAGTGATTTTTGAATTCAGCTGGACCAGTTCAGGCAGGATATAAACTCTCACCTGAAAGGTTTCGGACTTCCAGTCTGCGGTCTGCACCTGATACGACAATGCTTCCGTGATGTCTGACAAGCGTGCGGCAAAGACGGGATCATCCAGATGTTTTGTCAGTGGCAGATGTTGTGATTCCCCCGCTGCATTTTTGACGAGCAGTTCGGCGGTGTCGGGGGTTTTACCCTTAAATCGTGCCGTGATCAGTAAGGGATGATGTTTCTCGACTTCCGTTGTACCGGGTTTGATTTCGACATCATAGGTGTTTCTGGCGGCCGCTAACGTTGATGGGAGACGGGGGGCAGACGGGGCTGCCTTTAAATACGACCAGCAACTCAGACAGCTGATAAACCAGGCTGTGAAGCACAGCAAGTGGGTGGTACTTTGCAGGATCAGCCGGCGGTTTGAGATCGACTGTCTCCAGTCATGCTGCCTGGCGTGAGTGAGAACCTGTTGAATCAGCCGATTCTGTAGAAATGTGGGAAGCGTTTCCTGAGTGTTTTTTTCCAGTTCCAAAGTGGCCAGCAGACTGGTATCCAGATCGGGGTAAGTTCGTTCAATCAGCGTGGCAATGGCATGTCGATTTGCCGGTGAGAAGCGATTTCCAGGTCGATACACGAGGATTCCGACAGCAGTCAGAATCGGCAGGCCGAGCATGGCTCCCAGCAGAAGCGACTGGGCCTGGCGTGAGTCGACGGGGTTGAGCACAAACAGCGAAAGTAAGGTCAGTCCGCAGGCAGCGAGCCAGAGATAAGTCAACCGTCTCAGTTTCACGCTGGTCTGATAGCGGAGAATGATTTGATTGAGTTGTTTAACGAGATCGGACAGGCCCATACTTACGCCTTTCGTGTCGCAAATGTTTTGTCGGCAAACCATTTTGCCAGCAGTGTTTCCAGGCCCAGCAGCGCGAGAGCCCCAAGAATTAACCAGCGCCAGAGCTTCTGTTTTTGTTCCAGTTCACGAACCAGAGCCTGGCGTTGAATATCGGCTGAGTTTATTTCTTTCTCCGTCGCTTGATCTGTCTGAATCAGTTTGACTCCCAGTGCTTCCAACTGCTCTACAGGCATTAGAGCAGTTTTACTTTCGTTGATATCCAGATTGACAGCGAACTGATGTGTCGTCTCTGACCGATCTTCCGTGGTAATCTGATACAGGCCGGGCTGAACGGTTTCTGTGAAATCCTGCTGTCCGGCAGCAAGCTGGATTTGAGGTTTCGTGGGCGTACTGACGTGAACCAGTTGAACCGGTTCGGGTAATTTGACCTTCTGCCCGACCAGGAACTGAGTTCGTGATGCATTGAATTCCGTTTTAAGATTCAGGATCGCATTCATGATGGGAACGAACTTCGTCGAAAGTGCAAACTGGCTTTCTTGAGGCGTCCAGCCAAACGTGGAGACAATTAATCGCCCTGCTCCACGGGTAATGCTGACCAGCGCAGGATCTTTGTGATCAAAGCGTGCGAGAACCTGATGCGACAGGCTGTCTGGCAGGGAGAGTTTCTGATAGCGCCAGAATTTCAGGTTCGTGAAATCAGAATACTCCGGTGCCTGAAACATTTGAAACAGTTTATGCTCGAAATCAATGTTGGTGAGCAAGGCATAGCCGTTGACTTCAGCGGGCTCGATTTCAGTTGCAGTATCTTGCTCTTTTGAGAGTGATAGCAGCGACTTCAGAGAGTGTGTCGATGATTGATCGTTTAATGACAAAAGTGCGACACCTCCCTGCTTGAGAAATTCATCGACCTGCTGGATTTCATCCCCAGACAATTCTCGGCTGAGAATCATCAGGTCCATGTTTGCTGTGCCTACAAGTACTTGTGGTGAAGCAGGGTCCACTGTCAGGAATTCAATTTTTCGTTCCGGGGTGGAAGGGAACGCACGTTTTACAAAGTAATCGGGAGACTCAATCGAATTTTCTGCAGGAACTCCATAATGGACGATCGTCCGGCTTTCTGTTTTGAGTGGTTGAATATGAAGCGTGTTGTCAAAGGGATGATCATCGCCACTCAGTTTGATCAATGGCGTAGGGAGATTTGAATCCAGAGCAGGAAGACGCAGGACACGCGATTGTCCGCGCGGCACATAAATTTGCTGAGTGAGTTCAGGCTCACCCGGACGCCATTCATAAGCGACGGAAAACTGTTCCTGCTTTGAATCTGATGCATTCAGAATTCGTACTGTAGGTTGAGTATTTTCGAACGCCAGTAGTTGCAGTCCGGCGTTACTGGTTTGAGGCGTCTGGAGGGGATGCAGACGAACCTGCAGGGATTCGGGCCAGGAGAAATCCGCTAAGGATGCAATTTGCGAACCCTCTTGAAAATCGGTGATCAGTTCTATCGTGCAGTTTTGCAGCGAGGTTCCTGTCGGATCTGAGATGGCCTGTTGCTGCAGGAGTGCAGCCAGTTCTATTAAAGCATGTCCCAGATCAGTTGCGTGCCAGCCTGGCGACAGTCTTTGAATTCGTTCCCGGTGCTGTTCTGTTAACGGAAGCTCTGCAGTCTGCTGTGAGGTCTGTAGTGGTTTGATCGGGTGTAAACTGGTATCGAATGTGTAGATTGAAATCTTGTTTTGCGCGTTTTCTTTCAGAATCTGTTCTGCCGTCTGAATCGCCTGGTTCCAGAGTGATTCTCTGCGCATGCTGGAGCTGGTGTCAATCAGAAGAATTGTCTGTTTCGCTGGCTCGGCAGTAGTCAGCTCGAGATCGGAGTTCTTAAAAAAGGGACGGGCAAAAGCTGTTACCAGCAGAATGACGGCTAATGCGCGTAGTGAGAGCAGCAGCCAGTGTTCAATTTTATTTCTGCGATTGGTCTGGGGCGGTTTGTGTTCGAGAAAACGGAGGGAGCTGAAGAGCAGCACGTTCTTAGGCTGGTGTCTGACCAGGTGCAGCAGGATGGGAAGTCCAACTGCGATGATTCCAGCTAAATAGAGAGGCGTTAAAAAACTCAACTTGTATCCTTCCCTTGTTGGTTCGTTTTCACGCGGCGCGATCGGTCAGAAATTCGGAAAGTCCCACTTCGAGGGGCGTATCAGTAGTTAATTTGTGATAATGTACACCCTGTTTTCGACAGATCGTTTGAATCGAGTCCAGGTGTGCATTGAACTGTGCCAGGTATTGTTTCTGAGCCGCTTTGGGGTTCAGTGAGATCCGCTCTCCCGTTTCCAGATCTTCAAAAACTGCAGTTTCATGAAAATTCAGGTGTATCTCCGCGGGGTCCAGAATCTGGAACAGCGCGACTTCATGCCCTTTTGCCCGTAAGTATCCCAGCTGAGTATTCAGCTCATCGACAGATGTCATCAGGTCGGAAATCAATACGACCAGACCCCGTTTTTTGATTGTTTCCACGGCATGTTTGAGCGGAGAGATCAAGTTTGTATGAGAACCCTGCGGAGGGCGTTCCAGTTCGATGAGGATGCGCCGGAGCTGCCCGCGTGTGAATCGTGCGGGCACGATGGAATCGACGTGTTCATGGAAGATGATCAACCCACTGGCGTCACGTTGTGTCGACAGGAAGTAGGCGAATGTGGCCACCAGTGTTTTGGCATAATCGGATTTGGAATATCCCAGGCTGTCGAACTGCATGGACGAGCTTAAATCGAGCAGCATGTGACAGCAGAGATTGGTCTCTTCTTCAAACCGCTTGATAAAATGCTGGTTAGAGCGGGCCGCCAGTTTCCAGTCAATGTGGCGGGGATCATCACCGGGCGTGTATTCCCGATATTCCGTGAACTCAACCGAAAATCCGTGGTAGGGACTGCGATGCAGGCCTTTCCAGGTGCCCTCGACAACTGATTTGGCCCGCAGTTCCAGCGATTTAATTCGCATCAGACAGGCAGGGTCAATCCGTTGTGAGATTAACTTCTGGCTCTGACTGGAGCGGGATGTCTGTTTGAAAGGGAGTGTGCTCATGCTTCGACGGGCCCTTTGATTGTCTCAATCAGTTGTTGTACGACGGATTCGACAGTAATGCCTTCGGCTTCGGCACGGTAATTGATCAGGATGCGATGCCGGAGAACGGGGGCCAGTAAGGCATGGATATCCTCAAGGATGACATGCACGCGTCCCCGCAGTACGGCCCGCGCTTTGGCGCCCAGGATCAGACTCTGAGCAGCCCGCAATCCGGCTCCCCAGTTGACCCATTCGTTGATGAAATCAGGGGTTGTTTCCTGCCTGGGCCGCGATGCCGCACAGAGTTGAACCGCGTAGCGTACGAGTTCCTCTGCCACGGGAACTTCGCGGACGAACTGATGAAACTGCTGGATATCACTGCCGGTAAACAGTGGCTGGATGGGTTCAGCATTGCGGGAAGTTGTCTGTGCTACCACTGCGACTTCATCATCTTCAGAGAGATAATCAATCACGAGGTTGAACATGAAGCGGTCCAGCTGTGCTTCCGGTAGTGGGTAGGTGCCTTCCATTTCAATCGGATTTTGAGTCGCCAGTACGAAGAAAGGTTTATCCAGTTCATACCTGATCCCAGTCACCGTGACCTGTTTTTCCTGCATGGCTTCCAGGAGGGCGGCCTGTGTTTTGGGAGGGGTGCGGTTGATTTCATCCGCCAGCAGAATGTTGGTGAAAACCGGTCCTTTGACAAATTTCATCGCCCGGTTTTCCTGTGAATCTCCCGAGAGGATTTCCGTTCCTGTAATATCAGCGGGCATCAGATCAGGAGTAAATTGGATTCGTTGTGACTTCAGTTTGAAGACTTGTGCCAGGGAATTGACCAGGAGTGTTTTCGCCAGTCCGGGCGCACCGGTAATCAGACAGTGTCCGCCGGCAAATAACGCGATCAGGAGCTGATCAATGATTTCTTTCTGGCCAATGACTGCTTTTGAGATTTCCGAATCGATCTGCCGACGGCTGTTTTGCAGCAGTTCGAAGATACGTTCATCTTCACTGCGACTATCGGGTGAGACAACTTTAAGGTTCACGTTTCTGCTCCTGATAGAAAAACTAAAATTTCATGGGCGCTGAATTCAGTGTGTCATGGCGTAAAAAACAATATTAATTCCCAAAGGATATGCTTTCTTCTCAGAGAACTCCTGGAAGTACCATTTGTCTTCCCCTTCCCGTTCCCAACCATCACCCAGATCAGTATTGTGGCAGACAACGACAATCAGCCGCCCTGCGTCATCAAAGATTCCGCGGTAATGTACTTCTTTGGCATCTTCCCGTTCCCAGGTGATGCCTTCTGAACGGCCCCATTGTGCGACCCCGATACTGGGGACCTGGGGTTTTTCTTTCAGGTCGTAAACACAATGAAAGATGGGATGTTCCAGGGGGATGTCGATCAGTTCGCGTTCCGGAAAAACGCGTTTCATTTCCATCGCGAAGTTATCCCACTCCGCTTCTCCCCAGAAATCATCTACCATCATGAATCCGCCGTTCATCAGGTAGCGTCGCAGGCAGGTGACTTCCTCTTCAGTGAATTCCAGAGAGCCGGGTTCGATCATGTAAATGAACGGGAAGTCAAACAGTTCTTTGTCGGTCAGTTCCAGAATGCGTCCTTCCGGATCGACTTTCATGGAGGTGAGCTGCTGCAGGCGATAAGAGAAATTTAAGTCACTGTCCGGGTAATCGGTGGCCCAGCGGCGCCAGCCCTGGTGGGAGTTATAGCGAACCCTGACGAAGGTGAAGACATCGTGCCTGAATTCCGGGTCGTTCTTCCACTCGGGAACTCCGCCGCGGTCCGCGGGAATTCCCCTGCGGTACTGTCCAATGGAGATCGTAACGACAATCAGAGATGCGCAGATGACTGCCAGCGAAATCAATGATTTTTTCATGTCAGGCTCCTCCTGAGCCTTTTCAGTCCCTACATCAACCTGTGTATGACATTAAGGTGTGTTTGCAGTTAATTCGAGCAATAGTTGGTGAGCGGCCCTGAATCGAGGGGCCTGTTCGAGCGCGATGAGTGTGTGTCGTTTTGCTTTCTGTTTGTGAGTATCCTGTAGCAAACGGGCGAGCTGATAGTGAGTTTCTGCAGGGTTGTGTGGTTCTAATGCGAGAATCGCCTGATACGCGGCGACCGCTTCTGGATCACGATTTAACTGAATGCAGGCATTTGCCAGCAGCAGCTGTGTTTCCTGATCAAGTGGATTGATTGCGTTAGCAGCCTGGCAGGCCTGATAAACGGATTCCCAGTTTTCCTGTTGCTTGTAGAGGATCGCCAGACGTTGAAATACTGGCAGTGCATTTGGATTCCATGTTGCATGCTGTTCCAGATATGATAGTTCCAGATCGAAGCGTTCCTGTTTCTGGTAAAGGGCTGCCACTCGCAGACAGGCATTGTCTGCACCTGCGTATTGGGGATACAGTTCAACCAGTTTTTTTAAAGTGGTTTCCAGTTCCGCGGTTCGATTTTCCTCTTCCAGAATCCGGGCGTAAGCCATCAGTCCCTGAAAATGATGGGGATGTTTACGGATCCAGTCGTCAAACCGCTTGGTATCATCGCTGGTCAGTGCAGTCAGATCCTGTTCTGACCAGTCAACCGAAGGGGCAAAATTTTTCGCTTCTGCTGTCAGATACGTGGCGAAATCCTGTTCCAGTTCTCCCAGTGTTTTTGTACGACGTTCAATGGCGACATTAACCGGGATCCCGATTCGCAGATCATTCAGGATCAATTTTATCGCTTCAAAACCGAATTCATTAATCAGGTACTCTACGACCATGGAGGACTGGTAGTAGGCAAATTGAATGTGCAGACTGCTTTTGGGATTCAGGAAGGCACTACTCAACTCACTGATCGGTGTCGTTTCCCCTTTGAGAATCATGTCCCGGTACTGGGGAATCATCGTTTCACCCCAGCGAGGGTTTTTCTGACGTTCTTCATAGACGGATAAACCTTCACTGATCCAGCGGGGCATTTTGTTTTTTGTGAGTTCCAGCGTGACCACATGGCAGAATTCATGCCATAAAACGGACTGCCAGTTGGTGGGATGTTCCGCCTGAGAAGCAGGGCTGTTGGCGGTGATGACTTTTCCGAAACAGACGCCCAGGTATCCGGAGACGGCAGGCATCCCGAAGGTACGGACAGCAAAGTCATCCGGATTGGGAAATATTTCAACGGTGATTTTCTGATTGAGTTCCAGTTCATATTTTTTGCACAGAACCTGTTTCGCTTCGTGCAGGAGATTGAGGACTTCCTGGCCGTAAACTTCCGCTTCGCGGGTTTCCATGCGTACGATGAAGGTGTCATCTTCCAGTGTTTTGAAACTGGCCAGCTGATCTTTGAGTTCCAGCAGATTGAATATGGTTGTATCGTACCCGTCCTGCTGGTGAGCCTGCATGGCGTGTTCCCAGCCACTTACTTCACGACCCAGACGCAATTCATCTTGAGCCAGTTGAATGCGGGCTGGAATGAAATTTGAATCTTTCTGCAGTGCCTGTCGCTGGTAAGCAGCGCCTTCGGCAAAACGATAGTGTTCAGATAGAGCTTTACCAATCTGGTAGTCTACCTGTGGATTCTGGTCATGGTGACTGAGTGCCTGCCAGTAAAAGGCTGTTTCATCATGTGGCCGATGCTCAAAGTGGGCGATGACAGCGAGGCAGGACCATGCTTCGGCCTGGTGAGGATTAATATCAAGTACCACCTCCAGGCGTTGTTGTGCCTCTGAGTACTGTTCGGAATGAAGGCTGCGATAGATCTGTTCCAGGTGCACCGGGATGTAGTGAGGGTTAATGTTCAATACGTGTGACATCAGCTTTTCAGAACGCTCAGGATTGCCAGTTTGCAGAGCTTTAGCCAACCCAAACAGCAGATCAGTATCCTCGGGGATTATTTTAATCGCTGCTTCAAAGATTTCCTGTGCCAGAATGAAGTCACGTTTGGATAAAGCCAGATTTCCGCTGGCAAGGTAAGCGTCTTTATGCTCGGGGTATTCCCTGATGGCGCGGTCATAAAATGACTCCAGTACCAGCGCAGGATCTGCTTTTTTCAGGAGGGAAGCCTGTCCTAAGGCAATCAGACTGCTGGCATCGGTATAACGCCAGGCAGAGCGACTGGCCAGTTCGTGAATGCTGTTGAGGAATTCTTCGGCTGCTTGATGCTCATTATTGAGCTGATAAATTTCATACGCTTTGAGGCGAAGCGGCAGGCTCCAGGAGTAGCGTTTGATTCCCGCGTCGATTGTCTGTTGCGCTTCTGCATATTGACCGACGGCCAGTTCCGCTTTTGCTTTCAACAATGGCCATTCGGAACCATACGTTTTTTTCAGTATTGCCGCTTCCGTTTTTTTAATACAGGTCTGATATTGACCGGAATTCAGGAGCTGCTCACATACTTCCTGCTCATTGGCGTAAAGGGAAGTCTGGCTGAAAAGAGGGAGAATCAGGAAAGCGAAGAGGGAGAGAGTTCGATTCACAAGCTTTTTGTGAAAGAGCCGTTTAAGACAGGCGGCTGAAAGTTCAAGTTCGAACTCGAATCGATGCACTCTTTGCATATGCGCCCTTCCCTGGGAAAGTCCAATGCACGAAACGAATTTCGTGATCATTGAGATACCATACTTCAGAGTCGGATCCAAAACGGCTTCATATCCGAAACACCGAAGGAAGTTACTTCTGACTCGAGCAGCGCTGGAAGTAGATCATAAGTTGGAGAGCCAACGGAGAACCATATCTGAAAATTGCAAATTGTGCAATAAGAATTTTACCGGGGAGGGATATTTGATAATTTTTCCCAGAGCGTCAGAGTTTTTAGCGCATAAAAAAACAGGCAGCCCACTCTACTGTTTCGAAGTAAAGTGGCTGCCTGTTTAGCAGAGCTCAGTTCTGTTGAATAATCACAGAAACTGTGTTTGGCAAATCAAACTGACTTTAGAATTCGCCCAGAACCTGACCATCATTGATGATGGCAAGTTTCTGGTAGGTACCCATGGCAGCAGCACCTGCTGTGGAATTGTAGTCAGCTGAATTGATGTTCTCGCTGATGAATCGGACGGTACCATCACCCAGCAGGAAGTGGCATCCACCTACGTGCTGGCTGCTGAAACCACGATGGGGAGCGGAACCGCTTGTTTTCTGATTGATGTTTGTCGCTTGAGAAACAACACCAGTTGTATCCTGTTCCAGGCCACCGACGGTGCTGGTGATACCAGTAGTACCTGCTGCGTTGTAACGTCCGCCCGCCCAGATGGCAGCAGATGGCTGTGTAATTGTGCTGCCAGTCTGCTGGAAGGCACGTTCACCGACCAGAATGGTGTTGGATGTTCCGTCTGTGAAATCACGGAAACGAACACTGCTTCGGGGGTAGAAGGAACCTTTGTACTGGTAGGTATTGAGGGGGGTGCCTGTCAGGTCAGAAATGTGTCCTGAGACAGCGGGGTAGCTCAGAGCACCATAACCGTTTGTGCCATCGGTACGCAGGTTGTTAACCACAGGTACGATTGATGAAGGGCAGCGATATACGGGAATCGCAGTCTGCAGAGCATTCGAGGTAGACCCATAGGTGGCATTTGCCAGTGGCATCAGTAATCCACCATTGGGGTTGATTGTGTTGTAGAGCGGTGCTTGATCAACGAAAGGCAGCAGGAATGTCGACCAGGCCCAGTTGTAGTCAGTTGAAGAACTGGCAGCGTTTACATTACCAAGTGGGAAAACTCTGTGGGTATCAGCATAGTTGTGAATGGCGATACCAATTTGCTTGAGGCTGTTTTTGCAGGTAGAGCGTCGAGCAGCTTCACGTGCCTGTTGAACAGCGGGAAGGAGTAACGCAATCAGGATCGCAATGATTGCAATTACCACAAGTAGTTCGATCAGTGTGAACCCACGCTTGGGGGTTCCGGAACATCTCTTCATCTTAACTCCAGTTAAATTCGGGTGGGTTAGAGGGTGCCTGCGAGAAACGGCTGGTTTCTTCTATTTGAAGGTGGGTAGCTTCGAGCGCGTTAAACGCATTAGAAACATATACCTGTCAGGTAGAGGAAACAAGCAATCATTGAATATTGTTCAAAAAAAAACAAAATATTTTATGAACGGTGTGATTGTGTGTCGTGTCCGGGCTCTAACCCCCCTTTTTACAAGGAGTTATTTTGGAAAAATATGTCAAGAAAAAAATGATTTACACGAACGTGGTTTTCTGTGCATGGGGAAAAATACCATGTTCTGCAAATACTGGCACGGTGTTTGATCAGCGTCGCAGCCGCTCAAAACGGGCCAGGGCCATCAACGGAAAGTAGGTCCGGTAAAGGTGGTATTTGAGATAGAATACCTTGGGGAACCCGGTTCCGGTGAAGGGTTCTTCGTCCCAGTTGCCGTCTGCTTTCTGTGTTTCGAGCAGGTAATGCACTCCCCGCCGCACGGCGGCAGAGTCGATTTCATCGGCCGCCATCAATCCCATTAAAGCCCAGGCGGTTTGAGAGGGGGTTGCAGCGCCCTGCCCGCGTAGCGAAGGATCGGCGTAACTGTCCGCGGTTTCTCCCCAGCCCCCAGATGGCTGTTGATGAGATTTCAACCAGCCGACCGCTCGAACAATTCGCGGATCATCAGCGGGGACTCCGATATTAGTCAGTCCCACAATCGACTGCCAGGTTCCATAGAGATAATTCACACCCCAGCGACCATACCAGCAGTGATCATCTTCCTGCTGACTCCAGACATATTCGAGCGCTTTTTGGCAGGCGGGATGACTGAGAGGCAGATGTACGTCGGCAAATGCCTCCAGAACGCGTGCTGTCAAATCGGCGGTACTGGGATCGACCATCGCATTGTGATCGGCAAACGGAACCTGGGTAAACAGTTCCCGGTCATTATCTCGATCAAAGGCACCCCAGCCTCCATCCTTATTCTGCATTCCCAGCATCCAGTGCATGCCACGCTGAATGGCGCCAATCATGGGTTCCAGCAGGTCCAGATCCGCGTAGGCCTGCTCGCGCGACTCGCTGCGACCGACAACGATTGCTTCCGTGTTGAGATCTTCGTCATAGGGGTTCCATTCCGGTGTGACGAGGAAATCGGTCAGCCACCGGTCCTGTTTTAGAGTTTTAGGCATACACCGTCTGAGCGCCATGATGACCATCGCGGTGTCATCCACATCGGGATAGAACTCATTATTGAATTCAAAGTACCAGCCACCCGGTGCTTGCGATTTGCTGGAATTTACCCAGTCTCCCGGTTCACGAGCTTCCTGAGAGAGGAGCCATTTCACGGATTTTCGGATGGCGAGATGCCGGTTAGAGACCCCCGCCTCCCGCAGGGCTATCGTGCTGAGGGCGGTATCCCAGACAGGCGATTTGCAAGGTTGTAAGCGAATTCGGTCGCCCTCTTTGATTTGCAGTTTTTTCAGTTCGCTTAAAGCACGCTGAATCCCGGGGCTGTTTTCCTCCTGTCCCAGGCATTTTAATGCAATGACTGTCCAGATGATTGGAGGAAAAATGGCTCCCAGTCCATCACTTTTTTCAAAGCGCTCAGTCATCCACTGATAAGCCCTGTTGACGGCCCGTTTGCGAAATGGTTTCAGTCCCAGATTTTCAATGAGTTTGATACCCTGATCGACTACCTGGAAAAAACCATGCCAGTTGAACCACGGTTTTTTCGAGAGAGAATCCAATGCTTCGGACTTGGGCATCGTCCTGGGATAGTCTTCCGGTCGTCCGGTAAACAGCTCGGTGATCCCCTGCTCTTCCGGCAGAGTGATTGAGGGACGATATTCCCAGAGGATACTCAAGGGAACGAGAATCGTACGGGACCAGGCTGACATTTCAAAAATATTGAAAGGCATCCAGCGCGGAATCAACATCAGCTCCGGTGGGACAGCCGGGCACTTGGAATAGGGAATGACTCCCAGTAAGGCCAGGTAGAAACGCGTGAAACTGTTGACGGCTTCCACTCCGCCGGCAGCCAGAATCGCTTTCCGGGCGCGTTGCATGTATTCCTCTGCTGGCGAGTGACCTGTCAGTTTGAGCGCGAAGTAGGCTTTGACCGAGGCGGAGATTTCGATGGGCCCTTCCGGGTACATATTCCAGCCCCCCGCAGGCATCTGTATATCCATCAGGTAGTTGGCAGCCTGAACTGCTTCCTCAGAGTTCTGTTTTCCCAGAAAGGTCAGCAGCAGAATGTATTCAGACTCCAGGATCGAATCTCCTTCGAGTTCTCCGACCCAGTAGCCTTCTTCATGCTGCAGAGACAACAGGTAATCGCGCGAGCGGCTAATTCCTTTGAGCAACTGCTCTGGATGATCGAAGGGGGCAGCTTCCGTGCTGGGGAAAATCTTGAAGGTGGGGGCTGTTCCGTGACCAGGTTCGGGGTTGCCGGACAGATCACTGGCTCTCAGTCTGCCTGAATTCATTTCAGGTACTCCCTGACGTTGTTGATATGGATTCCATTCCCGGGAAATTGATCTGACGCTGATCGCGCGCATTCAATTTCGAGGTTGAGATCATAAGCGGAGACCGCTTTTTGTACAACCTCAATCAAGGTAAGGGGTTTGAGACTGTGTCCAGTTTTACTGTAGCGTCTCCAAGGCCATTTGGATCGCGTATAATAGATCGGGAGACGCTATTGTTAAATGTGATGCGCTCTGGAATCCGGGCTCAAACGCTGTCGAGAGGTCTGACTGTTTCAGCAGGATTCCGCCTGGGCAGCCAGTTCTGAGGGCTCATCTTTAGTGGCATCCATTTCGTGCCCTGAAATGATCACCTCAAATCCCAGATCGGCGATCATTTCATAGTCTGCTTCAGCTGCCTGTCCTTTGGTTGTCAGGTAATCACTGACAAACATGGAGTTGGCTGCATAGAGCCCCATGGCCTGCATCGAACGCAGATTGACTTCGCGGCCTCCGGCAATACGAATTTCTGTGGCAGGATGCGCCATCCGGAACAGACAGAGTGCTTTCAGACAATACCGGGGGTCGAGTTCATCGACGGCTTCAAGTGAGGTTCCATCAATGGAATTCAGGAAGTTGACCGGGATAGAGCGGGTTTCCAGTTCGCGGAGTTCGAAAGTGGCGTCGACAATGTCTTCCGGGACTTCGCCCATACCCACAATCAGGCCACTGCAGAGTTCCATGCCGGCTTCCCGGGCTACTTTCAATGTCTGCAGGCGATCTTCATAGGTGTGCGTGGTACAGATTTTTTCGTAATATTCGCGGCTGGTATTTAAATTATGATTGATGCGATTCACACCGGCCTGCTGCAGACGTTTCGCCTGATCTTCATTCAAAAGACCCAGGCAGCAGCAGATTCGCAAATCAAACGAGGATTTGATTTTTTCCACGACAGAAGCGACATGCTCCACTTCTTTATCTGTCGGTCCACGTCCACTGGCGACGATACAGTATGTTCCCGCTTTCGCTTCATCAGCGGCTTTCGCACCTTCGAGCAGTTTTTCTTCATTGAGCATGCGGTATTTAGGAATATCAGCCTTGGAACCACGAGCCTGCGAACAGTAGCCACAATCTTCCGGGCAGAGACCACTTTTGGCGTTTTTCAGGTAGTAGAGTTGTACCTGTTTTCCAAAATGTTTCTGTCGGATGCGATAGGTGGCAGACAGCAGGTCCAGCAATTCATCATCACTTGAGTTTAGGATTTCCAAGCCTTCTTCACGGGTGATCTGGTAACCGGTTAAAACCTGATCTGCGAGTGTTTGCCAGCGTGAAGGAGATGAAGTGACCTGATTGTTCATCAAAGATATCTTTCAGTGCAGAAGGAGCGAGTTTTGCGAAGTAGGCCGGGCGTTCCGGCGAAAATTATGGAATTCAGAGTCTGAATCAGTCAGCATATCATGAACCCTGAAAATCTTCTGAATCCACCGACGTATTGGTGTGGAAGGACAGGATTTAGGGTTGTGTAAGAGTGTGCAGTTGATGTTAGGCTCTTGTTGTGCTCTATGATAGGCGAAATCAGGGAGAGTACAAGTAAGCTGGCTGTCATGGGGAGGGGCTGTTTTGAGGATTTTCTGAATCAGTTCAATAGGATGTTCGAATCCACTTCTGACTGACATCTCCCTGGTCATCCCTCAATGTGAACATTTTGTCTTCGATCGAGTGAATCTCACGTACAAACTCACTTCCCCAGAGTTGTTTGATGTAATCCAGCTTGTTTTCTGGACTTCCGCCGACAGCCCGTAATGTCAAAGTGGCGGCATTTAATCGCCATTCGATATCGATAGTGACTTTTTTGCCCAGGATCGAACGCCAGATCCCCTGTGGTTCAATTACCATTGTAGCCGTACCATTTTCATTAATGGTCAGGATCTGCCTGCTGGTACTCTTGGTCTGTTCCCATTTTCCAACCAGACGTGCCAGGAGTTCTTCAGGGGTAAGTTCTGCGGATTTCTGATTGGATTCAGGCTGATGTTGGGTTTCAGCAGATTTGTTTTTGGAAGTCACACGAGCTGGAATCTGATGCAGAACACGTTTCTGATTGGGAGTCTGAGCTCCGTGTGGCTGACTACGATTCGAATTCGCGGAAGGATACAGGAAGGCAACTGCGAGTCCAGACAGCGCCAATATCACGATTCCCGTTTTTTTCATCAATTAAGTCCCTGGAACAACAAAACGACCCGATTGCAGCGTAACTATATCTTATTTTCGGCAGCAGGGAACACCAAGATTTCTTTAAAAATGCCAGATCAGTTACTTTAAATATAGTCTGTAGATGCAAAAGGGTTAACGGCCCAGACTTCCATTGGTATTTTTTTTCTTGACCGGTGTATGGAAATGTATATGGCTTTGTCCGATCACGGCAGTTAACTGTGTTTCAAACTCATTACTGCAGGAAACGCGCAGACTACCGGGAGGGTTGAGTACATACCGCAGCTGTGTGCCCGGCTTCTCCTGGTCTACCGAATCGACCACCAGAATGACTTCTGTCTGACCGGGAAACTGCGTCAATACATCGTGGACATTGACCATATCCTGTCTGGTGTGTACTCCGCGCTTAAAATTGATAGCCAGACGATCCGTAAACTGCTTCCGGGCATCATTCAAGGTGAGCAGCTGATCGACAATGACATTGGGTTCCCTGCCCCGTTTGTCGATTTTCCCTTTGATAATGACCATTGCTTCCATCTTGACCTTCTCGCCCATTGATGCGAACTGTTCGGGCCACATGATACAGCGAACCAGTCCGTGCGGATCTTCGAGGTCAAAGTTCACATAGCGGGTGTTCCCGTTCTTGCTTGGTTTTTTCGTGGCTGCCATTTTGATCGAAGAAACCATGCCTGCCAGAATGACTTCGACCCGGTCATCCATTTCTGCCAGTTCATTGGTCTGATTTTGAGCATATTTGGTAAGCGCTGATCCCATTTCCGCCAGGGGATGGGATGTAAGATAAAAGCCAAACACTTCTTTTTCGGCGCCCAGTTTTTGTGCGCGCGGCCAGTCTTCTGCTTCCGGCAATGATGCTTCTTCTTCTGCACCGGTTTCTTCGTCAACCGGTTCGTCGCCAAACAGACTCTTCTGACCGCGTGCCCGGTCGCGATGAATATTCAAGGCGGATTGCACTGCACGCTCAACTGTGAGCATCAACTGAGCCTGGTTTCCGCCGAGGCTGTTGAGGGCCCCTGCCTTGATCAGGATTTCAAGCGTACTCTTGTTGAGGGTTTTAGGATCAACGCGTTCACACAGGTTATACAGGCTGGTAAAGGGGCCATTCTCTTCACGCTCTTTAACGACAGCTTCAAGTACCTGTTCGCCAACCCCTTTAATCGCCCCCATGCCAAAGCGGATCTTTTCACCATCTACGCTGAATTCTACTTCGGAGCGATTGATGTCTGGCGGGAGTACTTCAATTTTCATACGGCGACAGTCATCAACGTGTTCGGTGATTCGCTCATGACTTTCCATGCCGCAGGAGAGTAAAGCCGCCATGAATTCTTTGGGGTAATGGGCTTTCAGGTATGCGGTCGCGTAGGCGACTCCACCGTAGGCGGTCGAGTGTGATTTATTGAACCCGTAACCAGCGAACTTTTCGATCATTTCGAACAGGTCCGTCGCCAGTTTGACATCCACGCCACTTTTTTTGGCGCCTTCGAGATATTGATCCCTGAAGTCGGCAATGATTTTCAGTTTTTTCTTACTGATCGCTTTAATACAGCGGTACGCTGCAGAAAGTTCGATGCCTCCGACGCGGTTCAGAATCCGCATGACCTGTTCCTGGTAGACCATCACGCCGTAGGTCTCATCCAGAATTTCATCGACAATGGGATGAACTTTGGGAATCGGGATCCGGTTATTTTTTACATCCACGTACTGCATCACCATCCCCCCTTCCAGAGGGCCCGGCCGGTACAGAGCGGAAGTTGCGATAATATCTTCGAACTTGTCCGGCTTCATTTTGGTCAGCAGATCACGCATCCCGCCACTTTCCAGCTGAAAGATCCCTTTCGTTTCTCCTCGCTGGAGCAGTTCAAAGGTTTCCTGATCATCCAGGGGGAGCTTATGCGGATTGATATCGATGCCCCGATGTTTTTTGACGTTTTGAACGGCTTTGTCCAGAATTGTCAGGTTGCGCAGTCCCAGAAAGTCCATCTTGAGTAGTCCCACCGATTCGACGGTGGGACCATCCCATTGTGTAATGATGTCGGTCTTGCCGGTAATGGACTGCAGCGGAACAACTTCAGAGAGCGGCAGGTCAGCCACCACGACGCCTGCCGCGTGTGTGCCTGCACTGCGGCATAGTCCTTCCAGCTGCATGGCCAGATCGAGCAGTCGTTTGATCTCCGAATCCTGATCGTAGGCAGATTGCAGATCGGGGCTTTCTTTTAACGCGTCTTTCAGTTTGATTCCCAGTGATTCCGGGATCATCTTGGCGATTTCGTTGACTCGCGCCAGGGGAACGCCGAGCGCACGTCCAACGTCACGGATCGCCGCTTTGGCTTTCAAAGTTCCAAAGGTGCCGATCTGTGCCACGCTTTTTTCACCATACTTCTGCTTGGTGTAATCGATCACCAGTTGGCGTCGATCACGACAGAAGTCGATATCGATATCGGGCGGTTCCGTACGACTGGGGTCCAGAAATCGTTCAAACAGCAGGTCATACTTGAGCGGGCAGACCTGGGACATTCCGAGCAGAAATGCGACGATGGCGCCACACGCTGATCCACGAGCCGTACAGGGAATTCCTTCGTTTTCGGCAAACTGCACGAAATCCCAGACGATCAGGAAGTAACTGGAATAGCCCATTTGTTCAATCACGCCGAGCTCCAGATCGAGTCGATCCCAGTGCGCCTGCGTCAGTTCGTCGCCGTATTTTACTGGCAGACGTTCTTCGCAGAGTTTTCGCAGGTATTGGGTGTCGGTCAAATTATCTGGTGGCTGGAATACCGGGTAGAACTTTTTATCCGACATCTGGATGTCGACACGTTCCGCAAGTTCCTGGGTTCTGGCGACCGCATCTTCAAGTCCGGGGAAAGCATTATACATCTCATCCTGGGTACGCACGAAGAACTGGTCACCGGTCATTTTCATGCGTTTTTCATCGCTGACGACAGCACGTGTACTTACGCAGAGCAAGACATCCTGCGCTTCGGCATCTTTTTGATCGACATAGTGCGCATCATTGGTCGCGACGAGAGGCAGCCCCATGCGGTTGGCCAGATCAACGGTTCCTTCCAGACACTGCCGCTGTATTTCCAGACCAGCATTCTGTATTTCCATATAGACCCGGTCACCAAACACTTTTTCATACCAGGCGCATAATTTTTCTGCTTCTTCCCAGTCTTCACCCAGAATGTGGTGTGACAGTTCACCGGCGGCGCAGCCTGTCAGCAGAATCAGGCCTTCACTGTGTGCCTCCAGGATTTCCTTATCGATGCGGGGTTTGTAATAGAAACCTTCCAGGTAGGATGCGGAAGAGAGTTTGATCAGGTTTTCGAATCCCTGCCTGTTCTGTGCCAGCAGTGTCAGGTGAAAACTGGCTTCTTTCATCCGTGACGCCCCTTTTTCGAAACGGCTCCGGGGGGCGATATAAGCTTCCAGCCCCAGTATGGGATTCACGTCCTGACTGCGGCACTGCTGATAGAAGTCCATCGCACCGTACAGGTTGCCGTGGTCAGTAATCGCGAGCGCATTCATGCCCGCCTCTTTGATTTTGCTCACCATTTCGGGAATGCGGCTGGCGCCGTCCAGCATACTGAAGTGAGTGTGACAATGCAGGTGAGCAAAAGGTCTAGGGTCGCTCATATTGTTCCGTGCTCCCGTTGTTATGGATGCCATCCAGGCAAAATACAGCTCAGGCTGTGAGAGATTTGTGATTTCCGGAAGCTGGAGAGGACTCTGCTACAGCATTCCATTCCCTGAGTGTATGGGGATAATCTGGTTTGTCAATCTACCAAAAGATACTTCACTTCTGGTTTTTGATATGTACTTTGATTGATGAAAGTACGCTTGAATTTCACACTGTCGCTGCAGAGTATTGCATAAGAAAGAGGTGAGTTACTAACTCGTTCTTTAAAGCCAGAACCAGCGTTTCTTAGATTTTTTCAACCGATCCAGAGATTGATATACCAGTTCACTCCATCAGACAGGGGAGGAATCAGGTCACACGCCAACAGGAGCGGCGTGTAGAAAGCAGCGAAGAATGGCGAACTCATTGAGTTAAATGAAGCGTACCACTGCCAGAATAAAGGGCCGATGGATAACACATACAAAAGGAGAAAGACAGTGACTTGGATCGTGGAAGTGATAATGTATCGCCGCCATGACCACGGTTTCTGAGCAGGCTGCTGCTGTTTCTGGTCTGGTTGATCGGGTATCTGCGATTGATTACTTTCCATGAATACTATTCTAACTTTCAGATATGGGGCAGGTCAATTGCCGAATTTCAGCACTCAGCTGCATTCTCATGGATTTTACGCAGAATTAATAAGCGGAATTGAATTATGGTAATTTATGATGAGTGCGAAACCATTCGATGGTAGCACTCATGGACTGCTGAAAAGTTTTTTGTGGCTGATAATTCAGTTCCTGTTGAGCTTTTTGCGAACTGAAATCCAGGTTCAGTCCCAGAAACTTGATGCGTGCCTGCGACAGGATCGGGGCCTGTTTTTTGCCCAGAAATCTCCAGAGACCTTCCATTACGCGGGCCAGATTTCTGGCGACTGGCAGAGGGACTACTTTCTTAGGTGGAGGGTACTCAGCCAGTTCCGCGATGGTGGAAATAAATTCGCGCTTACTGACCAGTGAGACATCTGTGATATTGTATGTCTGGCTCAATGCGTCTTCGTTGAACAGAGCCAGGAATATGGCATCGACCAGATGTTCGACATAGGTATTATTCATCAGCTTTTCGGGGCTGCCCAGGTACGCGAATCGACCGGATTTTAATCTCTCCAGGATGCGGGGCAGAACCGTCCGGTCACGGGGACCATAAATGAATCCCGGGCGCAGAACGGTATAAGGGATGGAATGCTTCCGGAGCAGTTGTTCGGATTCAATTTTGCTCAATGTATATCCATCGATGCCGGCAGCGTGGGGCGGCTCTGTTTCGTCAGTGCCATAATGATCTCGGGCTTCGTAGACTCCCAGCGAACTGATGTGAATCAAATGTCTGATCAGGCATTGTTCTTCGAGTGCGGTCAGCAGATTTTCTAAACCTCTGACGTTGGTGTTTCGATATTCGTCGACACTTCCCCAGTCACCTACTTTGGCTGCCGTGTGGACGACGATCGTGACACCTGTCAGGGCATCACGCAGTGAGTTTTTATCGGTTAAATCGCCCTCAATCAGCTCGGCGTCGAATTCTTTCAGGTACTCTGCCTGATCGAGAGAGCGAACCAGTGCGACTGTTGGTATCCCCGCCTGTCGTGCGCGTTGAATGACATGGCTGCCAACCAGACCTGTTCCCCCTGTCACAAGCAGTTTTTGTTCCGATTGAACGGTCATGTTTCTTTTCCTGGTTCAGATTGGGTGTCGTCGCGAATTGAACAATTCAGAATGATTCCGTTTGCAGCCGGGCGATGATCTGTTTGGAACGTGGCCCCTGCCCCTGGAGCCGAAAAGTGCGAGCCGTTTGCGAGGAGTGCTCGATATTGATTTGCAGGAGATCGCTAGGAAGGACATCTCTGACTTTGTCGGCCCATTCGATCAGACAGACACCGTTAGAGTACAGCAGGTCATCGGCTCCCAGCTCAAGAAACTCATCGGTATCCCGCAGGCGATAGGTGTCGAAGTGATACAGGGGAAGCCGTCCCTGGTATTCCTGGATCAGGACAAAGGTCGGGCTGGTTACTTCAGCCGGATCTACGTCGAGTGCAGTGGCAATCGCCTGAACCAGACGGGTTTTGCCTGCTCCCAGGTTACCATTTAACGCGATGACCGTTCCCGGGGTCAGAAATTCGGCCAGCTTTTTCCCCAGGCGCTGTGTATCGAGTTCACTGGTTGACTCAAAGGTCCATTCAATTTCAGATTGCAACGAAAATTCTCTCGATAAAGTTTGATTTTGAATACTCAATGATTCTGATGGTATAGCTGGTTTTCGTAAATATCACAATACAAACTGTTTAATGCGGAATCAGGAAATAAGAATACAGCGGACTGTCCGGCTCGGGCGATTCGCATTCTGGTCACCTGCCCGATAGAATACCTGCTGACTTCTGAATCGAATTCCTGCCTTGAAGCTTTCCTGAAAATGTCTCACGCCTATCGTAGTCTGATTTGTCTCACGCTCACCCATATCATTGTTGATGCTTCAGCAATTGTAGTTGGTCCCTTGTGGGGAGAACTCGAACGTGTTCATTCTTTAACGGAAAATGGTCTGTTTCTCGTACTGACCATCCATGCGCTGGCATCGTCACTGGCACAGCCCGTGTTCGGGTACATCCGTGACCGATACCCGATCAAATCCATCTTGTGGCTCGGGCCACTTCTGGGGGCAGTGATGATGCCGCTGGTCGGACCGGCAAACAGTGTCTTTTTTCTGTGTGTGGCTTTACTGCTGGGGGGGATCGGCATCGGTTCTTTTCATCCGGAAGCGGCAGTGGTCGCAGGTTCCCTGATTCCGGAACGACGTACGCGAAGCCTGTCGCTCTTCATGTTTGGTGGCGCGATGGGGCTGGCGGTCGGGCCGATTATCTGCGGTGCGATCGTTTCCACGTGGGGCCTGTCGAGCGTCTGGATACTGGCGCCGTTGTATGCCGGACTGATTCTTCTGCTTTACAGGATTGGAAAACCACCGGCGGCTTTGTTTGAGCGGGATCGAAAACAAAAATCGCAGTCTCTGTCACAAATGCTGGAGGGACGCGTACTGTTAGCGAGCTTTCTGTTTATGGTCTGCTCACTCAGGCTGGTTCCCAATATGGCGATGGATAAACTGATTTCTTTCATTCTGAAAGATCAGGACATTTCTGCATTTCAGATCGGTTTGATCCAGTCTGTCTTTTTGTTTTCGGCCAGTGCCGGGATGTTGTTGATGGCATTTCGCTTCAAATCCGGTCATGAAAAGCTATTCATGATTGTCTGTCCTCTGCTGGGCATTCCCCTCATGCTGGTACTGGGCTGGGAAGGATGTCCGATCTGGTTGATGACGCTGATGCTGATTCCCAGTGGTCTGATTTTGTGGGGCACGAGTCCCGCGATGGTTTCTTATTCGCATCAGCTGTTCCCCAAAGGGGGAGGTGTCGCGTCTGCGATCACGATGGGGATGGCCTGGGGCGGAGGTGGCATGATTCAGGCAAAGATCACCAGTCACTTTGTCGCGCTGGGGATTCCTCAGCGGGCATTCCATGCGATTATCCCCTGTCTGCTATTGGCAGCGGTGGGGGCGATGCTGTTGCCGGCGTTGCCCTCTGTAGCAGAATCAAAAAAGGAAGTTGTCGAAACCGTATGAGGGAGGCCTGGTGCACGATCTGAACCGTAGACGTGCTGTCGTTTTTAGATTTTTTAAAAAAATTGTGAGCAGAACCAGTGGATTCGGGTTCTACCAGAGTCAATTGCACAAGATATGGTATGAGAAGCTCGACAGGTCAGAATATTCGCTCAAAATGATCGATTCGCTGGACAGCATGATGGGGGGCCACTAAGATCCGCTCACTCAAGTGATTTGAAAGTTGAAAACACAAATCATTTGAAGTTACTGTAAATGATCAGTAGCAGACGGACCGAAGGAACGGACCGCGAAAAGAGAATGGATTCTATTTCTAAACGTTCGACCAGGGGGGATTTTCATCCGCTCGAACGCACTTCGAATGCGAATCTCTACGCAAGTCGCTTCCTTCCATCCGCTGAATCTGGGGAATTCCCGTTATACCCCAATTGTTTTTTGACCGCACAGGAAGTGCACTGAAGTGAAGGATGGATTCGATGTCTAAAAAACCCTTGATTGGAATTACTGGAGACTTTCGCCCCGAGCAAAAAGAGTCTCAGGCTTTAAGCTGGTTTTTTACCGGATACTATGATTCTGTAACAGACGCCGGTGGTATTCCCGTGATGATGCCTCCCCTGGCTGATGACGATGACCTGAAACAATTTCTGGAACAACTGGATGGCCTGATTCTTTCCGGTTGTGCGTTAGACCTGGATCCGATCCGTCTGGGATTTGAAAAACACCCTGCTTCCCGCGCCATGCCTTTACGCCGCGAAGACTTTGATCGTCGTGTCTGTACTATGGCAATGGAAATGAAAATGCCCCTGCTGGCGATTGGTTCGGGAATGCAGCTGATGAATGTCATCAGTGGCGGCACACTGCATCAGCATGTGACCGAAGATGTTCCTGGTGCCATGTATCATCGTGATGGTGTGGAAGCCAACCTGCGTCATATTATCAATATCGAACCCGGTACCCGCGTTGACAAAATGTACGGTCCAGGTGAAATTCGTGTGAACAGTCAGCATCATATGGCTGTGAAATATGTTTCAAAAATGTTTGTCGTTTCGGCAACCGCTCCGGATGGTGTGATTGAAGCCATCGAAGTTCCCGATGAAGACTGGTTCTGTGTCGGCGTGCAATGGCATCCCCAGAATCATTCCGCTTCCGCTCTGGATATGCAGGTCTTCGAAAACTTTCTGTCTGCCTGTGAAGAACCCGAACCACAAATTCTGCAAATGCCTGTCCGCAAAGCTGCGTAACCCACAGCTGGGTTACCGCCGGCGTTCCTGGTTTTTGAGGGTAACCAGGAGTCGCTTCTGCTTTGTGTCCTTGTGATACGAGGAACTCGAAATCGGCAAGTCATCACGGCTTGCCGATTTTTTTCTTTAACGGCCAGGTAATCGGAAAATTTGAACTTGTACCGGTTAATCTGACGATAACGATAGTATCAACCTCCAAAAGAGCGGGAACTGACGACGAATTTAATTCGATCCCGTTTCGAGAATATTCTGTAACCCGCAATGAGAAAACGTTTTAATGCTACATTTAGCGTTCGTTTTCCACGACTGAGCCCGAAAAAATCTTATGACGACTGCCCAATATAAGGTCGACCTCAATCTATACAGTGGTCCATTAGATCTGCTGTTATACCTGATTCGGCGGAATGAACTGGACATTCTCGACCTGCCTGTCGCCTCCATTACGGCTTCTTTCAATGACTTTCTGGATGTACTGGAACTGATTGATCTGGATCTGGTGGGTGATTTTATCCTGATGGCCAGTACATTGGCCGAAATTAAAAGTCGAATGGTTCTGCCGCGTGCGGAAGAAGAAGAAATCGCGGAAGTCATAGATGATCCGCGCAGTGATCTGATTCAACAGCTGCTGGAATATAAAAAATTCAAAGACGCGGCCAATGCACTGGAAGAACAGGCTGCGGAATGGCAGGAGCACTATCCTCGACTTTCTGATGAGCGTCCCAAGTCGGGTAAAGATCCTTCAGAAGACCTGATTAAAGAGGTCGAATTATGGGACCTGGTCAGTGCCCTGGCACGTGTTGTCAAACGTAAGGAAGTGGAAGAGCATTCCAGTATTACGTATGACGATACTCCCATCTCTACCTATGTGGAACGAATTGGTTCTCGTGTTCGTGTCGAGCAGCGCGTTACTTTCAGCAGTTTCTTTGAAGGTGAAAAAGTTCGCAGTCGGATTATTGGTATCTTTCTGGCGATTCTGGAATTATTGCGCCATCACCACTTCCGGGCAGATCAGCCTGTCGAGCATGGAGAAATCTGGGTGATGCCTCCCCTGGAAGATACAGCGGAAGCAATCGAATCTTCCCCGGATCAACAGGCGACTGAGGAAGAAGCAGACGTTACTGAATCTGTTCCTGAAGCTCAAATACAGGCGGAATCACCTGCAGAAGACGAATCGGAGCCGGAAGTGTAATCCGTTTTCCAGGTGTCCTTTTGTCAGAGTCTCCCTTCTTTCACTGGAGTACCCTCAGACCCTTTCTTAATGGTACGCCGACGTTCTACAATACAGACTGGGAGTCTATTTTTCGTCTGTGTGCCCAGTCAGTTTTTTACTGCAGAGGCTGAATCTGGAGACTGAGAGCGAGCATGTCTGTGTTTCAACTGAAGAGTGAATTCCAACCCTCGGGCGATCAACCGGCAGCCATCGCAGGACTGGTAAATGGAATCAAGGCGGGTAAATCGGATCAGGTTCTGCTGGGGGTAACCGGCTCTGGTAAAACCTTTACCATGGCGAATGTCATTGCCGAACTGGGCCGCCCTGCCCTGGTCCTCTCGCATAATAAAACGCTGGCTGCACAGCTTTATTCCGAGTTCAAAGAATTCTTTCCCGAAAATGCCGTCAGCTATTTCGTCAGCTATTACGATTATTACCAGCCGGAAGCCTATATCCCGCAGCGTGATATTTACATTGAAAAGGATGCATCCATCAATGATGAGATTGATCGACTGCGGTTACTGGCGACCAGTGCCCTGGTCAGCCGTCGCGATGTGATTGTGGTTGCGAGCGTGAGCTGCATCTACGGTCTGGGGTCTCCCAAAGATTACCTGGAGATGATGATTCCTCTGCGGGTAGGGGAAGAAATCGATCGCGATGAAATGCTGCGAAAGTTGATTGATATTCAGTATGACCGAAATAACGTTGAATTAGCACGGGCCAAATTCCGGGTACGTGGGGACGTCGTGGAATGCTGGCCCGCGTATGAAGAGTTTGCTTTCCGAATCGAGTTCTGGGGGGATGAAATTGAGAACCTGGCGATCATCGATCCGCTTACCGGCGAAGTGCTGCGTACCGTCAAAGAAGCCTATATTTATCCGGCTAAGCACTTTGTTCTGCCCCAGGAACGGATTGAGTCAGCAATTCAGGAGATTCAGACGGAGTTGGATGAACGCATCCAGGTCCTGCAGAGCGAAGGGAAACTGCTGGAGTCGCAGCGATTGAGTGCGCGAACCCGCTATGACATGGAGTTGCTGGAAGAAGTCGGTTTTTGTCCGGGTATCGAGAATTACAGTCGAGCGCTGGCGGGCAGAAAGCCAGGCTCTCCTCCTGATACACTGCTGGACTTCTTTCCGGAAGACTACCTGTTATTTGTGGATGAATCCCACGTGACCTGCTCTCAGGTGCGGGCAATGTATGCCGGCGACCGTTCCCGGAAAACGAACCTGGTCGATCATGGTTTTCGTCTGCCGATGGCGCTGGATAATCGGCCCTTGACGTTTGATGAATGGAACGCCCGGAGAAAACAGACTGTATTCGTATCTGCAACCCCGGGAGACTGGGAGCTGGAACGCGTTGAAGGTGAAGTGGTGGAACAGGTCATTCGTCCGACCGGGTTGATCGACCCCGTGATTCGAATCGAACCTGCACGGGGGCAGGTACCTCATCTGAAAGAAGAAATTCTCAAGCGGGTTGCCGTCAACGAACGCGTGCTGGTGACAACCTTGACCAAACGACTTGCAGAAGACCTGGCTTCTTATTTTCAGGAAGAGGGGATCCGTTGTGCCTGGATGCATTCGGAACTGGATGCGTTTGAACGCGTGGAAATTCTGCGTGGCTTGCGAGAGCAGAAATACGATGTGGTGATCGGAATCAATCTGTTACGCGAAGGCCTGGATATTCCCGAAGTCTCACTGGTGGCGATTCTGGACGCGGATAAAGAGGGGTTTCTGCGAAGTGAGACCAGCCTGATTCAGACGATCGGCCGTTCCGCCCGACACGTGAATGCGGAAGTGATTCTGTATGCGGATCGTGTGACGCCCAGTATGCAGAATGCCATGGATGAGACTGAGCGGCGGCGTGCGATTCAGGAAGAATATAACCGGGAACATGGGATTACTCCCGAGTCGATCAAAAAAGCCATCAAGCGGGGGATTGAAGAGGAGATCGAAGCACGCCAGTTTGTGCGGGAGTCGGTAGGATTTAAGGATGAGTCGGAATACATTACCCAGGAGTTTCTGGGTGAACTGGAGCAGGAAATGCTGGAAGCAGCAGAAAAACTGGAGTTCGAACGGGCTGCCCTGTTGCGGGATCGGATCGATGATCTGAAAAATCAACGGGGGAAAACGGGAGGCCAGGCTCAGAAAACTTCTTCACGCTCCGGGAAAAAAGGGAAACGTCAGCGGAAAAGACGGTAATCCAACCTGGTCGGAATTATGAAAACTTTGCATTCAGTGCCATCCCTGTATAAGAGATGGGATGGGCGGCGACTTCTGCTGGCGTACCAGTCACAACGATGCGGCCCCCTTCTGCTCCCGCTTCCGGTCCCAGGTCGATAATGTGATCTGCTGCACGAATCAGATCGAGGTTATGTTCAATCAAAATGATCGAATGCCCTGCTGTCAGCAGATAGTGAAAGCAGTTTAATACAGACTGAATATCCAGGGGATGCAGGCCGCGCGTCGGTTCGTTCATCAGGAACAGTGTTTTATTGCGGCTGCTGGTATTCAGGTAGGCGGCCAGTTTCAGGCGCTGACACTCCCCGCCTGAGAGTGTGGGGAGAGGCTGGCCCAGAGGCAGGTATCCCAGGCCGACGTCTTTCAGCTGTTTCAGTTTTTTCTGTAAGGCCGGCTGACCTCGAAAAAACGGAAATGCTTCGTCCACAGTCAATTCCAGGACCTCTGCGATGTTCAGTTTTCGATACTTGATTTCCAGCAGTTCCCGCTGATACCGTTTGCCATGACATTCCTGGCAGTCCATTGATATATCTGCGAGAAACTGCAGGTCAATTTCGATCTTTCCCGTTCCTTTGCAAACCGGGCAGCGGCCGCCAGACTTGCTGTTGAAACTGAAATGTCCCGGGGAAAGATTACGGAGCCTGGCATCAGGTGTCTGGGCGAAAATCGAGCGGATGTCGTCAAACAGATTCAGGTAAGTTGCCGGGATACTGCGCGGATTCTGACCTGTGAAAGAGTGGTCGAGTAGAATGACTTCATCGATCTGCTCTGCGCCGGACAGGGACTGGCAACCATCAGCAAGGGGGCTGGTTCCCATTTCGGAAAGTTCAGCAGCAAGGAGAGGAAACAGTGTCTGTTCGATCAAACTGCTTTTCCCGCTGCCGCTAATTCCGGTTACAACGCACAATTGCCTGAGCGGAAATTTCACGGTGATGTTCTGCAGGTTATTTCGACTTGCATCGGTCAGCGTGATCCACTCGGAAGTCGGCTGGTCGGGTTCTGATTTCAGAGCCCTGTTTTCTGCTGTATTCAAGAAGCGACTGGTTGGTGAGCTGTTGCTCGCAAGCAACGCTTCCAGTGGACCAGAAAAGATGACTTCTCCCCCTGCCCTTCCTGCTGCAGGCCCCAGTTCAATTACATACTCTGCAGCACGAATGAAGGCGGCATCATGTTCGACAATGAGCAGTGTGTTGTTTAACTGTCGCAGTTTCTGCAGAACGGTAAGCACGCGATGGCTGTCGGCAGGGTGCAGTCCTGAGGAAGGCTCATCCAGTACATAGAGGGTGTTGACCAGGTTCGATGATAATAAAGACGTAAGCGCGGTTCTCTGGATTTCCCCACTGGAGAGTGTAGAGCGTGTTCGATTCAATGTGAGATAGCCCAGCCCCAGTTCGTTCAGCAGGGAGAGTCGTTCCCGGATCTCACGTAGCAGGGGAGCCAGTGGTTTTGTTGCTGTTGCTGTCAGTCCTTCCGAGAATTGTTCCAGCCAGGCGCCTATCTGCTGGATCGGCTGTTGGCCCAACTGATCAATATTAGATCCATTCACGCGAACTGCTAAAGCAGACGCATTCAGGCGGCTGCCCTGGCAGTGAGGGCAGGTTTCTGCAGAACGGCCTCCGGATGATTCTATTGAGATCAATCCTGATCCCCCGCAATTCGTGCAGACGCCGCTGGGGCTGAAAAAATTAAAGAGCTGAGGTTCGGGTTGAGCGAATTCCCGCTGACATTGCGGGCATGACATGTCAGCTGAAAAATCAAACCGAAACGATTGCCACTGACCGATTTGAAAAGGAATGCCTGTTGTCTGGCCGGAAAGAGGTTCCATCACCAGGAGGGTGACCTTCCCTGCTGATTCATTGAAGGCGAACTCCAGGCTTTCCAGAATCCGCGAATCATCGAATGATCGAGTGGAAAGACGGTCGAGAACAACCAGGATTTCATGTGCATTCGTGTCGAATTGAGATAGCGGTTCAGTCAGATCATCTGAGAGCTGGTATTCTTCGTGATTCAAAATCACCCGATTGAGTCCCTGCTGTTTCAGCTCCTGCATGATTTCAGGGGATGAATGCTCTTCTGTCGTAACCGGATAACAGATTTGAAAACGCAGGTCTGTGGGTAAGGTTTTAATAAATGCCAGTACGGTTTCCGGTGATTGTGGAGAGATCGGGATTTCGCAGTCTGGACAAAAAATCTGCCCTGAAGCGCTAAACAGAAGTCGCAGGTAGTGCTGGATTCCCGATTCAATACCAGCGGTTGACTCCAAGCCTCTGGAGGTAAAGTGGCGCTGACTGGTATTCTGTCTAAGGGCAATGGCTGGGGGGATTTGCGTGATCTGGTCAGCATCGGGTTTCGGGAGCTGGTTTAAATACTGGCGGGCCGAGGGAGAAAGTGTTTCCAGGTACCGTCTCTGCCCTTCAGCGTAGAGCGTGTCGAAGGCGAGGCTGGTTTTGCCTGACCCGCTGACGCCGCAGACTGCGATCAGTTGATTCAAGGGAATATCAAGATCGATACTTTTCAGGTTATGAACCCGAACTCCACGCACCTGAATCATTGACGAAGGATGTTGGAAAGCAGTCTCGTCTGGCAGATGTGTAGTCATGTGCTGTCAGTTTCAGGCAGCGTCAGAAGCGTCCAGGTAGTTGCTGATCCGGTTTTTGGGAGAAAGCCCGGGAGCGAAATCCTGTTCTGATCGTTCGAGCCGGTACTGCAGGACATAGGCATCTTCGCCCGCATCTTCGAAGTAGTTTCGCAGTACGGAAACCGCACGGAAATCCATTTTACGAAAGAACAGCTGGGCAGGCAGGTTCGTTTCTCGCACTTCCAGAGCGATCTCGCGACGGCGTTGCTGCGAGAGCTTATCAACCACGCGTTGTACCATCTGGCGGCCAATTCCCTGCTGACGGAATTCAGGTGCGACGGCAAAGTTAAGCACCTGGATCATCGATTTATGAAGTTCATAAATCATGAAGCCGACGATCTGGTGGTTATGCTCGGCGACCATACCGATGCAGTTTCGCTGTCTCAGGCAACTGAGGAAGTATTCTTCAGACCAGGTGTATTCAAAACTTTCTTCTTCAATTCGAAGAACTTCTGGCATGTCTCGGCGGATCAGCCAGCGAATTTGAACCATTAAGTCCTGGTTGGGGGGTTGATTGAGACTCATAGTCGCCTTCCTGCTACTGATAAGTTCTTCAATAAGTGCCGGGATCTGTTGCTTTTTTCATCCTGAAATACTGCATCAGTCCGGAGTTAATGTGAATCATTTAGGGTTGGATCAGGCGTCGAAACAGGTGATCATGATAATGGATGTGATTCAGGGATTAGGACGCCTTGAATCTTGAGGTTGATTCGCGAAAGTTATCAGAAGTCGAAAACGGCGCACAGGGGAATTTTTTGTTTTTTTCAAAAACTCATTGAAAACAGGTGGTCAAGTCGCATTCAAAAAAGTCTAAGCGCAACGCCACACTGAGCCTTGAATACTCTCAACAGGGATCAACCAATGCCTGAAATCTCTCAGCCTTTTTTGGGCAGAGGCATCCGTCGTTTAATGAGCAGGTGATTAATGACCTCTTCGATTCCGGTCAGGGCCTGGATACGTTTGGTGATATCCGGGCATTCGCCGTCAAACTCCAGAACGCCTTTGAGGCAGACACCGTTTTTTGTGCGGTGTACGACCAGAGAGTTCAGGCAGACGTCAGAATCTTCCGTGAGTGCATGCTGGATTTCACATTCCAGGGAATGAGCGGCATTGAACTGCATCGGGGCGGATCGTGCGGCTGTCTTTGAGGGGATACGATTTGTTTCGTGGGCGAGCGTTTCGTTTTTCATTTTGAGTTCCTTTACCACCAGTAAGGTTCGGTCCATCCTTCCAGATTTTTGGCGGAATTGTCATGTTAAGGGCTATCTTAACATTCAAATTTGAAACTTATAGATGAAAAACAAAACTTCTTTCTAATTTGTGAAGAAAGGGTCATGAATTGCCGGTAAACAGACGGACGTGTCATTTTGACGTGGTGATTGTACAGAGCGAATAAGGGATATTGTTGATGGTGTAGATTGCTTCCAGGTAGTAAGCGATATGCCCTTTGTCTGGTTTGTTTATTTTAGCCAGATATACAGATTCGTTTGCCGAGACCTCGGTGGCGGTCCATTTTGATTGCCTAAAGTCTTTGTTATCTGACTGTGCCGTCCACAATCGTACTTGGGCAGGTTTGCTGGAACTGGTGAGCTTCAGTTCATAGTCTTTCGAGTTGTCCCAGTCGAGTTTGGGGAGTTCTTTACCAGTAGCAGCATGGATGAAAAATGCCGCCAGTGTCTGGAGAGCGTATTCCACTCCACCACCCAGATCATGACCGGCGTTGGGGACCTGAAGAACGTATTTCGGGCCTACCAGGTCTGACCAGTAAAAACGCATGGCGTCAACCACCCAGTAGGGGTCATTGGTGCCGTTGATGAGCAGCTTGGGAAGTTTGAGCTGCTGGCGATATGTGTAAGGGTCCATCATCAGCCGCAGGCGTTTTTCCCGATCCGATTCCTCGCCTTCCACGATCAGTCCTTTACTGGTGTAATCAATAATCTGTTCGCTGTATTTTCCCCAGGTGTTGATCTGATGTTTCATCTGGTCGCGAAAGTTGAGTGTATCAATCACGATCGGAGCGGTGGCGATAATCCGTTTATCAACCACAGGAGTAAGCCAGCTGGTCCAGCCACGTTTCGAGGCTCCGGTAATTACAAAACCGTCGATGACCAGGTTCCGTTTTTCCAAAGCGATTTCCTGGATGGCGTCCATGGCTTTGACAGCACTTTTAGCCATCGGGAATAGAAGCGGCCAGTTTTCATCACCCGTTTTCAAATAGCGCAGCCAGGTTTCGGTAATCAGGTCATCCTCTTTTTTTCCGTCAAACAGCGGCTGGTTGGGGACCTGTGTCAGTAGAGCGACCCGGGCACCGGTTGTTTTGGCCAACAGGAAAGCGGGCTTTAACCGTTTTTCATTGGGCTGACCTCCATTGCTGCCACCCGTAACAAACAGCAGCACTTTACTGTTAATCTGGACGTTATCCGGTTCGAAGATATAGAGCCAGTGTTTCCAGGTCATCCCCTGCCAGGTTTGTGAAGTCAGTTCCACCGGATACGCGGTGACACCTTCGTAAGAGAAGGAGTCATGGATTTCCCATTTATAGGCAGGTTCCTCGCGTTCGATATATTTGAAAAACGCGTCAGGAATCTGGCTGGCCGCCTCTGGCCTTGCGGGAATATTCGTATGCTCTGCTGCATAAGATGTAACGGATAAAGAGAGAGCCAGCAGGGGGAGAACTATTATGAGTCGCATCTTATTTGTTCCGTGTATCGGTGTGGAGAATAACTGGCAAATTGCTCATGACAGCATCAATCAATGAGATTATTGAATGCGCTTTCAGGAGATGATTGACTATGGCTATCGAGATTATTTTGTTTTCAGATCGATCTTGTTCAAGTCTGCAGCCTGTCCCTCAACTGCAGTAACCCGGTACTCTGATTTATCTGGGTTGGAATAGCGACCATTCAGAAGATCTTTTTCTGAACCAGGGCCCTTTTTCATCCATTTGAACGTAAGAGTATATTCTCCCGGGGGAACACCATCCCCCGAGACATAGGTGCTGATAAAAACTTTGCCGGAAGCATCGGTTGCTCCCGAGAGGACGCGGTTTTCTACTCCTCCATTAATGGGATGGCAGGAGACCGTAACGCCTTCTTCCGGTTTTCCATCAACTAATACTCTTCCTGTTAAGGGAACTGTTTTTGCCCTGGGGCCCCCTTGGGGGGCAGAATCGCCGCATCCGAAAATAGTAAATATGATACAGAGTGAAAGGAGATTATTTACTGACTTCGTCCCAATCATTTTATGAGCTACGTCCTTTTTGCAACTAGTGGTATGCCATTGAAGTACCTCGCCCCGGAATAAACGGCTGTGTCTGAATTCACAGGGCGAGGACAATAGATGACGGTTCTAGATGTGTCATCCTTCACATGTGTAAATGAGAACTTAAGAGAGGCTTAGAATTCTCCGATCGTTTCTCCGCTGGCCCGGCTTACGAGCGAAGCGAATATGATTCCCGAAAGGTTCTCGCTGAGAAATCGGACCGAACCATCTGCCAGTAAAATATGTGCACCCCCGACGTGGTAGGAGTACAGTCCAGCAGCGTAACGATTGGGATCGCTGTGTGATGACTCGGAACGGGCATTGGAACAGTTGATTGCGCAGGGGCCCCGGTCAGATGTACCATCAAAGAGTCTGCCAGTTAATTGCCATGTCCCGTTGAGTGGATCAGCCCAGGCACCTCCACCAAACGCTGCCTGAAACTGTGCTTCGGGGTCTGAGGAAGCCACTTGAACCCCTTTACGAATCAGGTTATTCCGGTTTGCCAGTTCGCCTGTTAAGATGGTGTTGGAAGCACCGTCGGTCATATCTCTTAGTTTACCTCCCGATCCTCCCTGGGTTGCGCTGGGGGCGCCTGCAACGGCGATAATACCTTCTGCCCATCCATTCCGGTCACTGCCTGACAAGCCTACTGCTGCCAGAAACTCATCCTGGACGACGGTAGTGCTAACATAGTCAATCGGACCTGCGTTGGTTAAGTTCAGCGCCTGGACGGGATTGAAGTCTGTACCCCCGGCTGGAATGGAAACATTGATCCGATTGCCACCGCCTGGTGAAGAGGGGCAAACATAGCTGGGGATAAATGTTTGAGTCGCGGCTGTATTGGTTGCAGTCCAGCAGTTGGAATTAAAATTGTATAAGTTGTAAGTGTTCGCCTGATCGACGTAGGGGAGGATGGCCAGCCCCCAGCTGTTTGAGGTCATGATCGCTCCCGTCGATCCATTTACAGCGAGTATCGCTGGCATGGGAAATCGCGAGTACGTGTCATGGTAGTTGTGAAAAGCCAGCCCGATCTGCTTCAGGTTGTTTTTGCAGGTGGAGCGACGTGCGGCTTCCCGGGCCTGCTGCACTGCGGGAAGCAGTAGCGCAATTAAAATAGCGATGATAGCGATGACGACAAGTAGTTCAATCAGAGTGAAGCCTTTTTTAAAGCGCGCATTTGGTTGCATCTTTTATCTCCTTGGTCACATCGGAATTAGTTGGCTGAGATGGGGATAATTATCGTAAGAATACTTCTCCAGTTGACGGGTAAAGTAATTAAACTCCTTTAAATAGAAGTTCTGAATGCACGAGCAAGAATTTGCTGTATTGGTATATAATTCGATCAGCCTGTCGGGCTGCAGATCCTCTTTGCTCAAACGGTTGGGGAGATGAACGGGTAACGATTGAGTTACTATCAGGATACCGAGGCAAATTTACAGAATCCATATCATTGTGTAGGAAATAGGTGAAAATACCAATTTTAATTTCTGGTAAAAGTGAAGTGAAATAATGGTTGATTTTGGTGTTGGATGACAATCCTGGTATTTGAAGCTCAGGGGGCCTGTTCGGGGGGCTCAGTCAGAAGAAGTTGTTCAATATCCTGCGGAGCAGAACCATACATTGAGAGCCATGCCGAAGTGACCTGCGTTGTGCGGTTTGTGTAATATTTACAAGTCGGCTTGTGGGGAACTGTTTTTTTGAATTTCCTGGGTTGACCTGAATCAGAGAATTACGAGAATGCTCCCCACCTTAAGTCATAACCAATTCTGAATAAATCCATTTCACATACCTTTGCCTGTTCGGGCTTCCCGGATTTATTTACCACGCTATCACGTCACTGAAGTTTCCTGTCGTCATCAATTCTTTAACCTAATGGTTTTCCTGGAATGCATGGTTCTTACCTCACATCCATGTCATCTGCTTCAATCAGCTTGTCACCCGGGACAATTGCCGTCAGTCTCCGATCACTGGTTCCCTCTGCAAGCTTTGTAGATTGTGCTGATGTATTTGTAACTTCAATACACTCTGACAGTCGTTGTTGTCAGCCGGGTGATCTGTTTGCCGTCATGAACGGTACAAAAGAATGTGCAGCAAAATATGTTCCCGAGGCGATTCAGAAAGGTGCGAAAGCAATTCTGACAGAACGTCCGCTGACAGGGCTACAGGTGCCACAATGTATTGTTCCCGATGTGCGTAAGGTTTATGCCCTGCTTTGTTCTGAACTGGCGGGACGTCCTGCACGACATCTGGAAACAGTAGGGGTGACAGGAACCAATGGAAAAACCACTGTCAGCTGGTTGATTCGGTCTATCCTGCAGAATTCAGGCAGGAGAACGGGACTTTCTGGAACCGTTGAGTACCACGACAGTATCTCATCCCGACCTGCTTCGCTAACCACGCCTGATGCGAACGAACTTTCTCATCTGCTGGCGGAAATGGTCTGCAGAAAAGCCACACATGCAGTGATGGAAGTATCCAGTCACGCTTTGGATCAGAATCGCCTGGCAGGAATCGATCTTTCCGTGGGTGTAATCACAAACGTGACGCAGGATCATTTTGACTACCATCAGAACTTTGAAAACTATGCTGCCTGCAAAGCCCGCATGATCCAACAGGTCAAGCCGGAAGGTATGCTGGTTCTGAACTGGGATGATCCCACTTGCCGTTCGTTTGCAGCCGAGGTGAAATCATCGCAGACACTTTTGACGTATGCGATCGATGGACAGGCTGACCTGGTCGCCCAGAACCTGCAGGAATCAACGGCTGGTGCGGAGTTCGAAATTCTGTTTAACGGAGATTCTGTCCCCGTGCGAACTTCGCTGATGGGAACGCATAATATTTCCAACTGTCTGGCTGCTGCGGCCGCCTGTCTCAGCCTGGGGGTCTCTTTATCAGAGATCGCTTTGGGAATCGAGCGGCTTGTGACGGTGCCCGGCAGAATGGAGCGAGTGACTTGCGGTCAATCTTTTACAGTACTGATTGATTATGCTCACACAGACGATGCCTTAAGCCATGTTATTCGGTCTGCGAAACGGCTCTGTTCCCAACGTGTCTTTTGCGTGTTTGGTGCCGGCGGAGACCGGGATACTGGAAAACGCAGTCTGCTGGGGATGGCAGCAAGTGAGGCAGATCATGTGATCATTACCAGCGATAATCCTCGCAGTGAAGATCCAGCACAGATTATCAGGGCGGTTGCCGAGGGCTGTCTGAATAAAGGCGTTTCTCCTGAGCAGATCATAGATCGGCGGGAAGCGATCCACTATGCCCTGTCAGAGGCCCGCACGGGAGACGTGGTGCTCATCGCCGGGAAAGGCCATGAGAACAATCAGATTATCGGTGATCAGATCATTCCCTTCAGTGATCGGCTGGTGGTGGAGAATTATTTCCGAAGTCATCGTATTACAAAGTCACAGAAGGTTCCTGCTTAACTGTTATTGTATAACAATCATTCCCCTGTCTTAGAAAAAACGTCAGAGTCCAATGGATCGTATCTCTATCAACACAATCAGCCAGGTGATTCAGAGGGGGGCAACCAACCCGCTTCAGGAACTGGCTGAAGTTGCGGGGATTTCGATTGATTCGCGCACCGCTAAAGAGGACGATCTGTTCTTTGCCATTCAGGGAAAACGATTCGATGGGCATCAGTTTGTCAACCAGGCATTAACGCGAGGTGCCGCTGCCTGTGTAGTAAAACGAGGCGAAGTTATCGATCCTGGTTCTCAGTTACTGCTTGAAGTCGACGATGTCAATTTCGCGCTGTTGCAGTTTGCCCGCTGGTACCGGGAGCAGCAGGCGGCACGGGTCATCGGAGTCACGGGCAGTGTTGGAAAAACGACCACGAGGTCAATGATCTATACTGCATTGTCGTCCTGCCTGTCCGGGGTTCAGAGCCCTGCGAACTTCAATAACGAATTCGGTGTGCCTTTAAGCATTGCCGGAATCGAATCGTCTCATCAGTTTGCGGTGCTGGAACTGGCCGCGTCGCATGTGGGAGAAATTCGAGAGCTGTCTGCGATTGCACTGCCTCAGATTGGAGTGATTACCGCTATCGGTCACTCGCATCTGGAGCATTTTGGGACATTACAACAGATTGCAGAGACGAAAGGGGAATTGTTCGAACAGTTGCCAGCTGCAGGGCTGGCGATCCTCTGTGGTGATGACCCCTTTGCCGATTATCTGGCATCCCGCACCACTGCCAGGAAAGTGCGGGTTGGCCTGGGAGAAAACAATGATCTGCAGGCTGTCTCGATTGAGCAGGACCAGCAGGGAATCTCGTTTCAGGTGAGTGGTCAGCAGTATCTGTTACCAGTTGTGGGGCGGCACTTCGTCAATGCTGCTCTGGCGGCGATCGCTGTAGCCCGGGAGCTGGGGATTTCTGAACAGGATGTCGCAGAGAGTCTGCGGAACTATTCCACTGTTCCGGGACGCTGTCATCAAATGCAGATTGGCGCCTGGACTGTGATTGATGATACGTATAACGCCAGTCCTGACTCCATGCGGGCAGCATGCCAGGTATTACAAGACCATGTCGGAACTGGTAAGCGGATTATGGTGATGGGAGACATGCTGGAACTGGGGCCGGACAGCGAACGCTATCATCGTGAAATCGGAACGCTCATTGCCGAATCTGGAGTTGATCTGCTGTTCGCCTGTGGAAAGCAGGCAACGTCGGTGGCGCAGGGCGCCCGGTCTGTGGGGATGTCTCATACTAAAATAATAACTGCTGCTGATGTGGAGCTGCTGGCTGAGGATGTCACGGATCTTCTTGAGCCGGGAGACGTTGTATTAGTGAAAGGATCTCGCGGGATGGGGATGGAGCGTTTCTTGCAGCATCTTCAGCAGATTGTTTCAGAAAAGGAAACAACAGGAGTAACGAATATATCGTGTGTCTAAACTTGTGATTTCACCATATGCTTTCGGGTTTGCGGGAATCCAGAGCGCGTCCGCTTCGGCGGACAAATCAGCGTCGGAAATTGTGATTACTTGGGTCGATCACTCCTCAGCTGTATTATGGTGAAATCATTTCCGGACGTCGGGATTGGGGTCTCGGCGTCCGGAGTCTTTTTGTATTGTTATGTTGTGACGGAACTGTATTCACTACCGTCTCTGAAATTACGGGGCGAAACAGAGAAACTGATCTGGTTCAGATTGTTAGTGGCGAGTAAATTACTTCATGATCATCTGGCTGGTGAAGACGTTTTCTCCTCTCCTGGAGCAACTCGAAGTACTTTCGACGGGTGACTCCCGTGTGTTTCTGACGGCGCGGATGGCATTAGCCAGTCTGTCTTCCTTCCTGATCGCCATTCTGTTGGGACCTTTGGCAATACGCTGGCTGGAGAAACGCTTTCGAGAGCGGGTCGACAGCGATTCTGAGAAGCTGAATGAGATTCATGCTTCCAAAAATGCAACGCCGACGATGGGAGGCATCTTCATTGTTGGTTCGATTCTGATCTCGGGCCTGCTCTGGGCAGATCTTTCAAATCGCTACGTCCAACTGGGCTTGTTGACCGCTGCAGGTTTTGCCCTGCTGGGGGCGTACGACGACTGGATCAAACTCAGTACCACCCGGAACGGCTTAAAACCTCGACAGAAACTCCTCGTTCAACTGATCTTTTCTTGTGTCATCGGGACCGTTTTGTACTTTGATCATAACAGAGTGCCCTCCGGTCTGGATTTGATCATGCCTGTGACCCGCATGGTCTGTTACCTGGGGCTGTTTTTCATTCCCTGGTCGATGTTTGTCATGACCGGCAGTTCGAATGCGGTGAACCTGACGGATGGCCTGGACGGTCTGGCCAGCGGTTGCATGGTATTTGCCGGTTCTGCCTTCGCTGGCCTGACGTATCTGGCGGGACATAAAGTGATGGCGGAATATCTGCAGGTCCCCTTCATTCCGGGAGCGGGTGAGTTAAGTATTCTGCTGGGAGCCACAGTCGGCGCGGTGCTGGGGTTCCTCTGGTTCAACTGTTATCCCGCCCAGGTTTTCATGGGGGATACGGGCTCGCTGCCCCTGGGAGCACTGCTGGGATTTTCCGCGCTGGTCATCCGCCAGGAAGCGTTACTGGTCATCGCCGGTGGTGTATTTGTGGTGGAAACATTGAGTGTGATCATTCAGGTATTCTGGTATCGACGGACCGGAGTGCGTGTGCTGGCGTGCAGTCCGCTGCACAATCACTATCTGTTTAAAGGTCAGCATGAGATGAAGATTGTGGTCCGTTTCTGGATCTGCTCTGCCCTGCTGGCGATCATTGCCATCTCCAGCTTGAAGATTGCGACTTGAGTTGACCTGTTGCGACTGGATTTCCGATCGTGCCGTTTCTATTGATCAGCGGAAATAGCAGAGCTGGGAAAAGGCCTGTTAGCGCGGTTTTGTCAGCTGGTTCGCATCATTGCTGATTGTTTCTAAATCGTGATATCCCATAGGGCTTACCGTTCAGGGCTGATGGTTTTTGAAGTCGATTTCATTGATATGCATTCTTCATTATCAATGAGAGTTTATCGATGAAGTCATCATTCCCAATCGATTCTCAGCCGGAGCACGATCGCAGCCTGTTTATTTCGATGGCCTGCGCGCTGCTGGGGATCGGCGTGTTGATGGTGCACAGTGCCAGCATTACATCCTGGCCGACCGAATTCGAGCAGGTTTATTTATCCAGGCACCTGGTCTTCCTGGCGATCGCGGCCTGTGTGGCATCGAGCGCTTCGTATCTTCCCGCCCGATTCTGGTACGACCGTGCTCCCCTGCTTTTCTGGGGGACGGTGGTGTTGCTGATACTGGTGTTGATTCCTGGAATCGGAACGCGGGTGAATGGCGCCCAGCGCTGGTTGCGGTTTGGTTCTGTTTCTCTGCAGCCTTCGGAACTGGCAAAAATTGCACTCCCGCTGCTGACAGTGCGCTTGATGGTACAGCGTCGCAGTTCGGTCAGACACTGGTTCAAAGGGACGGTCCCCTTACTGATTCCACTGGCGATTATTATTCCCCTGGTGATCAAGCAACCCGATCTGGGCACGACCCTGTTTCTGGCGGGTGGTGTTATGATTGCCCTCTTTCTGGGGGGATGGCCGATCCGAAACTTTATTGTTGGGGTGCTGTGTGCTTTGCCGGCTGTTGGAATGCTGGTCGCGTTACGTCCTTATCAGTTGAAGCGTATCAGCGGTTTCCTGGATACCTGGACCAACTGGGAATCGGCACCGTACCAGTTGAAGCAGTCACTCATGGCATTGGGAACCGGCGGCGTTTCCGGATCCGGGCTGGGAAAAGGGGCGCAAAAATTAAGCTTTCTTCCCGAAGCAAATACCGACTTTGTGTTTTCCGTCGCTGGTGAAGAGCTGGGGCTGATTGGTACTCTCGCGATTGTCGGATTGTGGCTCGGTCTGTTTCTGGCTGGTTTGAACATCATTCGCTCACAGAAACAGAATTCCTACGCTTATGTGGTCAGCCTGACTTTACTGATGCAGCTTGTTTTTCAGGCCATTCTCAATGTGGCTGTGGTCACCGCCATGGTGCCTCCTAAAGGGATTTCGCATCCCTTAATCAGTTATGGTGGTACGAACCTGATGGTAAGTCTGCTCTCGCTGGGAATTATTATCAGCCTGACGCGTTCTGTGACAGATGACGATCTCGTGATTGATCCCGAGCTCGATCAGAATGATGAACTGCTCATGAATGAAGCGGTTGTTCTCGCTGAGGAGAAGACACCGTTAGAGGTGGATTCCTCCGAAGAGTGCGAAGATGAAGAGTGCGAAGATGAAGAGTGCGAAGATGA